>ERZ1673697.41-NODE-41-length-183540-cov-10.813914_pt1 | contig 183540 bp, 157 predicted proteins | sample MGYA00580227_ERZ1673697 | MGnify/ENA primary metagenome ERZ1673697 (study PRJEB41218, sample SAMN15661759) | gut metagenome | host: Homo sapiens | place: Canada: London | collected 2015-08-20/2019-03-30 | study: EMG produced TPA metagenomics assembly of...
ATTAGGAGTAAGGGACGACAAAGACTATGTCGTTGATAGGTCGGAAGTGTAAGTGCAGTAATGCATTGAGCTGACCGATACTAATAACCCGAGGGCTTGACCTACAAGAATGTTGCAGGCAAACCGCCTTGTGAATCTTTCATCCTCTGTTCGGTTTTGAAGGTGCAGGTACAAAACCTTGAGCACCATTAGCTCAGCTGGTAGAGCACCTGACTCTTAATCAGGGTGTCCAGGGTTCGAGTCCCTGATGGTGTACCACCCTTGTGGTGTGCCACGAGGGTAAATAGTTGGTGTTTTTAACGGTGAGGGTCCACCCGTTCCCATTCCGAACACGGAAGTTAAGCTCACCAGTGCCGACAATACTTGTCTGGAGACGGACCGGGAAGATAGGTCAATGCCAACACAAAAGACCGCAGTCATTTGACTGCGGTCTTTTGCTATTTCGTCGTGTTTTTTATCTCGACAGCTCCGGGACTTTGCAGTACAATTGCTGCAGTGATCATCCGTTTTGTCTGCGTGATGGGAGTGGTGCGGTGTGCCGGAAATGTTTTATCAGCAGCTCAGGCGGCAAAGGCGGCGTGCGGCTCTTTCTGTCACTGCGTTTGTGCTGACACTTTGCCTGCTGCCGCTGGCGCTGATCGCATTTCGCCGGTATCCTCTGCTTGGGGCAGCGCTTCTGGCTGGTTGTGCAGCGATGGTTTTGGTATGCTATCGAGTACGGCGCGTACCGCCGGACGCACCGGCGCTCTATTCGGCCCCAATTCTGGTCGATGATTCTACAGCGCGCCTTGCGGCATGCGGTGCCGAGCAGGTCGGTGCGGATGCGCAGGTGCTGTTTGCGACGGACGGACGGCTGCACGCGCGTGTACTGGCGCTGGAGTGTGATGACTTTGATGCACAGCGGATGAAGGCTATCAGACACCGTGCCAATCAGAAATGGAATCAGCAATATCATTTGAGTCAGCAAATCTCCATCTCCGATTCTTATACGCAGTTCCGTTTGAATCTTGTGCTTGCCGCACGCGACAGTGGGGAGCTGCGCACGTGGGTAAGTGCACAGCCGGAGCATCTGCTGCAGCGGGCCGAGCCGATCGTGCAGGCGGCCGTTGCGCGCGAGCAGGGTGTGCTGCTGTTCCCGGCGCTGCACCAATGGGTCACGCCGGCCGAAGCGCATGTGTATGAGACGGCGGCGAAGCTGCTGACAGAGCTGTTTTTGGAGAATTGAGCAATGCTCAGGAGGAGAGCGTTTGCTGAAATTCATTTTCGATACGCTCTGGACTTGCGGCGCGCGGCCCCCGTTTGCAAGGGTCGTCTGCTGCGGGCTTATCGGCTGCCGGATGCGGCGTGCGACCTCGGTGAAGCGCGGGGCAAGGGGGGCCATTATGGGCGGCGTATCGTTTGCCGAGCTGTGTTATTTCGTTTGGGGACGGATGGTCCTGCGTGCGAAAAGAAAAATAGCGACTGTGCTGCCGCGATCCATAAAGAAAAGCCCCGCCGGAAAACCGGCGGGGCTTTGGGGTGTTGCGCAAAGAAAGGGATCAGATCAATATTTCTGCAGGGGAGCGTACTTCTCGTGCAGCTTCTCCTCACGCTCGAGGTCGGACTCGATGCGTCTGTGGCGCGCGCGGATCTGCTCGTGGGTGTGCATATGCGGCACCTTGTACATGTGGTTCTCCTCAACCGCCTCGAACAGGTACGGGCCGACGAAGGCCGGGTTCATGCCATTGACCGTGATGTTCTTGTCGAACAGGTGACGGTAATCCCAGTAGCTGTCGGTGGCGTAGAACGGGTCGCACGGCACGCTGTACTCGGCCGGACGATGGTCTTCGCTGTTGTGGATGTTGGTGTGCACATACTCGGGGCAGAACACGCTCACGCCCATCATGCTGTAGTCCGGGTCGTTCTCGGCGAGGTCGCGCACGGCCTCGGCGATGCAGACGGCGGCGTGCTTGCTCGACAGGTACGCCGTGTTGTAGCGCAGGCCGGAGATAAGGCCGGCGATGGACGCAGTGAACAGGAAGTGGCAGGGCGTGCCCTGTTTCTTGAAGATGGGCAGCACTTCGTGCACATAGTACGTCAGGCCGAGGATGTTCGTGTTCATGGCCCAGGCCCAGTCCTGAGGCGGATGGTTGTAGACCCAGCCAGCGGTGGCGATGCCGGCGTTGGCAAACATCAGGTCGAGCTGGCCGTACTCCTGCATGACGCGCATGATGCTGAAGCGGACCTCTTCATACTTCGTGACGTCGGTCTTGATGGTGACGACCTTCGGTGCGCCGGCCTTCTCGCAGATGGCCTTGGTCTCTTCCAGACCTTCGGTGTTGATGTCGATGAGGGCGAGGCGCATGCCGCGCTTGGCGGCCTCTTCGGCGAAGGCGCGGCCGATGCCGGTGGCGGAACCGGTGATGGCGGCAACTTTGTTCTTGAATTCTTTCATGTCTTGACTTCCTTTCTGTTGTGATATGGTGTGGGCTGACGGGGATCAGGCGAGCCCCGGAAACAGGACGCACATGAGCGTGACGGCGGCGGTACCGACGGTCGTGGCGATGACCGTCGTCACGAAGAGCGCGGGGTAGACCTCCTTGAGCTTCATGTGGCACATGGGCAGCAGCATGAGGATGCTGCCCGAATAGGGCATGGAGTCGAGTGTCGTGGCCGCGAACGCGGACACGCGGTGGATGGTGCTGGCCGTCAGGCCGAGGGCCTGCAGCTTCGGTGCGATGATCGGCAGCGCGACGAGCTGGCCGGTGGACGAGCCGCCGGTGAGCATGCACATGAGCGCCACGACGACCCAGCAGATGAGGATCGGCGCGATGCTGATGCTCGTGATGGCGTCGATCATGGACTGAAACGCCTCCGTGTTGGTGAGCACGCCAGCGAAGCCGCAGATGGCGGCGACGGTCATCGTCATGGGCACGGAGTCCACTGCGCCGCTGTTGAGCATGGCCTTGAGATCCTTATGGCGCAGCTGCGGCCAGAACAGTGCAATGGACAGCGCGATGGAGCACAGCAGGCAGATGTTGATGTTGAGCTTCCAGATGTTGAACAGCAGGAAGAGCACAACCATCGGGAGGAGGGCGACGATCAGCTTCGGCTTGCTGCCGGTATTGTCATAGCGCGGGTCAAGCGGGTGGAGCTCAAAGTGCTCGCCGCGTTTGCGGGCACGGTTGATGAGCAGGTTCATGATGACGAGGATCGCGGCGATCTCGGCCGCCGCGCCCACGAGTCCGGGCACCAGCGCCACGTCGGCCGCCGTGCCGAGCACGGTCATGGCGGCCACGTTCGTGACCTGCGGGCTGCCGGGCATGGTCAGCGTGAAGGTGAACGAGCCGGCGCCCAGAATGCCGAGGATGAATTTCTTCGGGATATCGCAGCGCTCGAAAATGACCAGCGCGATGGGGTACATGAGCACGATGACGACGCCGGCGATGATACCGCCGAGGTTGAGGATGGTGCCGATGACCAGAATGACGGCCATGGCGACGAGGTTTTTGCCGGTGTTGCTCATGTTCTCCTTGAGCAGGAGATTCATAACGGTGTCGGCGATGGTGTAGGCGGCGCCACTCTCCGTGTAGATCTTTGACTGCAGGCAGCCGAAGAGGATCATGAAGAAGAAGCCTTTGACGGCGGTGAACATACCGCTGACATAGTTGCCGACGAGACTGTCGATAAACGGCAGCGTATTGCAGGCGATGACGACGCATGTGCCGACGAATGTGGCCAGATAGACCGACCAGTCTTTATAGCAGAGATAGATAACGATTAGAAAACCGAGGATACAGCCGATGACGCCCAATATTGACACCTCTTCCGATCTGACTTAAACGGATTCGGCCTGCTTCTCGGCCGCATCGAGGGGTTTACGATTGACCTTCGGGATCAGGTACATGGACGCGACGGCCACGCACGTGAGCACGATGCCATAGATGAACGAGGCGGTGTAGCCGCCGGTGGAGGCCACGAGTGCGGCGCTGATGCGCGGCGTGATGAGCGTGCAGAAGATCATGTAGCCGAACAGGGCCACGCCGTAGATGCCGCCGGCGTAGACCGGGCCGTAGGACTTGTTGATCGTGACGGGATAGACGCTGTTGGTGGCGCCGAAGCCGAGGCCGAGCAGCGCATAGCCGAGGTAGAACATGAACAGCGAGTGCGCGGCGATCAGGCAGATGGCGGACAGGATGCACAGCACGCCGCAGATGCCATAGACATGCTTGTAGCTGATCTTATCGCACAGAGCACCGAGGAACAGGCGGCTGAGGGTGTTGGCGATGAAGTAGATGGACACGCCCAGGGTGGCAGCGCTCAGCGTGAAGCCGGCGTCGGTCATGTACACGGAGAAGCGCGGGAACATGATCATATACATCGTCGGGAAGAACGCGGTGCACACGATCAGGTGCCAGATGGGACGGGTCTTGAGCGCGCGGCGCACGTTATAGCTCTCGAGCTGCGTCTCCGCACTCGAGGCGGAGTTGGCAAAGCCGGCGGGCGTGTAGCCGACAGGCGCCTGACGGACGCCGAGCGCGCACACGACGCACACGACCAGGGACACGATGCCGACGATGCGCAGCGTGGAGATGATGCCGGTCGACTGCACGAGCTTCGAGCAGATCGGCGCGAGGAAGGCGGACGAGCCCCCGGTGAAGGCCATGCACAGGCCGGAAACCAGGCCGCGCTTGTCCGGATACCAGCTGGTGGAAACGTACGTGGCGACGGTGTAGGCAAGGCCGTTGCCGAGGCCCTGCAGGAAGCTGAAGGTCACATACAGCAGCCAGGGAGAGGACTGCGGCACGAAGCTGCTGGTCAGCGTGCCGAGCGGGAACAGGATCGCGCCGAGCAGCATCGCGTTTTTCGCGCCGATCTTCGACATGAGCGTGCCGCCGATCAGAGCACCGGGCGTCCAGCACAGCAGCATCGTCGTGCTGACGTTTGCAATGGCGTCTGCGGTCCAGTTAAAGTGTTTTGCCAGCGGGGAAACAAACACGGCTGCAGAGTTGGTCACACCGGTGATCAGCAGGATCACCAGGCAGCGGATCAGGATCCCAAGGCGTTTGCGGTCCATATTCTCGATTGCTTTTTCCATCGAGAGTCTCCTTTCTATTGTTGACGTTGTCTTGCACTCCGGGCGCCGGGCAGACGGCGGGCTGCGGAGATCCGTTCGTGTGTCCCTGCGAGATACACACCGGTTTTGTTCGGTTGTGTTCATTATATTTGCTTGACAGGAAATCGACAATGTTCACCGTGCACAGTATCCGGTCAAAATTTTGTCATAGAAACCAATCTGAAATTTGCCTCTGACGGCGTTTGCGGCACAAAAAACCGGGCCGGCAGGAAGTGCCGGCCCGGTTTCGGGGACGTGATCGCGGTCAAAAGGCGACGTTGTTGAGATAGCCGTCGATCAAAAACGACAGCTGCAGGGAAAACAGCAGCTCCGTGGTCGACAGGTCGATCTTGCAGATGGATTCGATCTGCGAGATGCGGTAATTGACGGTGTTGCGGTGCAGAAAGAGCTGCTCGGAGGTGTGCGCCTTGTTGAAGCCGCACTTGGTGAACACGCGCAGCGTCTGGTACAGCTCGGCGCCCTTTTCCCGGTCATAGCGGATGAGCGTGTCGAGTGCGGGGTGCCGGATGAAGGACAACAGGCTCTTGTCTTCAACCTGGTCGAGCAGCGCATAATACACGTAGTCGGAAAAAAAGAAGATTTTTTGATCCGAGCGCATCTGCTTGGCCAGTTGTAAGGTCTGTAGCAGCATGTTATAGTGGAGCGAAAGCTGATTGTTGGCCTGAAAGCAGTTGCTGATGCCCACGATGAGCCGGTGCCCCTGCGTGTACTGCTCGAGCGCAGCGCGCTGTTCGGGCGAGATCGTGCCGCTGTTTGCCGCGGCCAGCAGCAGCACGAGATCGTTCTTGATCACCGAGAATGCCGTCTTGCCGAAAATGGCCTGCATGTCCGGGATGAGGCGGTTTTTGTAATAGGCCGGCTCCTTATAATATACCGGCCGGATAATGGCCAGACATTTCTGCTCCGGAAAGCTCAGCTTGGCCAGCTTCATGCGGCGGTCCATGTCCATGTTCTGCGTGCCTGTGAGCATGTCCGTGAAGACGTTATTGAGCTGCGAGGCGCGGTAATCGATCCAATTGCCGTTGTTGCTCTTGACGATGCGCTCTTTGGCAGAGCTGGACAGCAGCGGGATGATCTGCTGCTCGGCTGCGCTGAACATGCCGGACTTGCTCACGATGATGACATAGCCCATCATGAAGTTGTCATAGACGATGCGCGTGCACAGCAGATAGCGCTGCATGTGCTCGCAAAAGAGCGTGAATGGTTTGTCCGAGAGGGAGTACTCATTCTTGCGCCGCCGGTCCTCGATATACTCCATTAGTATATCACTGCAGTATCCCTGCTCGATGCTCTTCATCCACAGCGGGTAGTCCACATAGAAGTTTTTCGTCTTGGCGACGAGCTTGCCCGTGCTGTCGATCATGACGAACAGGTCGCCGGTGACGTCGGTCATCTTGGTCAGCACGCGGTCCAGATCCGTGCCGTTGCAGAGCATATACAGCACCTGCGTGTAGAGCTGCTGATCGGACTGCTGATAGCTCAGCAGCTCCTTCACACTCTGAAACAGCGCGGCAAACTCGCCGCGGTCGATCATGGCGCTGTTCGTCAGCCCGGAGGCCAGCTCCGGCGGCAGCGCGCCGTAGTACATCAGGTTGGTCGGGAGCACAGTGTCCGGCGTTAATAAGCCTGCATCGGCAAAGTAGAGCGTTCCGGTCTGCACATCGCTCTGCCCGGGGGCGAGGATGTTGACATCCATCAGCTCACAGTCTGACCGGATGTCGATGTGCATGAGCATGTGCGGCTGGCTGGCCGCGTGCAGTTTTGAGATCAGCTCGGAAAATTTCATGGTTCCGCCTCCTGCGTCTATAGATAGGTATATTGTTAAAAAAATATTTTTCTCAATTATACTACATAACCGCACCGCGGCGCAACCGCCGCCGTTGTGCCGCGCGACAAAATGGCGGCCGCGCGTTGTGCACGGCGCACAATCGCGAAAATTTGCCCGCGGCCGCGCTTCTCAACCGGGTGTCCGGGATTGTCGGGCCCGCACAAAATCACGCTTTTTTTGGTGTTTCGTGCATATGGAAATTCGCGAAATGGCTGGTTAAAATATTTGCAAAGGCACGGATGCGGCGGCAGAATCCGCATCCCATGTCGTTCCTGCACAAGCGATACCATTGGTTTCGGAATTATCCAGTGAAAGAGAAGAAATGCCTCATGAAGTACGAAAAACTGTTTCAGCCCGGCAAGATCGGCAACCTGGAGCTGCGTAACCGTGTCGTTATGACAGCCATGGGCGCCCTCATGGGCGACTGGAACGGCTGCACCACGCCGGAGCAGATCCGTTTCTACGAGGACCGTGCCAAAGGCGGCTGCGGCCTCATCATTCCGGAGTTCACCTCCGTCGATGCCGACAGCGGCCACTGCAACCCCATCCAGCTCGGCATCTATGACAGCCGGCAGATCAAGAGCTTCCAGCTCATCTGCGAGGCGGTGCACCGTCACGGCGCGAAGATCTTCATCCAGCTGCACCACGGCGGCCGCGAGGCCCCCCCGGCCTGCAACGGCGGCCGTCAGGCCATGGCCCCGAGCGTTGAGCTCAACTCCGTCGTCGGCCGCGCGACCATCCTGCCGCGCGAGATGACCATTGAGGACATTGACAATCTGGTCGAGAAATATGTTCAGGCGGCGGTCAACTCCGAGCTTGCCGGCGCCGACGGCGTGGAGGTCCACGCGGCGCACGGCTACCTCGTGCAGCAGTTTTTGAGCCCCTACACCAACAAGCGCACCGATGAATACGGCGGAAGCATGGAAAACCGCTGCCGCTTCCTCGTGCGCATCCTCACCGGTATCCGCGCCGCTGTCAGCCGTGACTTCGTTGTCGGCGCGCGCATCAACGGCAACGATTTCGTCGAGGGCGGCAATGACCTCGCCGCTTGCACGGAGATCGCCAAGTACCTCGAGCCGTATGTGGATTACTTCAACGTCTCCTGCGGCGTTTACGCCAGCGCACCGACCATGATCGAGCCGTGCTACAGCCCCGAGGGCTGGAGAAAGAACCTGGCCAAGACTATCAAGGCTGCCGTGAATGTGCCCATTATCGCCGTCAACACCATCAAGCACCCCGAGACGGCCGAGCGCTTCCTGCAGGAGGGCGTGAGCGACTTTGTCGGCATGTCCCGCATGCAGCTGGCTGATCCCGACGTGGTCAAAAAGACGATGGCCGGCCGCGAGGATCTTATCCGCAAGTGCCTTGGCTGCATGAACTGCAACAAGTCCGTCGTTGCGGGCAAGAACCTGCACTGCGCCATCAACCCCGTTACCGGCCGCGCCACGGTCTATGGCGACGAGAATCTTGTCAAGACCGGCGATGACCGCACGGTCGCAGTCGTGGGCGGCGGCCCCGGCGGCATGCAGGCGGCGCTCCTGCTCAAAAAGCGCGGCTATCACCCGATCATCCTCGAGAGCAGCGATCACCTCGGCGGCAGCGCCGTGCTGGCTTCGAAGGCACCGTGCAAGGGTATGGTGGCCGAGCTCATCGAGACCATGAAGGCCGAGATGAAGGAGTACCACATCGAGGTGCGCCTGAACACGCCCGCCACGGTCGAAACGCTGCGCACACTCGATCCCTACGGCGTCGTCGTCGCCTGCGGCGGCGAGCAGATCGTGCCGAACGTTCCCGGCGCCGACCGCAGCAATGTCTACTACATTGAGGACGTGCTCATGGGCCGCGTTTCCTTCGAGGGCAAGAACATCGCCGTCATCGGCGGCGGCCACGTCGGCCTCGAAGTCGCGCACTTCCTGTGCGACAAGAACAAGGTCACGGTCGTCGAGATGCAGAAAGAAGTCGGCGTCACGATCTATCGCACCGCGCGCTACAAGCTCCTGTCCCTGCTGCAGGAGAGCGGCGTTGAGATCCTGACCGAGCACGCCATCGCCGGCGTGACCGACGGTGCGGTCGAGCTCAAGAAGACCGACACCGGCGAGATCGTCACCCGCCCGGCCGACATCGTCGTCATGGCGCTCGGCAACCGTCCCGACAAGAGCTACGAGCAGCAGCTCAAGGATGCGTTTGACAAGGTCGTCTTTGTCGGCGACGCCCACAAGGGCGGTACGATGGCCGACGCCACGCTCAGCGCTTACGAAAACTGCTGGTTCTTCTAAAACATCACGGAATTTTTGATAAAAGGAAGGTAATATCATGAAAAACAATCTGTTTGATCTTTCCGGTCAGGTCGCATTCTGCTGCGGTGGTTCCTCCGGTCTCGGCCATCAGTTTGCCAAGGCCATGGCCAACGCCGGCGCTGACATCGCGCTCGTCGCCCGCCGCACGGATCGTCTTGAGGAAAATGCCAAGGAGATCGAGGCGGAATACGGCGTCAAGGTCTACCCGCATTACATGGACCTGCAGGATTCCAAGAGCATTACCGACTGTGTGAGCGATGTCGTCAAGCACTTTGGCAAGATCGATATTCTCATCAACGCCGCCGGCATCCCGGGCGGCGGCGACCCGGCCACGCTCACGGACGAGTACTGGCTCAACGTTATCAACACCGACCTCAACGGTCAGTTCTTCACCTGCCGCGAAGTCGTGCGCCAGTCCATGAAGCCCAACCAGTACGGCCGCATCGTGATGGTCGCATCCATCCACGGCGTCTGCGGCCGCAAGGGCGTTGACACGGCGCCTTATGCCGCGGCCAAGGGCGGCATCGTCAACCTGACGCGCTCGCTCGGCAACTCCTGGGCACGCGACGGCATCACCGTCAACTGCATCTGCCCGGGCTATTTCCCGACCGAGATGACCGCGGCCTATATCGACGCACCGTTCTTCAATCAGGCGCACCTCGAGAGCTGCCCGATGGAGCGCCACGGCAAGACCGGCGAAATGGACGGCCTGTGCACGTACTTTGCTTCCCCGGCCTGCAGCTACACGACCGGCCAGATCGTGTGCGTGGACGGCGGCTGGAGCGCCATCTGATCTCTGCCTGATCCGGCTCCCGTCCGCCGGTGCATAGCGGCAGGGCCGTTCCTCCCCCCCTGTGACGGGCGGTCATGTATGCCTGGCCGCCCACCTCTAACCGCATATCCATGCGCGTTTCTCCCTTCTACTCCCTTTCGTTCCATGGCATACACCCCTTCTTTTTTCTTTGCGCGGCAGCAGGTTTTTGCTGCCGCGCAAGCGCGTTTTGGGCCCGGCCGGATCTGCCGTGCGCATCCGGGCGGGCAAACCAGACACCGCCCGGTCGGGGCGATGGCATTGCGGGCCCGGCGGCTTGCGCGGCGCGGCGATTTGTGCTATCCTGCGCTTGAGGTGATACGATGAAAATTCTTATGATCAACGGCAGCCCGCATCCGCGCGGCTGCACATACACCGCCCTGCACGAGATGGAGCAGGTGCTTCAGGCGGCGGAGGTTGAAACGCAGATCCTGACGGTTGGCGCCGAACAGATCGGCGGCTGCACCGCCTGTGGCGGATGCAACGCGACCGGGCACTGCGTTCGCGGCGGGCTGGTGAACGACGCCATCGACGCGATGGAGACCGCAGATGCGCTCGTGCTCGCGTCCCCGGTGCACTATGCCGGGATTTCCGGCGCAATGTCGGCATTTTGCGACCGGCTCTTTTACGCCAGCGACGGCTGGGCGAACAAACCCTGCGCCTGCGTCGTCTCGGCGCGCCGCGCGGGCACAACGGCCGCGCTCGATCAGCTGGTCAAATACCCGATGATCTCGAACATGCCGGTCGTGTCCTCGCAGTACTGGCCGATGGTGCACGGTGCGCGCCCGGAGGACGTCGCACAGGACGAAGAGGGCCTGCAGACCATGCGCCAGCTCGCGCGCAATCTGCTCTGGCTGCTGCAGTGCATTGCCGCCGGTGATGCCGCCGGAGTGCCGCGTCCGGAGACGGAAACGCGCAAGTTCACCAATTTCATCCGCTGATTTTCGGCAGTATGACAAAAACCAGCCGCCGCAGGCTTTGCCTACGGCGGCTGGTTCCATGTCTGGGTATGCAGCAGTCACCCGTGCTTTTTCGCGCGGCGCTTGCCGGTCATGTGCTCGACGGTCAGGCACAGGACGGTCGTCGCGGGAATGACGGCCTTGGCATACGGGAAGTCCGGCGCGCGGTACTGCGCCATGAGCACGCGCAGCGCGCGCTCCTTGTCCGCGTCCGGCACGACCGTGATGCGGCCCTGACCGATGACGCTCTCATACGTCATGGTGCAGTTGCCGTGCTCGTCATCGAGAATGAGCTCGTGGCCGCGGTCCATCTCGAACGAGACGTTCGGATTTTTGGCGATGAGGTCGTACTTCATGCCGGTGTTCGCACCATGGAAGTACAGGCGGACGGTCTCGCCGTCGACCTCCAGGCCGAAGTTCAGCGGCAGGATGTAGGGATATGGCTCATCATGCAGGGCGAGGCGGCAGACGTCGCACCCGCGCATGACGGTGATGAGTTCCTGAAAATCGGTGATCTCTCGATCGGATCTACGCATGGGAATGCTCCTTTCTGATCAGCCGACCGGCGGGCCGAGGCGCGCCAGCACGTCCTGAAAATAATCCGGCAGCGGGCACGTGAACGTCACGAGCGCGCCGGTGCGCGGGTGGATGAATCGCAGCGCCCGCGCGTGCAGGCACTGCCCGCTCAGGCCCTTTTCCGGCCGCTTATGGCCGTAGACCAGGTCGCCGAGCAGGGGGTGGCCGATGTGCGCCATGTGCACGCGGATCTGGTGCGTGCGGCCGGTCTCAAGTTCGCAGCGGATGTGCGTGTAGCCGCTGTAGCGCGCGATGACCGACCAGTGCGTGACGGCGCGGCGGGCGTTTTTCTGTGTCACGGCCATGCGCTTGCGGTCCGTCGGGTGGCGGCCGATGGGCGCATCGACCGTGCCAGCGTCTTCGCGCAGGCTGCCGCAGACGACGGCCTCATACGTGCGGGCCATGGTGTGATCGGCCAGCTGCGCCGAGAGCGCGAGGTGCGCAAAGTCGTTTTTCGCCGCGACGAGCAGGCCGGACGTGTCCTTGTCGATGCGGTGCACGATGCCGGGCCGCCGCTCCCCGCCGACGCCGGAGAGACTCTCCCCGCAGTGGGCGAGCAGGGCGTTGACGAGCGTGCCGTCCTCGTGCCCGGGCGCGGGGTGCACGACCATGCCGCGCGGCTTGTTGACGACGATGAGGTCGTCGTCCTCATACACCACGTCCAGCGGCAGATCCTGCGCCACGAGCTCCGAGGGTGCGGCGTCCGGCAGCGTGACGACAAACGTGTCGCCGGGTGTGGTTTTATAGTTTTTCTTCACGGGCGCGCCGTCTTTTGTCACGGCCCCCTGCGCGAGCAGCCGCTGAGCGGCGCTGCGTGTGAGCTCGGGCAGAGAGCGCGCGAGGAGAGCGTCGATCCGCTCGGCGCTCTCCTGTGTTTGAATCGTTCGCTGTTCCATTAGAAATCCGAAAACTCCGCTAAAATATCGTCGAGCGAGTAGCGCTCGCCGTCTGTCGGGGCGGCGTCCGCGTCCGCGGCCGGAGTCTCCGGCTCGGCCGGTGCGGCGGGCGTGCTGTTGAGATAGGCGAGCAGGGGGTCCGTCGGGGCCGCATCCGCCGGTTTAGCGGCGGGTTCGGCCGCCTTGGGTGCTGCCTGCACCGGTGCCGATGCAGCGGGAGCGGCCGGCGCCTGCTTCGGCGCTTCCGGCGCTGCCGGAGTCACCGGCTGCGCCTGCACGGGCGCGCGGTCCCACGCCGCGAAGGGATCGTCCTTCGCCGGGGCCGGGGTCTCCGGCTGCGCGGCGGGCTTTTTCGGCGCGGCGGGCGGCTCGATGGGCTGCTTTTTAGCGGGAAGGTGCAGCTTGTGTGCGCGGGCGGGCGCGGCGGCTTTCTCGCGGGGCTTGCGCGCCTTTTTCGGCGCGGGCGCGCCCTCGCTGCCGTCACCCCGATAGAAGATGACGTGCAGGCACAGGGCGATGCCGGCCACGACGATGAAGATATCCGCCAGGTTGAACACGGCGAAGCGCACGAACAGGAAGTTGAACATGTCCACTACGTAGCCGCTGAGGATGCGGTCGATGCAGTTGCCGATCGCACCGGCCAGCACGAGCACGACCGACCAGCGGCCGACCTTGCCGTGCACGACGTTGCGCCGCAGGCAGAACACCGCGATGGCGGCGAACACGACCGTGAAGATGACGAAGATCCAGTGCGGCGCGTGCTGCAGGATGCTGAACGCAGCGCCGTTGTTGTGGATATTCGTCAGCTCCAGCACGCCGGGGATGAGCGTGACGTGCCCGGTGTCGAGCGGGATGTTGAGCGTGACCCAGTACTTCAGGCCTTGGTCAGCGATGAGGATCAGGATGGCTACGATGGCATACCACATAGCGGTTCCTCGCTTTCGGATCAGGATTTTGGGATCGGGGATTTACTCCGCCTTCTGCGCGGCGACGACGGCGGCGCAGCGCGGGCACAGACCGGTCTCGGGGTCGGCCTGCTCGGAGTGCATCCAGCAGCGCGGGCACTTGGTGCCGGGCGCGTTGCGCACGGAGATGTGCAGGCCGGGGAAGTTCGTTCCGGTGCCGGTGACGGCATCTTCCGGCACGTCGCCGCCGACGAGGCACTGCGACACGATGAGCAGCTCGGGCAGGTTCATGCTCTGCACGTCGTCGAGCGCGGCCTTGGCGGCCTCGTCGTCGGCACACAGCGTCACGGCAGCCTCGAGCGGCTTGCCGATGCGCTTTTCGGCGCGGGCGGCCTCGAGCACGCCGTTGACGTCCGTGCGGACGCGGATCAGCTGATCCCACTTGGCAAGCTCGGCGTCGCTGAGCGCATAGGCGTCGAACGGCTGATTCATGACGTTGAGCAGCACGTTGCGCGCGTCATCCTCGGCGCGGTGCGGCATGGCCAGCCAGATCTCGTCGCAGGTGAAGGCGAGGATCGGCGCGAACATCTTCGTCATGCTGTCGAGGATGAGGAACAGGGCCGTCTGCGCGCTGCGGCGCTTGAGCCCGTTGCGCTCCTCGCAGTAGAGGCGGTCCTTGATGATGTCGAGATAGAAGCTCGAGAGCTCCACGACGCAGAAATCGTTGATCGCGTGCGAGACCACGTGGAATTCATAGTTGTCGTAGGCCTTGGCCACGCGGCGGATGAGATCGTTGAGCTTCGTGATGGCCCAGCGGTCGAGCGGGAGCATGTCCTCCGGCGCGACGAGGTGCTCGGCGTCGAACCCGTCGAGGTTGCCGAGGCAGTAGCGCGCCGTGTTGCGGAACTTGAGGTAGTTTTGCGTCAGCTGTTTGAAGATCTCCTTGGAGCAGCGCATGTCGGCGTGGTAGTCGGCCGAGCCTGCCCACAGGCGCAGCATGTCGGCGCCGAACTCGTTGATGATCTCAGCCGGGTCCATGCCGTTGCCGAGGGATTTGTGCATGGCCTTGCCCTCGCCGTCCACGGTCCAGCCGTGGGTCAGGCACTCGCGGTACGGGGCGCCCTTACCGAGCGCGCCGACGGCCACGAGCAGAGACGACTGGAACCAGCCGCGGTACTGGTCGCCGCCCTCGATATACATATCCGCCGGCCAGAAGCCCTGGTCGCGCTGCATGGCGGCGACGTGGGTGGAGCCGGAGTCGAACCAGCCGTCGAGGGTGTCGGTCTCCTGGGTGAAGTGCTTGCCGCCGCAGTGCGGGCAGGTGAAGCCTTCTGGCAGGATGTCGGCAGCCGGGCGGTCGAACCAGGCATTGCTGCCTTCCTTTTCAAAGAGCTTTGCGACGGCGTCGATGCTCTCTTCGTTGCACACGGGCTTGTGGCAGTCGTCGCAGTAGAACACCGGGATCGGCAGGCCCCAGCGGCGCTGGCGGGAGATGCACCAGTCGGCGCGCTCGCGGATCATGGCGCCCATGCGCTCCTTGCCCCAGCTCGGGAGCCAGCGCACGTTCTCGCACGCGGCGACGGCCTCTTCCTTGAACGAGTCGACGGAGCAGAACCACTGCGGCGTGGCGCGGAAGATGATCGGCTGCTTGCAGCGCCAGCAGTGCGGATAGCTGTGCACGATGTCCTCGGATGCGAAGAGCGAGCCGGCTTCCTTCATGTCTGCGAGGATGATGGGGTTGGATTCCTCCGTGGTCAGTCCCGCATACTTGCCGGCGTAGTCGGTGTGGCGGCCCTGATCGTCCACAGGCACGACCATGTCCATGCCGTAGCGCTTGCAGGTCAGGTAGTCGTCGGCGCCGAAGCCGGGCGCGGTGTGTACGCAGCCGGTGCCGGAATCCATCGTGACGTAGTCCGCCAGCACCAGACGCGAGGTCTTGGGCAGGAACGGATGGTCGGCGAGCATGTTCTCAAAGAAGTCGCCCGGGTGCTGCTCGAGCACCTCATAGCTGTCAAAGCCGCCGATGTGCATGACCTTCTCGGTCAGGGCGTCGGCCATGACGTACACTTCGCCGTTCGGGGCCTGCACGAGGTTGTACAGCTCGCGCGGGTTGAGTGCGATGGCAAGGTTGCCGGGCAGGGTCCAGATCGTCGTTGTCCAGATGACGAAGAAGAGCTTGCTGTGGTCAACGTTCGGCAGCTTGCCGAGGTCGTCGTGCATCGGGAACTTCACGTACACGGTCGTGCACGGATCGTCCTGATACTCAATCTCCGCCTCGGCGAGGGCGGTCTCGTCGTGGGCGCACCAGTACACGGGCTTGAGGCCCTTGTAGATGTGGCCGTTCTGGTACATCTTGCCGAACACGCGCACCTCGTCGGACTCAAAGCCCTTGTTCATGGTCTTGTAGGGGTGCTCCCAGTCGCCCATGACGCCCATGCGCTTGAAGCCGGCCATCTGGCGGTCGATGTATTTCTGCGCATAGTCATGGCACGCACTGCGGAAGTCGGCGATGCTCATGGCCTTGTGGTTGAGCTTCTGCTCCTTGATGATGGCGCTCTCGATGGGCATGCCGTGGTTGTCCCAGCCGGGGATGTAGGGCGTGTAGTAGCCGCGCATGGCGTAGGAGCGGACAATGAAGTCCTTGAGCGCCTTGTTGAGCGCGTGGCCCATGTGGATGTCGCCGTTGGAGAACGGAGGGCCGTCGTGCAGGCTGAAGCGCGGCTTGCCGTCGTTCTTTTTGAGCATTTCGTTGTACAGGTCCATGTCGTACCAGCGCTGGAGCATTTCGGGCTCCCGCTTGGCAAGGCCGGCGCGCATGGGGAAGTCTGTTTTCGGCAGATTGATCGTGGCGTTGAAATCGTTCTTGGACATGGTTCTATTTTTCTCCTCTCAGAGTTGTATTTCCATCAAAAATTGCACAGGGCGGTACGGCACAGGCCGTCCCGCCCTGGTTGATTGCATATTCACTCAGCTGTTATGCAGGAAGTGATAAAGCTGCGTGGCGTCGTCTGCTGCACTGTCGGCCGCGGTGTCGTCGGCCTCGACCGGCTGCGCCTCCACAGGGGCGGCGGCAACGGCGGCGGCTTCCGCGGGCTGCGCGGCGGCCGGAGCTTCCGGCTGCGCGGGCTGCTCCACCGGCTCGGACACCGGCTCGGCAGGGGCTGCGCTCACGCTTGCAGGCTGGGCTGCAGGCTGCGCGCCCACGGCTTTTGACCCGGCGATCTTATCCAGGTACTCGAGCTGATTCATGCACAGATTACGCACATCTTCCAGAAATTTTGCGCAGGACGTTTTGGCGGTGAGGAGCTTGGCTTCCTCGTTGGCGGTTTCGTGCTGCAGGCCGCCAAGTATTCGGTCGGACGTGCTCTTGGCCTCGCTGAGTATCTTGTCAGCGCTGGTTTTGGCATCGTCCTCTATCTGCTTGCCGACCTTCTGGGCCGACAGTATGGCCAGACGCATGGCGTCTTCGCTGGCGCGGTACTCTTCTATCTTATCGACCAGCACCTTCATCTTGCCCTTGAGCACAGCGATTTCCTTCTGCGCGTTGGCAAGCTCGGTGGCCACTTCTTCCTGATAGTTCTGCACGGCGGCCATGTCGTATCCGCCGAACATTGCTTTTTCAAACGTTTTTTCCCGAATATCCTGAGGAGTCATGTTGGATAGTCCTCCATTCTTTCTATAGGTGTACTACACGAGGGGCGCTGTCAGAGACAGTATGCCCGGATTTACAGGTGGAACTCGCCCGACTCCATATCGTCGGGCTGGTCGCCCAAGAGGTCAACGTTGCGCGGCGTGATGATATACGTCTTGCTTGCGGCAGGGCGGATATCACCTTCCTGCGCGTAGGCAACGCCGGAAAGGAAGTCAATCAGCCGGCGGGCGACGGCCGGATCTGCCTTTTCCAGATTGATGAGCACGGCGTGGTATCTGAGCAGGTGATCGGCGATCTCTCTGGCGGCCTCAAACTGCGTCGGCGCGACGAGCACGACCTGAAGCTGCTTGCCGTTGCTGAGATTGACGACCTTGTCGGTCACGCGGCTGTCGCCCCGCGGCGCATAGCTCGGTGCGGGCCGCTCCGGCTCCGTCACCGGATCGTCGCGGACGAAGGTGCTCTTTTTCGGCGCGGGCGCCTGGCGGCGGGGCGCAGCCGGGCGCGCCTGTGCCGGGCGGGCCTGAGCCGGACGCGCCGGCGCGGACTCTTCCGCGACCGGGATCGCTTCATCCTCATCATCAAAAAACTCGTCGTCGTCATCGTACGGACGGGTCATTTTTTTCAGTTCATCCAAAAATCCCATTCGGGACCCCCCTTTTACGTGCCGGCGGCGCCGTGCCGCTGCACTGATCTCTGTGGAGTGAGCCGAAGCGGCGCTCAGTGCTGGGAATAATCCCGCGCGCCAAAGATCGACGAGCCGACGCGCACCATGTTCGCGCCGGCGGAAATGGCGTCCTCAAAGTCTCCGCTCATACCCATGGACAGAAAATCCATAGAAACATTATCGTATTTTTTTCTGCCGATGTCAACAAAAAGCTCGTGCATTTTCGTAAAATATGCATGATTTCCGTCGGAAGTTTTTGCCACGGGCGGGATCGCCATCAGGCCGCGCACGCGAATATGCGCGCAGCCGGCGGCCGTTTCCAGCAATTGCGGCAGGGCGGCGGGGTCCACGCCGCTCTTGGCGGCCTCGCCGCCGATGTTCACTTCGAGCAGGATGTCCTGCACGATGCCCTGCCCGGCCGCGCGCTTTTCGATCATGGCCAGAAGCTCGGGCGAGTCCACCGACTGGATGAGATCGACCTTCCCCACGACCTGCCGGACCTTGTTCGTCTGCAGGTGGCCGATGAAGTGCAGCGGCGCGCCGGTGTAGGCGTCCTGGGCGAGCTTTTCGGTCATCTCCTGCACGCGGTTCTCGCCGCAGGCGTCGATCCCGGCGGCGACGGCCTCGCGCACGCGCGCGGCGTCGTTCATCTTCGTCGCTGCCACGAGCGTGATGTCGGCGCCCGTGCGGCCCGTCTGGCGGGCGGCGGCGTCGATGCGCGCGCGGATGGCGGCAATGTTTTCGGCAATGGTGCTCATAGTCGGTGGTGCCTCCTTATTTTACGACCTGCCCGTTGGACAGGCCCTTGCCGGTGACGACGATCTCATTGCCGGCGCGCAGGGCGTTGCTCTCCGCGCTCTGGGCGACGAGACAGTAGTCGCCGGTCTGATAGATGATCTCGATCGGTTTTTTCTCCAGCTGCGCCGCCGTGACGACGTAGACATACGCCTGCCCGTCGTCGTCCATGTGCACGGCCTTGAGCGGCACGCGCAGGCCGGCGTGCTCGCTGTAGACCACGTCGGCCGTCGTTTTGCGCATGGCCAGCGTGTCGGCCAGCGCTGCGTTGCACGCAAACACGACGGCGACCTTGCCGCTGTCGTCCGGCTCGCTCTTGCTCAGCACGATTGCCGAGACGGTGCCGTTGTAGTGCTGCGGAAAGTCGAGCGCGGCGCTGCCGCCGAGGTTCAGGCGGTCGGCGTCGGCCTTGTTCATGACGGAGGCAAAGTACCACTTTTTCGCCGTGACGAGCTTGCCGATGGCGTTGGCGGGCGTCGCGGGGGTGGTGCGCTCGAGCGCGTCCACGCCGTCGGGCGTGAGGTTCTCGAGCATGTCCGGCGTGAGCGATTCATACCCGTCGGTCGTGGACGTGAACAGGCCTGCGGCCGGAGCCGTGATGCTGCCGCGGCCGGCGCCGGCGTTTTCGAGCTGGTGCAGCTCGGCGTTGAGCGCGTCGAGGTCGCCCTGCGAGACGGTGCCGGTCGCGGAGCCGAAGAGCAGGGAACTGAGGTCCAAGCAGATGTCGTCCAGCTCCGACGTGCTGCCGGCGGAGACGGCGGCGTTGAGCTGCAGGATGGCGCTGCGCACGTCGCTGTCGCGGTCCGACGCGCCGGAGGCGCTGCCCGCGCGCGAGAGCAGGCTCGAGACGTAGGCAATCTCCTTTTTCAGCTCGCGGGCGCGGCTGGCGCTGTCGAGCGCGGCCTTGGAGTCCACGCCGATGGCGATCTCGCCGCCGTTGGCGACCTCCTTGCCGTCGTCCACGGACAGGGACAGAAACTCCTTGTCCGAGGCGATGACCTGCTCCTCGCGCACGACGATGCCGCTGGCCTGTCCGCTCTCGCTGACGGTCACGAGCACCGCCGGGGCGGTGGCGTAAGACTGCTGCGTCGAGCGAAACAGGTACACGCCCAGATACACGAGCATGGCCGCGAAGAGCACGAACATGGCGATGTTCGTGAAGGTATTCGTTTTCTTCAAATCCGGCCCTCCTTTCGGCGGGGGGCGGCGGGGAGATCAGCCCTGCAGCTCGAGCGAGACCGGCCGCGCCGGCGCGACCGTCGAGATCGCGTGCTTGTAGATCATCTGCTGCCGGCCGTCGGCGTCGATGAGCACGACGAAGCTGTCAAAGCTGCGCACAACGCCGCGCAGCTGGAACCCGTTCATGAGAAACAGGGTCACGGGGATCTTTTCCCGCCGGATGTAATTGAGGAATGTGTCCTGAAGGTTCTGTGTCTTTTGCATGGTCGCCGCTCCTTTGGCCGGAGCGGGGAGTACATTGATTCATCATAACACAATCTGCCGCTCCGTAAAATAGTGAATTTATACAAATCCGGTCGAAATGGCAGTTTCCTCCGGGTTTGTACAGGCCCCTATTCTATACCGCGGCCGGATAAGAATTGCGTCGAAAGGCGGCACGCCCGGTCCATGTCCGGCGTTTTTTCGTGCCGGAGCCAGAACAGATCCTGGTCCCGCCGCAGCCACGTGAGCTGGCGCTTGGCATAGCGCCGGGAGGCGAGCTGGATGGCGGCCACGGCGTCCTGCGGCGAGGCTTCCCCCCGCACGGCGGCGACGGCCTCCTTGTAGCCGATGGCCTGCATGGCCGTGCAGTCGGCCGGCACACCGGCGGCCAGCAGCGCGCGCACCTCGTCAAACAGGCCCTGCTGCACCATGATGTCTACGCGCCGGTCGATGCGGTCGTAGAGGTCCTGCCGGTCGGTGAAATCGAGCGCGATCTTCGCCGCGTCGTACCGCGGCGGCACGGCGCGGGTCTCGGCGTCGTGCTGCGTGATCGTTTTGCCTGTAAGAACGTAGACCTCCATGGCGCGCACGATGCGCTTTTTGTCCGCGGGGTGGAGCCTGGCCGCCCGCTCGGGGTCGACCTTGCGCAGCTCACCGAGCAGGCCCTCGCCGCCGATCTCGTCATAGCGCTCGCTCAGCTCCTGCCGCAGCGCGGTGTCGGCCGTGCCGTCGGCAAACGTGCGCCCGGCGATGAGCGAGTCGATATACAGCCCCGTGCCGCCGACGACGATCGGCAGTTTTGCGCGCGCGAGAATGTCATCTACACAAGCGGAGGCCTCCTCGGCGTAGCGCGAGACGGAGTAGTTTTCCGTGGGATCGGCGATGTCGATCATGTGGTGCGGCACGCCCTGCATCTCTTCCGGCGTGGGCTTGGCCGTGCCGATGTCCATGCCGCGGTAGATCTGCATCGAGTCGGCCGAGACGACCTCGCCGCCGAGCCGCTGCGCAAGCGCCACGCCGAGCGCGGTCTTGCCCGAGGCGGTCGGGCCGGTGATGACGACAAGTTTTGGCTGCATCGTGACAGTCTCCTTTCCGTGGGGAGAATTTAGAAAGATTATGTTGAAAAGTATTAGAAATGTGTTAGAATGAAAGCATATTTCCCAGTTTTCAAGAAGGTGAACCCATGAAGATCAAAATTTCTGCCGACAGCACGTGCGACCTCTCGCCCGAGCTGATCGAGCGCTATCACATCGGCATCACGCCGCTGTACATCATCCGCGGCGAAGAGACCCTGCGCGACGGCATTGACGTACACCCGCAGGAGCTCTATGAATATGCCAAGGCCACGGGCAAACTCTGCAAGACCGCAGCGGTGAATGTGTCGGACTATCTGGCGTACTTTGCCGCGTGCCGGGAGGAATATGACGCCGTGATCCACTTCACGATCTCGAGCGACATGTCCGCCTGCTATCAGAACGCCTGCATCGCGGCCAGGGAGTTTACGAACGTCTATCCCGTGGATTCGCGCAACCTCTCGACCGGCATCGGCCACCTGGTGCTCAACGCGGCTGAGATGGCCGAGCAGGGCATGGACGCGGCCGACATCGCGGCGGCGCTGGAGAAAAAGCGCGAGAAGCTCGACGTCAGCTTCGTGATCGATACGCTGGAGTATCTCAAGCGCGGCGGCCGCTGCTCGGCGCTCGTGGCCATGAGCGCGAACCTCCTGCACCTCAAGCCGTGCATCGAGGTCAAGGACGGCAAGATGGGCGTCGGCCGCAAGTACCGCGGCAAGCTCGAAAAGTGCTACGTGCAGTACATCGAGGACCGGCTCAAGGGCCGCGACGACATTGACTGCCACCGCATCTTCATCACGGACTCCGGCATCGACGAGGCCACGTGGCGGGAGCTTGAGCGCGTCGTGCGCGCGTGCCAGCCGTTTGAGGAAGTCATCCACACGCAGGCCGGCTGCACGGTGTCGAACCACTGCGGCCCCGGCTGCATGGGCATTTTGTACTACCACAAGTAAACAAAGTTGTACAGTCTGACAGGGAGCGCGTTCCGGCGCTCCCTGCTTCCTTTTTAAACGATGCGCTTGAAGAGCTTGTCCAGCTCCCGGCGCGTGAGCGTCACGGCGACGGGGCGGCCGTGCGGGCAGTATTTCACCTCGCCGGCGCACACCGCATCCGCCAGACGCAGCAGCTCCTCGGGCTCGGTCTGCCAGCCGGCCTTGATGGCCGCCTTGCACGCAACGGTCTTGAGCACCTCGTCGCGCACGGACTGCGCGTCCATCTGCGCACCATGGCGCAGCTGCGCGCAGATCTCCTCGAGCGCAGGCAGCGCGTCCGCCGCGTCAAGCTGCGCGGGCACGCCGCGGAGAATGTAATCGCAGCGGCCGAACGGTTCGAGCGTGAAGCCGAGCTCCGCGAACAAGCTGCCGTACTGCTGCAGCACGTCGGCATCGCTCGCGTCCGGCGTGAAGGGCAGCGGCTCGAGCAGCGTCTGCGACGGGATGTCGGCCGGGTTCTGGCGCAGGCGGTCGAAGTTGATGCGCTCGTGCGCCGCGTGCTTGTCGATGAGGATGAGCGTCTCGCCCTTCTCGACGAGGATGTAGGTGTGCATCGCCTCGCCGATCAGGCGGGCGGGCGGCTCGGCCGGGGGCGCGGCACTCTCAAGCGGGGAGGGCACGGCCGGTTCCGGCTCGATGGCGGTCTGCACGGGCTGCACGACCGGCATGACCGGCTCGGGCGCGGGCGGCGTGCCTGGAACGGGGCGCGCGGGCGATGCGAACACCGGCGGCGGGGCCACGCGCGGCGCGGCGAAGGCCGACGCCGTCGGCGAGCGGAACGCGACCGCTTCCTCCGCCGGGGCGGCGGGCGCATAGGTGCGCGCAGGCGCAAATGCCGGCGCTGCGGGTGCAGGCTGGTGCTGTGCTGCGGCCGGGGCCGCTTTCGGCGCGGCCGGCACGAACGGGTCTGCCGTCGGTGCGGGCGCCGGTTTCGCCGCCTTCGGCAGCGTGGTCACGGGCTCCCTTTCCGCCTCGAGCGCGGCGCGCGCGCCGTAATACACGGCGTCAAACACCGCGCGCTCGTGCGTGAACTTCACCTCAGTCTTGGCCGGGTGGACGTTCACGTCCACGGCCGCGCAGCTGAGCTCGATATACAGCACGCACGCGGGGAAGCGCCCCACGAGCAGCGTGTTGCGGTAGGCCTGCTCGAGCGCGGCCTGCAGCGCGGCGGATTTGATCCACCGGCCGTTGCAGAAGAAATACTGCTGCGCGCGGCTGCCGCGCCCGGCGGCGGGTGAGGAGATGAAGCCGTGCACACGCACGCCGTCGCCCTCGCCCGCGCAGGGCAGCAGGCTCATGGCGAGGTCGCGCCCGAGCAGGCTGTAGACGCAGCTGTCGAGCTTGTTGTCGCCGGGGGAGAAGAAAACCTCCTCCCCGTCGCGGATGCAGCGCACGGACACGTCCGGCCGGCCGAGCGCGCACCGCAGCGCGGCGGCGGCGCAGGCCGCGCCCTCCGCGCGGTCGGACTTCAGGAACTTGCGCCGGGCGGGCGTGTTGAAAAACAGATCGCGCACGATCATCGTCGTGCCCTCGGGGCAGCCGGTCTCGTACATGTCCTGAATGTCGCCCGCGTCGAGCGTCATGTGCGTGCCGGCCGCCGCGCCGCGCTGCCGCGTCGTGAGTGTGATGTGCGACACGGCGCTGATCGCGGCCAGCGCCTCGCCGCGAAAGCCCATCGTGCCGATGGCCTCGAGCCCCTGCTCGTCGTGCAGCTTGCTCGTCGCGTGGCGCAAAAACGCGATGCCCGCGTCCTCGGGCGCCATGCCGCAGCCGTCGTCCGTCACGCGCAGATACGTCGCGCCGCCGCCGCGCAGCTCTACCGTCACGGTGCGGGCCCCGGCGTCGAACGCGTTTTCCACCAGCTCCTTGACGACCGAGGCGGGCCGCTCCACAACCTCGCCCGCGGCGATCAGATCCGCCAGATGCGGAGAGAGAATTTGAATATCGGGCATCGTTTGCCCTCCTTTAAGTGCAGTCCATGGGGCGCGTGCGCCCCGCGCGTATATTATAAAGGATTGTCATTGAAAATTCCACCGCGAAATGCTACAATGTTCTATCACACTTCAAATTTTATCCGGCCGGGCCGGACAGGCAGGAGCATTGCATGAGCTATCAGAGAACGGAGATCCCCGAATCGGACATCCAGCACCAGCTGGATATCTGCGCGCAGCTGCGCGCGCACTTCACCGCCGGCGGCCGCCAGCCGCTGGCCATGGTCGATACCTACGGCTGCCAGCAGAACGAGGCCGACAGCGAAAAGCTGCGCGGCTATCTGCGCGCCATGGGCTTTGACTTCACACAGGACGAATTCGCGGCCGACGTCGTCGTCATGAACACCTGCGCCGTGCGCGAGCACGCCGAGACGCGCGTGTTCGGCAACGTCGGCGCGCTGACGCACACCAAGGCGCGCAACCCCAACCAGATCATCGCGGTCTGCGGCTGCATGGCGCAGCAGGAGCATGTGGCCGAGAAGCTGAAAAAGTCCTACCGCATCGTCGACCTTGTCTTCGGCCCGCACGAGCTGTGGCGCTTTCCGGAGCTGCTGCGCACCGTCTGCACCGAGCACCGGCGCGTGTTCGCCATCGCACCGGCGGACGGCAGCGTGGCCGAGGGCATCCCCCAGCAGCGCGACGGCAGCGTCAAGGCGTGGCTGTCGATCATGTACGGGTGCAACAACTTCTGTACCTACTGCATCGTGCCGTATGTGCGCGGGCGCGAGCGCTCCCGCCATCCGGACGAGATCGAGCGTGAGGCGCGCGAGCTCGTCGCGGCGGGATATAAGGACATCACGCTCCTGGGGCAGAACGTCGACTCCTACGGCCGCGACCTCGACGAGGACGTGGATTTTGCCGACCTCATCCGGCGCATCAACGCCATCCCGGGCGACTTCATCATCCGTTTCATGAGCAGCCACCCGAAGGACGCGACGGAAAAGCTCTTTCGCGCCATGGCCGAGTGCGAAAAGTGCGCGCACCAGATGCATCTGCCCGTGCAGAGCGGCAATGACCGCGTCCTGCACGCGATGAACCGCGGCTACACGCGCGAGAAATATCTGGCGCAGGTGGCGCTCGCGCGGCAGTACATGCCCGACCTCGTGCTCACGACGGACATCATCGTGGGCTTCCCCGGCGAGACGGACGAAGAGTTTCAGGACACGCTCTCGCTCATCGAGACCGTGCGCTACGATGCGATGTTCACCTTCATCTACTCGCCGCGCGTCGGCACCCCGGCGGCGAAGATGCCCGACCCCTACACCCGCGCGCAGAAGCAGGTGCGCTTTGACGCGCTCGTCGCGGCGGCCAACCGCATCTCGGAGGAGAAGCACCGCGCCTATGAGGGCAGCGTGCAGCGCGTGCTCGTCGACGGGGCCGACGGCCGGGGCGACCATCCGCTCACGGCGCGCACGAAGGGCGGCCGCCTCGTGCATATGCGCGGGGACGCGTCCCTCGTCGGCCGGTTCGTGGACGTGAAGATCACCGGCAGCAACACTTGGGCGCTCTATGGCGAGGAGGTATGACGCATGGCGGAACTGACGCCGATGAAGCGGCAATATTACGAGATCAAGCAGCGCAACCCCGACTGCCTGCTGTTTTTCCGGCTGGGCGATTTCTATGAGATGTTCGACGACGACGCGCGCCTGGCCGCGCGCGAGCTCGACCTCACGCTCACGACGCGCGACCGCAATGTCGAGGACCCGGCCGAGCGCACGCCCATGTGCGGCGTGCCGTACCACTCGGCCGAGGCGTACATCGGCCGCCTGATTGCCAAGGGCTACAAGGTGGCCATCTGCGAGCAGATGGAGGACCCCGCGCTGGCCAAGGGGCTGGTCGACCGGGACGTGATCCGCATCATCACGCCCGGCACGGTCACGGCCTCGTCCATGCTCGAGGAGAACAAGTCCAACTACCTCTGCGCGGTGTATCTCAGCGGACAGTCCGGCGGCACGGCGTTCTGCGACCTCTCGACGGGGGAATTCTGCGCCGCGAACTACCCGGCCGACGCCGTGAGCCACATCCTCAACGAGCTCGGCCGCTTCGCCCCGCGCGAGGCCGTGTGCGCCGACGCGGCGGCGGAACATGACGAGATCCGCACCTTCCTCACCAAGCGCCTCGGCAGTCTGGTCGAGGCGGGCGGCGATCGGTTTGAATACCTGGCGGCGGCCGCGCGCGTGTGCGAGCAGTTCGATGTGCAGAGCACGGACGCGCTCGGTCTCGGCGAGGCGCCGGCGGCCGTGTGCGCGGCCGGGGCGCTGCTGGCCTACCTGCACGAGACGCAAAAGTGCGACCTCGGCCACATCCGGCGGTTGGAGCTGCTGGGCGACGACCACTACATGGAGCTGGACTACACCACGCGCCGCAACCTCGAGCTGACGGAAAACCTCCGCTCCGGCGAAAAGCGCGGCAGCCTCCTCTGGGTGCTCGACAAGACGAAAACGCCCATGGGCGGCCGCCTGCTGCGCGCGTGGGTGGAGCGTCCGCTGCTCAGCCCCGTGCAGATCCGCCGCCGCCTCGGCGCGGTGGAGGAGCTGGTGGGCGATAACGTCCTGCGCGGCGAGCTCATCCGCTGCCTGCGCGAGATCGGCGATATGCAGCGCCTTGTCTCCCGCGCGGTGTATGGTTCTGCCAACGGGCGTGACCTGCACGCGCTGGCCCTGTGCTGCGCGCAGCTGCCGAACCTGACGGCGCTGCTCAAGGACGTACACAGCGCGGCCCTGCGCGACATTGCGCAGATGGACACGCTCGCCGACCTCTGCGCGCGCATCGACCGCGCCATCTGCGACGAGCCGCCGTTTTCCGTGCGCGAGGGCGGCATCCTCCGCCCGGGCTACAGCGAGGAGGTCGACCGCCTGCGCAACGTGCGCGACCACGGCGCGCAGACCGTTGCCGAGCTCGAGCAGCGCGAGCGCGAGCGCACCGGCGCGAAAAAGCTCAAGGTCGGCTACAACAAGGTCTTTGGCTATTACATCGACATTCCGAACAGCGCGGGCGTTACCGAGCTGCCGGAGGACTATATCCGCAAGCAGACGCTGGTGTCGAGCGAGCGCTATTTCACGCGCGAGCTCAAGGACCTCGAGAACACGCTCCTGACGGCGCGCGAGCGCATCGCGGAGCTGGAGTATACGCTCTTCAACGAGGTGCGCCAGCTCGTCGCGGGCGAGGTCGCGCGCGTGCAGGCGGCGGCGGACGCCGTGGCCCGGCTCGACGCGCTGTGCTCGCTGGCGGAGACGGCGGTGAAAAACCACTACGTCTGCCCCGAGGTCGACCTCTCGCGCACGCTCGACATCCGCGAGGGGCGCCACCCCGTTGTCGAGCAGGCGCAGAAGGACAGCCTCTTTGTCCCGAACGACACGTTCCTCAACGACGCGGACGACCGCGTCGCCATCGTGACCGGGCCGAACATGGCCGGTAAATCCACGTACATGCGCCAGACCGCGCTCATCGTGCTCATGGCGCAGATGGGCTCGTTCGTCCCGGCGAAGAGCGCCGTCATCGGCGTGGTCGACCGCGTGTTCACGCGCATCGGCGCGTCCGACGATCTGGCCGCCGGGCAGAGCACGTTCATGGTCGAGATGAGCGAGATGGCCAACATCCTCCGCCACGCCACGGCGCAGAGCCTGCTCATCCTCGACGAGATCGGCCGCGGCACGTCCACCTACGACGGCATGGCCATCGCCCGCGCGGTGCTCGAATACTGCGCAGACCCCCGCCGCCTCGGCGCCAAGACCATGTTCGCCACGCACTACCACGAGCTGACCGCGCTCGAACAGACGCTGCCCGGCGTGCGCAACTACAACATCACGGCCAAAAAGCAGGGCGGCACGCTGCTGTTCCTGCGCAAGATCGTCGCCGGCGCGGCCGACGACAGCTACGGCATCGAGGTCGCCAAGCTGGCCGGCGTGCCCGATGCGATCATCACGAAGGCCAAGACCTACCTGCGCGAGCTGGAGTCCGGCGCGGCGGAGCTGCCTGCGCCCGCCCGCGCGGCGGAGGACGCGGCGCAGATGACGCTCGGCGACGCGGCCGGGGATGAAATTGCCGAGGAGCTCCGCAGCATCGACCTCAACACCATCACGCCGCTCGAGGCCATGCGCCTGCTCTTTGAGCTGCAGCAGAAAGCGAGGGGCTGACGTGCAACATCCCAACACGGCGTGGACAGACCCCATGCCCCGCGGCGCGCGCATCGCGGGCTGGGTCTACTTTCCCATCCATGTGGTCGTGCTGCCGCTGACGATCGGCGCACTGCTCATGGCGGTGCTCGGCAAGCTGCCGTCGGACGTGACGTGCAACGTTTTGTACTATCTCTGCGGCCTCGTGTTCACGCTCATCGCCATGTGGCGATTTCTGCGCCGCAGCTTTGACACGATGGTCGGCAGCATCCTGCGCTGCATTGGCATGATGCTTGCCGCCTACGGCATCGACGTGCTGCTCTCGCTCGTGCTGCAGCTCGGCACGAGCCTTATCGGCGATCTGCCCGTGCCGAACAACGACACCGTGAGCGGCCTTGCCAAGGCGGACTACAAGCGCATGATCGCCGTCGCGGTGCTCATGGCGCCGCTCGTGGAGGAGTGCCTGTTTCGCGGCGTGGTCTTTGGCACCATCCGGCCGAAGAGCCGCTTTTGGGCCTACGCCGCGTCCATCGCGCTCTTCTCGCTCTACCACGTCTGGCAGTATGTGCTCGTATATCAGGAGCCGAAGCTGCTGCTCTCGGCGCTGGCGTATGTGCCGGTGTCGGCCGCGCTCACGTTCTGCTATGAGCAGACGTGTTCGATCTGGCCGCCGGTGTTTTTTCACATGTGCATCAATGCGCTCTCGCTCACGGTGCTCGCCGGGTGAGGGCAGAAAAAAGCCGCTGCTTTCCAGAGTTGGAAAGCAGCGGCTTTTTCATACTTTTTATTCTTTCGTTTTTTCGTACACGCAGAACTGATAGCCCACACCGTCGTGCTCTGCGCGCGGCTCGCTCGACACGCAGCGCCACGCGGGGTCGGCGTCCAGATCCGGGAAAAACACGTCCGAGTGGGGCACGGCGTCGATTTTCGTGACGTACACGCGCGTCAGGTGGGGAAACATCTGCCGAAACACGCTGTCTCCGCCGATGACGAAGCAGCGGTCATACTGCGCGGCGGCGGCGACGGCCTCGGCCGGGGCGTGTACCACCTGCGCGCCTTCAATCGTGATGTTCTGTCGCGTGAGCACGAGATTTTCGCGCCCCGGCAGCGGCCTGCCGCCGGGAAAATCGTCCAGCGTGCGCCGGCCGACGATCACGGCCGCGCCCATCGTGAGCGCCCGGAAGCGGCGGCGGTCGGCGGGGATCACGAGCGGCTGCGTGCCCCTGGCCCCGATGCCCCAGTCGGCATAGACGGCGACGATCGCATCCATCTGCCTGCCCCCTTACACCGCGATGGGGATCTTCCCCGTGAACTCGCTGTATTCGTAGCCCTCGACGCGGAAGCTGTCGCGCGTAAAGGCGTAAAAATCATGCACGTCCGGGTCGATGAAAAACTGCGGCGCCGGTTTCGGCTCGTTTTGGATCAGCTGCTCGATGACCGGCACGTGGCGGTCGTAGATGTGCGCGTCGGCAATGACGTGCACCAGCTCGCCCGCCTGCAGGCCGGACACCTGCGCGAACATGTGCACGAGCACGGCATACTGCACGACGTTCCAGTTGTTCGCCGCGAGCATGTCCTGACTGCGCTGGTTGAGGATGGCGTTGAGCGTATTGCCCGAGACGTTGAACGTCATCGAGTACGCGCACGGATAGAGCGCCATCTCGTGCAGGTCCTCGAACGTGTAAATATTCGTCAGGATGCGGCGGGAGGCGGGGTTGTGCTTCAGGTCGTAGAGCACGCGGTCCACCTGGTCGAATTCGCCCTCGGGGTACTGGTGCTTGACGCCGAGCTGATAGCCGTAGGCCTTGCCGATGGAGCCGGTCTCGTCGGCCCACTGGTCCCAGATGTGGCCGCGCAGGTCATGGATGTTGTTCGACTTCTGCTGCCAGATCCACAGCAGCTCGTCCACGGCGGTCTTCCAGTAGGTGCGCCGCAGCGTCAGCAGCGGGAACTCCCGGGACAGGTCGTAGCGGTTGACGATGCCGAACTTTTTGACCGTGTGCGCGGGAGCACCGTCGTCCTCCCAGCGGGGGCGCACGGCCTGATCGGTATCCCAGACGCCGTGTGTCAGAATGTCGCGGCAGTTGCGGATAAAGACCTCGTCTGCGTAGCTCATCGTTCGGCTCCTTTCAAAAAAGTTGGACATAATAGTTTACCATACCGCGCAGGGGATTGCAAACGGCAAATGGTGAAAACGGAACGCGCCCTGGTTATTTGACAAATGAGACAAAACCGGTGGATAAATTTGTTCAAATTGCGCGCGGGATTTGACGCACTTTTTGCACAAAGCCCATCCCATTTTTTTTCGCGGGATGCTATAGTCAAAGCAGCGGAAACCCGGAAAACAAAATGGAAACGGAGGATAACACATGAAGCACACGAAGAAACTGCTTTCGCTGCTGCTGGTGCTGTGCCTGGTCCTGAGCCTGTCGTGCACGGCGTTTGCAGCCGGCGAGGCAAAGCCGCTCGACGGCAAGACCGTCATCCTGCACTCGAACGACGTGCATGGTGCGATCGACCTGTACGCGGCCATGGCATCTCTGAAGGCCGACTATGAGGCGCAGGGCGCCGAGGTCATTCTGGCCGACGCCGGCGACTACAGTCAGGGCACCGTCTACGTCAGCGTCAACAAGGGCGCCGACGCGGTGACCATGATGAACGCCACCGGCTACGACGTGGCCACCATCGGCAACCACGAGTTCGACTACGGCTATGCCCAGCTGGCGGAGAACATGAAAGCCGCCAAGTTCAAGGTCCTGTGCGCCGATGTGCTCGGTGCCGACGGCAAGACCATCTTTGACGCCAACACCATCATCGAAAAGGGCGGCGTGAAGATCGGCTTCTTCGGTCTCGAGACCCCCGAGGCGCAGACCAAGGCCAACCCCAAGCTCATTGAAGGCCTGAAGTTCCTTGCCGGCAAAGACGGCAAAGAGCTCTATGCCTGCGCGGCCGCGCAGGTCGCCGCGCTCAAGGAGCAGGGCGCCGACATCGTCGTCTGCCTCGCGCATCTGGGCGTGGACGAGAGCTCCGAGCCCTACACCTCCTATGATCTGGCCAAAAATGTGGAAGGCATCGACTTCATCATCGACGGCCACTCCCACACCGTCATGACCGCCGGCCCGAACAAGGAGGCCATCCAGTCCACGGGCACGGCCTTTGCCAACATCGGCGTTATCACCATTGACAACGCCACGAAGAAGATCGTCGGCAATGAGCTCAAGGCCGTCTGGCACACCGAGAAGAATGCTGACGGCAAGTCCGTCACCGTCGTTGACTACAAAACGCGCGACGAAAAGGTCGCTGCGGCCGCCAAGGCCATCATCGACCCCATCGACAAGGCCTATGGCGAGAAGTTTGCCGTGAGCAAAGTGGAGCTCAACGGCGCGAAGGCTCCCAACGGCAACCGTGACTCCGAGACCAACCTCGGCGACCTGATCACGGACGCCATGCTCTGGAAGATCCGCAGCGACGCCACGATCAAGGTCCCGGCGGAGAACGTGGTCGCCATCACGAACGGCGGCGGCATCCGCGCGACCGTCAAGGCCGGCGACGTCACCAAGAAAGACATCAACACCGTGCTGCCGTTCGGCAACACGCTCGCCGTGGTCTATGTGACCGGCGCCGAGCTGCTCGAGGCGCTCGAGGCCAGCACGTACTGCACGCCGGAATCCCTCGGCGGCTTCCCGCAGGTGGCCGGCCTCCAGTTCGTCGTCCTGACGGACAAGGCGTACGACGCCAATACCGATCCGTACCCGGGCTCCACGTATTATGGCCCCAAGACCATCAACCGTGTGGAAATTGCCACCGTCAACGGCGAAGCCTTTGATCCGGAGGCCAAGTACGCGGTCGTGACCAATAACTTCGTGGCCGGCGGCGGCGACACGTACTACGCCTTTGCGGCGGCGACCGACCAGTTCGACACCGGCCTGCCGCTGGACGAAGTGGTCATGGAATACATCACCGAGGAGCTCGGCGGTGTCATCGGCGAGGAATACGCCGAGCCGGCCGACCGCATCCTCGTGACCACGACGCCGATGCTGCAGTACCTTGCGCTGACGCAGTTCGTGCTGGATGAGGAAGCCTACACGCCGGAGTCCTATGCTGCGTTCAAGGCGATTGACGAGAAGATGACGGCGGCTGAGACTGCCGAGGAGCAGACGGCGCTTCTGCCGGAGGCCAAGGCGGCCGTCCAGGGCCTGAAGCTCGTGGGCAACACGTTTGCCGACGCACAGAGCGGCTGGTATAAGCCGGCTGTCGACTTCGCGCAGGCTTCCGGCCTGATGGCCGGTGTGGGCGGCGGCAAGTTTGCCCCCGGCGTGACGACGACCCGCGCCATGGTCGCCGAGGTGCTCTATGAGGCCGCCGGCGCGCCGAGCGTGGAAGGCCTGACCTGCCCGCTGACCGACGTCAAGGCCGGCGAGTGGTACACGGATGCGGTTGTCTGGGCCTACAATGCGGGCGTCATCTCCGGCCGCGGCGACGGCACCTTCTGCCCGGACGACACCATCACCCGTCAGGAGATGGCCGTTATGTTCTACGGCTGGCTCGGCGGCGGTGCGTCCCTGATCGACGGCGAGCAGATCAAGACCGCGCTTGCCAACTTTGACGACGGCGCGAGCGTGGCCTCGTGGGCGCGGGAAGCGGTCGCTTACTGCTACCTTGCCGGCATCATGGTCGGCAACGACGGCCACTTCAGCCCGCTCGGCAGCCTCGACCGCGCGCAGCTTGCGCAGGTGTTCTGCAGCTTCTACGAGGCTGCGCTGAACCAGATCCTGGAGATGACTCCGGACACGCCGGAGCAGCCGACGGCCCCGACGATGCCGGAGCTGCCCACCGCGGCGTAATTGCATCACTTACGAAGGGAGGCCGCTTCGGCGGTCTCCTTTTTGCACATTTTTGGCGGTGTTTGTGCTGCCGGATTGTGCTTGACAATTCCGGAAAACCTTTTACAATATAGGCGAATCGATCCGACCGATAAACCAAGGAGGTTTTTTGACCATGAACATGAACAAATATCTGGACATTGCACCCGAGGTGCAGCAGGCGCTCGCGGACGGCCGCCCGGTCGTCGCGCTCGAGAGCACGATCATCTCCCACGGCATGCCCTATCCGAAAAACGTCGAGACGGCTCTGCTCGTCGAGCAGACCCTGCGCGACAACGGTGCCGTGCCCGCCACCATCGCCATCCTCGGCGGCCGCCTGAAGGCCGGCCTGTCCAAGGAGGAGATCACCTACCTCGGCAAGGCCGGGCGCAAGGTCGCCAAGGTCTCCCGCCGCGACCTGCCGGTCATCTGCGCGCGCGGCGCGGACGGCGCCACCACCGTCACCACGACGATGATGATCGCCCACATGGCGGGCATCCAGGTCTTTGCCACCGGCGGCATCGGCGGCGTGCACCGCGGCGCCGAGACGACCATGGACATCTCCGCCGACCTTGAAGAGCTGGCGCAGACGCCGGTCATGGTCGTGTGCGCGGGCGCGAAGGCCATCCTCGACCTCGGCCTGACGCTGGAGTATCTGGAGACGAAGGGTGTGCCTGTGCTCGGCTACGGAACGGACGAGCTGCCCGCGTTCTACACCCGCGAGAGCGGCCTCGGCGTCGACGCGCGTGTCGACACGCCGGAGGATCTGGCTGCCGTGTTCCAGGCGCAGCGCGACCTCGGCCTCAAGACCGGCATGCTCGTCACGAACCCGATCCCGCAGCAGTACGCCATGGACAAGGCCGTCATCGACAAGGCCATTGACCAGGCGCTCGCCGAGAGCCACGAGCAGGGCATCCACGGCAAGGAGACCACGCCGTTCCTGCTGGCCCGCGTGGCGGAGCTCACCGGCGGCGACAGCCTTGAGAGCAACATCCAGCTCGTGCTCAACAATGCCCGTGTCGCGGCAAAGACCGCCGTCGCCCTCTGCAAATGAAGGGCGGTGCGTGGCTCGTGCTCGCTGTGTCTGCGCTGATGGGGCTCGGCCTCACCATCGGGGCCATCGCCTCGCGCCGGCAGATGAGCACCGCCGTCGTCGTGGTGCTGTGTCTCGTCGGCATCGGCATCGTGCTCGTCGGCGCGGTGCTGAGCATCGGCATCGGGGTATTGTGAGCGCGCGAAACTGCATAAAAGCACATATCCGTATGCGCAGCTGCATCGCTGCAGATCAAAAGTTTCTGAGCAGCGGGGGAGCTCGAGGGGACAAGGCCCCCTCGAATCCGATCTGCTGCGCAAAGCGCAAAACACCGCAGGCCGGTCGGCCTGCGGTGTTTTGTGTATTTATGCCTTATTTCTCGTCGCCGGGCTTCGGCTGCGCGACACGGAAGATCATGCGCGGGGTCTCGGTGCTGGCCTTCGTGTTCGGGGCCACGGACTCGGTAATGAACGAGTTGCCGCCGATGACGGAGTTGGCGCCGATGACGGTCTTGCCGCCGAGGATGGACGCGCCGGAGTAGATCGTGGCGTTGTCGCCCACGGTGGGGTGGCGCTTGCCGGTCACGGCGTGGCCGTGGCGGGGGCTGAGCGCGCCGAGCGTCACGCCCTGATAGAGCTTGACGTGGTCGCCGATGATCGTCGTCTCGCCGACGACGATGCCGGTGCCGTGGTCGATGAAGAAATACTCGCCGATCTGCGCGCCGGGGTTGATGTCGATGCCGGTCGCACCGTGGGCATACTCGCTCATGATGCGAGGGATGAGCGGCACCTTGCTCTCATAGAGCTCGTGCGCCACGCGGTAGACGAAGATCGCGTACAGGCCGGGGTAGGAGAAGATGACCTCCTCCTTGCTGCCGGCGGCGGGGTCGCCGTCGAAGTTCGCGGCCACGTCCTTCATGAGCATGGCCTGGATCTGCGGCAGACGGCACAGGAACCGGTCGCACACGGCGCTCGTGCGCTCGCGCAGCTCGCTCTCGTCCTTGATCGTGTTGGAAAACGCCAGGTGCACCTGCTCGCAGAGGTCGGTGTAGATCTCGCCGAGCAGGAACTCCGCAAACGTCTCGGCCGAGACGTGCGACACCGTGCCGCCCGCGAAATACGCCGGGAAGAACACCTTCTGCAGGTTCTCGATGATCTTGATGATGACCTTGCGGTCGGGCATGCGCAGCTGCTCGCTGTACATGGGCACCTCGGCCGTTTCGTAGCCGTTGGCGATCTGCGCCGCGACGGCGTGCAGCAGACTTTTTTGCGTCATGATGGGGACACTCCTTCTTCTTTCACATAGCGCCACAGGCAAAAAACGCAGGAAGCGCGTGGCTTCCTGCGTTGCAAAACCATGTGGATGCATGACGGACGCGCCTTTTGGGTGCGGCCGTGGATTTACCGGCAGAAAGCGACGCTTCTTTGCGCACGACAACAACAGGCCGTCGGACACGCCGCGACCCGGATGCTGCTGTAGCTGCAAAGACGCATGGCTCAGGCTCCTTCCGGTCAATTTCCCCCTTTGTAAGGGGAATTCCTCTTCTTGTATAACACGATATGCCGCACTTGTCAAGAGCGTGACGGCTCAGGGCTTTTTCTTCGGCAGCTTCGTGATGCGGCCGTCGCCGTGGTCGATGTACGTGTTTTCGAGCACGTCGATCGTGCTGCGGCGCCAGTCGGCGATGTATTCCTCGCGCAGCGCCTTGCGCTCGGCCTGTTCGTCGGGCGTCAGGTCACGCTCGCGCGCGATGCGCGTCAGCTCACTGATGCGGTCCATCTTTTCCTGTGTCAAGGCTTTGCTCTCCTCTCAGTTTTTCAGGCTGTGCAGCGGGGCGGGGATGCGCCCGCCGCGGGCGATGAACTCCGCCGCGCTGCAGCGGTTGACCGGCATGACCGGCGCGCTGCCGAGCAGGCCGCCGAATTCCACCGTGTCGCCCACCTGCTTGCCGGGTGCGGGGATGATGCGCACGGCGGTGGTCTTGTTATTGATCATGCCGATGGCGGCCTCGTCCGCGATGATGGCGGAGATCGTCTCGGCCGTGGTGTCGCCGGGCACGGCGATCATGTCCAGGCCCACGGAGCACACGCACGTCATGGCCTCGAGCTTCTCGATCGTCAGGCGGCCGGCCTCGGCCGCGGCGATCATGCCGGCGTCCTCCGACACGGGGATGAACGCGCCCGAGAGCCCGCCCACGTGGGACGACGCCATGACGCCGCCTTTTTTCACTGCGTCGTTGAGCAGCGCGAGCGCCGCCGTGGTGCCGGGCCCGCCGACGGACTCCAGCCCCATCTCCTCGAGCACGGCGGCCACACTGTCACCGACGGCGGGCGTCGGCGCGAGCGACAGGTCCACGATGCCGAACGGCACGCCCAGCCGCGCGGACGCCTCCTGCGCCACGAGCTGACCCATGCGCGTGATGCGGAAGGCCGTCTTTTTCACCGTCTCGGCCACGACGTCGAACGGCTGGCCGTGCACGCTCTGCAGCGCGTGCTGCACCACGCCCGGCCCGGACACGCCGACGTGCACCTCGCACTCCGGCTCACCCACGCCGTGGAACGCCCCGGCCATGAAGGGATTGTCCTCCACGGCGTTGGCAAAGACGACGAGCTTGGCGCAGGCCATGCCGCCCTGCTCGGCCGTGAGCGCGGCGGCGCGCTTGACGGTGCGGCCCATCTCGGCCACGGCATCCATGTTGATGCCCGCGCGCGTGGAGCCGACGTTCACGCTCGCGCACACCAGCTCCGTCTCGGCCAGCGCCTCCGGGATGGAGGCGATGAGCACGCGGTCGGCCTCCGTCATGCCCTTGTGCACGAGCGCGGAAAAGCCGCCGAGGAAGTTGACGCCGATCTCGTGCGCGGCGCGGTCGAGCGCCCGGGCATACGGCACATAGGACTGCGCGCCCGTGCCCGCCGCGACGAGCGAGATGGGCGTGACGGACACGCGCTTATTCACGATCGGGATGCCGAACTCGGCCTCGATGTCCTCGCCCGTGCGCACGAGATTGCCTGCAAGGCGGCAGATCTTGTCGTACACCTTCGTGCAGCTGCGCTCAATGTCCGTGTCCGCGCAGTCGAGCAGGGAGATGCCCATCGTGATGGTGCGGATGTCGAGGTGCTGCTGGTCGATCATGGCGATCGTTTGCAAAATTTCACTGCGGTTAATCATGGCGGTGCCCTCTCAGATGCGGTGCATGGCGTTGAAGATGTCCTCGCGCTGGGCACGGATCTGCAGGCCGCGCTGCGTGCCGGCCTCGTCCAGCGTGCGGGCGAGGTCTGCAAACGGCACGGTGCACTGTGCCGCGTCCACGAGCATGATCATCGTGAAGTATTCCTGCAGCACCGTCTGGCTGATGTCCAGCACGTTCACGCCGTACTGCGCCAGAAGGGCGGTCACGTCGGCGATGATGCCGACACGGTCTTTTCCGATCACGGTTACGATTGCACGCATGGTTTGTCCTCCTTATTGACCGATCGCGCCGAGCTCGTCGAGATCGCGCTCGAACGCAGGAATGAAATGCTCCAGAAAATACCGCACCTCCGGCAGCGGCGAGGCATCCAGCGCCGCGCGCGTCTGCGCCTCGGCGGAGAGAAACTCGTTGTTGCCGGCCTTGCGCTCCTCGATGCACTTGATGTAGGCCGAGAGCTTGTCGGCCGCCTTCACGAGCGGGTAAATGTCACCGTCCTTGTCCTCGGCGAGCACATCGGCGTAGGTCGCGCGCAGCTCCGGCGGCAGCATGCCGAGCAGCTTCTGCACGGCCAGGTCCTCCACCGCGTGGTAGGCCGACATGATCTCCGCGTTGTGGTACTTGATCGGCGTCGGCAGGTCGCCCGTGAGGATCTCCGACGCGTCGTGATACAGCGCCGCCGTCGCGAGGGCGTTGACATCGCAGGGCTGGTGGAAAATGTCGCGCCGGATGACGCCGAGCGCGTGCGCCAGCACGGCCACCATGTGGCTGTGCTCCTGAATGTTCTCGGGCAGGGCGTTGCGCATCAGGCCCCAGCGCGCGATATAGCGCATGCGCGAAATGAGCGCAAAGAAGTTGGAATCCATGGTCTGTCCCCTCAAAAACGAAAAATACAGATATGGACACATTTTATCATGCCGTTCGGGGAATGTAAACACGAAAAACTGTTGCAATATCAGGTTTTCCATGCTAAAATACACCTTTGTGCGAACAGAAATGATTTGAAAATATGTATTTGCGTTGAGGAAGTGTGCAAAATGGAGAAATTGAGAAACGTCGCCATCATCGCCCACGTTGACCACGGCAAGACTACCCTGGTCGACGAGATGCTCAAGCAGAGCGGCGTCTACCGCGAAAATCAGGAGATCGTCGACCGCGTCATGGACTCCAACGATCTGGAGCGCGAGCGCGGCATCACGATCCTGGCCAAGAATACCGCCGTGCGCTACGGCGACACGAAGATCAACATCGTCGACACCCCGGGCCACGCCGACTTCGGCGGCGAGGTCGAGCGTGTCCTGAAGATGGTCAACGGCGTCATCCTGCTCGTCGACGCGGCCGAAGGCCCCATGCCGCAGACGCGCTTCGTGCTCAGCAAGGCGCTTGAGCTCGGCCACCGCGTCATCGTCGTCATCAACAAGATCGACCGCCCCGACCAGCGCATCCACGAGGTCATTGACGAGGTGCTCGAGCTGCTCATGGACCTGAACGCGACCGACGAACAGCTCGACTCGCCCATGCTCTTCTGCTCCGGCCGTCAGGGCACCGCGTCCTACTCCCCGGACGTGCCGGGCAAGGACCTGCGCCCGCTGTTCGACACCATTCTGGAGTATATCCCCGCGCCGGAGCAGAACGTTGACGCGCCGTTCCAGATGCTCGTGTCGTCCATCGACTACAATGAGTTCGTCGGCCGCATCGCCATCGGCCGCATCGAGCGCGGCGTCATCCGCCAGAACGAGGAGATCGCCGTGTGCAACTACCACCAGCCGGACGCCCCGGCCAAGAAGGCCAAGGCCGTGTCGATGTACGAGTTTGAGGGCCTGCAGCGCGTGCCCGTCACGGAGGCGGAGGCCGGCAGCATCATTGCCATGTCCGGCATCGGAGACATCACCATCGGCGACACGATCTGCGCGCCGACCTGCGTCGAGCCGATCGAGTTCGTGAAGATCTCCGCGCCCACGATGGAGATGACCTTCTCCGTCAACGACGGCCCGTTTGCCGGCCGCGAGGGCAAGTTCGTCACCAGCCGCCAGATCCGCGACCGTCTCTTCCGTGAGACGCTCAAGGACGTGTCCCTGCGCGTGACCGAGCTTGAGGGCGCGACCGATTCGTTCAACGTCGCCGGCCGCGGCGAGATGTCGCTGTCCATCCTCATCGAGACCATGCGCCGCGAGGGCTATGAGTTCCAGGTCTCGCCCCCGCGCGTGCTCTATCAGACGATCAACGGCCAGAAGTGCGAGCCCATTGAGCGCCTCGTCGCCGATGTGCCGACCGACGCCGTCGGCGCCGTGATCGAAAAGCTCAGCAGCCGCAAGGGTGAGCTGCAGCAGATGGAGCCCATCGGCAAGCGCACGCGGCTGGAGTTTCTCGTGCCGTCGCGCGGCCTGTTCGGCTACCGCAACGAGTTTCTGACCGATACGAAGGGCGAGGGCATCATGGCCTCCGTCTTTGACAGCTACGCCCCCTACAAGGGCGATCTCAGCCGCCGCAACACCGGCTCGCTCGTCTCGTTCGAGACCGGCGAGAGCATCACCTACGGCCTGTTCAATGCGCAGGAGCGCGGCCAGCTGTTCATCGGCGCGGGCGTGCCCGTGTATGCCGGCATGGTCGTCGGCGTGTCGCCGAAGCAGGAGGACATCACCGTCAACGTCTGCAAGAAAAAGCAGCTGACCAATACCCGCGCCGCGGGCTCCGACGACGCGCTGCGTCTCGTGCCGCCGCGCAAGCTGAGTCTGGAGCAGAGCCTGGAGTTCCTCGCGGACGACGAGCTGCTCGAGGTCACGCCCAAGAGCCTGCGCATCCGCAAGCGCATCCTCGACCATGAGCGCCGCATGAAGGCCGCCCACGGCAAGGGCGCAAAATAAGTTTGGCCCGTTCCCGCCGCCGTCTGTTGGGACAGCGGCGGGAACTTTGCGCTGTGGGGCGAATTCGGAAAGATTTCTCTTTACAAGTACCACGGGGTGTGGTATTGTAAAACAGTCCATGTGCCCGGATCCGGGGTTCGGCCGCTTTGCAGCGGTGCCTTTCCGCCCGGTTCTGCGCCAGCGGATACGAAAACAAAGGAAGGAAGTCATCACCATGATCACCAAAGCTGAAAAGACCGCAGTCATCGAAGCCAACAAGACGCACGAGGGCGACACCGGTTCTCCGGAGGTCCAGATCGCCATCCTCACCGAGCGCATCCACCAGCTCACCGAGCACCTGAAGGTGCACCCGAACGACAAGCACAGCCGTCTGGGCATGTACAAGATGGTCGGTAAGCGCCGCCGTCTGCTCGACTACCTCGCCAAGAAGGACATCGAGCGCTATCGTGCAATCATTGCAAAGCTGAACATCCGCAAGTAAGTTCGGCTTTTCCGAAGGGTATGAACGTTTGAACGCAGGGGGATAATTTCATATTGTCCCCCTGCTTTTTTCGTTTCCGCCCCGGCAGCCCATTTTTCGGGAGCGCCGCTGCCCAGTATTTGAATCTGCGCCCCATCGCGCATGGGACGCGGATGCAAGTGCTGGCTCTGGCGTTTCCGCCAACAAAAGAAAGGAGCACCAGAACCCATGATCATCACCACGCACAAGCAGTTCCCCAATTACAAGCGCTACGAGATCGAGTATGAAGGCCGTCCCCTCGTGATGGAGACCGGCAAGCTCGCAGAGCTGTGCAACTCCGCCGTCCTCGTCAGCTACGGCGAGACGACCGTGCTCGTCACCTGCACGGCCTCCGCCCGCCCGAAAGACGGTGTGGATTACTTCCCGCTGTCCGTCGACTTCAACGAAAAGCTCTACGCCGTCGGCCGCATCCCCGGCAGCTTCATGCGCCGCGAGGGCAAGCCCAGCCTGCCCGCCGTGCTTGCCAGCCGCCTGATCGACCGCCCGATGCGCCCGCTCTTCCCGAGCGACCTGCGCAACGACGTCATCATCGCCTGCGAGGTCCTGTCCGTCGACCGCGACTGCAGCCCGGAGATCACCGCCATGATCGGCGCGAGCGCCGCGGTGAGCATCTCCGACGTGCCGTTCAACGGCCCCATCGCCGGCATCGTCCTCGGCTGGGACGGGGAGAAGTACCTCTTCAACCCCACGCAGGAGCAGCGCAAGACCAACCGCATGACCACCACCATCGCGGCCACGCACAAGAAGATCGTCATGATCGAGTCCGAGGCCGACCAGGTGCCGGACGATGTGATGTACGAGGGCATCGTGCAGGCGCATGCGCACCTGCAGCCCGTGCTGGACCTCATCGACAAGATGGTCAGCGAGATCGGCAAGCCGAAGTTCGAGTATGAGCACGCGTCCTTTGACGAGGACCTGTTCGAGCTCCTGTGCGCCAACGAGATGGAGGCCATGGAGTACTGCATGGACACCGACGATAAGAACGTGCGCGAGGCGCGCGTGAATGAATGGATCGCCGCCGTGCAGGCAAAATATGAAGAGGAGCACCCGGACATGATGCAGTACATGGACGAGATCCTCTACAAGATGCAGAAAAAGATCGTCAAGAAGTGGCTGCTCGCCGGTCACCGCGTTGACGGCCGCAAGATGAACGAGATCCGCCCGCTCGACGCCGAGGTCGGCGTGATCCCGCGCGTGCACGGCTCGGGCCTGTTCACCCGCGGCCAGACGCAGGTGCTGTCCATCGCCACGCTCGCGACGCTGTCCATGGCCCAGAAGCTCGACACCATCTGGGAAGAGGAAGAAAAGCGCTTCATGCACCACTACAACATGCCGCCGTACTCCACCGGCGACGCCCGCGCCGCCCGCAGCACCAACCGCCGCGAGTACGGCCACGGCGCCCTCGTTGAGAAGGCGCTGCAGTGCGTCATCCCGCCGGTCGAGGAGTTCCCGTACGCCATCCGCGTGGTGTCCGAGGTGCTCTCGTCCAACGGCTCCACGTCTCAGGGCTCCATCTGCGGCTCCACGCTCGCGCTCATGGACGCCGGCGTGCCCATCAAGGCGCCGGTCGCCGGCATCTCCTGCGGCCTGATCCAGGACGGCGATGACTTCACCACCTTCATCGACATTCAGGGCGTTGAGGACTTCCACGGCGAGATGGACTTCAAGGTCGCCGGCACGAAGCAGGGCATCACCGCCATCCAGATGGACCTCAAGAACGACGGCCTCAAGCACGAGATCGTCAAGGAGGCGTTCCGCATGACGCGCGAGGCCCGCTTCCAGATCCTCGATGAGATCATGCTCAAGGCGATCGCCGAGCCGCGCAAGGAGCTGGCCGATTCCGCCCCGAAGATGATCCAGATGAAGATCAACCCCGACAAGATCCGCGAGGTCATCGGCTCCGGCGGCAAGGTCATCCAGAAGATCTGCGCCGACACCGGCTGCAAGATCGACATCGAGGACGACGGCTCCATCTTCATCGCGTCCGAGGACATCGAGGCCTGCCGCACCGCGCGCAAGACCATCGAGAACATCGTCTTCGAGCCGGAAGTCGGTGAGCTGTATTACGGCAAGGTCTCCAACATCCGCAGCGACTTCGGCGCCTGGGTCGAGCTGGCTCCGGGCAAGGACGGCCTCATCAAGATCAAGGACCTCGAGTTCAAGCGCACCGAAAAGGTCGAGGATGTGCTCAAGATCGGCGACATGACCTGGGTCAAGGTCATGAATGTCGATGATCGCGGCCGCATCGACCTGTCCCGCAAGGACGCGATGCGTGAAAAGGGCCTGATGTAATTTCGGCACAACTGTGTGGGCGGGGTGCGCATACACCCCGCCCCTTTTTCCATGGGGGGACAGCACATCATGTATGAAAAACAGACGCTGCCGAACGGCGTGCGCATCGTCTATGAGCACATGCCGCACGTGCGCTCGGCGGCCATCGGCGTGTGGATCGGCGTCGGGTCACGGTACGAGTCACCGTGCGAGGCCGGCAGCGCGCACTTCATCGAGCACATGCTCTTCAAGGGGACGGCACAGCACTCCGCCTCCGAGCTGGCCGAGCGCATGGACGCCATCGGCGGCCAGGTGAACGCCTACACCACGCGCGAGGGCACGTGCTACTATGCGCGCGTGCTCGACGAGCACCTCGACCGCGCGGGGGACCTGCTCGCCGAGATGCTCTTCACATCGAACTTTGCCGAGGCGGACGTGGCCAACGAGCGGGGCGTCATCCGCGAGGAGATGGACATGTACGCCGACACGCCGGAGGATCTGGTCACGGAGCGGCTCATCGGCGCCGCCTTCCCCGGCGCGCTGGGGCGGCCGGTGCTCGGGCACCCGGCCTCGATCGACCGGCTGACGGGCGCGCGCCTGCGCTCGTTCCAGACCGCGCACTATATCGCGCCGCGCATCGTCATCGCCGTGTCCGGCAGCTTTACGGACGAAAACATTGCGCGCCTCGCCGCGCACTTTTCATTCCTGCCCAGGCGGCCGGACCTGACCATGCGCTCCGGCAGCTACACCCCGGCCTTCACGCTCAAGCGCAAGGCCATCGAGCAAAACCAGATCAGCATCGGTTTTCCCGGCCTGCCGACGGGGTCGGAGGCGCGCTTCACCATGGCGCTGCTCTCGTCCATCCTCGGCGGGAACATGTCCTCGCGCCTGTTTCAGACCGTGCGCGAGAAAAACGGCCTGTGCTACGCCATCTACACCTACACGGCGAGCTTTCTCGACTGCGGCATGTTCGGCATCTCTGCCGCCGTTGGCCGCGAGACGGAGCAGCGCGCCCTCGCGCTCATCTGCGACGAGCTGGAGCGCTTCCGCACCGACGGCGTCACGCAGTCGGAGCTTGACCGCGCGCGCGAGCAGGTGCACGCGAGTGTGCTCATGGCGGAGGAATCCACCGCCTCGCGCATGAACAAGCTCGGCTATTCCGAGCTGTACCTCGGCCGGGTGCTCCCGGCGGACGAGGTGCTTGCACGCTACGATGCCGTCACGCGTGAGGACATCCTCGGTCTCGCGCGCGAGACGCTGGACTTTGATCGCGTGTCGTTTTCGGCCGTCGGCCGCCTGCGGCCGCAGGAGGAATACGCGCAGCAGCTCAAGGGATAACAAAAAACGCCGCGGAAGTCTCCGCGGCGTTTTCTTTTTTCAGTCGTCCGGCTCGCCGGTCATGACCGTGTGCCGGATGCGGCGGATACCACACCCGCGCCGCTTGCGCAAGGGGGCGGATCCTGCCGCCATGTATCGCAAAACGGAACCCCGGCGGCTTCGGGAAGAAGCCGCCGGGGTCGTTTTCGTTTTTTCAGGCGTTTTGGATCAGCAGCTCCGCGATCTGCACGCAGTTGGTGGCCGCGCCCTTGCGCACCTGGTCGCCGCAGCACCAGAGGCACAGGCCGTTGGGATCGGTCAGGTCGGGGCGGATGCGGCCGACGAACACGAGGTCCTGATCCGACGTGTCGAGCGGCATGGGATACTGCAGCGCGTCGAGATCGTCCACGAGGCGGCAGCCGGGGGCGGCGGCGATGGCCGCGCGCGCCTCGTCAACGGAGATGCGGTGCGCGAAGTGCACGGCGGCGGAGATGGAGTGGCTGCGCACGACGGGCACGCGCACGCAGGTGCACGCCACGTTCATGTCCGGCAGGTGCAGGATCTTGCGGCCCTCGTTCTGGAGCTTCATCTCCTCGGAGGTATAGCCGTCGCACTGCTCGCCGCCGATCTGCGGGATGACGTTGTAGGCGATCTGGTGCGCGAACACCTTCGGCGCGTAGGGTTTGCCGGCGCGCAGGGCGTCGACCTCGTTTTGCAGCTCGATCGGGCCGCCGGCGCCCGCGCCGGACACGGCCTGATACGTCGACACCACCATGTCGCGGATGGGCGAGAGCTTGCGCAGCGCGTTGATAGCGGTCAGCGTGATGATGGTCGAGCAGTTGGGGTTGGAGATGATGCCGTGGTGCAGCTTCACGTCCCCGGCGTTGATCTCCGGCACGACGAGCGGCACGTTCGGGTCGAGGCGGAAGGCCGAGGAGTTATCCACGAACACGGCGCCGGAGCGCACGATCGCGGGGGCGAAGCGCTCGGCGATGTCGTTTTCCGCCGCGCCGAGGACGATGTCCATGCCGGCGAAGGCGGCGTCCGTCGCCTCCTCGACGACGATGTCCTGCCCCTGCCACGACACGACCTTGCCGGCCGAGCGGGCGCTCGCGAGCAGGTGCAGCTCCCCGACGGGGAACTTGCGCTCGGCGAGGATCTTCATCATTTCCTGCCCGACGGCGCCGCTGGCGCCGAGAATGGCAACACGATACTGCTTCATATCCGAAAACTTCCTTTCTTATTTCACAAAGCTGTTGTACAGGACCTGAATGGCGGACGCGAAATCCTTCGTGTCCACACCGACGATGATGTTGAGCTCATCCGGCCCCTGCGAGATCATGCGGATGTTGATGCCGTGCTCGCCGAGGGCGGCGAAGATGCGGCCCGACGTGCCGGGGCGGAAGGCCATCTTCCGGCCGACGGCCGCGACGATGGAGATGTTTTCCGTCACGTGGAGATTGTCCGGGCGCAGCTGCTTTTCCAGCTCGCCGAGGATGGAATACAGGCAGGGGGCGACCCGCTCGCTTGAGACGACGAGCGACAGGCAGTCGATGCCGCTGGGGGCGTACTCGATGCTCACGCCGTGACGCTCGAACACCTCGAACACCTGCCGGAACGTGCCCACGCTCGAGGACATGCCGGACTTGGCGATGGTGATGATGGAATAGTTTTTCTTGCCCGCAATGCCGGTGATGAGCCGGCCGTCGTCCACGTCGTCGAACGACTCCATGATGAGCGTGCCGGGGTGGTCGGGGTCGTTGGTGTTGCGGATGTTGAGCGGGATGTTCTTCTCGCGCACGGGGAAGACCGTGCCCTCGTGCAGCACCTGCGCGCCGACGAAGCTCAGCTCGCGCAGCTCGTTATACGTGATGCGCTCGATGGGCAGCGGATCGGGCACGATGCGCGGGTCGGCCATGAGGATGCCGGACACGTCCGTCCAGTTTTCGTACACGTCGGCATTCAGCGCCGCGGCCGCGAGCGCGCCGGTGATGTCGCTGCCGCCGCGGGAGAACGTGCGGATCTTGCGGTCGGGCGTCACGCCGTAAAAGCCGGGGATGACGACATTGCGCCCGTCGGCCAGGCGCTGCAGCGCGGCGTAGGACGCCTCCTTGTCGATCGAACCGTCGAAGCGGAAGCGCACCCACAGCTCCGCGTCCAGAAACGAGTAGCCGAGGTAGTCCGCCATGAGCAGGGCGGAGAAATATTCGCCGCGCGACACGAGCTCCTCCTCCGAGATGCCGGCACGCATCTGCCGGCGCAGCACGTTGAGCTCGGCCTCAATGTCCACGTGCAGGCCGCATTCGTCGCGGATGGCGATGTAGCGATCACAGATCATCTGGAAGATGGCGTCGCAGCTCACGCCGTACTGCAGATGCGCGTAGCACAGGTACAGGAGGTCTGTGAGCTTGTGGTCGTCCGCGCTGCGCTTGCCGGCGGCGGACACGACGATCACCTTCCGTGCGGGGTCGGCGCGCACGATGTCGCGCACTTTTTCAAACTGTTTGGCGTCCGCCATCGACGAGCCGCCGAATTTTGCAACTTTCAGCATGGGGCCCTCCTTACTGCAGCGCGGCAAAGAAGCTCTCGCCGTCCTGCGCCAGCGCCTGCGCCATGAGCGCGTGCATCCGGCTCACGGGCACGGGCTGCGTGATGACGGCGCCGTCCCAGTCGCCCTCGGCGAGAGCGGCAAGCTCCGGCAGCGCGGCGCGCGTGCGCACATAGTAGCGGTGCTGCACGCCGGAATTGTCCGGCACGGCCGGGACGAACGAATCGGTGTAAAACGCGCGCACGCCGCGCGTGATGTCCACGAGGTCCTGCACGACGTTGTAGGCCGTCGGGTAGCGGCCCGCGCCCTGACCGAAGAAGCTCTGCACGCCCATGCGGTCCCCGTCCATACTGATGAGGTTGAAGTTTGCGGGCACGGCCGCCTCGAGCGCGTCGTGGCCCAGCAGCGTCGGCTCGACGTAGGCGCGGATGCTGCCGCTTTTTTGCTCGGCCGTCGCGATCAGCTTGCACGTGCAGCCGTGCGCCTGAAAGCGGGCGATGTCCGCCTTGCGCACGTTGCGGATGCCGAACACCGGCACGTCCGCCTCGCGCAGCGACACGCCGAAGGCCACGTTGGCGGACAGGATCAGCTTGCGCTGAATGTCCAGCCCGTCGATGTCGGCCGAGGGGTCTGCCTCGGCATAGCCGAGCGCCTGCGCCTGCGCGAGCACGTCGGCAAAGTCCACGTCGCTGCCGTGCATCGCGTCCATGATGTAGTTGGTCGTGCCGTTGAGGATGCCCCAGACGCGGGAGATGTGGTTGGCGCGCGCGGCCTTTTCGAGGTTCGTCAGCCACGGGATGCCGCCGCCGACCGCCGCCGTGCACCGCAGCGCCGCGCCGTGCTCCTTGGCGAGCGCCGTGAGCTCGTCATAGTACCGGCACATGAGGTATTTGTTCGAGGACACCACGTTCTTCCCGGCGCGCAGCGCGGCCGCCACGTATTCATACGCCGGGTGCAGGCCGCCCATGACCTCCACAACGGTATCCACCGCCGGGTCGTCGAGAATGTCCTGCATCTCGTAGGTGGTTCGGGCTGTCAGCTCGCCGAGATCGCGCCGGCACAGCACCCATGCTGCGCGAATATCGTCCCGGCCGGCGAGCATATCGTAAACGCCCCTGCCGACAACGCCAAAGCCCAGAAGTCCGATGTTCATGATGTTCCCTCACTTTTGTTTTGATGAAAATTGCCCACGTATAGCGGACAGATGTTTTTCTAGCGAGAACAATATACCACGCGCGGCCGCAGATTGCAAGGGGGCACGGGCACTTTTCCCCGAAACCGGCAAAAAACCGGCAGAAGCGAACTTCTGCCGGTTGCCTTTGTGCAGTTTTTACTGTCCGCGGTTTTGCAGCGCGGTCAGGTAGGGGTTGAAGCGGCGCTCGGTCTCGAGCGTGGAGCAGTCCATGTGGCCGGGGTAGACCTCGTAATCGCCGGGCAGGGCCGCGATCTTCGCGAGCGACTGCAGCTCGACCTCCATGCTGCCGCCGGCAAAGTCCGTGCGGCCGCAGGAGCCGGCGAAGAGCGTGTCGCCGGTGAAGAGCGCGTCGCCGCAGATGAGCGTCACGCCGCCGGGCGTGTGGCCGGGCGTCTCCATGACGCGGAAGGTCAGGCTGCCGACCTTGACCTCGTCGCCCTCCTTATAAAAGATCGTACCCTCGGGCGGGGTGAACGTGTAGCTGTCGAAGGCGACGGCCGTGCCCGCGTCGAGCGCGTTCATGTACACGGGCGCGCCTGTCTCCTCGTGCACGGCGTAGACGGCGCCGGTGTGGTCATAGTGGCCGTGCGTGAGCAGGATGGCACGGCAGGTGAGGTGGTTGTCCTCGAGGTAGTAGAGGATGGTGTTGGACTCGTCGCCGGGGTCAATGACGGCGCACTCGAGCGTGGTCTCGTCCGTGACGATGTAGCAGTTGGTCATGAGGTGCCCGACGGGCAGACATTTGATGAGCATGGGGTGGCCTCCTTTATAATTGATCGGTATCGAGCAGGATGGTGACGGGGCCGTCGTTGACGGACGCGACCTGCATGTCCGCGCCGAACACGCCCGTGCGCACCGTGAAGCCGCGGGCCTGACAGCCCGCGATCACGCGCTCATAGAGCGGCACGGCGGTCTCCGGCCGGGCGGCGGCCGTGAAGCCGGGGCGGCGGGAGCGGCAGTCGGCAAAGAGGGTGAACTGGCTCACGATGAGCAGCTCGGCCCCGGCGTCGGCGGGGTTGACGTTCATTTTGCCTGCGGCGTCTTCAAACACGCGCAGGCCGCAGATGCGGTCGACGATGCGGTCGGCCTCGGCCGCCGTATCGGACACGTGCACGCCCAGCAGGACGAGAAAGCCCCGGCTGATGCGGCTGTATTCGGCGCCGTCGATGGTGACGGACGCCTCGGTGACGCGGGTGACGACAGCTCTCATGCTTTGCCCTCCTGTTTGGCTTTTTTGGCCTGTTCGGCCTGCAGCTCGGCGGTGTGTGCAGCGGCCCGCGCGGGGTCGGACGCGCCGCTGCGCGAGATGCGGATGACGCCGCGGATGGCGCTCAGGCGGCTGATGATCGTGCGCAGCTCGGCCAGATCGTGCACCTCGACGGTGATCGTCACGGTCGAGCGGCCGCTGTCGATGTCGCGCGCGGTGAGCGTGCGCACCTTGGCGTTGAGCGCGTTGAGCGCGGTGGCCACGTCCATGACGAGGCCTGAGCGCTGCGCGCTGAGCAGCATGAGCGTCGTGCTGTAGGAATCGGTGGTGTGCTCGGCCCAGCTCACGCGGATCCAGCGGCCGGCGGTCTCCGGATTGTCGCGGCTGGTGAGGTAGTTTTCGCAGTCCGTCCGGTGGATGGACACGCCCGCGCCGCGCGTGATGAAGCCGATGATGCTGTCGCCGGGCACCGGCGTGCAGCAGCGGGAGAATTTGATGAGGCAGTTGTCCAGCCCCTCGACGAGGATGCCGTGCACGGCGTGGCGCGGGCGCTTGTTGCGGCGCTCCGCCGCCTCGTTGATGCGGTCAATGGCGCTTTTCTGGTTGGCCTTCTGGTTGCGCAGGATCTCGTCGCGGATGCGGTTGACGGTGCGCGTGGCGGTCACGCCGCCGTAGCCGATGGTGGCGTACAGATCGTCGAGCGAGGTAAAGGCCAGCCGCTTGAGGATCAGCGGCAGGATCTCGTCACCCATGATGTCGGCCGGGGCGATGCCGTTGGCGCGCAGCTCGCGCTCAAACTGCTCCTTGCCGTGGACGATGTTCTCCTCTCGGCGCTCTTTTTTGAACCACTGCTTGATCTTTGTGCGCGCGGCGCCGCTCTTGGCGAGGTTGAGCCAGTCGCGGCTGGGGCCGGGCGCGTTTTTCGACGTGCGGATGTCCACAATGTCGCCGTTTTGCAGTACGTAGTCGAAGTTCACGATGCGGCCGTTGACCGTCGCGCCGACCATGCTGTTGCCGATCGCGGAGTGGATGCTGTAGGCAAAGTCGATCGGCGTGGCGCCGGCGGGCAGGTTGATCACATCGCCCTTCGGCGAGAACACGAACACCTCGTCGGCGAACATGTCCACCTTCAGGTTGTGGAAAAAGTCCTGCGCGTCAGACTCCTGCTGCGTCTCGAGCAGGCGGCGGATCCAGGCAAACTTCTCCTCGTCGCCGGGCTTGGTGCCCTCGCCGCTGCCGGTCTTGTATTTCCAGTGCGCCGCAACGCCGTACTCCGCCGTCATGTGCATCTCCCACGTGCGGATCTGCACCTCGAACGGGATGCCCTCCGAGCCGATGACCGTCGTGTGCACGCTCTGGTACATGTTCGGCTTCGGCGTGCTGATGTAGTCCTTGAAGCGGCCGGGCAGCGGCTTATACATGTCGTGGATGATGCCGAGCACGTTGTAGCAGTCGGGGATCGTGTCCACGATGACGCGAAATGCGCAGAGGTCAAAAATGCCGTTGATGTCGAGCTTCTGCGCGTACATCTTGCGGTAGATGCTGTAGATGTGCTTGATGCGGCTCGAGATGGTGGCGTGTACGCCATCGGCCTCCAGGCGCTCGCGGATCTGCGTGCGCATCTCGCCCATGAATTTTTCGAGCGTGGGCATGCGCTCGTCGAGCGCGTCCGTGATGGCCTTGTAGCCCGCGGGGTCGAGATACAGCAGCGAGAGGTCCTCGAGCTCCCACTTGATCTTCTGCATGCCGAGGCGGTGCGCGATGGGGGCGTAAATCTCCATCGTCTCGAGGGACTTGATGCGCTGCTTTTCCTCGCTCTGGTAGGCCATCGTGCGCATGTTGTGCAGGCGGTCGGCCATCTTGATGAGGATGACGCGGATATCCTTGGCCATGGCCAGGAGCATCTTGCGCATGTTCTCCATCTGCTGCTCTTCCACGCTCGTGTACTGCACGCGCGTGAGCTTCGTGACGCCCTCGACAATGTCGGCCACCGAGGTGCCGAAGCTGCGCGCGATGTCATCGTGCGTGAGCGAGGTGTCCTCGATCGTGTCGTGCAGGAGGGCGGCGATGATCGAGTCCTCGTCGAGCCCCATCTCCGCCGTAATGATGGCGGCGGCGATGCAGTGCGACACGTAGGGCGAACCGTCGCGGCGCTTCTGGCCGGAGTGGGCCCGGTCGGCACACTCGAAGGCCGCGCGCACGCGGCCAAGGTCGGCCGGGATGCCGGCGGCGGTGATCTTCTGTTCCAGCTCCTGATAGTGGGCCTCGAGGTCGTAGGGCTTCGGGGTCACGTTTTCGGCGCGGGTCGCTTCAGACATAGGGACAGCTCCTTTCCGGAACGGAATGGGGATTTCTTGAAAGTGTTTCATAGCAGGCTCTGGCGGCGCTCGCGCAGGGTCTGCAGCAGCTTCGACGCGCCGAGGTCCACCTTGCCGCTCGTCGGCAGGGGGCGCAGGTGCAGCGTTTCGCCGTCGAAGTCCACGGCGGCGAGGCCCATCTCGGCCATGACACGCAGGCACACGCAGAATTTCTCCGGCCGCATGGGCGCGCGCGCGGGCAGCTCCCCGAGCGGGAAGGACACCGGCGCGCTCAGCCACCGCCACGCCACGGCAAAGTCCGCGCGCAGGGGGTAGAGGTCCACCGTGTCCCACGCGGGGATGCACTGATTTTTCAGCAGCGCGCGGCACAGGGGCAGCGGGTCGCTCGGGCGCACGTCGGTCACGAGCAGCTGTACGCTGCGGCGGCCGCGGAATTCATTGATCTGCGGCGTGAAGGCCACGTCCACCCACTGGCCGATGCGCACGCCCAGCTCCGCCGGGGTGCACGAGAAGAAGATGCCGGCATAATTATACCCGCCCTTGGCAAAATGCAGCCGCAGGTGGCGGCCGCCGCCGATGGGCACGGCGTTGACCAGCCGCGCGCCCGTGATGCACAGCAGGGGCTTGGGGTTGCCGTTGCCGCACGGCTCGAGCGCGTCGAGCGACTCGATGCACGGCATGGTCAGCAGGTGCGGATCGTTCACGCGCAGGTCGCACGTGAGCTCCGGCAGGTCGTCGGCCGGGTTCTGGCGGTAATACTCGCCGAGCGCGCGGCGGAAGCGGTCGATGTTCTCACGCCGGATCGTCAGCCCGGCCGCCAGCGCGTGGCCGCCGAAGCCCTCGAGATACTCCGAGCAGGCGCTCAGGGCGTTATAGAGGTTGAAGCCGCCGAAGCTGCGGCACGAGCCCTTACCGCGCTCGCCGTCGCAGCAGATCATGATCGTCGGCAGATGAAACTCCTCGCTCAGGCGCGAGGCGGCGATGCCGATCACGCCCTGGTGCCACGAGTCGCTCGCGAGCACGAGCGGCATCCGCGGCGGGTAGCGGCACGCGATGGCCGAGGCCTCCTCCCAGATCTGCTGCTCGAGCGCCTGCCGCTCGCGGTTGAGCTGGCAGAGCCCGGCGGCGTAGCGGTCGGCCTCGCCGTCGTCCTTTGTCAGCAGCAGCAGCGCCGCGACGGCCGTCTTGCCCAGGCGGCCGGCCGCGTTGATGCGCGGCGCGAGCGTGAAGCCAATGGTCGTGGCCGTGACGGGGCGGCCCTCCGCGCCGCACTCGTGCAGCAGCGCGCGGATGCCCGGCCGGGGGCGGGCATTGATCTGCGCCAGCCCCTGCGCCACGAGGTAGCGGTTCTCGCCCGTGAGGGGCATCACGTCCGCCACCGTGCCGATGGCGACGAGGTCGCCGTATTCGCGCAGGACCCGCTCGCTGCCGCCCTCGAGCGCGCACAGGAGCTTATACGCCACGCCTACGCCCGCGAGCCCGCTGTTCGGATACTGCGAGCCGGGGCGCTTCGGGTCCACGACGGCCACGGCGTTCGGGATCGCCTGCCCGCTGCACTCGTGATGGTCGGTGATGACCATGTCGATGCCGCGCTGCAGGGCGTAGTTCGTTTCGTCGATGGCGGTGATGCCGCAGTCGACGGTGATGATGAGCGTGATGTCGCTCGTGCGCTGGAGGCTCGTGATCGCGTCCATGTTCAGGCCGTAGCCCTCTTCGATGCGGTCGGGGATGTACGGATGCACGGGCACGCCCTGCCGGCGCAGATAGTCCGTGAGCACGCACGTGGACGTGATGCCGTCGACGTCATAGTCGCCGAACACGGCCACGTTTTCCCGGCGCTCGATGGCGGTGCGGATGCGCGCGACGGCCTTGTCCATGTCCTGCAGGAGCATGGGGTCGAACACGCTCTGGTCGCCGCCGCTGAGAAAATCGCGCGCCTGCCCGGGGTCAGCATACCCGCGCAGGGCCAGCAGCACCGCCAGCAGCGGCGAGTAGCCCGCGCGCAGCAATGCCTCCGGCGGCTGCGGCGCCGTGTATGGAATTTGCCAGTTGCGGTATTTCATAAGTGCAATGTGCCTCGAATCCAAAAACGATACCTATAGAAATAATTTATTATTTTATCAAATTTTCTGACCGGATGCAAGAGGCGCGTGTCGGGTATTCGATTTGCTGTGCTTGACAGGTGTTGGCTGCGGTGGTACGATGTAACGGAGTGTGCCGGCGTGGCGAAACAGGCAGACGCAAGGGACTTAAAATCCCTCGGTGGCAGCACCGTGCGGGTTCGAGCCCCGCCGCCGGCACCACGTCGGAGCGAACGCAGATCGTTCGCTCCGACTTTACGTGAGCCGTGCGTTCCGCGCGGCCGGGAGGGAACTGCTTTGAACGAACGACCGCATGTTGATTATTTTGACGGCCTGCGCATTTTCGCTGCGCTGTGCGTCATTTTCATGCACACGGCAGCCGGCCCGCTGCGCGCCGGCATCAACACCGGCTGGCACCTGCTCAACGTATGTACGTCGCTTGCTTTTACGGCGGTGCCGCTGTTTTTCATGATGTCGGGCTATCTGCTCATGACGAGCCGGAAAACGGCCGACATTTCCGTGCTGCTGCGCCACCGGCTGCCGCGGCTGGTCGTGCCGCTCGCGGGCTGGACGGTCGTGGCCGTGCTGTGGCAGATGTTTCTGGCGCACACGCTCACGCCCGGCGCCATCTGGGCGCAGCTCGTCACGGCGCTGCACGGTCCGGTCATGGTGCACTTCTGGTATCTGTATACGCTCATTGCGCTCTATGCGCTCTCGCCGATCCTCTACGGCGGGATCCAGGTGCTCGGCAAGTCCGGGCGGGTGTATCTGTTCGTGCTGGCGGCGGCCGTGTCGGCGCATACGATCCTGATGACGGTGCTGCCGGATGGTGCGGCGCAGTATGTCGATCTGGACATTTTCGACAAGCTCAAGATCTTCGGCGGGCACATGGCCACGTTCGTGCTCGGCTACCTGCTCGGCAGCTGCGAAAAAAAGATCCCGAATTGGCTGCTTGCGCTCGGCGCGGTCGTGTCGCTCGCGGTGATCTCGGTCGGCACATGGGTGCTCACGGTGCGCACGGGAGAGTTTAATCAGAACTTCCAGAACCAGAGCTCCGGGTTCGAGATCGTGCTGGCCGCGTGCATTTTCCTGCTGTGCAAGCAGACGTGCAATCGACCGCCGCGCGCATGGGTCAAGGCCGTTGCGGAGCCGGTCGTCGCGCTGTCGATGGCGATCTACCTCATGCACAACATTTTCCTGAGCATGCTCTATTCCGCCGGCGTGTCGGTGCGCTCGTTCGGCAGCACGGTGGGCGTGACGCTGCTGGTGTTCGCCGCCTGCTTTGTCGTGACCAAGACGGTCGCGACCGTCCGGCCGCTGTGCTACCTTGCCACGGGCAAGACCTATGCCGAGGCGTGCCGCAGCTGCAACTGGGCGGCCACGTTCCGCAGACTGCGCGGGCACAGCACGGAGGAAAAGTGAGCCGTTTGGCAATGGATATCGAAAGAACGAAAGCGTACTATGCGCACCTCGGCAGCGGTGACCTGTGCGACTGCGCCTACTGCCAAAACTACATGAAGGAGATCAAAGCAAGTTATTCCGCGCTTGCAGAATATTTGCGGCGCATGGGCGTCGATATTGAAAAGCCCTTTGAGACGATGCCGCTCGACCCGGATGAAATGGGGCAGATTGCGTATCCGCTTGCCCAGTATATCGTCTGCGGAGATCCGAACGATTTCCGCGCGGCGACGATCCAGGACGTGCACGTGGACATTTCTACGGTGCACCCTGCAACGGGAATACAGGAGCCGCATTTTGTCATAGATGTCTATCCTATTTGCCTGAAATGGGTCATGTAGGTGAGGACGTGTCGCTCATCAAAAAAGCACTTGCTTAGCAAGTGCTTTTTTGATGGTATGATACATACTTACTGTACGGTATGGCGCAGCGTCACGCGCTCAGCCACGACGGCGATGTAGCCCAGCACGATCGTGAGATAATACGACGCCAGACGCCAGATGAGCATGGCGGTCGTCAGATAGTCGCCGAACAGCGGCGAGAAGGCGAGGTAGAACGTGCCCTCGCTCGCGCCGGACGCGCCCGGCATGGGAAAGCAGCTCGCCCCGATGTACAGCAGCACCTGCGTGCCCGTGACCTGCCAGAACGGCACGCCGCGCAGACCGAAGCCGCGGTACGTGCAGTAGGCGACCGACATATATGCCGTGCACTGCAGCAGCGCGAGCGCGAGTGCCCCGGCGAGCTTGCCGCGGTGCCGGATGCCGGCGGCGAACGCGTCGTGATACTCCGCCACGAAGGCGCACCACTTGCCGGCGGCTGCCTCGGGGTCCGCGCCCCGGCGGACGAACGGGCGGCGCTTGTACAGCCAGCGGATGCACGCCGTGCCGAACGAGGACATCGGCTTTGGAAAAATGGCCGAGAGCAGCACGAGCGACAGCAGCCCCGCGTGCACGAACAGACCCAGCGCCAGCACGGGGATCCACGCCGCGCTCTGCGCCGCGAGCTTGCCGCCGCACAGGCACATGCCCACGATGCCGAGCGTCACGAGCGCGATGTTCCACAGGCTGTAGATCGTGCAGATGACGGACGTGGCCGTGCCGGTCGGGATGCCGCGGTGATGCATGTGCAGCACCTGAAACGGCTGGCCGCCCGCGGCCGCGGGCGTCACGGCCGAGTAGAAGAAGCCGATCATCGACACGTCGATGCTGTCGCCGAGCGGCTGCGCGCAGCCGAACGCGCGCGTGATGAGCCGGTACTTGAGCGCGTCGCACAGATAGTACAGCAGCATGCACCCCACGATCGCGACCGTCCAGCCCGGCAGCAGCGCCGCGAGCGAGGCGCGCACGTCGCCCGCGTCGAGCGTTGCGGCGGCAAACACCGCCAGCGCCGCCGCGCCGAGCGTCAGCAGGCCGATCGAGAGCCATTGTTTTTTCTTGTCGCGTTTCATGGGCAGACCTCGTTGCAGGAGAAAATTCGGATTTGACCCTTTATTATAACGGATATGCAGGAAAAGTGCAACCAAAAACCGGGCGTCCCGACTGGGACGCCCGGTTTGGCAATCAAAAGACGAGCTGCACGAGCAGCATGTAGCACACGGTGCCAGCGGCGATGCTCAGCAGCGTGTTGCGCCGCCACCAGTGCAGGCCGGCCGTTACGCCGACGGCGATGACCTGCGGCACCCACGCCCCGGCGGCGGAAAACTGCATCCCGCGCAGGCAGTAGACCAGCAGTGAGACCATGACGGCCATGGGCAGAATTTTGCCGAGGTACTCCACGACCTTCGGCACGGCGCGGCGGCCGAACAGCAGCCACGGCAGCCAGCGCTCGAAAAACGTACACGCGGCGCAGACCGCGATGATGGCGATGCTCTGTCCGACGGAGAGGGTCATACGGCGGCACCTCCTTCGGCATACTTCGGCTCGAGCACCGGGCGCAGCAGCGTGAGCGCCGCGACCGTCACGAGCAGGGACGGCAGCAGGAATTTATCCGGCCCGAGCAGCAGCAGCGCGCCGATGCTCGACACGGCCGCGACCACGGCGGGGATGCGCGTGCGCGCGCCGCGCAGCTGATCGACCACGATGACCGTGAACAGCGCCGTGAGCGCAAAGTCGATGCCCGTGGTGTCAAATGGGATGAGCGAGCCGACGAGCCCGCCGAGCATGGACAGCGCGACCCAGTAAAACGTCACGAATGCGGCCGTGAGCACGTAGGCCCACTTTTCGTTGACGTCGGGGCCGAAATCGTGCGAGCAGTGCAGCGAATAGTTCTCGTCGCACAGCGAATAGATCAGAAACCAGCGCCACGGGCCGAAGGAGCGGAACTTGTCGATGAACGACAGGCCGTAGAAAATGTGCCGGCTGTTGAGCAGCAGCGCCAGCACGGCCACCGTGGCAAGCGACACGCCGCCGGCAAAGAACGTGACCATCAGAAACTGCAGCGAGCCTGCCAGCACGAACAGGCTGCACGCGCCCGACCACAGGAAGTTATACCCCGCCTGCTGCATGAGCAGCCCGTAGGCGATGCCGACGGGGAAGAAGCCGATCAGGATCGGGATCGAGTGATGGAAGGCGTAGGCGGCCGTTTTGCGCATGGCGGGTCGCTCCTTTCTGCCGCAGGGTGCGGCGTGGAGCCCAGTATAGCAGAGCGTTTTCGCTTTTTCAACAAAGGTTATAAAAATGTCAGCGCCCGCCCGTTGGGGCAGACGCTGACGGAAATTTTTTATGCGGGGTTCAGCTCAGGCCGGGGATCTTCAGACCGAAGAAGTCGATGAGCTGGCAGAAGAGGATGAACGCGAGCAGGACCGGCACGATGAACTTGAAGCAGACCTTGAAGTAGCCGGCGGCGCGGTACTTCACGCCGCTCTGCTCACACTCGAGCTGCACGACCTCGGGCTTGAGCACCCAGCCGATGAGGATCGTCATCACGAGCGCACCGAGCGGCATGAGGATGCCCTCGGCCACCATGTCGTACAGGTCGAGCCAGCAGTCGTTCCACCCGCGCACGCTCAGGCCGAACAGGGTGGCCGGCGTCTCGACGGCGGCGCCGCCGGCAACGCCCGCGCCCAGACCGTCGAGCGCGACGAGCGAGCCCGCCACGAACACGAGCGCCGCAACGCTGGCCGTGTGCTTGGCGCGCTTGGGCGTGAGGCCCTTGTCGAGCTGCTTGTCGACGGCGTAGGCCGTGCACAGCTCGAGCATGGAGATCGACGACGTGAGCGCCGCGATCAGCACGAGCAGGTAAAACAGGAAGCCGATGAAGTTGCCGACGCTGCCCATGTGGGCGAACACCGTCTGCATCGAGGCAAACAGCAATCCGGGGCCGGCGCCGTACTCCACGCCGAAGGCGGAGCAGGCGGGCATGACGGCCATGCCGGCCATGAGCGCGATGAGCGTATCCGCGCAGCAGACGATGAGCGCGTTGCGCTGCAGGTGCTCCTGCTTGCCGAGATAGGAGCCGTAGGTCATCATGACGCCGAGACCGATCGACAGCGAGAAGAACATCTGCCCGGCGGCACTCTTGAGCACGCGGCCGAAGCCGATGTCCGGGTTGCTGAACACGGAGAAGTCGGGGCTGAACATGAACTTGTAGCCCTCGGCCGCGCCGGGCTGGCAGGCGATGTAGAGGATGATGAACACGAGCAGGCAGAACAGCGCCGGCATGCCGACGTTGCAGAACTTCTCGATGCCGCCCTGCACACCGCCGGACACGACGAGGATGTTGAGCAGGATATAGAGTACGAAAAACAGGATCAAGCTGTTCGTATCCGTCAGGAAATAGCCGAAAAAGCCCGTGCCCTGGCCGGACCAGGCAAATTCGCTCCCGCCGAAGATGGCCAGGAAGTAGCCGGCGGCGTAGCGCAGGACGATGCCGCCGAGCACGAAGTAAAAGCACATGATGCAAAAGCCGCACACGATGCCCGCGTAGCCGAGCCAGGTGTACTTTTTGGACAGGCTGCGGTAGGTGCTCACGGCGCTCTTGCCGCTGCGGCGGCCGAGCGCGAGCTCGCCGAGCATGACCGTCACGCCCACGAGCACGACGAGCACGAGATACAGCAGCAGGAACACGGCGCCGCCGCTCTTGCCCATTTTATACGGGAAGCCCCAGATGTTGCCGAGGCCGACGGCCGAGCCGATCGAGGCCATGAGGAAGCCAAAGTTGCTGCCCCAGCCGCCGCGTTTGGATTTGATTTCCGTATCCACGAGATCCCTCCTGATTTTTCACATTTCTCCCAAAATACTGTACCGAAAGGTGCAGATATGCCATCATTATACCAGACAAACGGCCAATTGCAAGCCGCCGTTACACACTTGACAAATATTTGCGCAAAAATGCGGCCGCCCCGTGTCGGGCGGCCGCGTGATCGAGTGAACGCTCACAGGTCGAGAATGCCAATCAGCACGATGCCGACGACGATCAGCAGCAGCATGAGATAGTGCCGCCACGAGAGCTTCTCGCGCAGGAAGATGCGGCTCCAGAGCACGGACGCGGCGCAGTAGGCCGAGATGATGGGCGCGGCGTACATGACGTGGTCCTCGTCCGCGATGGCGTAGATGTACGCGAACTGGCCGGCCGTTTCGAACAGCGCGCCGACGTACTTCGGCCCCTCGCGCTTGGGCAGGAAGCGGTCGTGCCGGATGAACTTGACATACACGAATGACACCACCGCCGCGAACAGGAACGTCAGCTCATAGGCGCAGTTGGCGGCGTCCGGGTCAAGGCGCGTGAGCACGCGGCTGTCGGCAAACGTGCCGGCTGCGTCGAGCAGGCAGTAGGCCACCGGCAGCGCAAGGGCGAGCCAGCTCTTGGCATAGCGGTAGTTCGAGGCCGCCTGGCGCGCGCGGCGCAGCTCGTCGTCCTCGCGCGACTCGACCACGCCGAGCCCGATCACGCCGACGCACACGAGCGCGATGGCCAGCAGCACCATCACGCGCATCCCACCGCTGAGGTCTTCGTCCAGCCCGCCGAAGCACAGGTACAGCACGGCCACCACCGCGCCGGAAGCATTGCAGATCGGCGACGAGATGGACAGCTCGATATAGCGCAGGCCGACATAGCCGAGCGCCATCGAGACAATATACAGCAGCGACACGGGCAGGTACGTCCAGATGACGCGCCACGAGATGCTCACGCCGCCGATGAAGATCTCATACGCCGCGTGCAGACCCATGACGACGCCGACGGCGATGACCATTTTTAAATGTGCCAGATGATCGTCCGCGTCGCGGCAGCCGATTTTGGAAAACAGATCCGAGCCCGACCAGCACAGCAGGGCAACGAGAGAAAGCCAGAACCACATATTTTATTTCTCCTTCAGTTGATCAAGTGTAACGAGACCGGCGTCCACGAGCTTCTGCAGGCTCATGAGAATGCCGAGCTTTGCGTGACACCACGTCAGGCCGCCCTGAAAATACACGGCGTAGGGCGGGCGGATCGGCCCGTCGGCCGAGAGTTCAATGGACGAGCCCTGCACGAACGCGCCGGCGGCCATGATGACCTCCGAATCGTAGCCCGGCATGGCCCAGGGGATGGGGTCAACGTAGCTGTCCACGGGCGCGGCCGCCTGGATGCCCTTGCAGAAGGCGACCATGCGCTCCGGCGAGCCGAGCTCCACGCACTGGATGATGTCGTGCCGCGGCTCCGCCGCGTTCGGGATGCAGCGAAAGCCCAGCCGCTCATAGACATTCGCCGCGAACACCGCGCCCTTGAGCGCGCTGGCCGTCACGGTCGGCGCGAGGAAGAAGCCCTGATAAAACGCCGGCATGAGCCCGAGGTTCGCGCCGACCTCCTGCCCGAGGCCCGGGGCGCTCAGACGGAAGGCGCAGCGGTCGACCAGATCCTGACGGCCGCAGATGTATCCGCCGATGGGTGCGAGCCCGCCGCCGGGGTTTTTGATGAGCGAGCCGACGATCATGTCCGCGCCGAGGTCGGACGGCTCGATCGTCTCGACGAACTCGCCGTAGCAGTTGTCGACCATGCAGATGACGTTCGGGTCGATGCGCTTGCAGAACGCGATCAGCTCGCCGATCTGCTGCACGGAGAACGTCGGGCGCGTGGCGTAGCCCTTCGAGCGCTGGATGGTCACGAGCTTCACGCCGGCGCGCAGCGCCTGCTCGATGGCCGGATAGTTAAAGCCGTAGTCCGGCAGCAGGTCAACCTGCCGGTAGTGCACGCCGTATTCCTTGAGTGAGCAGGCGCTCGGGCGGATGCCGATGACCTCCTCGAGCGTGTCATACGGCGCGCCGACGGGGCTGAGCAGCGTGTCGCCGGGCAGGAGGTTGGCGCTGAGCGCCACGGTCAGCGCGTGCGTGCCGCAGGTGATCTGGGGGCGCACGAGCGCGGCCTCCGTGTGGAAGCAGTCGGCATAGACGCGCTCGAGATTGTCGCGCCCGGCGTCGTTGTAGCCGTAGCCTGTGGTGGCGGCAAAGTGCGTCGCGTCGACGCGATTTTTCTGCATCGCGCCGATGACCTTGCACTGGTTGTATTCCGCGACGCGGTCGATCTCGTCAAAGCGCGCGCGCAGACCGGCGAGCACCTCCTCGCCGAAGCGGTGCACCGCCGGCGTGATGCCGAGCGCGGTGTACATGGACTCTGTATTCATCGTTCCTCTCCTTATATCATTCGTCAGATTCGTCGAAAATTTTTGCGGCCACGTCGCGCATGACCTCCGGCCGCGTGACCACGATGCCGCGCGCCTCGTCGCCGAGCACGAGCAGCGTGTCCCCCGGCCGGATGCCAAAGACCGTGCGCGCCTCCTTCGGGATCACGATCTGGCCCTTTTCGCCGACCTTCACCGTGCCGAAGATGTGCCGGTCGCGGCTCTGGCCGAGCACGTGCTTGCCTCCGGGCATAGCCTCGCCTCCTGTTGTGTGGAATTCATACTTTTCCTACTTGTAGGAACCGATGATACCGCACATCGACGGGAAAGTCAACCGCACCCGGCACAAAAACCGTCCATTCGGCAATTTGCCGGATTTTTTGCGAAAAACGGTTGCGCGCGCCCGGCGCGGGTGCTACGATAAAAACCATCTTAGTGATTGTGGGAGGATGGAGCGATATGCAGCTTCTCGAGCAGCGCATCCTCGCCGAGGGCGAGGTCAAATCCAGCGAGATCCTGAAAGTGGACCGGTTTCTGAACCATCAGATGGACCCAAAGCTGTTTCTGGCGATGGCGGAGGAATGGAAGCGGCTGTTCAACGGCTGCGGCGTGAACAAGCTCGTCACGATCGAGGCCAGCGGCATCGGCATCGCGGCCGTGGCCGGGCTCGTGTTCGACTGCCCGGTCGTGTTCGCCAAGAAAACCAAGAGCCGCAACGTCTCCGACGATGCGTACACGACGGTCGTGCACTCGTTCACGCACGGAAATGACAACACCATCCGCATCTCGCGCGAGTACCTTTCGCCGAGCGACCGGGTGCTCGTCATCGACGATTTCCTCGCCAACGGCGCGGCACTCGACGGGCTCATCACACTCATCGAGGGCGCGGGCGCGACCGTGGTCGGCGCCGGCATCGCGGTGGAAAAGGCGTTTCAGCCCGGCGGTGCGCGCATCCGCGCGCGCGGCTACCGCGTGGAATCGCTCGCCCGCGTGCAGAGCATGGACCCCGAGACCGGCATCGTGTTCTGCTGAGCAGCGTTGTGCAAATCGACGGGGAAAATGTTTCAAAAGTATGAAATTCGCTCATTTCGACGGTTGACAACCCCGTTCGCCCATGGTAACGTATAGGTGTTCCCGCGCTGCGGGAGCGATCGTTAATAGCAGTCGATATATACCAAAGGATATGGCTTGGCGTTTCTACCCGGCACCGTAAATTGCCGGACTATCGATGTGAAATTCCCCGCGGGAGATGGCCGTTGCGGCATCTTCCCGGTTCCACATTGGCAGGAGCGCCGTACACGGCTGCGCCTGCCAATGTTTTTTTGTATCTTCTTTGCGCAAGCAATGCAGATAAATAAAAATTTTGATAATTTGAGGGAGAGCTGAGAATGAAAAAGTTCGTTTCGATGCTGCTCGCGCTCGTCATGGTGTTCGCACTGTGCGCCTGCGGCAGCAAGACCGAGGGCGGCGACAAAGCCGAGAGCAAGATCAAGGTCGGCTTCATCTGCCTGCATGACGAGAACTCCACCTACGACAAGAACTTCATCGACGCCGCGAAGGCCGCCTGCAAGAACGCCGGCCTGAGCGAGGATCAGTACATCATCAAGACCAACATCCCCGAGGGCCAGGAGTGCTACAACGCCGCGGCCGAGCTCGTGGACGCCGGCTGCAATATCGTCTTTGCCGACAGCTTCGGCCACGAGGACTTCATGATCCAGGCCGCCAAGGAGTTCAAGGACGTGCAGTTCTGCCACGCCACCGGCACCAAGGCCCACACCGAGAAGCTCAGCAACTACCACAATGCGTTCGCCTCCATCTATGAAGGCCGCTACCTCGCCGGCGTCGCTGCCGGTATGAAGCTCAACGAGATGATCGAGGCCGGTGAATTCACCGCCGATCAGGCCAAGATGGGCTACGTTGGTGCCTTCACCTATGCGGAAGTCATCTCCGGCTACACCTCTTTCTATCTGGGCGCCAAGTCCGTGTGCCCGACCGTGACCATGGATGTCACCTTTACCGGCTCCTGGTACGATGAGGCCCTCGAGAAGGAAGCTGCCAACAAGCTCATCGCCGGCGGCTGCAAGCTCATCAGCCAGCACGCCGACTCCATGGGCGCTCCGACCGCCTGCGAGACGGCCGGCGTCCCGAACGTCTCCTACAACGGCAGCACCGAGTCTGCCTGCCCGAACACCTTCATCGTTTCCTCCCGCATCGACTGGACCCCGTACTATGAGATGGTCATCAAGGCCGTCCAGGACGGCACCTCGCTCGACTCCGACTGGACCGGCACCCTCAAGACCGGCTCCGTCGTGCTGACCGATGTCAACGAGAAGGTCGCTGCCAAGGGCACTGCCGAGAAGATTGCCGAAGTCACCAAGCAGCTCGAGGACGGCACCCTGCACGTCTTTGACATCTCCACCTTCACCGTTAAGGGCGAGACCCTGACCAGCTACATGGCCGATGTCGACACCGACGCCGACAACACCGGCGACACCGAGGCCATCAAGGACGGCTACTTCCACGAGTCCGAGTTCCGCGCCGCTCCGTACTTCAACGTGCAGATCGACGGCATCAACCTGCTTGACCAGAACTTTGGCAGCTGATATCTGAATCCACCGCAGAGGGAAGGCCTGTCAACCCGGGCCTTCCCTCATATGTACTTTAAAGCGCGCCGCCTCTGTGCGGCGTCCGCCGGCATTTCGGGAGGGACACCATATTGGATAACAAGATCGCAGCGGTCAAAATGCGCGACATCACCAAGCGCTTCGGCTCCGTCGTCGCCAATGACCGCGTCTGGCTCGATATCTACCGGGGCGAGATCCTGGCGCTGCTCGGCGAAAACGGCAGCGGCAAGACCACGCTCATGAACATGCTCTCGGGCATTTACTTCCCCGACGAGGGACAGATCCTCATCGACGGCGAGGAGGTCGTCATCCGCTCCCCGCGCGATGCCTACCGTTACGGCATCGGCATGATTCACCAGCACTTCAAGCTGGTCGACGTCTTCACCGCCGCTGAGAACATCACGCTCGGTCTCGATGAAAAGCTCGATCTCAAGGCCACGGCCGCGCGCGTGCGCAGCATCTGCGAGCGCTACGGCTTTGACCTTGACCCGAACCAGAAGATCTATGACATGTCCGTGTCCCAGAAGCAGACGGTCGAGATCGTCAAGGCGCTCTACCGCGGCGCGGACATCCTCATCCTCGACGAGCCGACCGCCGTGCTCACCCCGCAGGAGACGGACAAGCTCTTCGCCGTGCTGCGCAGCATGCGCGACGACGGCAAGGCCATCGTCATCATCACGCACAAGATGCACGAGGTCGAGGCGCTCAGCGACCGCGTGGCCGTGCTGCGCCACGGCCAGTTCGTGGGCGACATGCTCACGAAGGACACCAACGCGCAGGAAATGACGAACATGATGGTCGGCCACGCCGTGACGCTCAACATCGCCCGGCCCGACCCCGTCGACCCCAAGCCGCGCATCGAGGTCAAGAACCTCACCGTGCGCAGCATCGACGGCATCGTCAAGCTCGACGACGTGTCCTTCACCGCCAACTCCGGCGAGATCCTCGGCATCGCGGGCATCTCCGGCTGCGGCCAGAAGGAGCTGCTCGAGGCCATTGCCGGCCTGCAGCCGACCGAAAATGGCAGCATCTGCTACGTCGAGGACGACGGCACGCGCGAGGAGCTGCTCGGCAAAGATCCGCTGCGCATCGCCGAGATGGGCGTGGCGCTGTCCTTCGTGCCGGAGGACCGCCTCGGCATGGGCCTCGTCGGCAACATGGACCTGTCGGACAACATGATGCTCCGCTCCTTCCGCAAGGGCCGCGGCATCCTCACCGACCGCAAGTCGCCGCGCAAGCTCGCCGAGACCGTTGTCGAGGAGCTCGACGTCAACACCCCGGGCGTGACCACGCCGGTGCGCCGCCTGAGCGGCGGCAACGTGCAGAAGGTGCTCGTCGGCCGCGAGATCGCCTCAGCCCCCACCGTGCTGCTCACGGCCTACGCCGTGCGCGGTCTGGACATCAACGCATCCTACACGATCTATGACCTCATCAACCGGCAGAAGGAGCGCGGCGTCGCCGTGATCTACGTCGGCGAGGATCTGGACGTGCTGCTCGAGCTGGCCGACCGCATCCTCGTGCTCTGCGGCGGCAAGGTCAGCGGCATCGTCCCCGGCCGCGGTGCCACGAAGCGCGACGTCGGCATGATGATGACGCAGTTGGGAGGGAACGAAGCCCATGCATAACAAAGTCCGGGAACCGCTGTTCCACATCGTCAAGCGCGACACGCTGCCCTGGTATCAGGCCTGGGGCATCCGCGCGATCGCCATCGTGCTGGCGCTGCTGCTGTGCGCGCTCATCACGACGCTGTGCACCCACCTTAACCCGCTCAAGGTGTTCGGCACCATGTTCAGCGGCGCGTTCGGCTCGTCGCGCAAGATCTGGATCCTGGGGCAGAACCTCGCCGTGCTGCTATGCATCTCGCTGGCCGTGACGCCCGCGTTCAAGATGCGCTTTTGGAACATCGGCGCCGAGGGCCAGGTGCTCGCCGGCGGCCTCGCCGCCGCGGCGTGCATGATCTGCCTCGGCGATAAGCTGCCCAACGGCCTGCTCATCGTGCTCATCATCGCCGCCGGCATCGTCGCGGGTGCGGTCTGGGGCGTCATCCCTGCCATCTTCAAGGCCAAGTGGAACACGAACGAGACGCTCTTCACCCTCATGATGAACTACGTCGCCACGCAGCTCGTGGCCTATTTCATCATCGTCTGGGAGTCGCCGAAGGGCTCCGGCAAGGTCGGCATCATCAACCAGAGCACCGAGGCTGGCTGGCTGCCGCAGATCGGCGGCTACAAGTACCTGCTGACGATCCTCGTCGTCGCGGTGCTGACCGTGCTCGTCTATATCTACCTCAACTACAGTAAGCACGGCTATGAGATCTCCGTCGTCGGCGAGAGCGAGCGCACCGCCCGCTACGTCGGCATCAAGGTCGGCAAGGTCATCGTGCGCACGATGCTGCTGTCCGGCGCGCTGTGCGGCATCGCGGGCGTGCTGCTCGTGTCCGGCACCGACCACACGATCACGACCACCATCGCCGGCGGCCAGGGCTTCACGGCCGTCATGGTCTCGTGGCTGGCCAAGTTCAACCCCCTCGGCATGATCTTCACGAGCTTCCTGCTCGTGTTCCTTGACCGCGGTGCGAGCGAGATCTCGACCGTGTTCGGCCTCAACCAGTCGTTCGCCGATATCCTCAGCGGCATCATCATTTTCTTCATCATCGGCTGTGAGTTTTTCATCACCTACCGGCTGAGCTTCCGCAAGTCGGCAAAGAAGGAGGCGGCGGAGCATGTTTGATTTTGTGTCCTTTATCCCCCGCGCCATCGTGCAGGGCATCCCGCTGCTGTTCGGCAGCACCGGCGAGACGCTCACCGAAAAGTCCGGCAACCTGAACCTCGGCATCGCGGGCATCATGTATGTCGGCGGCATCAGCGGCGTTATCGGCGCGTTCCTGTATGAGCAGGCGGCCGGCGGGGCCGCCGGGATGAACGGCTTTCTCGCCATTATGATCCCGCTGCTGTCGTGCCTGCTCGGCTCGCTGCTCATGGGATTGCTGTACTGCTTTCTCACCGTCACGCTGCGCGCCAACCAGAACGTCACCGGCCTTGCCATGACGACGTTCGGCGTCGGCTTCGGCAACTTCATGGGCGGCTCGCTCATTAAGCTCACCGGCAGCGAGGTGCCGTCCATCGCGCTCTCGGCCACGAACAGCTACTTTTCCAAGGCGCTGCCGTTCGCGTCGAAGCTCGGCTGGTTCGGCCAGATCTTCCTGTCTTACGGCTTTCTCGCCTACCTCGCCGTGGCCATCGCGCTCATCGCGGCCTATGTGCTCAAGCGCACGCGCGTGGGTCTGCACCTGCGCTCCGTCGGCGAAAATCCGCAGACGGCCGACGCCGCCGGCATCGACGTTAACAAATATAAGTACATCGCCACTTGCGTCGGCAGCATGATCGCCGGCCTCGGCGGATTGTATTACGTCATGGACTACGCCTGCGGCGTCTGGTCCAACGACGCCTTCGGCGACCGCGGCTGGCTCGCCATCGCGCTCGTCATCTTCACGGTCTGGAAGCCGAACGTCGGTGTGCTCGCGTCCTTCCTCTTCGGCGGACTGTACATCCTGCACATCTTCCTGCCGAGCGGCACAAACCTCGCCGTCAAGGAGCTGTACAAGATGATCCCCTATGTCGTCACGATCATCGTGCTCATCATCACGAGCGTGCGCTCCAAGCGCGAAAATCAGCCCCCCGCAAGTCTCGGCCTGCCGTATTTCCGAGAAGAACGATAACCGTGAAAAAGCTCCGTTTCCGGTCTGGAAACGGAGCTTTTTGTGTTCTGTTCGTGCCATCAGCGGCGGTGCTTTTTCCCCTTGCGGGTCTTTTCCGGCTCGATGCCATCGGCCTCGGCCATGGCGTCCACGGTCGCCTGCAGGTCGTCGAGCTGGGCGTGCACGGGCTTGAGCGCCTTTTTCACTTCCTGCGCGACGATGGTCTGATAAAACCGGTAGCGCGCGGCGACGGCACCGACCGTGCCGACGGCGGCGGCCCCGCCCACGATGAGCGCGGCGCGGCGGAAGCGCGGCGTTTTCATCACCTGCACGGCGATGGTCTTGATGCTCGGCTTTTTGAGCTGCTGCGCGGCGCTCGTGGCCAGCGCGGCCAGCTCCTTGCCGCTGTCGATGGTCTGGCGCAGGAGCGCGAGCTCCTGCTGCATGGCCTGGATCTGTTTTTTGCGGCTCATATATGGTTCCTCCCTGTCGTGAACTGGCTTTTCAAAGCGAGACCGGCGCGCCGTTGAGCGCGGCCTCGACGAGCGTGTCGCCCTCGTAGCGCAGCTTGAGCAGGAAAAACGGCGCGTCCTCCGCCAGCAGGCGGAAAAAGATCCTGTCGCCTGCCCACAGCGGCAGCGACGGCACGGCCGCCTTGTCCACCCACGCAAGGTCGCCCTCGTCGCACGCGCGCAGCGTTCCGGTGAAGCCCGTTGCCGTGAAGAGGTACATGTACTCGCCCTCCCACTCGTCGGACAAAAACGTCACCACGCCGCGGCAGCGCCAGTCGGTCAGCGTCAGGCCGGTCTCCTCATACGCCTCGCGCAGGAGACACTCGTCCGGCGTCTCGTTGCCCTCGAACTTGCCGCCGATGCCGACCCATTTGTCGTGGTTGAGGTCGTGTTTCTTTTTCACGCGGTGCAGCATGAGATACTGCTCCCCGCGCTCGATGTAGCAGAGTGTGGTGTTGCGCATGGCATGGCCTCCCTTTGCGCCCAGTATACAAAAACCGCCCGGCACTTGCAAGTGCCGGGCGGCGGTTTTGTTCCCATCCGGATCCCGTTGCAGCGGCCGGCCTCGTGCCGGATGATCTGCGCCGGCGCCTGGCTGCGCGCTTTCCCGGCAGCCAGACGATGACGAGGCTGTGCATGACGGTGGGCGCGCCGTTGCCGTCAAAGAGGAGGATGCGTCTGCGCGCGCGGGTGCAGATGCCGCGGATCACGGCGTATCGTTTTTTCCGTAATAATCGCGCAGGAAGGACAGAAACGCCCGTGCGGATGTGCCGGCGGCGTTCATGGACTTGACTGCCGCGCCGAGACGCAGCGCGATCGGTTCCTCCAGCTGGAGCACCCGCACCTGCCCCTCGTACCCGACGAGGGAAAACGCCGACAGCACCGACACGCCGAGTCCGCCGGCGACCATAGACAGGATCGACCCGTCGTCCGACGCCGTGACCTCCAGTCGCGGGGTGTCCGGCGGGAGAAACGGTTCGATGTACTGGTCCGGGCTCGACAGAAACGGTTCACGCAGCAGCCGCTCGAGCGGGATGGTCTCGCCCTCCCACGGGAAGTCCGGCGGCACGACTGCCACGAGCGGCGTGTCCGCCAGCGGCAGAAAGTCGAAGCCCTTCGCGCGTGCCTCGTCCACGAGGGCGAGCTGGATCTCCCCGCTCGCGAGCGCGGCAGGCAGCTCATCACCGCGCACGAGCACGTCCATTTTGATCTCGGGGTGCAGCGCGCGGAAGGCGCGCAGCAGCTCCGGCAGACGCGCGCGGGCAATGCTCGCAAAGCAGCCGATGCGCAGCGTGCGTGCGCGCGGGTCGTTCTGCTCGGCGGCCTCCTGCAGGAGCGTGTCGCACGCGCAGACCACATTTTGAATATAGGGCAGCAGGTGCTTGCCCGCGTCCGTCAGGCGGATGCCCTGACTGTCACGCTCGAGCAGCGTACAGCCAACTTCGGCCTCCAGTTTGTTGACCAGGTGCGTCATGGCGGACTGGGTGTAGCCCAGCTGGGCCGCCGCCTTGCTGAAGCTGCCGCATTCGACTGCCGTCAGCAGTGCCCGCAGTTTTCCATCGTCCATATGCTGCCTCCTTTTTATCATTTTTTTTCATAATACCACGAATTTGTTCAAGTCAACCAATAAAATTTTCTGACCCATGTCATTTGCTTTTTTCATATCCCCATGAACAACTCTCGTTTCTCATTTATCAAAAAGAATGATACACTATATTTGGAAATTGAAAGCTGTCGTCCGCGCCTGGACGACAAAAGGAGAAAAAACATGAAAGAGACGAAAAATCGGGCGGCACGCGACATCATCGTTGTCGGTTTCGCACTGTTTTCCATGTTCTTCGGCGCCGGGAACGTCATCTTCCCGCCGTACCTGGGCATGGAGTCCGGCCCGCAGTGGCTGGCCGGATTCAGCGCGTATTTTATCGCGGACATCGGGCTTGCGCTTGCGGCCATGTTCGCGCTGCTGCGTGTCGGCAGCAGCGAGGCTGTGCTCCAGCGCGTCGGCCGTGTGCCGTCGGAGATCCTCATGTGCGCGATCATTCTGTGCGTCGGCCCCATGGTTGCCATCCCGCGCACGTCGGCCAGCACGTTTGAAATGGCCATCGCCCCGAACCTGCCCGGCGTGTCCGCCGTCGTGTTCTCGGTGCTGTTTTTCGCGCTCATCCTCGCGCTGTGCATCCGCGAGTCCGCCGTCGTGGACATCGTGGGCAAGGTGCTCACGCCGCTGCTGCTCGTCGGCCTTGCGGCCATCATCATCAAGGGCATTGTCACGCCGCTCGGCACCATCGCGCCCGAGGCGAAGATCGACAGCGCCGTCGTCACCGGCGTCAAGGCCGGCTACCAGACCATGGACGCGCTTGCCGCGCTGCCGTTCGGCATCCTCGTGCTGCAGAGCGTGATCGACAAGGGCTACACCGAGTCGGGCAAGAAGTTCCGCATCATGAGCGGGTCGTCCATTCTTGCGTGTGTGCTGCTGCTGGCGGTCTATATGGGCCTTGCCTATCTCGGCGCCACCGTTTCCGCGCAGTACGACCGGTCGATCGGCCGCGCGCAGCTCGTCATGGCCATCGTCGAGGCCCTCATGGGCAAGACCGGCATGATCATCTTCGGCATCGTCGTCGGCCTCGCGTGCATCACGACGGCCGTGGCGCTCACCAGCTCCGCCGCCGCGTATTTTGCCAGGCTCTGCCGCAGCAAGGTGTCGTACAAGGTGTTTGTCATCGCGATCTGCGTGTTCAGCGCCGTCGTGTCGAACCTCGGCCTCGACCGCATCGTGGCCGTCGCCGCGCCGGTCCTGGATGTCGTCTATCCGCCTACCCTCGTCCTCATTTTCATTTCGCTGGTCGTGCCGCGGCTGCCCGACCGCATCAGCCGCGGCGCGGTCATCGGCGCGCTGCTCATGAGCATCCTGTGCACGCTCGACGGCTATGGTGTGCCGCTTACGTTCCTGCACAAGCTGCCGCTGTTTGAGCTGGGCTTCGCGTGGGTGCTGCCGTCGGTGCTCTTCGGCACCGTGGCCGCCGTGCTGCCGCACCGCAGGGAGAAAGCAGGCAAGGCCGAGCCCGCCTGCGACGGCGCAAACGGCAAGCAGGGATAACCGCTCCCTGTGCAAAAAATCCCCTCGGAACAACGTTCCGAGGGGATTTTTGCTTGGAGCACGTCAGCCGGCTAATTGGGAGACTGCGCGCTGTCTGGCGCCGGACTGGATGCGGCGCTGTTATCTTTGGGCGGCGCATCGAGATCAATGCTCATAATTTGATTGCCTTCATATTTGAGCGAAACATGCCATCCTTCGCCGTTGTCGGCAGTATAGTAGTTGTCGCCCTTGCTGTAATTTACCGTATATGCATACCGAATCCGCGATGATCCGCGATCTCTCTCTCGGCACCGGAAGCGGAACGCTGCGGCCGGATCTGTGCGCTTTTTTGCGGCCGTTCATCCGGAAGCGGCATGAGGGAAAAAGCAAAAAATAACCGGATCACCATGCGGTGATCCGGTTATTGGCACGCCGTGAGGGATTCGAACCCCCGGCCTTCTGGTCCGTAGCCAGACGCTCTATCCAGCTGAGCTAACGGCGCTTAGTGCGCTCCTAACGCGCCTAAGTATAGTAGCATAGCCCGGCCGGAAATGCAAGCCCTTTTTCAAAAAAGTTTTCCTTTTTTGCGTTTTTACCAGCCCATCGTGTCGCGGATGGTGTCCGTCACGTCGCTGACCGTGCGCACCGCGTCCGCCACGATGTTGTTCGTGCGCTTTTTCTGCGGGTGCATCATCCAACCCGCCGCCGTGCCGACCGCCATGCCGACACCCATGCCGATGCTCATGCCCTTGGCAAACTGCATTGCGTTCATTTTGCTGTCTCCTTTCACGTTTCTGCCTCCCTTCGCAGCTGCGCCGCTGCACGGCTAGTATGCGCGCGCGGACAAAAAGCTATGAAATCTGCGCCGCGCCAGTTTCTGGATTGATTCCCCGCTGCCGTCGGTGGTATACTATTTCTATTATCAAATTTTCTTCCGATCGCATGGGAGGGATCCGCATGATCTTGCGTATTCTGGCCGTGGGCGACGTTGTGGGCGCGCCCGGCCTGACGTTCCTGACCGAGCGCCTGCGCGCGTTCCAGGAGCAGGAGCACATTGATTTCACCGTCGTCAACGGCGAGAACGCCAACGTCGTCGGCGTGACGCCGAAGCAGGCCGACGCCATCTTCGCCGCCGGGGCCGACGTCATCACGCTCGGCAACCACACGTGGACGCGCTACGAGCTGCAGCCGTATCTCGAGCAGAAAAAGCGCATCCTGCGTCCGGCGAACTTCGCGCCGCAGTGCCCGGGCCGCGGCTGGGGCGAATACTCCGTGCGCGGCGGGCCGATCTGCGTCATCAACCTCATGGGGCGCTTCACGCTCGACGCGAACACGGACAATCCCTTCCTCGTCGTGGACGACATCCTCGACCAGACGCAGGCGAAGATCGTCCTCGTGGACATGCACGCCGAGGCCACGAGCGAAAAGCGCGCCATGGGCTTTTACCTCGACGGGCGCGTGACGGCCGTCTGGGGCACGCATACGCACGTGCAGACGTCCGACGCCGAGGTGCTGCCCGAGGGCACGGGCTACCTGACCGACCTCGGTATGACGGGCCCGGCCAACGCCGTGCTCGGCATCGCGCCGGAGCAGTCGATCGGCAAGTTCCTCGGCGACCCGCCGCGGCGCTATGAGGCCGCCATGGGCGCGGCCAAGCTCGAGGGCGCGATCTTCGAGGTCGAGAGCGACACCGGCCGCTGCCGCGACGTGCAGCTGGTGCGCCTGAGATGAGCGTGCGCATCCTGCACGCGGCGGATCTGCACCTCGACTCGCCGTTTGAGGCGCTCACGCTCGCGCAGGCGGCGCAGCGCCGCCGGGAGCAGCGCGGCCTGCTGCGCGCCCTGCCGGAGCTGGCGCGGGCGCACGGGGCGCAGATCATCCTGCTCGCGGGCGACCTGCTCGACAGCGCGAGCCCCTACCCCGAGACGGCCAAAGCGCTCGCCGAGACGTTTGCCGGCTGCGGGGCGGAGGTGTTTCTCGCGCCCGGCAACCACGACTATTACAGCGCGGGCGCGCCGTATGCGCGCCTGACGTTTCCGGAAAACGTACATATCTTCCGCTCGCCGCGCATCGAGGCGGTGACGCTGCCAGAGCTGGGCGTGCGCGTCTGGGGCGCGGCGTTCACCGACAGCCGCTGCCCCGGGCTGCTGCGGGGCTTTTCCGTGCCGAAGGAGCCGGGGGTGCTCGACGTGCTCTGCGTGCACGGCGAGGTAGGAAACCCCGCATCCGCCTACAACCCCGTGTCGGCTGCGGAGCTTGCAGCCAGCGGGCTGGACTACGCCGCCTTCGGCCACGTGCACCGCTTTGGCGGCGTGCAGCGCGCCGGGGGCACGGTGTACGCCTGGCCGGGCTGCATGGAGGGCCGCGGCTTTGACGAGACGGGGGAGAAAGGCGTGCTGCTCGTGGACGTCGCTGCGGGCGACGTGCAGGCGCGGTTTGTGCCTGTGCCCGGGCGGAGGTATGAGATTTTGCGCGTGGACATCACGGACGCGGACCCCGTGCAGGCGGCGCTCGCGGCGCTGCCGGAGGGGGCTGCGCGCAATATCTACCGCATCGTGCTCACGGGCGAGACCGACCGCGCGCCGAACCCCGCCGCGCTGCGCGCAGCGCTCGAGGGCCGGGTGTTCGCGCTGCAGCTGCGCGACGAGACGCGCGCACGCCGCGATCTCTGGGCGCGGGCGGGCGAGGGCACGCTGCGCGGGCAGTTTCTGGCCCAACTGAAGCAACAATACGATGCTGCGGCAACAGACTGCGCGCGTGAAACCATCGTCATGGCCGCGCGCTGGGGCCTTGCGGCACTGGACCACGACGAGGAGGTGGTGACGCTGTGATCATCCGGCATATGCAGGGCACGTTCGGCACGCTCGACGGCGAGCAGCTGCGGCTCGACACGGGCCTGAATATCATCTACGCGCCGAATGAGAGCGGCAAGAGCACGTGGTGCGCGTTCCTGCGTGCCATGCTCTACGGGATCGACACGTCCCAGCGCGCACGCGCCGGGTTCGTGCCCGACAAGCAGAAATACGCGCCCTGGAGCGGCAGGCCCATGGCGGGCAAGCTCGAGCTTGAGCAGGGCGGAAAACGCATCACGATCCGCCGCTGGACGGAGGCGCCGAATGCGCCGCTGCGCGGCTTTTCGGCGGTGTACACCGGCACGGACATCCCGGTGCCGGGCCTGACGGCGGCGGACGCGGGCGAGCAGCTCACGGGCGTGTCGGCCGAGGTGTTCGCGCGCACCGCGTTCATCGGGCAGGGCGGCCTCGTCGTGACGGGCACGCCGGAGCTGGAACGACGCATTTCCGCCATCGTGACCTCCGGCGAGGAGGCGAGCTCCTACACCGAGGCAGACGCGCAGCTGCGCGCGTGGCTGCGCCGCCGGCGCAGCGGCCAGCACGGCGCGCTGCCGGAGCTGGAGGGCCGCATCACGACGGTGGAAGAGCAGCTGCACCGGCTCGAGCGCAACGCGCAGGAGCAGGCGGCCTGCGCCGCCGAGATCGCGCAGACGGACGCGGAGCTGCAGACCGTGACCGAGCAGATGAACGCCGCCCGGCAGCGGCAGCGCCGCGCGGCGCTGAGCAGCATGGGCGAGGAGAAATCGAACCTGCGCACGCTCGAGCAGACGCTCGAACAGGCGCGGCGGGACGCCGCGGCCAGACGCACCGCGCTCGAGCAGACGCACTTCGGTGTGCAGACGCCGGACGAGGCGGGCGAGACCGCCGAGCGCGACGCGCAGCGGGCCGAGTCCCTCGCCGGGACGGCGGAGCACGGCGGCAAGCCGTATTTCTGGATCGCGGCGCTCGTGCTGGCCGCGCTGTGTGCGGCGCTGGGTTATCTTGTGGCGCAGCCGCTGTATTATGCGGCCATCGCGCTTGCGGTGCTGGCCGTCGTGCTGCTGATCGTTGCCAGAAGCGGCAAAAAGCGCGCGCAGGAGGCCTCCGCCGCGCTCGGGGAGCTCCTGCGCAGCTACGGCGCGCAGGACGCGGACGGCATCTACTATCAGGCGGAGGTGCACCGGGCGGCCTACCGTGCGTGCGCGGCCGCCATGCAGGCGGAGCAGAAAGCCGCCGCCGCGCTCGAGGATGCGCGCGAGCACCAGTGCGAGACGCACGAGCGGCTGCTGCAGAGCCTCGACTTTGAGAGCGGCACGGGCGAGGCCGCCGCGCTCTACCAGCGCAAGTGCGCGCTCGAGAGCGTGCGCACACGCCTGCGCACGCAGCAGGCGCAGCTCACGGGCGCGGCGCTCGCCATCGGCGACCCGATGGCGCTGGGCAGCGAGCACGCGCAGCTGCTCGAGCAGCGCGACGCGCTCGAGCGGCAGTACGCCGCCATCGCCCTCGCGATCGAGACGCTCGGCCGCGCGGATGCCGAGCTGCAGAGCCGCTTTTCCCCGCAGCTGGCGCAGAAGGCGGCGGACTATATGGACTACCTCACCGACGGGCGCTATGACGAGCTCGTGCTCGCGCGCGACCTGTCGGCCAAGGCGCGCAGCGCCGACGACCCGACGCCGCGCGACACGGCCTATCTCTCGGCCGGGACGGCGGACCTGCTGTACCTGTCCGTGCGGCTGGCACTGTGCGAGCTGACGTGCCCGGCGGACGATCCGTGCCCGCTCGTGCTCGACGACACGCTCGTGAATTTCGACGATGCGCGCGCCAAGCGTGCGCGTGCGCTCTTCCGCGAGATCGCGCAGCACCGGCAGGTCATTCTCTTCACCTGCCACGAGCGCGACTGCCCCGCGCAGGGGTAAAAAACACCGGAAATTTCAGGACCGGACACGGGACATTCCGTGTCCGGCTTTTGTCGTTGACAGGCGGGGCAAATCGCGTTATACTGACGGCGTTTTGCGTTTTCCGGCAAAAACTTTACGGAGAGGGGATCCCAATGGAAAAGCTCTTTCACCTGAAAGAAAACAACACCACCGCACGCACCGAGATCGTCGCTGGTCTGACGACGTTCATGACCATGGCGTATATCATCGCGCTCAACCCGAACCTGCTGACTGGCTTCGGCGCCGAGGGCGGCCCGCAGCTCTGGAACGGCGTGTTCCTCGCCACCTGCATCGCCTCCGCCGTCGGCACGCTCGTCATGGCGTTCGCGGCCAACAAGCCCTTTGCCATGGCGCCCGGCATGGGGCTCAACAGCTTTTTCGCCGTCGTCGTGGCCAACATCGTCACCCTGACCGGCATGAGCTACCTGCAGTCGTTCCAGACGGCGCTGTGCATCATCCTCATCGAGGGCATCGTGTTCATCATTCTCTCGGTGCTCAAGGTGCGCGAGAAGATCGTCGAGGCCATCCCACTCGGCATCCGGCTCGGCATCGCGCCGGCCATCGGCCTTATGCTGCTCAACATCGGCATCGGCTCCAACGCCGGCGTGTACTCGAGCGACGGCGGCCCGTTTTACGTCATGCGCGATTTCTTCGGCGCGCTCACGCCCAGCCTCGCCAAGGCCAACATGGGCGACGGCTACCCGCAGATGGTGCTCACGGTCGTGACCATGTTCGTGGGCCTGTTTCTGATCGTGCTCTTCGCGCACAGGAAGATCAAGGGCTCCGTGCTGCTGGGCATGCTCTGCGCGTCCGGCATCTACTGGGCGGGCGAGGCCATCTTCCTGCACACGAACCCGTTCGCGTCGCTCAAGGGGGCGTCCTTCGTTCCCGCGTTCGGCGACATGGCCGAGACGACCCTGTTTAAGTTTGACTTTGCCGCCCTCGGCGAGATCGGCTGGTTCACGGTCGTGACGCTCGTCATCACGTTCTGCATCATTGACATGTTCGACACCATCGGCACCCTCGTCGGCACGGCGAGCCGCGCCGGCATGGTCGACAAGGACGGCAACATGCCGCGCATGCGCGAGGCGCTGCTGGCCGACGCCATCGGCACCGTCACGGGTGCGTGCACCGGCACGTCCACCGTCACGACGTTCGTCGAGTCCGCCTCCGGCGTCGAGGCCGGCGGCCGCACGGGCCTGACGGCCCTGACGACCGGCGTGCTCTTCCTCGCGAGCATGTTCCTCGCGCCCATCGCCGCCATCATCCCCGCCGCCGCGACGAGCTCCGCGCTCATCTACGTCGGCCTGCTCATGCTCGGCGGCCTCAAGAAGATCGACTTTGACGACATGTATCAGAGCCTGCCGGTGGCCATCATGCTCATCTCCATGCCGATCTCCGGCTCCATCGGCCACGGCATCGGTCTGGGCCTCATCAGCTACTCCGTGCTCAAGCTCTGCACGGGCAAGGGCAAGGACGTCTCCGTGCTGACGTATGTCATCTCGGTGATCTTCCTCGTGAAGTTCTTCCTCGTCGCCTGAGGGGGAATATCTGTCCGCACGGCCGGGCGCGTCTGACTGACGCGCCCGGCTTTTGCGTTTCGCCGCGCTGCCTTACGAAGATGTAAGCCAACTGTAAGCCAAAACGATGGCGGTGTGATGCCGTCCGGCGTTATACTGATGCCAGAAACCGGGGCGGGAGCGCCCCGATGGGAGGCAAGGATCATGACAAATCTTCTGGGCAGTATCCGGCTGGCGGCTTATGCGTTTCCGCTCATCGCGGCGCTGGTGGCCGTGCCGTTTTTCTGCCGGCAGGTGCGTGCGCGCTGCTTCAACTGGGTGCGCACCGTGTTCGGCGGTCTGTTTTTGTTTTATGTGCTGTGCGTGCTGGCGTTCGTGTTCTTCCCGCTGCCGGATGCGGCGCAGGCGGCGGCGCTGAGCGGGCACCGGATCCAGCTCGTGCCGTTTCAGTTCGTGGCCGATTTCCTGCGCGAGACGCCGCTCGTGCTCTCCGATGCGCACACCTATCTGCCGGCGCTGCTGGACTGCACTGTGCTGCAGGTCGTGTGCAACATTCTGATGCTGATGCCGTTTGGTATGTACCTGCGCTATGTCTGCGGGCTGGATCTCGGGAGGGTCGCGCTCGCGTCGCTCGCGTTTTCGGCGTTCATTGAGCTGGGGCAGCTCACGGGGCTGTTTTTCGTGTTCCGCGGCTCGTACCGCCTGTGCGATGTGGACGACCTGATGCTCAACACGCTCGGCGGCCTGCTCGGCGGCGAGCTGGTGCACGCGCTGGAGGCGTATCTGCCGCCGCTCGATGCGTTCGACCGCTTCCCCGGCAGCGCGCTTGCGATGCAGCGGCTGGGATAAGCGCGCAAAAAAACGGCATGGCGTCGGCCATGCCGTTTTTCGCTGCCGGTGGCATTACACGTCCTCCGTGTCGCCGTCGATCTCGTCGCGGCCGCGGAAGAGCAGGGAAATGCACCAGATCGCGGCCAGACCCACGAGTGTGTAGATCACGCGGGCAACCACGGAGGCCTGCCCGCCGCAGATCCACGCCACGAGATCGAACCGGAACAGACCGATGCTGCCCCAGTTGAGCCCGCCGATGATCGCGAGGATCAGCGCGATGCGGTCGATCACCTGCATATGCTTCCATCTCCTTTGCTGTGTACTCCCGGTCAGTATGCCCGGCGCGCGAAAAAAGATTCCGCCGCCGACAAAACTAGTGCCCGGACGACACCGTTCGCTCTTTACATTTTGCGCGCCAGGCGCTACAATACCATCACAGCTTATCCAATTGACTTCCGCAGTTTGGAAGCCACGGCTCATATCTTTATCCCACGACCCTGTTTTTGGCGGACTGTAAGCAGTCCGCCCTCTTTTTTTCTGCGCGCGCCCGATTTCGCCGCGTTTTGCGCAATATGTGGATTATTTTTGTGTTGTAAAACACAAGATATGGAGGGTGTGCTATGCAGTTTTCCAACCATCGCAGCCGCGCGGCCCGCGGCAGCATCGTGTATCTGGCAGTGGACGCGATCGCGCCGAGCGCGGTCCAGCCGCGGCAGAATTTTTCCCCGGCGCAGCTCGAGGAGCTCTCGCGCAGCATCGCCGAGTACGGCGTGCTCAGCCCGCTGACCGTGCGGCCGCGGCAGGGCGGGTATGAGCTCGTGGCCGGTGAGCGCCGCCTGCGCGCCGCGCGCATGGCGGGGCTCAGTGAGGTGCCGTGCATCATCATGGAGCTGGATCTCGAGGAGGCGAGCTTCATCGCGCTGGTGGAAAACCTCCAGCGCAACGACCTCGACTTTCTTGAGGAGGCGCGCGGCATCGCGCAGCTCATCCGGCTCTTCGGCCTGAGCCAGGAGGAGTGCGCGCGGCGGCTGGGCAAGTCGCAGTCGGCCGTGGCGAACAAGCTCCGCCTGCTGCGCCTGCCGGAGGATGTGCTCAACGCCATGCGCAACGCCGGGCTCACCGAGCGGCACGGCCGCGCGCTGCTGCGCCTCGAGACGCCGGCCGAGCAGCGCGAGGCGCTGGCCTATATCCTCAGCCGCGACCTGAACGTCGCCGCGACGGACGCCTACATCGAGCGCCTGCTCGAGGCCAAGACCGCGCCTGAGAGCGAGCAGCAGAAAACCTTCATCCTCAAGGACGTGCGCGTGTTTCTCAACACGATCTCGCACAGTCTCGACCTCATGAAGCAGGGCGGCATCGACGCCGGCATGCGCCGGCAGGAGACGGACGAGGCGCTCATCCTGACCATCAACATTCCCAAGGCGCGGCGCAGAGAGCCGGCGCCGAAACAGGCCGAGCCCGTGCCGGTCGGGTAAAAAAATCGCGCGCAGCGCTTGACAGCGGCGCGGCGGCTTCCTATACTCTTACATAAAGAAGGGGCCGCCCGGCAGGGCGGACAAAGGAGGTCACTGCATGAAAACGCTGATCCTGTTCGCCTCGCGCTACGGCGCGACGGAGGAGATCGCCTATATGCTCAAGAGCGCCGTCGGCGGCGACGTGACGGTGCGCAACATCCGCGAGCGCGGCATCACGCTCGCGGAGTACGATACGGTCATCATCGGCAGCTGCGTGTACATGTTCAAGCTCGACAAGCACATCCGGCGCTTCCTGCGCCGGAACGAAAAGGCGCTCATGGGCAAGCGCCTCGGCCTGTACCTGTGCTGCTACACCACGCCCGGCACGGAGGGGTACCTGGAGCACTTCTTCTCGCCGGAGCTGCTCGCGCACGCGGCTGCGAAGGACATCCTTGGCGGCAAGATGCAGTACGAGAAGATGAGCTATGCCTACAAGCAGCTCTTCGGCGCGCTGATGACATCGCCGCAGTACCGCGCGCAGTATGCCGAGCCGCAGCTCGACATCGCGCGCATCGACGCCTTCGCCGCCGCCATGCGCGGCTGAGCGGCGCGGCAGAAAAAATCACCCACATCCGGTCTGGATGCGGGTGATTTTTTATTTTTGGATCTCAGTACGTGGTCACGCCGGTGAAGGCGAGCTCGGCATTGCCGGTCAGGCGCACGCCGTCGTCGTCATAGGTGACGATCAGGTCGCCGCCGCTGACCTTGACGGTGATGGGTTCGCCCTTCGGGCACAGGCCGTTTTCCGTGGCGGCCACCACGGCCGCGCACGCGCCGGTGCCGCAGGCGCGGGTCTCGCCGTTGCCGCGCTCCCAGACGCGCATCTTGATCGTCGTGCGGTTGACGACGCGGATGAACTCCGTGTTCGTGCGCGCGGGGAAGATGTCCGCGTGCTCAAACTGCGGGCCGAGGCGCGCGACGTCCACCTCATCCACGCGGTCGGCAAAGACGACGCAGTGGGGGTTGCCCATCGAGAGGCACGTGATGCGGTACTCCCCGCCGGCGATGGTCACCGGCCGGTCGATCACGCGCTCGCCCGCGAGCGTCACGGGCACATTGGCGGGTTCAAACGCGGGCTTGCCCATGTCGACCGTCACGAGGCCGACCGTGCCGAAGCGCGTGTACAGGTGCAGCCGGTGCACGAGGCCGCCGGCCTCGATCGTGAGATCGTCGCGCGGCACGATGCCGTTGTCGTACAGGTACTTGGCCACGCAGCGGATGGCGTTGCCGCCCATGCCGCCGGCGCTGCCGTCGCGGTTGAAGACGCGCATTTTCGCGTCGGCCGCGTCGCTGTGCTCGATGAGCACGATGCCGTAGCCGCCGATGCCGCGGTGGCGCGAGCAGAGCGGGATGCACAGCGACTCGGGGCAGGTGATGTGCCCGTCAAAGTTCTCGACGTAGATATAGTCGTCGCCGGTGGCCTGCATTTTCGCAAACTTCAGGCTCTGGCGCTCGGTGCGCATGTGGTTGATGTCCACGAGCTCGGTGTTGCGCTCATTGTAGCGGCTGGCGATGATATCCGCCAGGGCGTTGGCCGTGTCGAGCGAGGTGAAGCACGGGATGCCGAGCTGCAGCGCGCGGCGGTGCAGGGCGATGTAATCGTCCATGGTCGCGTCCTTGAGCGCGCCGGTGTAGACGATGTAGTCGATGCAGCCGCTCTCGAGCAGGGCGAAGGCGTGGTCGCTCTCGCGGATGCCGTCCACGGTCACGACGTCGATGCCGAGGCGCGCGATGGCGGCGGCGGTCTCCTCGGTCGCATAAAGGGCGAAGTGCAGGTCGTCGAGCTTCTTGGCCAGCGACACGATCTCGCCGAGGTCGTGCGTGTCCACGCTCACGAACACGCCGTGGCGGCCGTCCGGGTGCTGGCCGACGACCATGCCGGCCGAGGTCAGGCCCTTGAACAGCGCCTCCTGCATCGTCTTGCCGAGGCCGAGAACCTCGCCCGTGGACTTCATCTCCGGGCCAAGGTAGGCGTTGACGTCGCCGAGCTTTTCAAACGAGAACACCGGCACCTTGACCGCGTAATACGGCGGGATGGGGTGCAGGCCGGTGCCGTAGCCGAGGCTCTTCAGCGGCGCGCCGAGCATGATGCGCGAGGCTACGTCCACCATCGGCACGCCCGTGACCTTGCTGATATACGGCACGGTGCGCGAGGCGCGGGGGTTGACCTCGATGACGTAGAGCTCGTTTTCCCAGATGAGGTACTGGATGTTCACAAGCCCCTTCGTGCCGAGCGCGAGGGCGAGCTTGCGCGAGCTGTCGACGATCTTCTCCGTCATCATGTCGTTGAGGTTGTACGGCGGGTAGACGGCGATGGAGTCGCCGCTGTGTACGCCGGCGCGCTCGATGTGCTCCATGATGCCGGGGATGAGTACGTCCGTGCCGTCGGAGATGACGTCCACCTCCAGCTCCGTGCCCATCATGTATTTGTCGACGAGCACGGGGTTGTCGATGCCCTGCGCGAGGATGCGCTGCATATACGTCGTGACCTCGGCGTCGTCGTGGACGATCTTCATGTTCTGGCCGCCGATGACGTACGACGGGCGCAGCAGCACGGGGTAGCCGAGCGTCTGCGCGGCGTGGAGCGCCTCGGGCAGCGTCTGCACGCCCATGCCCTTCGGGCGCGAGATGTGGAAGCGCTCGAGCAGCTCGTCGAACCGCTCGCGGTCCTCGGCGATATCGATGCCCTCGGCCGACGTGCCGAGGATGCGGATGCCGTGGCGGTCGAGCGCCTGCGTGAGCGCGATGGCGGTCTGGCCGCCGAAGGCGACCACGACACCGACGGGCTGCTCCACGTCGATGATCTGCAGCACGTCTTCTTCCGTGAGCGGCTCGAAATACAGCCGGTCGGCGGTGTCGTAGTCCGTGGAGACGGTCTCGGGGTTGTTGTTGACGATGACGACGTCGTAGCCCATGGCCTTGAGCGTCCACACGCAGTGGACGGACGAATAGTCAAACTCGATGCCCTGGCCGATGCGGATCGGCCCGGAGCCGAGCACCATGACGACGGGCTTGCCGCTGCGCGGGAAGGTGCGCGCCTCGCAGCGCGCGTCCGCGCTGGCGTAGAAATACGGGGTCTGCGCATCGAACTCGGCGGCGCAGGTGTCGACCATCTTGTAGCCCGCGCGGAAGGGGGGCAGCGCCTCGCTGCCAGACAGGCGGCGCAGCGCCGCGTCCGGATAGCCGAGGTATTTTCCGCGCTGATAAAGCTCCGGCGTCAGGCCGCCCTGAATACTCGCCTCGTAGTCCACGAGGTTTTGCAGCCGGGCCAGAAACCAGCGGTCGATGCGGGTGATGTCGTGAATCTCGTCGATGGACACGCCGCTGCACAGCGCCTCAAAGACGGTGAACAGGCGGTGATCGTCGCAGTCGGCGAGCCGGTCGCGCACCGGGCGGTCGGACAGGGGCTTGGCGTGCAGCGTGTCGAGATGGATCTCGGCGCCGCGCACGGCCTTGAGCAGCGCGCTTTCAAAGTTCGTGCCGATGGCCATGACCTCGCCGGTGGCCTTCATCTGCGTGCCGAGGCGGCGGGATGCGCCGACGAACTTGTCAAACGGCCACTTGGGGAACTTCACGACGACGTAGTCCAGCGCGGGCTCGAAGCAGGCGCAGGTCTTGCCGGTGATGTCGTTTTGGATCTCATCGAGCGTGTAGCCGAGGGCGATCTTCGTCGTGATCTTCGCGATCGGGTAGCCGGTCGCCTTCGACGCGAGCGCCGACGAGCGCGACACGCGGGGGTTGACCTCGATGACGGCGTACTCAAAGCTGTCGGGGTTGAGCGCGAACTGGCAGTTGCAGCCGCCGACGATGTCGAGCGCGGAGATGATGTTCAGCGCCGCGCTGCGCAGCATCTGAAACTCCTTGTCCGAGAGCGTCAGCGCCGGGGCGACGACGATGCTGTCGCCGGTGTGTACGCCGACGGGGTCGAAGTTTTCCATGCTGCACACGGCGATGACGTTGCCCACACCGTCGCGCATGGTCTCAAACTCGATCTCTTTCCAGCCGTAGATATAGCGCTCGACGAGGATCTGGGTAATGGGGGACGCGTCGAGGCCGGTCTGCGCGGCGGAGGAGAGCTCCTCCGGGCTGTAGGCCACGCCGCCGCCCGCGCCGCCGAGCGTGAACGCCGGGCGGATGATGACGGGGTAGCCGATGCTGCCCGCGACCTCCAGCGCTTCGGCCACGGTGTTCGCAATGCCGGAGGGGATGGTCGGCTCGCCGATGGCGGCCATGGTCTCCTTAAAGAGCTCACGGTCCTCGGCCTTGTCGATGGCTTCGGCGTTCGTGCCGATGAGGCGGACGTTGTGCTGCTGCAGGAAGCCCTCCTTGTCGAGCTCCATCGCGAGCGTCAGGCCCGTCTGCCCGCCGAGCCCGGCGAGGAGACTGTCGGGCTGCTCCTTTTCAATAATGCGCTTGACGGAGGTCAGCGTGAGCGGCTCGAGATAAATTTCATCCGCGAGGGCCTTGTCGGTCATGATCGTCGCGGGGTTGGAGTTGACGAGCACGACGTTCACGCCCGCGTCGTGCAGCACGCGGCACGCCTGCGCGCCGGCATAGTCGAACTCCGCCGCCTGACCGATCACGATCGGGCCGGAGCCGATGACCATGACTTTGCGGATGCTGGAATCAATCGGCATGGTGCGCACCTCCCATCAGGTCACAGAATCGGTCGAAGAGAAAGGCCGTGTCGTGCGGACCCGAGCATGCCTCGGGGTGAAACTGCACGGAAAAGGCCCGCAGGTCGGGGTAGTCGATGCCCTCGCACGTGCCGTCGTTGGCGTTGACGTAGCGGATGACGCCGGTCTTCACGCTCTCGGGCACGACGGCGTAGCCATGGTTCTGGCTGGTGAGGAACGTGCGCGTGCCGCACACGTCGCGCGCCGGCTGGTTCACGCCGCGGTGGCCGTACTTGAGCTTCACGGTGCTGCCGCCCTGCGCCAGCGCCATGAGCTGGTGGCCGAGGCAGATGCCGAACATCGGGATGCGGCCGAAGAGCCTGGCGATCTCCGCGATCTGGTCGACGTTGTCCGTCGGGTCACCGGGGCCGTTGGAGAGCATGACGCCGTCATACCCGGCGGCGAGGATGCCCTCCGCCCTCGCCGAGCAGGGCAGCACCGTCACGGCGCAGCCGCGCTTACAAAGCTCGCGTGCGATGTTGCGCTTCGCGCCGTAGTCGATGAGCGCCACGCGGTGCAGCACGCTGCCCTCCGGCTGGAGGGTGTAGCTTTCCGGCGTCGTCACCTGCGGCACGGGGTCCGTGATGCGGTAGGCGCGCAGGGGCGCGAGATCGTCCGGCACCGTGTCGCAGATGGCGGCGTTCATGGTGCCGGCCTCGCGCAGGATGCGTGTGACGGCGCGGGTGTCGATGCCGGCGATGCCGGGGATGTGATTTTCCTTCAAAAACGCGTCGAGCGTTTCCTCACACCGGAAGTTCGAGGGCGTGGTGCACTGCTCGCGCACGACGTAGCCGCGCACGCAGCATTTGCCCTCAAAATCGGCCGGGATGATGCCGTAGTTGCCGATGAGCGGGAACGTCTGCAGCACGATCTGGCCGCAGTAGCTCGGGTCCGTGAGCGTCTCGATGTAGCCGTTCATGCCGGTGGTGAACACCAGCTCGCCCACCGTGTCGCACGGTGCGCCGAAAGCGAGGCCCGCAAAGACCTCGCCGTTTTCGAGTACGAGATAGCGCTTCATAGCTCGATCTCCGCAAGCGTCGCCGCCATGACGGCCTTGATGGTGTGCATGCGGTTTTCGGCCTCCTGAAACACGACCGACTGCGCGCTTTCAAACACGTCGTCCGTGACCTCCATGGCCTCGCGGCCGAAGCGCGTGCACATCTCGTTGCCGATGGCGGTCTTTTTGTCGTGATACGCCGGCAGGCAGTGCATGAAGATGGCGTTGGGGTCGGCCTTGGCCATGAGCGCCGCGTTGACCTGATACGGCGCGAGCGCGGCAATGCGCTCGGCCCAGACGCTCTCTGGCTCGCCCATGGAGACCCAGATGTCGGTATAGATCACGTTCGCGCCCTGCACGGCCGCGGCGGGGTCGGAGAGGAAGTCGAGCGTCGCACCCGTCTGCGCCGCAATGGCCTGACACGCCGCGACGAGCTGCGCATCGGGGAAGTAGCCCTCGGGCGCGCAGGCCGTGAAGTGCATGCCCATCTTCGCGCAGCCGACCATGAGGGAGTTGCCCATGTTGAAGCGCGCGTCGCCCATGTAGACGAGGTGGATGTTCTCCAGCGAGCCGAAGTGCTCCCGGATGGTCAGGAAGTCCGCGAGGATCTGTGTCGGGTGAAATTCGTCCGTCAGGCCGTTCCAGACCGGGACGGAGGCGTACTGCGCCAGCTCCTCGACGATGCACTGGCCGAAGCCGCGGTACTCAATGCCGTCGAACATGCCCGAGAGCACGCGCGCCGTGTCGGCGATGCTCTCCTTCTTGCCGATCTGCGAGCCGGTGGAGTCGAGATACGTGCTGCCCATGCCCAGATCGTGCGCTGCGACCTCGAAGCTGCTGCGCGTGCGCGTGCTCGTCTTTTCAAAGATGAGCGCGACGTTTTTGCCCTCGCACAGGCGGTGCGGGATGCCGGCCTTTTTCTCCGCCTTGAGCTTGGCGGCAAGGTTGAGCAGGTAGTCGATCTGCTCGGGCGTGTAGTCGAGCAGCTTGAGAAAATCGTTGCCTTTGAGATGCATGTCGGTGTTCCTCCTTATTCTCCGGCGCAGACGTCTTTGAGCACGCTGACTGCCTGCTCGAGCTGCGCCATGGGGATGTTGAGCGCCGGCAGCAGGCGCACCTTGTTCTTCGCCGAGATGACGAGCACGCCGCGCGCCATGCAGTCTGCAATGACGTCCTTGACCGGGCGCTCCGGCTCCACGCCGAGCATCAGGCCCAGGCCCGTGACGCTCTTGACGCCCTTGGCGCCGGTGAGTTCGTTGACGATGAAGTCGGACTTTTCCTGCACGGACTGCAGCAGCGGACCGTCGATCCGGTGCAGGATGCTCAGCGCGCCGGCGCAGCAGACCGGGTTGCCGCCGAAGGTGGAGCCGTGGCTGCCGGGGGTGAGCACGTCCTGCACCTTCTCGCCGAGCAGCGTTGCGCCCAGCGGCAGGCCGCCGCCGAGGCCCTTGGCCGTGGAGACGATGTCCGGCGTGATGTCGTAGTGCATGTAGCCGTAGAGCTTGCCGCTGCGGCCGTTGCCGATCTGTACCTCGTCGCAGATGAGCAGAATGTCCTGCTCGGCGGCGAGCTGGGCCGCGCCTTTGACGAATTCCTGCGTCAGCGGGATGACGCCGCCCTCGCCCTGCACGACCTCCATCATGATGGCGGCGCACTTGTGTGCGGCGACCTGCGCCTTGAGATCGTCGAGGTTATTCGCCTCGGCGTAGGCAAAGCCCTCCGTCAGCGGCAGGAAGTCGTGGTGGAACACGTCCTGCCCGGTCGCGGCGAGCGTCGTGATCGTGCGGCCGTGGAAGCTGTTTTTGAGCGTGATGATGGTGTGGTACTCCGTGCCCTTGCGGTCGGCGGCGTACTTGCGCGCGGCCTTGATGGCGCACTCATTGGCCTCGGCGCCGGAGTTGGAGAAGAAGACCTTCTTCATGCCGGTCTTTTCGCACAGCAGCTGCGCCAGCTGCGCGTCGGGCGCGGTGTAGTACAGGTTGGAGGTGTGCTGCACGGTGCACAGCTGCTCGGTCACGGCGCGGATCCACGCGGGGTCGGCGATGCCGAAGCTGTTGACGGCGATGCCCGTCGCCATGTCAATATAGACCTTGCCGTCCGCGTCCCAGACGATCGAGCCTTTTCCGCGCGCGATCGTCACGGGGAAGCGGGCGTAGGTGTTGGCGATATAAGTACTGTCAAGTTGCGGAATGTTCATCTGTTTTTCCTCCTTGTCCGGCAACGAACATGGTGCCGATGCCTTCGTTTGTCAGCATTTCGATCAGGATGGCGTGCGGCACGCGGCCATCGATGATAAAGACGCGGTGCACGCCCAAGCGGATGGCGTCGATGCAGCAGGTCACCTTCGGCAGCATGCCGCCGTTGATGACGCCGGACTCCATGAGCGCGCGCGCGTCTGCCGTGTGGATGACGGGGATGAGCGTGCTCGGATCGTCCTTGTCGCGCAGGATGCCGCTGATGTCGGTCATGGCGATGAGGCTCTCGGCACCCAGCTCGCCCGCGATGCGCGCGGCTGCCGTGTCGGCGTTGATGTTATAGACATGGCCCTGCGTGTCGCACCCGACGGTGGACACGACGGGGATGTAGCCCTTGTCGATCACGTCGAGGATGGGGCGCACGTCGACCTTCGTGATCTCGCCCACGTAGCCGAGGCGTTCATCGCGCACGCGCGCCTGGATCATCTGCCCATCGATGCCCGACAGGCCGATCGCCCGGCCGCCCTTGTGGCCGATGAGGTTGACGAGCGTCTTGTTGATCTTCCCGGCGAGGACCATCTGCACGACGTCGGCCGTCTCCGCGTCCGTGACGCGCAGGCCGTCGACAAACTGCGTTTGCTTGCCGAGCTTGTCGAGCGTTTCCGTGATCTCCGGCCCGCCGCCGTGCACGAGCACGACCTTCACCCCGATGAGCGACAGCAGCACGATGTCACGCATGACGGAGTCTTTGAGCTTGTCGCTGATCATGGCGTTGCCGCCGTATTTGATGACGACGATCTTGCCGCTGTATTCCTGTATGTAGGGCAGTGCGTGGACGAGTACCTTCGCGCGCTGCGGATTCGTGATGTCCATGATGGTGTTCCTCCCGGTTCAGGTGCGGTAGTCGCCGTTGATCTTCACGTAGTCATACGTCAGGTCGCAGCCCCAGGCGGTCGCGCCCTCGTCGCCGGACTTGAGGTCCACGAGGATCTCGATCTCCTGTTCGAGCAGGACCTTTTTGGCTTTCTCCTCGGAAAACGGGATGCCCGTGCCGTCGACGCACACGCTGACCGTGCCGGCCGCCGAGCGGAAGGCGACGTCGACCTTGTGTACGTCCACATGCGCGCCGCTGTAGCCGATGGCGCACAGCACGCGGCCCCAGTTGGCGTCCGCGCCGAACATGGCGGCCTTGACGAGCGACGAGCAGATGATGCTCTTGGCCACAGTCTTGGCGGTGCCGTGGTCTTTAGCGCCGGTGACGCAGCACTCGAGCAGGCGCGTGGCGCCCTCGCCGTCGCCCGCGATCTGGCGGCAGAGCCAGACGGTCACGCTGTTGAGCGCGCGGCAGAAAGCCGTGAAGTCCGCGCCGGGCGCGGTGATCTCGGCATTGCCGGCGAGGCCGTTTGCCAGGATGGCGACCATGTCGTTCGTGGACGTGTCGCCGTCGACGCTGACCATGTTGAACGTATCCTGCACGTCGCCGGAGAGGGCGGCCTGCAGCATAGCGGGGCTGACGGCGCAGTCCGTCGTGAGAAAGACGAGCATGGTCGCGAGGTTCGGGTGGATCATGCCGGAGCCTTTGGCGATGCCGCCGATGGTGCAGGTCTTGCCGCCGGCGGTGAACTGCACGGCGATCTCCTTGCGGTGCGTGTCGGTGGTCATGATGCCCTCGGCCGCCTGGTCGGAGTGGTCGCCGAGCGCGGCGGCGAGCTGCGGCAGGCCGGAGCGGATGGGCGCGAGATCGAGCGGCTGGCCGATCACGCCCGTGGACGCGACGATGACGTCCTGCGGCGCGATGTGCAGCTGCGCCGCTGCGAGCGCGCTCATCTCCTCCGCGACGGCGATGCCGTCGGCGTTGCAGGTGTTGGCGTTGCCGCTGTTGCAGATCACGGCCTGCGCCTTGCCGTCAGCCAGATGCGCCTTCGTCACGGTCAGGGGCGCACCCTTGACGAGGTTGGATGTATAGACCGCCGCGGCGCTGGCCGGGACGGCGCTGTAGATGAGCGCGAGGTCGCGCTTGGACTGATTTCTGCGGATGCCGCAGTGGATGCCCGCGGCGGAAAAACCCTGTGCGGCGCACACGCCGCCGGTGACTTGCTTCATCATGCGTTCCTCCTTACAGATCGAGGCCGAAGCCCTTTTCCCTGCCCATGACGAGGTTCAGGCACTCGAGCGCGGCGCCGGACGCGCCTTTGCCGAGGTTGTCGAACACGGACGTGAGCAGGATGCGCTCTTCATTGCCGGAGACGGACACGACCATGCTGTCCTTGCCGGACATGGCGGCGGCGGACAGGAAGCCGTCCGCGCACGCGGGGTCCTGATAGCGCACGACGGGGCCGGTGTACTTTGCGGCGTAGGCGGCCTTGATGTCCTCCGCCGTTTTGCCGGGGCAGAGCTGCGAGGCGAAGAGCGCGACGCTCGTCTCCATACCGCTGTAGAAATTCGCCACGATCGGCGCGAACACCGGTGCGTGCGTCAGACCCGGGATCGCGCACATCTCGCGCAGGTGCTTGTGCTGCTGCGCCAGACCGTACTGCCGGGGGGCGGCGTACAGGGGGTCGAGCTCGTCTGCCTCATACTCGGCGATCATCTTCTTGCCGCCGCCGCTGTAGCCCGTGAGCGAGTAGCACGTCAGCAGCGCGTCCGGCGGCAGGATGCCCGCCTCGACGAGCGGGTAGACCAGCACGATGAAGCCGCTGGCGTGGCAGCCGGGCACCGCGATGCGCTTGGCGGTACGGATCGCGGCCTCGCGCTCGGGCGACAGCTCGGGGAAGCCATACGTCCAGCCGGGGGCCGTGCGGTGCGCGGTCGAGGTGTCGAGCACGACCGTGTCCGGGTTCTCGACGAGGTCCGCCGCCGTGATGGCCGCCGCATCCGGCAGGCACAAAAACGCGATGTCCGCGCGGTTGAGCAGCTCGCGCTGGGCCTCGATATCGTGGTGCAGCTCGGGCGGCAGGGTCAGCAGGTCGATGTCCGGGCGCTGGGCCAGCCGGTCGTAAATGCGCAGGCCGGCCGTGCCGGAGCTGCCGTCGATGAAAATGGTCGTTTTTTCGTTATGCATATCTCGTCCCTCACAAGCGGATAAAAATCCATTTATATGAGGCTAATATACTACTGCGCGAATAAATATGCAAGACATTCATAAAAATTCCGACGCGATTTGTGGAATTTGAAAAAACAGGCCCGGCGGGAGAAAAATGCCTTGTGCAGCATGTACATACATGGCCACGTAAAATTGGGACATTTGCCGGACGGCAAGGGTAAAAAACCGCCGCCCGGCCATTTTTGCAAATGGATAGGCGGCGGATATATGCATTAAATCTGAAATTCCTTGCTGTATTCGGCGTAATATTCATCAAAGCTGTGCGAGTGCATGGCCATGACGCTGTTGATATATTCGTGCGTGTCGAACGAGTCGGACTCGAGCTCGATCATGGCGACGGCGATGTTCGAGCAGTGGTCGGACACGCGCTCGCAGTTGGTGAGCAGGTCGTTGAACGCGAAGCCGTGGTTGAGCGTGCACTCGCCGGTCTGCAGGCGGTCGATGTGGTGCAGCTTCATCTCGTCGCAGAGGTTGTCGATGAGCTCCTCGAGCGGCTCGACGTGGTAGGCCGCGGCGACGTCGTTGTCGAGGAAGGCGTTGATCGTGATCTCGAGGATACGCGTCACGGCGGAGAGCATGACCTTCAGCTCGCGCGTACCGGTGGGCGAAAAGACGATCTTCTTCGTGTAGAGCTCCTGCGCCGTCTCGCCGATGTTGAGCGAGTGGTCGCTGATGCGCTCGAGGTCGCTGATCGTGTGCAGGTATTTCGACACGTCGGCGGTCTGGCGCGGCGTGAGCTCCTTGCTCGTGATCTTGATGAGGTAGGTGCCGAGCTTGTCCTCGTAGTGGTCGATGGCCTCTTCATTTTCCTGCAGGGCGGCGAACTGCTCGTCGCTGAATTTGTCCAGCAGGGAGAACGCGGACAGAATGTTGTCCTGCGCCTGACGGGCCATGGAGTCGATGGCCAGGCGGCTCTGCTCGATGGCCAGCGCCGGGTGCGCGAGAAAGCGCTCCTCGAGCCGGTCGATGTCGGCGAGCGCGCCGGTGGACGCCTTGTCCGGGAACAGGAACGAGACGAGCTTTTCGAGCAGGGGGATCATCGGCGTGAGCAGCAGCACGGTCGCAAAGCGGAAGATCGTGTTGAGCAGGGCGATGCTCACGGTGGTCATGGTCGTGTCCAGAAACGGGAAGTGCACGGCTGCGTTGACCGCGTAGAACACGACGCCCCAGACGAGCGCGCCGATGACGTCGATGAGCAGGTAGACATAGGCGGTGCGCTTGCCCTTGACGCTCGCGCCGAGGGAGGACAGCAGCACCGGCACGGCCGCGCCGATGGCGATGCCGAGTGTGATGGGGAAGGCCACGGAGAACGTGATCGTGCCCGTGATGGCCAGCGCCTGCAGGATGCCGACGGCGGCCGACGCGCTCTGCAAAATGCAGGTGAACACCGTGCCGACGAGCACGCCGAGCAGCGGATTGGAAAAGCGGGTGAGCAGATTGATGAACGCGGCGCTGTCCTTGAGCGGGGCCACGGCGCCGCTCATGGAGGACATGCCGTACATGAGCACGGCGAAGCCGAGCAGAATGTCGCCGATGTGGTGTTTGGTCAGGTCCTTGCAGAACATGCGCAGCACGATGCCGACCACGGCGACGACGCCCGTGAGCGTCGCGGTGCTCAGCAGCGACACCCAGCCGGAGCCGCTGATGTCCGACAGGCAGAGGATCCAGCCCGTGATGCTTGTGCCGAGGATGGAGCCGAGCACGATGCCGATGGCCTGACGCACCTGCATCATGCCGGAGTTGACGAAGCCGACGACCATGACGGACGTGGCCGAGGACGACTGGATCACGGCGGTGACGCCCGTGCCGAGCAGGACGCCCTTGAGCGGGGTGCTCGTGAGTTTATAAAGGATGATCTCGAGCTTGTTGCCGGCCACTTTTTTCAGCCCGTCGCCCATGAGCGTCATGCCGAACAGGAACAGGGCCACGCCGCCAAGCAGCGAGATCACGTTATTGATCCCCAAAACGCTTCACGCTCCCTCTGTGATATTTTTGCGCTTACCTCTCACTATATCAGAAAGCGGTGCAAAGATAAATGCTGGAATTGCATTTGCACGTGACGAAATTTGACGAAAAAACCGGGCGATTTTTGTGCAGAACATGACTTTTTCCACAAACGAACGGCTGTTGCAATCTTGACAATGTGCCGGTCTGCGTGCTATATTCCTATTACAATAATGTGTGTATATCTGCGCGCGGCTATGCGCGCGGGGAATGGAGGCATTTATGGCGGAAGAGAAGAAAAAGATCCTGATCCACACGGCGGACGGCGACCACGTGGTCGCCGTCGGAGAGCACAAGCCGAAGCAGACCTTCGGCGCCATGCCGGTCAAGGACTATGTGGCTGCGGTGGCGGACCCGGACGGCCTGCCGCAGGCAGGCAGTGTCGGCGCGGTCGTGTCGGCGCTGGCGGCGGCGATGGGGTCGCTGGCCGTGCGCGCGCTGCGCTCGGACGACGCGGCGCTGCAGAAAACGGCCGAGGAGCTGCGCCAGATGACGGACTATATGGTCTTTCAGATCGACGAGGAGCTGCGCGCGCGCGAGCCGCTTGACCGCCGCAGAGTCGAGGAGAACGTCACGCGCACCGATCTCGACAGCGCGCTGCGCGTCGCGAGCGATATTCCCAACGAGATCGTGTACATCATGTGCCGTTGCATCGAGCTCATGAAAGAGGTCGTGGACAAGGGCGACGACCTGACCGCGTGCAGCGCGCTCGCGGCCGTGCATCTGAGCATGGCGGCCATCCACTGCATGCAGGCGGAGCTGCTGTCGTATGCCAAGATCATGGACGACGATGTGTTTGGCTACACGATCGTGCGCGAGGCCGAGCTGAACCTGGCCGACCATCAGGAGCTGGTGGACGGGCTGGTCGAAGAGCTCACGCGCCGCCTGACCCGCGCGAAAAAGTAAGCCCTTGAGGCTGTCAAAAAGTATTACTTTTTGACAAAGAGGTTTGCGGCCTGACTGCAGCGCACGCGCCGTCCGCCAGAGGCGGACGGCGCGCACGTTTGCAGGCCGAGCGGTATTTTCTTCGCCGCACATGTCGCCGAAGAAAATGATTGGACTTTTTTTCGCCGCTGCGGCGGCGAAACTCTACGAGGTCCTTCGATAAGCTGAGAGGACGCCCGCCGGGCGTCCTTTTTCCGGTTGCAAAGCCGCGCCGCGTGTGCTAAGATGGACACGGAATCTATGCAATGCATTGGACAGAGTAGGAACAGCGCGTCAAGTGCGTCGGGATGGGAAGTTGTCCGGCGACGAAGGGGCCGCGCGCCCCGCGGTGCTGTTGCCGCTTCCGCTGCCACCAGGGGAAGACCCCCGCCGTGGCAACTGTCACGAAAGGAGTCTTGCAACATGCATACGAAATGGACCGCCCGCCGCCTCGCGGCGGACGCAATGTTTGCCGCCATGGTCACGGTGCTGGGGCTGGTGTCGATCAGCACCGGCAACCTGAAGATCACCGTCGAGGCGCTGCCGGTGTTTCTCGGCGCACTGCTGCTCGGCCCGGTCGACGGGCTGGCCATCGGCGGGGTGGGCACGCTGCTGTACCAGCTGCTGCGCTTCGGCGTGAGCGCCACGACCGCGCTCTGGATCGCGCCGTATGTGCTGCTGGGGCTGTGCGTGGGCGCGGTGTCGGCGCGGCACGGGTACGCCTGCACGCCGCGGCAGCTCGCGCTGCTGGCCGTGCTCGGCGAGCTGGGCATCACAGTGCTCAACACCGGGTCGCTGTACATCGACAGCCTTATCTATGGGTACTATTCGCCGGTGTTCGTGTTTGGCACGCTGCCGGTGCGGCTGGCCATCTGCGCGGGCAAAGGCATCGTGCTCGCGCTGCTGCTGCCGACGCTGCTGCGCGTTGCGCGCCATGCGCTGCAGCCGCGGGCCAACTGAGAATTGGATGAAAAGACCGCCGCTCCGACCGGAGCGGCGGTTTTTGCGCGGGGAAATGGTGCGCGACGTCAGGAAAAAGCAGCCCGGCAGGTTCCTGCCGGGCTGCTCCATCCGTTTGGGGCGGCGGACCGCCCCGGTTCTCCCCCCTGCTGCACAAACGATCTACGCAGCAGCATTGGCACTTGGCCAGTGATCCGGCGCCGGGCATCCAATTCGGCACCGGGTGATAACGATACTCAGTCGAACTTCGGCTGCTCGAGATAGTCGGTATGCTCGCACAGGAACTTCTTTTCCTCCGGCTTGAGATCCAGGCCGATCGTGCCGCCCGGGTTCATGTTGTAGTCGGGGTCAAAGTAGTTCTTGAGCACGCGGAACACGCCGTACTCCTTCTCGCCGATGTAGCCCTCGAGCCAGGGCGCAAACATCTTGCCGATGCCGTGGTGGTGGCTCACGGCCGCGCCGGAGCGCTGGATCGCGTCGAGGATCGTGGTGTGGTAGGCCTTGAAGGCGTCCTCATCCTGCATGCGGGTGAGGAAGATGAAATACAGGTTCGCGCCCTGCGGATAGCAGTGCGACATGTGCGTGGTGACGACGGTGTTCGGCAGCGCGTGGCAGATCTTGCGCACGTCGGCGTGCACCTGCTCCATGTTCGACCAGTTGACCGTGCACTCGAGCGTGTCGGTCGTGATGCCGAAGTCCATGAGCGTGTCGCGCAGGTAGGGATCGTTGAAGCGGCCCTTTTCCCAGCTGCGGGTGACGTAGCCGGTCAGCGGCATGCCGCCGTGCTTGAGCGCAATTTTTGCGATGTTGCGCGCGACGTTGCGGCTGTAGCCCTTCTCACCGTCGGTGAAGCCGAGGAAGAGGCAGCGCTCCATATCCTTGTAGCCGAACTTGTCGAGCAGCGGCTGCAGCGGCGTCTCGTCGACGTTGTAGAGCTTGAGCATGAGGTTGGTCTCTTCCGGGTCGGACAGACGGAACACGGACGAGTAGCCGCACTCGCACTGCATCATCTCGCGGGCGGCCTTCATGGCCGCGTCCCACGTCTTGAAGATGTAGGAGAATCGCTTGCGGTTTTGCGGCATCCAGCGGAAGATGCGCAGCGTGACCTCGGTCAGCACGCCGAACGTGCCCTCGGAGCCCATCATGATCTGGTTCAGGTTCGGGCCGGTGGCCTCGCGGGAGTAGTGGCTGGTCTGGATGGTGCCGATGGGCGTGGCGTACTTCTGGCTGAGGACGATGTCGGCAATGGTGCCGTAATACGTGCTGTTCTGACCCGCGCCGCGCGTGACCGTCCAGCCGCCGACGCTCGAATACTCGAACGACTGCGGGAAGTGGCCGCAGGTGTACTGCCGCTTGGCGCCGAAGAGCTCCGGCGCGCTCTGCAGCGTCTTTTCCAGATCGGGGCCGGACATGCCGGCCTGCACGGTGATGGTCTGGTCGATCTCGTTGAAGCTGATGACCTTGTTGAAGTTGCGGCGCATATCCAGCGAGATGCCGCCCTTGACCGGCTCGACGCCGCGGGTGACGCTGCTGCCGCCGCCGTAGACGTACAGCGGGATGTGGTGCTCGGTGGAGTAGGCCACGATCTGCTCGACCTGCTCGGTCGTCTCGGGGTAGAGCACGACGTCCGGCACGCTGTCGACGCGCTTGTGGCGCAGACGCAGCAGGTCGTAGGCCGTGGCGCCGTAGGCCACGCTCAGACGGTCGTAGTCCGTGGTGGAGACATTCTGCTCGCCGACGATCTTTTTGAGCGCCTCGATGTGCTCGGCCGCGAGCTGCACCGGGTGATCGGGCAGCTCCACGGGGTCAAAGCCGGTGTCGTCGGAATATGCCTTGAAATCGTCGTCCGTCATCTGGAACTTCTCTTTCATGAGCGTGTACAGAGATTCCTTCGGGTATTTGAAGAAGTTCGGGTCGCCCCAGCGGAAGATGGAGCGGTAGCTGTCCGCCGGCGCGGGGGTGAGCAGCCATTTCGGCTCGAATCCTTTGTACGGTTTGTTGCTCATTGTGCAATCCTCCTCTTGACTTGGATCAGTTTCTGATAGATCGGGCGCAGGCGCGGGTAGATCTTGCGGTAGGCCTGCTCGTAAATGTCGTTATACACCTCGTGATTCCGCTCATTGGGCTGGAACGTATCCTTGACGTGGACCATGGCTTTGGCCGCCTCGTCGAAATCGGCGAACACGCCCTTGGCCACGAACGCGACCATGGACGAGCCGATGGAGCACGCCTCGTGCGTCTGCGAGCGCACGACCGGCAGACCGAACACGTCCGCCGCGATCTGGCAGACTACGTCGCTCTTCGCGCCGCCGCCGCCGATGCGGATCTCGTGAATGGTCAGGCCCGAGCGGTCCTCCATGATGCGCAGCGCCATGTACAGCTCCAGGCACAGGCCCTCGATGATGGCGCGGTAAAAATGGTAGCGCGTGTGGTAGTCCGAAAAGCCGATGACCGCGCCGAGCGAGTCCGGGTGCAGGATGCCGGCCGTCCAGTACGGCTGCAGGAGCAGGCCGTCGCTGCCGGCGGGCAGGTCGCGGATGCGCTGGTCGAGCAGGGCCTCGGGCGCCATGCCTTTTTCCTTGGCATCGATGGCGTCGGCCGTGCCGAATTCCTTCACGAACCACGACAGCAGCCACAGGCCGCGGTAGATCTCGATCTCGGGATTGTAGTGGTCGTTGAGCACGCCGGGGTAGGCGGGCAGAAACTGCTGCGGCTCGACGTACTCGGTCGTGCTGAACTGGATGGTGGCCGTCGTGCCCAGCGAGATCGACGCCTTGTCGGAATCGACGACGGCGAGGCCGAGCGTCTCGCAGCCCTTGTCCGAGCCGGTCGAGATCAGCGGCAGGCCGGCGGGGATGCCGGTCAGGGCACAGACCTCGTCCGTGATCGTGCCGATGACCGTGCCGGAGGGCACGAGGTCGCACAGCTTTTCGTTCGGCACGTCGCAGAAGCAGCGCGTGAGGCTGCCGGGCTTCATCCAGCGGCGGTTTTTGTAATCAAACGGGATGTGGCCGATCTGGTTCGAGGCCGAGTCGATGAGGTTGCCCGTGAGCTTGTAGTTCAGGTACGTGGGCAGCATGACGTATTTGGCGGTCCTGGCCCAGATCTCCGGCTCGTGGCGCATGATCCAGTTGCCGACGGAGGCGGCGTAGACCACCTTCGCCGTCGGCTCCATGCCGGCGACCTTGAAGAGCATCATGTTCTTGGCGGGCATGGCGCCGTTCGGGTCGACGGTGCGTTTGTCCAGCCAGAGAATGATGTCGCGCAGGGGCTCGTTGTTCGCGTCCAGGCACACGACCGTGTCGCGGATGACGGTGATGGTCATGGCGATCACGTCCGGCAGCAGGGCGTTGCTGCGCGCGCACAGCTCGCGGCAGCATTCGCACAGGCGGTCGAAGTAGAAGTTCGGCTTCTGCTCGGCCCAGCCGGGCTCTTTCGAGAAGTAGGGCTCGGCATACTTGCTCTGCACGACGTCTACGATCCGGCCGTCCGGGTCCACGAGCAGGGCGCGTGCGCTCTGTGTGCCGATGTCGCAGGCCAGCACCAGCGGTTTGCTCAAGATGATTCCCTCCTAAGTTTTATTTTTGCTCTCTATACAAAAGATTCATTCGGGTCTGTGCTTGAGGAGGCTGCTCGTGGCGATGACGTCCACGCCGAGGCCGAGCACGTCCGGGATCACGACGTCGCCGCGGCCGATGCGCTCGGACACGGTGACGGTTTTGAGCGCGTCCATGACATCAAAGATGCGGTCTTTCGGAATGTCGGCCGACACGCGCACCGGCAGCACCGGCGCGTCCGGGAAGGCCGTGCGCACGGTCGAGCAGATGGTGCGCTTGGGCGCGGTCATCTCCGAAATGGCAAACTCCCGGCCGCGGGGGCAGGTGTTGCCGGTGACGGACCAGCCGTCGCCGGCGCGTTCGATTTTCAAGGTGCAGCCGCGCGGGCAGCCGATACAGGTGAGTTCTTTCATGCCTCTGCCACCTCGATCGTAAAGTGGACATCGCGCGCGCGGGCGATGCCGAGCTTGTCAAAGTCCAGTGTGAGCTGCTGCATCTCGGGCGGGCGCAGGAAGGGGTAGCGCCGCGACCAGACTTCTTTCCCGTCGATGGTCAGCACCACGCGGCAGGGGCCGAGCACCGCCGCGCTGCGGAAATACAGCGTGACGCCGCCGTTATCCTCCGTGCGGTCGAGCCGCTGCGGGACAAGATAGCCGAAATCGTCCGAGATCGTGAGCGCGACCTCGTCGCGCGTGTGCGCGGCAAAGTGCGCGGCGCTCCTGCCGGCGAGCTCGCCGGAGGCGGACACGTAGTCCACGAGGTCGTTGACGTGCAGCGCGTTGCCGCACGAGAAGATGCCGGGCACCTCCGTCATGAGCTGCCCGTCGCACACGGGGCCGCGGGTGTGCCCGTCGAGCGGGACGCCGAGCGACTCCGCCAGCTCGTTTTCCGGGATGAGGCCGACGGACACGATCAGCGCGTCGCAGTCGATGCGCTGCTCCGTGCCGGGGATGGGGCGCATGGTCTCGTCGACCTCCGCGACCTCCACGCCCGTGAGCCGGTCGGCGCCGAACACGCGCGTGACCGTGTGGCTCAGGTGCAGCGGAATGTTGTAGTCATGCAGGCACTGGTGGATGTTGCGCGTCAGGCCCGAGGGGGTGGGCTTGGCCTCGTACACGCCGAGGACCTCCGCGCCCTCGAGCGTCAGGCGGCGGGCCATGATGAGCCCGATGTCGCCGCTGCCGAGGATGACGCAGCGCCGGGTCGGCAGCTCGCCGAGCAGGTTCGTAAAGTGCTGCGCGGTGCCGGCCGTGAACACGCCCGCCGGGCGCGTGCCGTGGATAAAGACCTGCTTTGCCGTGCGCTCGCGGCAGCCGGTGGCCAGCACGAGCGTGCGGGTGTCATAGCGCGCGACGCCGTCGCGGCTCACAGTGACGACCGCGAAGCCGGCAGGCGTTTTCTCCACGCGCGTGACGAAGGTCTGCGTGTGCGTCTCGATGCCCAGTTCCTCGAGCCGGTCGATGAAGCGCTCAACATATTCGGGCCCGGCCAGCCGCTCGCCGAAGCGGGCGAGGCCGAAGCCGTCGTGAATACACTGCTTGAGCATGCCGCCCAGGCGCGCTTCGCGCTCGATGAGCAGCACGTGCGCACCGTTTTCGTGCGCGGAGATGGCGGCCGCGAGCCCGCCGGGGCCACCGCCGATGACGATGACGTCGTACATCATGCCTGCACCTCCCCGGATTTCGTCGGGCCGAACGTGATGGGCGCGTCGGCCGAGGACTTGCGCACCGCGCTGAGCGGCACGCCGAGATACTCCGCGATGATGCGCACCACCTGCGGCGAGCAGAACCCGCCCTGGCAGCGGCCCATGCCGGGCCGCACGCGCTTTTTCACGCCGTCGACCGTCGGCACGCACACGTTCGAACGCAGCGCGTCGAGGATCTCGCCGCGGCTGATCTCCTCGCAGCGGCAGACGATGACGCCGTAGTCGGGGTTTTTCGCGATGTATTCTGCGCGCGTCGCGTCGTCCATCTCCCGCAGGACGGGGATGCCCGGGCGGTGGGGGTCAAAGTCCGGATTGATGGCCACGGGGCGCTCGCGCGCGAGGATGCGCACGGCCATGTCCGCCACGTCGACTGCGACGGCGGGCGCCGTCGTCAGGCCGGGGGACTGGATGCCTGCAACGTGGATGAGGTTGTGCGTGTGCCGGCCGCGCTCGATGATGAAGTCCTCCTCGAACGTGGGCGCGCGCACGCCGGTGAAATAGGTGATGATGTCGCGCTCGGTCAGCGCGGGCATCGTGATTTTCTGCTTTTCGAATACGTGCGCGATGCTCTCGGGATACGTCGCCGTGTTCTCTTTTTCATAGGTTTCCACCGCGTCGGGCCCGATGAGCAGGTTGTCGTGCACGGTGTGCAGGATGCCGCCGCCCTTCGAGTGCGTTTTGGACACCATGTCGTTGCCCTTCACGGACGCGATCGAGTGCATGAACGCGCCTGCCTTGCGGTCGAGGATGCTGTTCGTGCCGCGGCGGGGGTGGATGGAGAAGAAGCGGTCATCGGCCATGCGCGCCACGTCCTCGGCGAACACGCCGGCCGCGTTGATGACGAGCGCGGGGTGCAGCGTGCCGCGGTTGGTGTGTACGGCGGTGATCTTCCCATCCGCGACGTCCATGCCCAGCACGGCCGTGTTGAGCGCGATGCGCGCGCCGTTTTGCACGGCGTTTTCCGCGTAGGCGATCGTCAGCCCGTAGGGGCAGACGCAGCCGGAGTCCGGATTCGAGATGGCAAAGCGGGTCTTGGGATTGAAGTTCGGCTCGCGGCGCAGCAGCTCCTTACCGGAGATGAGCTCGGTGTCGGCGATGCCGTCGTGATATTTGCGCCACATGCAGTAGCCCCACACGGCCGGGCGCAGCCAGCCGTGCTGGAAGCAGACATACTGCCCCACACGGGAAAACGGCACGTTAAGCTCTTTGCAGATCTGATCGTACATGGCGTTGCCGCGGCGGATATATTTGTGCTTGACGCTGCCGCGCCCGAGGTCGATGCCCGGGTGCACCTCACCGTCGTTGCGCCCCGAGGCGCCGAGCGCGAGGTCGCACTCTTTATCTACCACGAGAATGTCGAGCTTCTGGCGCGCAAGCTCGCGCGCGATCGACACGCCCGAGATGCCGCCGCCGATGATGAGCACGTCGGGCGCCTGCCCGTCGAGCGCATCGTCATGCAGCGCGGGCACGCGCATGGGCGCGTCCTTGCCGCCGGTGAACGTGATGTCGTTGACGACATGGCACGCGGCGTATTTCGTTGCGGCCATCTGGCCGGCGCGCACCACGTCGTCCCAGCGGTCGAGTTCGCCGCGCAGGACGATGCAGTTGTCCTCCAGCGCCGCCGTGACGCGGCCGCCGAAGGCGCGGTGCAGTTTTCGGTTCAATGCGGAGATCTTCATGAAAGACAAGCCTCCCGGAAGATGAGTCGGCCAAGCGGCCGACTGAATACCTCAAATATACCCTTTTTCGACTGGGAAGTCAAGGATTCGCCCCGGGTCAAATCTGCTGAAATTTCCCTGTCAGACTGGACAAATCGCCCAAAATCGCGTACAATAAGACCCAATGTATCTCATAAGATCGGAAATGAGGAAAGCACATGGCCGCTCCGCGCAACGACAATGTCAAGGAGAAGATCCTCGACGCCGCGACCGGCCTGTTGGACACGCAGACGTTTGCCGACATCTCGCTGGCCGAGATCGCCGCGGCGGCCGGCGTGTCCAAGGGGACGCTCTATTACTATTACAAAAATAAAACGGATATCCTTTTTGACCTCACCAACCGCTACCTTGACCGCCAGTGGGACGAGCTGATTGCCTGGACGGGCAACAAGGACAAGGACACATCCGTGCACCGGCTGGTGAAGTACGTCGTCGAGCGCAACACCGCCTCCGCCGGCATGCGCCTGCACCTCATCCACGCCGCCATGCTCGGCGACGAGGCGCTGCGCGCCAAGCTCATCGACCGCTACGCTGCCTTCGAGCGGCTCATCGCCGAGAAGATCGCCGAGCGTACCGACGCCGTCTCCGCCGACTATCTCTCGCAGCTGATCCTGCTCGCGTCCGACGGCATGATCGTGCAGGAGGCGCTGCGCAACGACAATTTTGATGCTGCCGCCTTCGTGCGCCAGAGCGAGGCGTATCTGCGCGTTTTGCGCCCCGCTGACCGGAATTGAGCGCTGATTTTCAACAAATGTGTCGAAAGTCACCCTCTTGTCCGGATTTGTGAAAGAATTAGCGTGTTGGCGGTTGACACCGCACGGAACACGTGATATTTTGAAAAGGACCAGGTGGTAGAGCAAGCGCCTGCTCGTACCGCCACGGTGCCGGGGAGCACCGAAATTGTTTTTTCGTATGTCGAAGGCGCCGGAATGTACCTGCATCCCGACGCCTTTTTACATAGCTGCAATGGGAATTATTTTGAAAGAAGGGACAATATGAAAGACCTGAAACATCTGATTTTCTTCGAAAATCTCCTGCAGGACGCGCAGAATGAGCTCGTCACGCAGGCGGTCAACGACGGGAAAATCGCCCTCGGGTACAACTGCTATTACATCCCCGAGGTTCTGCTCAATCTGCCGGGCTGCTTCTCGACCCGTCTGCGCGCGCCGCGCTGCGAGTCGACCGACATTGCGACCTACTACATGACCAGCCGTACCTGCCCGTATGTCCGCTCCATCCTCGAGCGCGCCATTGAGGGCGGCTACAACTACCTCAACGCGCTCTTCGGCGCCGAGAACTGTGCTGCCATGGAGCGTATGGAAGAGCACTTCTTCCTGCTCAACCCCGTCAAGAACGATCGCTTCTTCGTCACCCAGATCGATCCCCCGCTCAAGGGCGACAAGACCAGCTATGACTACTACAAGGGCCAGCTCCAGCTCAAGGTCGTCGATCAGCTCGCCAAGCGCTACGGCGTCGACACGTCCGACGCCGCCATGCGTGAGGCCATCGACAAGTTCAACGAGCTGTGCGATGTCATCACCGAGATCGGCAACTTCCGCAAGCTGCCCAACCCGCCCATTACCGGCTATGAGTTCCACGTCATCCAGCTCGTGAGCGAGGTCTGCCCGCACGACCTGATCCTCCCGTATCTCAAGGAGACGCTCGCCGAGATCAAAAAGCGCAAGCCCGAGAAGGAATTCCCCTTCCGCGCGCGCGTCGTGGTCGCCGGCTCCGAGATCGACGATCCCGAGTTTACGAAGCTCCTCGAGGGCTGCGGCGCCATGGTCGTGGCCGACCGCTACTGCTTCGGCAGCTTCCCGAGCCGCGAGCGCATCGAGATCCAGGACGGCGAGACCGCGTTCGACGCCATCTGCCGCCACTACCTGCACTGGAACCAGTGCGCCCGCTTCATGGAAGGCGCGAAGATCGACCAGCGCCATGCTGAGGTCAAGCGCCTCGTCGACGAGTTCCATGCCGACGGCGTGATCTACGAGAACATGAAGTTCTGCGAGTTCTGGAGCTATGAGAAGGTGCTCGCTTCCCATATCCTGACCGAGGAGATGGGCGTGCCGTGCTGCACGATCGAGAAGGAATACGCGCTCGGCTCCGTCGGCCAGCTCCGTACCTGTTTCCAGGCCTTCGTCGAGAGTCTGGAAATCAAGAAAATCAATTCTTGAACAGGAGGGGAATGAAAACTATGAATTGCCCTGTTACAAAATTTATTGACTCCAAGATGCAGAAGTTCGACCCCCTCTGGCAGGCTCAGAACGGTGTCGGCGGTCTGCGTACCCGCTACTATGACAAGACCGGCGTCGCCAAGTACCGCGAGTGGCGCGGCGTGCACGACACCCTGGTCGACTACGGCGCATGGCTCAAGAACGTCATGTCCATGGTGCAGATGGTCGCCTCCGCCCCGGTGCCGATCCTCAAGGGCTTCTGGGAATACCGCTGGATGGGCTCCTTCCTCGGCACGTTCATGTTCATCGACCGTCTGTTTGAGGGCTACCGCGGCTATGAGCTGCAGACGGCCCACATGAACATGCACGCCATCGTGCAGAGCCTGACCAAGAAGATCGCCACCGTGCTGTCTCACGACCAGCGCCTCGGCGGCAAGGACAGCGACAAGATCCTTCCGTTTGACGAGGTCATGCCGCCGCTGGTCCTGACCGGCTTCAAAGACCTGATCCCCATTCCGCTGCAGACGCTGCCGGAGTTCATCATCTGCGACGTCGACCAGCACCTCGAGCCGATCTACATCGACGTGGCCGAGTCCTTCGGTCTGCCGGCGGACGTGTGCTCCCGCTGCGCGGCGGAGACCGGTGTCGCCCTCAACGACGACTTCCCGCTCTTCGGCAAGGCCATGCTCACCACGAACATGCCCTGCAACGCCTCCGAGGCGACCTCCATGTTCCAGCGCCGCCGCATCGGTCTGCCGGACTTCCAGATCACCATGGCCATGATCCATAACGAGCCGGCCGCCCACCCGTACTCCGAGCAGGTCCTGCGCGACTGCATCGAATTCGTCGAGAAGGAATACGGCGTGAAGTATGACTGGAACGCTCTGTTCAAGCGCGCCAAGCACATGAACGAGCAGAACCAGATCGAGATGGAGAAGTGGGACTACTTCAAGACGCCCTACTGCCCGATGACCGGCATCAACGAGTCGCTGTACCGTCTGTACGCCTGGGCTTCCGTCAACGGCCAGGAGGACTACTTCACGAAGAACGACCGCAAGGTCATCAAGATCCTGCGCAAGTGCTACAAGGATAAGTACGTGCCGTACGGCGGCACCACCCGCCACCGTGCGTTCCTGTGGGGACCCTCCGCCGTGTACTACACTGACTTCCCGACCTGGGCGCAGAACTGCTGGGGCATCAACATCGTCCTGAACATGGACTCCACCATGGGCCACAACATGATCAGCACGACCGACCCCGAGCAGGCGCTCAAGGATCTGGCGCTCTTCAGCGAAAAGGGCACGATGCGTCACCACGCCGTCGGCGGCTGGGACAACGTCAACGCCATCTGGGAGTGGGCCAAGAACTTCAACTGCGACATGGTGCTCATGAACGACAACATCGCCTGCAAGGGCATGCTCGGCGTGCACGCCATGATGGAAGAGCAGGCGCGCGACCTCGGCTTCTACTTCATCTTCATCGAGCACGATCTCGAGGACTGCCGCACCGTTCCGCGCCAGGATATGCGTAACTGCGTCAACCAGTATATGTCCGTTGTCCTGAACGAGAAGCCGCTCGACCCGACGATCGTCGAGTTCGACGACTCCGCGGCGTACTAAGAAAGGCAGGTACTGACTATGAATATGAAACTGGCTGCGAAAGTGCTCGCCAAGGTCGGCGTGATCGGGTTTGTCGGCTTCGCCGCGACCTTCACGATCTACTTCTTCAACCTGGAGAACAAGCTGATCTACTACGTGGTGCGTCCGCTCCTGAACAAGCACTACGATTCTCAGGTGCGCGATAAGCGTATCGTCTGAGTTTTCCGCAAATCGCATAAATCGAAACCCCGCTGCTTCGGCAGCGGGGTTTTCGTGACGTTACGGAGGTTTTTGGCTGTCCGGCCGCGGCGGCTCGACCACGGGCGCGGCAGGAAAGGAGACTTTTGGCCCTGCGGCCAAAGCGGCGCGGTCACGGGCGGCACTCGACGAATATTTCCGGCGCGCGGCCATACGGGTGGGCAGCTTGTGATGTCACAGAGACCGCAGGGCGCGAAAAAGCCCGCGTGCAGTGCACGCGGGCTGATTTTCGCGAAGGTCGTAAGTCCGATCTTACTTGATGCCGTACTTCTTGTTGAACTTATCCACACGGCCGCTGGTGTCAACGAGCTTCTGCTTGCCGGTGTAGAACGGGTGGCACTTGGAGCAGATCTCGATGGAGATGTTCTGCTTCGTGGAGCGGGTCTCGTACACGGCGCCGCAGGCGCAGCGGATCGTGGTCGGCTGGTAATTCGGATGGATACCGTCTTTCATAGTCATTCACCTCATAATAGGCTGTCTTGAGCACGGGCTGGTCCGTGGTTACAAAACGCAACCTGAATTCTAGCATACCGGTGACAAAATTGCAAGCGATTTTCGGATTTTTTTACGTGTCCGCCTCCGGCACGTCGCTGGTCCGCCCGCAGTGCAGAAAATACAGCACGCGGCGGCAGACCGGCCGCCCGGTGATGCGCGCCATGGCCCCGGCGTAGGCGCGCAGCTGCGCAGCATAGTACGCCGTGCGCGCCGGCACGCCCTCGGGGCGGATGCGGTCGGTCTTATAGTCCACGATGACGAGGCCGTCCTTTGTTTCGAACCACGCGTCGACCACGCCCTGCAGCAGCACCTGCTCGTCCCCGGCGCCGGGGAAGAACGTCTCCGCCGGGCACAGGAGCGAGAAGCGAAACTCGCGCCGCAGCGTGCCCGCTGACTCTGCCGCTGCGAGCTGCGCGCCGAGCTCTGTGCGCCCCAGCCGCAGGAGCGAGGCCGTGTCCACGGCCTGCGCCTCGCGCGCCGTAAGCTGACCGCGTGCGGCCAGTGTCTCCACCTGCGCGCGGATACCCTCCGGCGTGCGCGCGTCGGCAAAGTGCAGGTATTGCAGGATGCGGTGCGTGGCCGTGCCGCGCTCGGCGGCGGTGAGCTTGCGCGCGCGCGCCGAGAAGTCCGGCCGGCGGAAGGTCTGCGTGCGCGGCGCGCCCGCCAGCAGCGGCGCACCGGCGTCCTCGGGCGGCGCGTCCTCCGCCTCCAGCCGCTTGAGTTCCGTCGCCGTCACTTTCGACGGCAGATCGACTGCCTGCGCGTGCGCGTAGCGGAACGTGAGCGCGCGCTCGAGCTGCGCCAGCAGGGCAGGGTCCGGCTCCGGCAGCGCGGGTTCGGTCTCGGCTTCCGCGCTTTCGGCTGCGGCGTCCGGCTTCAGATAGACATAGTTCCGGCGCAGGTAGCGCTCGTCCCGGTCGAGCAGCGCGCTCTGCAGCAGCCAGAACAGGGGGCTTGCCATGCCGCGCAGCAGCTCCGGCGGGAGCGGCGCGCGCGCCGTGGGGTCCAGCCAGCCGGTCGTTTTGGCGATGCTGTGCGTGGTGCCCGTGATGACGAGGCGCTCCTTCGCACGCGTCATGGCCACGTACAGCAGGCGCATTTCCTCCGAGAGCGTCTCGGTCAGCAGCTGCGCCGCGATCGCCTGCCGCGCGATGGTCGGGTATTCCACGCCGTGCTCCAGATCCGTGTACTTCGGCCCGAGGCCGAGCGCCGGGTGCACGAGCACGCTCGCGCGCGTGTCGGATTTGTTGAACAGGCGCGCCGTGTCGCACAAAAACACGAACGGGAACTCCAGCCCCTTGGATTTGTGGATGCTCAGGATGCGCACGCTGCGGCTCTCGCTGCCGGGGGCGGCCGGCTCTTCGCCCTCGGTCTCCTGCCGCTGCATCCAGAGCAGGAAGCGGTGCAGCCCGCGCGCGCCGGTGCGCTCAAACTGCTGCGCCAGATCGAGCAGGAGCAGCACGTTGCGCCGCCGCAGCTCGCCGTCCGGCATTGCGCTCGTGAGCGCCATGACGGCGCGGTCGTCCACGACGTGCCACAAAAACTCGCCCAGCGGCAGCTCGATCGACAGCGCGCGGTAGCGCGCGAGCACGTCGAGAAAGGCCCGGCAGTCGTCGCGCGTCTCTGCGGCGAGCGTGACCGCGGTGTAAAAATCGTGCTCGCGGTCGCACGTGCGCACGGCGGCCAGATCGTCCGCCGTCAGGCCGAAGAGCGGCGAGCGCAGCGCCGCGATGAGCGGCACATCCTGGTGCGGATTGTCCACCACTGCCAGCAGCGAGCGCAGCACCGACACCTCCTCGGACGTGTAGAACCCACCGCTCGTTTCCGCCGATACGGGGATGCCGTGCGCCTCGAGCGCGGCGCGGTACACGGGGCCGACGCTGTTGGCGCTGCGCAGCAGGATGACCACGTCGCCATAGTGCGCGGGGCGCGCAGCGCCGTTTTCCCACACGGGCGTGCCGCCGTCGATGAGCGCGCGGATGCGCCGCGCGACGTAGTCCGCCTCCAGAGCGGCCTTTTCCGGCGTGGGCGCGTCGTCGTCCGCGTCCGGCAGCTCGAGCACGGCGAGCTCCGGCCGCTCGCCGTCGTCCGGATAGCTTGCTCCGGCGCGCAGGCGGGCCGCGTCGTCATAGTCCAGCTCGCCGAGGGCGCGGGACATGATGTTGGAAAAGACGTGGTTGGCGCCGGCCAGCACCGCGCGGCGGGAGCGGAAATTCTCCCGCAGGAGGATGCGCCGCGGCGCACCGGGCGCAGCCTCACGGAAATCTGCAAAGCGCGCGTATTTGTCGAGGAAGATCGTGGGGTCGGCGAGGCGGAAGCGGTAGATCGACTGCTTGACGTCGCCGACGAAAAAGAGGTTATTGCCCTCGCGCGACACGGCGCGGAAAATGAGGTCCTGCACCTCCGACACGTCCTGATATTCATCGACCATGATCTCGGTGTAGCGCCCCGAGAGCTGGCGCGCCAGCTCCGTCGGCGCGCCGTCATCGTCCGTGAGCAGCTGCGCGGTCATGTGCTCGAGGTCGGAGAAGTCCACGAGGCTGCGCCGCCGCTTTTCGGCGGCGTAGGCCGCGCCGAAGTCCAGCGTCAGCGCCAGCAGCGCCCGCATGGCCGGGGCGGTCGCGTGCAGGTCCTGCAGCGCCTGCGCGGAGGGGATGTTGATCTGCTTTTGCAGCGTCTGGATGGCCTTTTTCGCCGCGTCGCGCTGCGCCTTGACGCGGTCGCGCACGTCCGGGTCCGGCGGCTTGCGCGTGCTGCCGAGGCGCGGGAACGGCACGTCCTGCAGCGCCGCGACCGCGGCGTCCCAGCTCTGATCGCAGGCGCGCACGACGGCGCGCAGACCGTCGGCCGTCTCTCCAAAGCTCGTGCCGTAAATGCCGTAGAGCCACGCCATGTCTTGCGCCGCCATGAGGTCCAGCTGCTCGTCGAGCACGCCTGCCCAGTGCGCCGCGCTCTCGCGCACGCGCGCGAGCAGCGACCGGCCCCACGGCGTGGCGCCCGCGTCGGTCACGCCGTCGAGCGCGAGCAGGTCCACCTGCCGCTGCGCCCACTGCTCGGGCCGCGCGTGGCACTGCATCTTGTCATAGAGTGAGAGCACCAGCTCGCCCAGGCGCGCATCGTCGCGCCCGCCGCCGACCGTGTCGGCCAGCAGGCGGAAGGGCGCGTCGGTGTCGATGTGCGTGTAGGCGCGCTCGAGCGTGTGCTCAAGCGCCGTCGCGCGCAGGGCGGCGCAGCACTCGGTATCGGCGACCTGAAAGTCCGGCGCGAGGGCGAGCGCGGCGCAGTTGGCGCGCAGAAAGTCGGCGCAGAAGCTGTGGATCGTGCCGATCTCGGCGCGGGCGCACAGCGCGACCTGCCGCCGCAGGCGGCGGTTTTCAGGGTCTGAAGCAATGCGCGCATAGATCCCGTCGAGGATGCGGCTGCGCAGCTCGGCCGCGGCCGCGCGCGTGTAGGTGATGACGAGGAAGCGGTCGATATCGGCCGGGGCCTCTGCGTCCGTGAGGTAGGCCATGAGCCGCTCGGTGAGCACGCGGGTCTTGCCGCTGCCCGCCGCCGCGGACACGAGCACGGTGCTGCCGCGCGTGTCGATCGCGGCGCGCTGCTCGGGTGTGAAGTTCAGTTCAGGCATCCGGCGCGCCTCCTTTCAGGTTGCTCCAGACCTTGTCGGCCGGGAGCTTGGTGAGCACACGGTGGCAGTCGCCCCCCGCGCCGGGTGTGAAGTGGCAGACGGTCAGATAGTCGCAGTGCGTGCAGGCCGTGTCCTGCCCGGAGCGGAAGTAGGGGTCGGCTGTGATGCTGCCGCCGCGCAGCTCGTGCGCGAGGTCGAGCAGCGTTGTTTCAATATGCCGTGCGAGCAGGCCGAGCTGCTCCGCGCTCGCGAGCGCGTCCGTCTTGCGCCGGGGTGAAACGGGCAGATACTGCGGCGTGTCGCTGTGCTCCATGGCGTGCAGCACGGCGGCATCGTCGAGCAGCAGGCCGGAGCGGCGCACCGCGCCGGCGTGCTCTTTGGCCGCCTCCTCGGGCGAGAGCCGGCGGTCGGCCGGGATGAGCACGTCGCGCGCCGGGACGTAGAGTACGCCCGCCGGCACGATCTCGTGCCCGTAGCGCGCGGGGCCGGAGCGCTCGAGCGCGAAGAGATACAGCAGCATCTGCAGGCCCATGCCGTACCACACGTCCGAGAGCGAAAACGCCTTGCGCCCGGTCTTATAATCGACGACGCGCAGGTAGAGCTTGCCGTCGTGCAGCCAGCCGTCTACGCGGTCGGCCACGCCGCTCATGTTGAGCGTCACCTCGCCGTCCGAGAGCGTGATCGGCGCGATCTGCTCGGGGTCTGCGAAGTTGAGCTCAAAATCCAGCGGCACAAAGTCGCCCGCGCGCAGCTCGTGCGCCATGTCGGCCACGACCTGCCGCACCTGCTGGCACAGGCGGCGGAAGAGATAGGTAAAGCGCGCGGATTTCTCCTGAAAGTCGTTGAGTTCGTCGTGGATGTAGCGCTGCGTCCAGCGGTCAGTGAAGCGGCCGAGCTGCTCGTCCGTCACGGCGGCGAAGCCGCCGGCGGCCGTCACGTCCTGTGCCGTGTGCTGCAGGACATAGTGGAAGAACGTGCCGATCTCCGGCGGGTTGAACGCCGCCGGGCGGCGGGGCTTGGCTTTGAGCCCGTACTGCAGAAAGTACGCATACCGGCAGGCGGAGAAGCGCTCGGCCTTCGACGCCGAGAGGTACAGCCGCTTGCCGTAGAGCGCGCACACGCGCTCGGGCGAGAGCTTGCCGCGGGCAGTATGCGCCGCGCGCGTGAGCGCGGCAAGCGCGGCGGGGTCGTGCCGATCGAACCATGCGCGCGCCGCGACGGCGGCGGGGTCGGTCGCCCCGCGCAGTGTGCGCCCGGCCAGCTCCAGCGCCGGGGCCGGGGCCAGCAGGCGCTGCGCGTCCGGGTTCGCGGGGCGGGGCAGCGTGCCGAAGAGCTGAGCGATGCGCGTGACGAGAAACGACGGGCGCGTGGGCGTGCCGCTGCTGTCAAAGAGCGGATAGGACACCGCGAGCGTCTGGGCCGGGAGCGTCACGCACTGGTAGATGAGGTTGTACTCGCGCCAGAGCGCGTCGTCCGTGCCGCCGCCGATGTCAAGCTCCAGCTCCAGCAGCTCGCGCCGCTCCTCGGGCGAGAACACGCCGTCCGGCTCGCCGGCGCGCGGCAGCCGGTCGTCCGACGCGCCGAGCACGATCAGGTGCCGGATGCCGCGGCGGCGCATGCGGTCGAGGTCGCCGGCCGTCACGCGGTCGAGCGCGACGGGGATCGTGCCGATGTCGTAGCAGGCGAGCATGCGCAAAAAAAGCGTTGCGAACGTGTCGGCGTCCATCTCCGTGCCGCCGAGGATGGCGGCAAACTGTTCGAGCGCGCCGATCGTCAGCTCCCAGAGCTGGGCATACTCGGCCGCGAGCGCGGCGCGGCCCTCGGTGCGCAGACTTTCGGCCAGCGCATCGAGCCGCTGCGCGAGGTGCAGCCGCTCAAGAAAATCCGCCAGCGCCATGGCCTGCGCCTCCGCCGTGGCGGCGGCGCTGCTCTCCGCGCCTAACAGGCGCAGGGGGCTGGCCGCGCGCTGCCGCAGGTCGTTGATCTCCTTCAGGCGGGCGGCGGATTCGTCCGTGTCCGGCGCGCCGTAGCCGTCCGGGTGCTGCTGCCACGGGGCCGGGCGCGTCCACGCGCTGCCGCGGATGGACCAGAGCAGGACGTAGTTTTCGAGCGTGTCCGTCTCCTCCGGCGTGAGTCCGGCGAGGCCCGTGCGCAGGTAGGCCGAGACGTCCTCCGCGTCCCACCCACCGGTCACGATGTCGTAGGCCGCGCGGATGAGCGCCACGAGTGGCTTTTGCAGCAGGTCGGTGCGGCGGGCGAAATAGAGCGGCACGCCGTAGTAGGCGCACATGCGCTCGAGCGCGGGCGCGTAGTCGGAAAAGCCGCGCACGGCGATGGCGATGTCGCGCCAGCGGCAGCCCGACTGCACGAGCTTCAGCGCGCGGGCGGCCGCCCAGGCGCACTCGGCCGCAAGATCGTCCGCCGTGTGGACGGTGATCGTCTGCGCGGGATCGTCAAAGTGCGCGGAGGTGTAGGAAAACAGCTGCTGCTCGAGTACGCGCAGCGGCGTGTCGGCCGCGCGTGCGGGGCAGGCCTCGGCCGTGGCCTGCACGCCGCAGTCGTCCGCCATGTCGAGCAGGACGCGCGCCGTGCGCCGGGCGGCGCCGAAGATCTCGCTGCCGCCGGAGAGCTGATCGAGCGTGAGGCAGACCGTCACGTCCGCGCCCGTTTCCAGCAGCGCGCGCACGACGGCCAGCTCCTGCCGCGTGTAGTCGGTGAAGCCGTCGAGGTAGAAGTGCCCCGTGCGCCCGAGCGCGCTCGCGGGGATGCGCTCGGCCAGGCGGGTCAGCCGGTCGGTGGGGTCGGCGTGCCCCTGCGCGGTCACGGCGTCATACGCCGCGAGCACGAGCGCGAGGTCGCGCAGCTTGTCGCCCAGATAGCCGGGGCAGCGCGCGGCCGTGGCTTCGAGCGCGTCGGGAGTGACGCACGCGGTCTTGAGCTCGTCGACCGCGCCGAGGAGCGTCTGCTGCATCTGCGGCCGGCGGGCGGCCGCGCCGAACAGCCGCAGCCGCGGCGCCACCTGGCCCAGCGCCAGCGCCATGCACAGCAGCCGCCCGCCCTGATCGAGCAGCGGTGCCTCGCCCGCGCCGGTCTCGGCCGCGACGCGGCGCGCCAGCCCCGTGAAGCTCAGCACCTCGGCGTACAGACTCAGGCTGTCGCCGCAGGCGGCGCACAGCGCGCGCTCGGCCTCGTGGCTGTATTGCTCCGGCACGAGCAGCACCTGCCCCGGCGTGCGCGCCGCGACGGCCGTGCGGATGCGCCCCATGAGCAGGTCGGTCTTGCCGCTGGCGGCAGGGCCATAGAGCAGATGCAGCATAAGATCCCTCCTTGCGATTTGGTTCGATGATAGCATATTTACTGTCCCATTAAAAGGACACTTAAGCGGGTCTGTCTCGAGAAAAGCCCAAAAAACGAAAAAATCTCCAATTTATGATTGCACATTGCGCGGATCTGTGATACCTTAAAGGTGTTTTCTGTGACGGTACCGGCGGCGGTCAGAGATTGCCGGAGTGCCGGAAATTGCGTGAATTGTGAGTGGATGATGTCATGAAATTCCTTTTCAATCTGCTTGGCAACATCATGGTTGCGATCGTTGTGCTTTTGCTGTTGGCCTTTCTCATTCCGAAAATTCTGTAATCGGCTTCCGAACGGCGGAAGTTACAGCTGCGATGGGCTGCCTGCCTGGGAATACGCAGGCGGCCCTCTTTCTTTATTTGCGCTTTTTTTGCGCGGAACGATGGGCGTGCCTTCTTTTGCCGCCTTACCACACCTGCCAGCGCAGGGCGAAGGCGATGAGATATCCGAGCGAGGCAAGCGCGCTCAGGGCGGTGAGGACGCGCCCGGCGGCGCGCGCTCGCGTGCACTGTGCCAGCGCCAGCGGCACCGGCAGCAGCCCGAGCGAGCGTGTGAACGCAGCTCCTGCCCCGCACAGCCCGCCGAGGATGGGCCGACGCGTGCGGGCGAGGTAGAGCGCCGCGGCTGTCAGCAGCAGAAAGAGGCTCTCGCTCATGGGCGCGGCGAAGAAAAAGCACCCCGGCGCGAGCACGGCAAGGCCCAGCGCATCGAGCGCGATGACGGCGCGGCGGGATCGCGGCTGCATGGCGGCACCTCCTGACTAAAACGAGAATAATAAATTGTAGCACGTGCGGCGGGAAAAGACAATGACGCGGTCATTTCACCGCGTCATCGTCCTGCTCTATGTCCATAAGATACTTCTCTTCACAGGCACGCTTCGCTTCGCTCAGCACCTTCTCCTCGAGGAGAAGGCATCGCCTTACGGCGATGCATGATCTGAGCCGAGGTGGGCCTTGCTCCCTCGGGCTCCCCTGCGGCGCAAATATCTCTGAAATCATGCACCATTCGTTCGGCAAGGAGAGGACTTCCGACGCAAAAACGGGGCTGACCGGCCGGTCAGCCCCGTTTCATTTCTGCAAAAGTCAGGCCACCTCGACGACGCCGCCGTCGAGCACACGCACGGTCTGCCCCGTCTGCACGGCGGCGAGAAATTCGTCGCCCAGGCAGTCGATGACCGGCATGTCGGCGTCCGTCCACACGGACGCGAGGATCGCGCCCGAGGCCGCCAGCGAGTCGATGTGCTTGGAAAAGAGCATGCACGCCGGCTGCTGCCCGGAGGCGCAGGCCGTGTAGAGCACCATGCCGCCGGTGGTCGAGCCGATCGTCTCCGGCAGGCACAGGGCCTTGCCGATCATCGGCTTTTTATACAGGTCGGGGTTGTTCTGGTCGCCGCATTTGACCTGCTTGTCGTGGAACATCAAGGCCATCTGATAGCTGGCGAGCGTGTTGAAGCCGCCGTGCGACACGAGGGCTTCCGCCTCGCACGTGCCGGGGCAGATGACGCGACCCTGAAACTGTTTCATATTAGTTGGCCCCCTTTGTAATCATGGTGATGATCTCTTCCTCGGTGTAGTAGCGCGCGGTCGTGTACGTGCGCAGCTTGTTCGACGAGGTGATGACGGGCATGGCTTTGCTGAGCGGATTGTTCATGTACATGAGCGGGCAGATGTAGCTGAGCACGACGCCGGTGTTGCGCAGGCGGGGCGCATATTCCGTCTTTTCAAATTCCTCGATGACGCCGGGCGCGGCGGTGAACACCGTCGGGATGCAGACCTTGCGCTGGCCGTGCGCCCGGAGGCTGGCCTCGACGCGCTCGGTCGTGTCGATGAGCTGGTGGAGCGTCATGTGCGGGCAGCCCATGAAGCACAGCTTCGGCTTGGCGTTGCGGTTTTTCCACACGCACGGATAGCTCTCGCGCACGCGCTGAAGCTCCGCGTCGTCGATGACGTACACCGGCGCACCGTCGCGGATGAGCGCCTCGCCCTGCTGCACGGCCTCGGGCGTGAGGTGCTCGATGTGGTACAGGCCCACGGCGCCGTTGGACGCGGTGGCCGCGCCGAAGTCCTTGAGATACGCGATGGCGTCCTCATTGATCTCCGTGCCGATCCACCGGTCGAGCCCCTTGACATACGGCACCTTTTCCATGACCCTCATGCCGATGGCGGAGCCGAGCAGCTGCGGCTCTGGCTTTTTCGTTGTGCGCACCTCGACGATCCAGTCGGCCTTGCGTCCGTCGTCGGTCAGGAAGCCGAAATACGGCACGCAGCCCGCGATGGAACCCATGAGCTCGATCATGCCGGAGTTGCGGTTGCAGCGCGCGCCGAGCACGCTGTTGGCGTACACCACGGCGGACGACTCCGCCCACGAGAGCACCTCGCCCTGCTTGGGCTTGTTGCCCACCTCGTCGAGGTAGCAGGTGCAGGTGTAGTCCTTGTCGCTGAGGATGCCGAGCTTTTTGAGCTGGGCCTCGTAGCGCGCCTGCTGCTTATACATGAACTGGTGGAACACCAGGTCCTGCAGCGGGTTTGAGGGGACGTTCTTGTCGAGCGGGAGCGGGTCGGCGGTGAATTTCTGCTCGGAAAACGCGCCGGCTTCGATCAGCTGGTCATACAGGTCGTAGACCGGCTTCATGGCGTTGATGCCGAAGCTGATGACCGTGTGGCCGTAGGTGCTCGTGACGGGCACCATCTTTTCCGCGCCGAAGGCGTTGCCGTACATGACGAGCGTTTTCATGACCTTGGCCATGACTTCGCCCTTACTGCCGTCGAGCACGGCCTGCTGTTCGGGTGTCAGTTTCATGGGGAATCGACCTCCTTGTGCATACATTTACTGTGAATTTCTTGACAAGAATTATAGCCCAATTTGGGCAAAAATGCAAGGGGCATTTGCGCACAAGCGGGCAGGATGTGGAAAACCCCGCCGGGCGGCGGGGTTTTTGCTTATTGTTCCGCGCGGGCGGTCTTGGCCGGCAGCGGGATCTGCGCGAGGACGACGGCGAGGAACATCAGTGCGCAGCCGAGGTATTCGCGCGGGGTCATGCTCTGGTGCAGGATAATGGCGCCCGCAATGACGGCGAACACGCTCTCGAGACTCAGCAGGATGGTGACGACCGTGGGGTTGGAGTCCTTCTGTGCGAGGATCTGCAGCGTGTAGCCCACGCCGCACGAGAACACGCCCACATACAGCAGCGGCAGCGCGCACGAGAGCAGAGCGGTGATGTCCACCTGCTCGAAAAACGGGATGCAGACGGCCGACCACAGCCCCGCGAACAGAAACTGCACGCAGCTGAGCTTCACCCCGTCGCATCCGCTGCCGAAGTGGTCGATGACCAGAATGTGCACGGCAAAGCACACCGCGCACACGAGCACGAGCAGGTCGCCGGCGGCGAGCCGGAAGCTGCCCTTGATGCACAGCAGGTAGAGCGACACGACCGACAGCGCGACCGCGACCCACACCGGCAGGCTGACCTTGCGTTTCAAAAACAGGCCGAACACCGGCACGAGCACCACATACAGCGCCGTGAGAAAGCCGGCCTTTCCGGCATCCGTCCCGGCGGCGATGCCGGCCTGCTGGAAGTTCGAGGCGATGGCCAGCGCCGTGCCGCAGCAAAAGCCGCCGAGCCAGAGCTGTTTGCGTCCGGCGCGTTTTTCCGCCTCCGTGGGCTGCGGGCGGTCCTTGCGCGTGGCATTCAGCACCGCGATGAGCACCAGCAGCGCGAGCACGGCGATGAAATAGCGCACGGCGTTGAACGTGAATGTGCCGATCGTGTCGGCGCAGACGTCCTGCGCGACGAAGGCAGTGCCCCAGATGAGCGCGGCCAGGATCGGGAAAACGACTTGACGGATCTGATTGTGTTTCATAGCGGGAACCCCTCGGTGATGTCGGCGGCAAATACAAAAGCAGTCAGACGTTCCTCGCCTGACTGCCGGTAGGTGCGCACCCGTGCCCATAGCTTAGTACAGGCGCGGGCGCTTGTCAATCGGTTTTTGCTGTAAATCGCGAAATTTCTTTACGCCTTGTGCACGCGGCCGCCGCTGTGCATGGCGGCGTGCTCTTTGGCAATCTCGGCATAGAGCGCGGGGGCCGTCCAGGCGGCGTTCGTGTCCGTCAGCATGGCCTTGAGCGCGACGGGCGGGATGTGCGCGGCGCGAAAGCCCTGCAGCATCCCCTCGAGCATGCCGGGGCGAAAGTGCGCCATGACGAGCATCTCCCCCGGAAGCGGGGCGGCGGGGGCGGCAGCATCACGCGGCAGCACACCGGCCAGCGCGCCGATCGTCTGGCCGAAATCGGCCGGGTCGACCGCCTGCACGCGGATGCCGAGCCGCAGGCACACGACCTGCATTTTCCCGAGCTTTCCGGGGTCGATTTGATAAGCGAGTAGGGTGGGAGTCATATCAGAGCACCTGCTTCCAAAGTAAGATGAGATACACCACGGCCGCGCACTGCAGGCACAGCAGCGCGGGGAAGCCGAAGCGGAATTCCTTGTGTTTCGTCTTGTGGTGGAACACGCGCATGCCCAGCGTGCCGCCGAGCGCCCCGCCGAGCGCGGCGAGGGCGAAGAGCGTGCCCTCCGCGATGCGCCACTTGCCTGCGCGGGCCTTCGCCTTGTCGATGCCCATGGCGGCGAAGGTGATGACGTTGATGGCGGCGAGGTAGAGGAGAAGATAGCTCATCGGCGGCCGCCTTTCCCGCGCGGGGGCTGCGTGCCCCTGCCGCCGGAGCGGGGCGCGCCCGGCTTGGCGGACGTTCCGGACCGGCCGGGTTTGCCGGATTTTGCGGGCTTTCCGGCCCTGCCGCTCTGTGCGGCGCGGGCGGATGCGGGCTTTTTGCCGCCGCCGTAGACCTTACCGTATTTGCGCTGGGGCGGCTGGGGTTCGGCGGGCCTGGCGGGTTTGCGCCGGTCGGTCATCGGGCGGACGAGACAGTCCTTGCCGAAGCCGATCAGGTCCTCGCGCCCGGCCTCGTGCAGCGCCTGAATAACGAGCCGGCGCTTGTCCGGCCGGCGCCACTGCAGCAGCGCGCGCTGCATGTCCTTTTCATGCGGCGTCTTGGCGACGTAGACCGGCCGCATCGTGCGCGGGTCAATGCCGGTGTGGTACATGCACGTGCTGATCGTGCCGGGGGTGGGGTAAAAATCCTGCACCTGCTCGGGCTGGCGGCCGCGGCGGTTGAGATATTCCGCGAGGGCCACGGCGTCGGCGAGCGTGCTGCCGGGGTGCGAGCTCATGAGGTACGGCACGACGTACTGTTCCTTATCATACTTGTGGTTGAGTTGGCGGTATTCGTCCATGAAGCGCTCATACGTGCCGATGTGGGGCTTGCCCATATAGTCGAGCACGGAGTCGATGCAGTGCTCGGGCGCGACCTTGAGCTGGCCGGAGATGTGGTAGCGCACGAGCTCGCGGAAGAACGCGTCGTTATCGTCGCAGAGCATGTAGTCATAGCGGATGCCGCTGCGCACGAACACCTTCTTCACGCCGGGGATCTGGCGCAGCTTGCGCAGCAGGGCGAGATAGTCCGAGTGGTCGGCGTCGATATTCGGGCAGGGCGTCGGCGCGAGGCACAGCCGGTTCGGGCACATGCCGCGCTCCAGCTGCTGGCGGCACGACGGGTGGCGGAAGTTTGCCGACGGGCCGCCGACATCGGACACGTACCCCTTCCAGAGCGGGTGGTGCGTCATGGCCTCGACCTCGCGGATGACGCTCGCGTGGCTGCGGCTCGTAATCATGCGGCCCTGGTGGAACGCCAGCGCGCAGAAATTGCACCCGCCGAAGCAGCCGCGGTTGTGGATCACGCTGAAGCGCACCTCCTCGATCGCGGGCACGCCGCCGAGCGGCTCGTACATGGGGTGCCACTCGCGGGTATAGGGCAGCTCGGCCACACGGTCGAGCTCCTTCGTGTCGAGCGGCATGGCGGGCGGGTTGATGACGAGATAGCGCCCCTCGCACGGCTGGATCATGGCGCGGCCGCGGATGGGGTCGTGCTCGGCGTACTCGGTGCGTGTGGCCTCGGCATAGAGGCGCTTATCGTCGCGCACGTCCTCGAACGACGGGAGCGTGATGTGGTCAAATTTGCACACGGCGGGGTCGCGCGTGATGTAGCCGGTGCCGGGGATGTCCGTCATCGTGCGCACGGACTGCTTTTTCTTCAGGCGGCGGGCGATCTCGATCGTCGCGGCCTCGCCCATGCCGTAGACCAGCAGGTCGGCCGGGGCGTCGAAGAGGATGGCGCGGCGGACGGCGTCGTCCCAGTAATCGTAGTGTGCGAAGCGGCGCAGGCTCGCCTCGAGCGAGCCGAGGATGATCGGCATGTCGGGGCCGAAGGCCTCGCGCGCGCGGTTGCAGTAGACGATGGCCGCGCGGTCGGGCCGGCAGCCGGTGCGCTTGCCGGGGGAGTAAAAATCCTCGCTGCGGCGGCGCTTGGCCGCCGTGTAGTGCGCGACCATGGAGTCGAGATTGCCCGCGCCGATGAACACGCCCAGCCGCGGCCGGCCCATGGCGCGGAAGGCCTCCGCGTCGTGCCAGTCCGGCTGCGCGAGCACGGCCACGCGCAGGCCCTCGGCCTCGAGCATGCGGCTGATGACCGCCGTGCCGAAGCTTGGGTGATCGACATACGCGTCGCCGCCGACGACGAGCGCGTCGTACCACCACCAGCCGCGCTCGTGCATCTCCTCGGCGGAGACGGGCAGGAAATCACACCGTTCCATGCGTCACCGTCCTGTGGATGAGCCGGCCCATGAGCAGCAGGTGCGCGCGCACACCGGGGTCGCGCCCGATCTGCACGAAGCCGCTGCGCTGGTAGAACGTGATGGCCCGGGCGTTGTTTTCCGACACGTGCAGGCGCACGGTCGTGCGGTCGTGATTTTCATAAAACCAGAACGCGTAGCCCAGCAGCTGGATGGCCCAGCCGCGGCCGCGGTATTCCGGCAGCATGTACAGCAGGCTGATCCAGCCGCAGCCGGCCTGCTCGTCGCGTCCGGGGTCGAGCTCGACGAGGCCGACCACGCGGTCCCCGCTCAGGACGCGCACGACGGAGCCGGGGTGCTCCTGCGCGTGCCGGGCGGCGCTGCGGGTATAGAGCTCGGGCACGAAGCCCTCGTCCGTGTCGTGCACGTTGCGCCACGCGTCCCGGTAGCACTGGAGGTAAAACGCCTCGTCGCGCGGGAAGTGCAGCGGCTCATAGCGCAGGTCCTCCGCGCCGCTGCCGCTGCCGCGCCACCACGTCTGGCGGCCGAACGTGCTCAGCGCGTCCGGCAGGTGGCGGTTGTCGTTATAATACTCCACGGTCGTGTGGTCCCCGTCGACGAGCAGCAGGCTCACGGACGTGTTGTCGCCGTAGGGCAGGGTGGCCATCTCGCTGTTCGGGATGCCCAGCACCGTGCACAGATAGGCGCGGATGGCCATGCCGTGGCTCACGAGGGCGATGGTCTGCCCGTCGTGCCGCGCGGCGAGGTCGGAGATGGCGCGCTTCATGCGCTTTTGCACGTCGCGGATCGGCTCGCACCCGGGCACGGACCAGCGGTCGGGGTCGGTGTTGAACCAGCGCATCTGCTCCGGGAATTCGTGCTCCACGTCGCCCCAGGCGCGGCCCTCCCACACGCCCATGCAGATCTCCGTCAGGCGCGGCGTGGCCACGGCCGGAATGTCATGATAGCGCGTGATCGCCTCAGCCGTCGCGCGTGCGCGCGACAGGTCGCTGCAGTAGAGCGCGTCGATATGCTCGCGGCGGAACCGCTGCGCGAGCGCGTCGACCTGCTGCAGGCCGAGCGGGGTGATGCTCCCGTCCCAGTGCCCCTGGATGCGGCGGTAGAGGTTGCCCTCCGCTTCCGCGTGCCGGATCAGATAAATTTTCGTCATTGCGGGCCTCCAAAACTTGACCATAGTGGAATCATACAGTATAATAATCTGAATCCGCGCTTTGATCTCGCGCGGGAATGTGTCAGCACCTGTACGAGCGCATTATACCGTGTTTTCGCGGCGCGCACAAGTGCTTTGGAGGGCAAAGTGAAAGTAATCCACCTCATCAGCGGGGGCGACACCGGCGGCGCCCGGACGCATGTTTACTCCCTGCTGAAATATCTCGGTCAGATCATCGACGTGCAGCTCGTGTGCTTCCGCGGCGGCGATTTTGCCGACGGCGCGGCCGCGCTCGGCATCCCGACGATGGTGCTTGACGGGGGCTTCGTGTCCAACCTCGGCGCGCTCAAAAAAATCATCCGCGACGGGGAGTATGACCTCGTGCACTGCCACGGCTCCATGGCCAACGTCATGGGCGCCATGCTGCGGCCCGGCGTACACGTGCCGGTCATCAGCACCGTGCACAGCGACTACCGGCTCGACTATCTCGGCCGGCCGCTCGCCCGCGCCGTCTACGGCACGCTCAATATCTGGGCCCTGCACCAGCTCGACTACCGCGTGTGCGTGTCCGACCCCATCCGCCAGCGGCTCATCGACCGCGGCTTTGAGCCGAACCGGCTCTTTTCCATCTACAACGGGCTCGACTTTTCCCACGTCGTGCCCAGGACCGACCGCGCGGCGTATTTCGCGCAGTTCGGCTATACCGTGCACGAGGGCGACGTGATCGCGGGCATTGCCGCCCGGCTTGATCCCGTCAAGGATATCCCGACGCTCCTGCGCGCGGTGGCGCTGGCCCAAAAGGCCTGCCCACAGCTGCGCCTCGCCATCGCGGGCGACGGCAAGGAGCGCAAAAAGCTCGAGGCGCTCACAAAGGAGCTGGACCTTGAGGACAGCGTGTTCTTCCTCGGCTGGGTCAACGACCTCGACAGCTTCTACGGCGCGCTCGATATCAACACGCTCTCATCCGTGTCGGAGGCGTTTCCCTATGCGCTGCCCGAGGGCGCGCGCGCGCATCTGGCCACCGTCGCGTCCAACGTCGGCGGCGTGCCGGCCATCATTGAGCACGGCGTGACCGGCCTGCTCATCGAGCCGGGCGACGTGCGCATGCTCGCGGCCTATCTCGCGCGCTACGCGCTCGACGAAAACTACCGCCACGAGATGGGCGAGGCGCTCTACCGGCGCGGCAAGGCCGACTTCTCCGAGGAGGCCACCGGCCTGCGCCAGCTGGAAATTTACAACGCCGTCTTTCGCATGGAGCGCAACCGGCGCGACGGTGTGCGCGACGGCGTGCTCATCTGCGGCGCCTACGGCTTCGGCAACACCGGCGACGACGCCATTTTGCAGGCCATCATCGGCGAGATGCGCCGCATCGACCCGCACATGCCCGTAACCGTGCTCTCCCGCCGGCCGAAGGACACGCGCAGCGCTTACGGCGTCAACGCCTGCAACCGGTTTCATATTCCCGCCATCCGGCGCATCCTGCGCCGCAGCCAGCTGTTCATCAGCGGCGGCGGCAGCCTCATGCAGGACGTCACGAGCCGGCTGAGCTTATGGTATTATCTCGGCACGATCCGCATGGCCCGGCGCTGCGGCTGCAAGGTGCAGATGTACGGCTGCGGCATCGGCCCCATCATCTACGAGCGCGACCGGCAGCTCGCCGCGCGCATCATCAACACCTGCGTCGACAAGATCACCCTCCGCGAGCCGGACAGCCGCGAGACGCTCGCGGATTTCGGCGTCACCGAGCCGGAGGTCATCCTCGCGTCCGACCCCGCGCTCACGCTGCCGGCTGCCGAGCGCAGCCGCATCGACCGCATCCTGCGCGAGCATGATATGGATCCGGAGGGCAAGTATATCGGCTTCGTGCTGCGCAAGTGGCCCGGCTTCGAGGAAAAGGCCACCGTGTTCGCCGCCGGCGCCGTGTACGCCTACCTGAAACACGGTCTGACGCCGGTGTTCCTCAGCATCAATTTCCGCACCGACGGCGAGGCCAGCCAGCTCGTCACGGAGCATTTGAGCATCCCGTTTTATACGCTCGACGAGCAGATGTCCACCGGCGAAGTGATCGGCGTGCTCTCGCGCATGACGGCCGTCGTGTCCATGCGGCTGCACGGGCTCATCTTTGCCGCCGGGCAGGGCGTGCCGCTCATCGGCATCGCCTACGACCCGAAGGTCACGGCGTTTCTCGACTATGTCGAGCAGAATAACTATATGCAGTTCGAGGCGGTTAACGAAAAGGATCTGTCCGACCGGATCGATGCGGCCGTCGCCCTCGCCGGCAGAGGCGAGGAGATGCGCCGCCGCACCGAGCTGCTCAACCGGCAGGAGGACAACAACCGCGCCACGGCCGCACGGCTGCTGGGGAAGGAGTAAGCGAGCGTATGATCCGCAGTGCTGTTCTGGTTTCCGGCAAGGGAACAAAATTGCAAAGTCTGCTGGACTCCGTGTTCTTTGGCGAGATCCCGGAGCTGCAGCTCGTCGCCGTCATCTCGTCCAACGCCAACGCCTACGCGCTCAAGCGCGCGCGCAACGCCGGCATTGAGACCGTCGTCGTCGAGCCAGCCATGTTCCCGAACGACACGTCGTACGACATGGCCATCCGCAACAAGCTCAAGGACATGGACATCGAGCTGGTCATCAACGCGGGGTTTTATCCCGGTGTCGGCCGCGAGACGGCCAAGAGCTTTCGCAACAGGGTCATTGCGGTGCAGCCGTCGCTCGTCCCGGCGTTCGAGACGCTGCGCGGCGACGCGGTGCACGAGGCGGTGCTCGCCCGCGGGCTGAAGGTCACGGGGGCGACGGCGTACCTCGTCGACGAGACCGGCGGCGTCGGCCCGGTGCTGCTGCAGAAGGCCGTGCCCGTGCTCGAGGACGACGATCTCACGACGCTCAAGCGCCGCGTGCTCACCGACGCGGAGTGGAAGCTCCTGCCCGAGGCGGTCAAGCGCTTTTGCGCCGGGAAGATCCGGCTGCACGGCGGCCGCGCCCAGCTGCTCGAGTGAAAAAGCGGTAAAAAAACATCCCCGGACCAATTACGGTCCGGGGATGTTTTGCTTTTTCACTTAGCCGGCCATGAGGTGTACGCGGATGATGCCCTCGGCCGCCTTGAGCGCCGCCATGAACGCCTCCATCGTCGTCTGCATGTTCTCGGTCGCGGCCGTGATCGTCACCGGGGCGACGCCGCTCGTCGGGATGCTCTGATTGATGGTGAGTATATTTGCACCGTTTTCGGCAAAAATAGCGAGGACGGACGACAGCACGCCCTGCCGGTCGAGCAGCTCGAGGTTGAACGTCACCAGATGGCCGCGCGACATGTCCTGAAACGGGGACACGAAGTCCTTGTATTTATAAAATGCGCTGCGGCTGATGTCCACGCGCGCCACGGCGTCCGCCACCGTGCGCACCTGACCGGTCTCGAGCAGTTCCTTGGCCTCGATCACCTTGGCGAAGATCTCGGGCAGGACGCTCGCCTCCACGAGATAGTATTTTGGTTTGCTGCCTGCTGCCATGGGCGGGCCCTCCTTTGTGCGCGTGCTGCGGGCAAATGTTTGCCCGTACGACACAGTGTAACACATTCCGGGCGGCAGTGCAAGGATTATTCGGAAGGAGCCGATGAATTTTGGGTGGATTTCTCGCGTGCATCCTCGCCGGGGCGGCGATGAGTATTCAGGGCGTGATGAACACGCGCCTGAGTGAGCACATCGGCACGATGGAGACCAATGCCTTCGTGCAGTGTGTGGCGGCGGTGCTGTCGCTGCTGGTGCTGGTGTTCTGGCGCACGGGCAGCTTTGCCGCGCTGGGCGCCGCGCCGAAATACTGCTGGTTCGGCGGCGTGCTGGCGCTGGCCATCACGGTCACGGTCATGCTCGGCATGGGCAAGCTCGGCCCGACGCTCGCCGTGGCGACGATCCTCATCGCGCAGCTGGCTACGGCCGCGGCCATCGACGCCTTCGGCATCATGGGCACGGAAAAGCTCGCCTTCGGCTGGAGCAAGTGGGCGGGGCTCGTGCTGATGACGGGCGGCGTGCTGCTCTTTAAAATGAAATGAGACGGTGATGCACACCGTCTCATTTTTTGCTTTTGTTACAGGCCGATGCTCGCCAGCAGGTCCGCGATGCCGGAGGACTTGATGAACGCGAAGATCGAGCCGATGTCGTAGTGCTCATACGCTGCCTCCCAGATGCGGTCGGGGCTGCCGCCGGTCGCAAGGCCGACGCCGAGCACGATCTCGCCGACGATCAGGATGCACAGGGCGATGATGAGGATGGTTTTCCAGGCTTTTTTCATGCGGCGATCTCCTTTCTGCACCAGCGCTTGCCCAGGCGCACGAGCAGCCGGACCCAGCCGATGACCATGCGGATGAACAGCCAGATGGCCAGCCAGATCACGACGAGCGCGATGGCGATCACGGCGGCACCGCCGCCGAGCAGGATGAGCATATCCGCCACCATGGGCAGGCCGATGAAGGCCGTCGCGATCAGGCCCACACCGCCCGCGCCGCATGCGGCGCCGACGGCCAGCACAGCCAGATCCAGCACCAGCAGCACGGCCAGCACCGGCACGCCGACCACGATCGCACCGAGCGTGTAGAGGATCGCCAGAAAGACGTTCGTCTTGTAGACCGGTTCGTCATCGTAATAGGCCTCGTCATAATACCCTTCCTCGCCGTCGGTGGCGTAGTTCGGGTCATCATAATCGCCTTCGGGCTGCTGCTCGTCGTAGTAGCCGTCGTCGGCAGGCTGTTCGTCGTAGTAGCCGTCGTCGGCGGGCTGTTCGTCGTAGTAGCCGTCGTCGGCAGGCTGCTCATCGTAGTAGCCGTCGTTGGCGGGCTGCTCGTCATAGTAGCCTTCCTCGGGCTGCACGTCGAACGAGAACTGGCCATCGAGCACGGGCGCGGCGGGCTGCTCGTCATAGGCATCCTCCGCGGCCTGGTCGGCGTAGGCCGGCTGGGGAGCAGGCTGCGGCGCGATGGGGCGGTACTGCTCGGCACGCGGGCGCGGCTGCGGCGCGCGCTTGGGCTGCACCTGCTCGGGCGCGACCACGGGCGCGGCGGCCGGCGTGATCTTGCCGCTGTCGGCGTAGCGGATGAGGGCGACGGCCACCTTCGTCGGGTTGCCGATCTCCTGAATGAGGCGCTCCTCATCGGGCGCGTTGTCAAACATGTTCTCCATCTGCGCAATGAGCGCCTGACGGGTATTGTCGTCGGTAATCAGGCCAAGCAGGCTGCTGATTTCCGCCATGTAACTCTGTCTGTTGATAGATGGTCACCTCCAAGGGGTTCAATTGCATCTTGAAATAGCATCTCTAGTTTACATATTATATTGCACGAATGGTGTGCGGTCAAGCCCGAAATGCACTTTTCGGCCGCGATCCGGCCCTTGACAGGCGCTCTGCGGCGGGGTATCCTGAGGAAAAAGGACCGGTTTTCCGAAAAACCGGAAAGGAGTGGAACGCATGGAACAAGAGCGCCCCTACACCGAAGCAGAACCTGAAACCGCGGCCGAAACCGTCGAAACGGCACCCGAAACCGCGGCCGAAACCGTCGAAACGGCGGCCGAAACGCCCGAGACCCCGGCCGAGGCGGCCGCGCCGAAAAAGCCGCGCGAATCGTTTTTCCGCCGCCAGCGCCGCGAGCTTTCCAACGCATGGCGCGAGATCTACTGCAACAGCCGCGCGCGGCGCATCCGCACGTGGCAGATCGCGGTGTTTGCATTGCTGATCGTGGAGGTGACGGTCATGGCCATCGCGCTCAACCCGGTCTACTGGATCGGCACCGGTCTGCTCGTGTTCTGGTGCGCGGGGCAGCTGTTTGACCGCCGGCCGGCGCGGCACTCCGTCGGCGCGGTCGTGCTGTATTTTATCATCGCCGTCATGATCGGTGTTTTTGCGGTGCAGGAGCTGCTTGGCGCTTGACAAGCGGCGGCGGATTCTATACACTATATAAGTTACCCCATACATTATGAAATACGCCCGCGCGGGATCCCTGCGCGGCATACAGAGGAGTGTTGCGCTTATGGCCAAAGAAAAGAAGGTCGAGCAGATCACCGATATGGAAGTCGACTTCGCCCAGTGGTTCACCGACGTGTGCACCAAGGCGGAGCTCGTGGATTATTCCGATGTCAAGGGCCTGTTCATCATGCGCCCGTATGGCTACGCCATCTGGGAGAACATCCAGAAGATACTCGACGGCAAGTTCAAGGCGACCGGTCACCAGAACGTGGCCATGCCGATGCTGATCCCCGAGAGCCTGCTGCAGAAGGAGAAGGACCACGTCGAGGGCTTCGCGCCCGAGTGCGCGTGGGTCACGATGGGCGGCAGCGAGGAGCTGCCGGAGCGCCTGTGCGTGCGCCCGACGTCCGAGACGCTCTTCTGCCAGCACTGGAGCCACATCGTGCACAGCTGGCGCGATCTGCCGTGCCTGTATAACCAGTGGTGCAGCGTCATGCGCTGGGAAAAGACCACCCGCCCGTTCCTGCGCGGGCGTGAGTTCCTCTGGCAGGAGGGCCACACCCTGCACGCCACCGAGGCCGAGGCCCGCAAGGAGACGCTGCAGATGCTCGAGATTTATGCCGAGACCTGCGAGCAGGAGCTGGCCATGCCCGTCATCCGCGGCAACAAGACCGACAAGGAGAAGTTCGCCGGCGCCGTGAACACCTACACCATCGAGTGCATGATGCACGACCACAAGGCGCTCCAGTCCGGCACGAGCCACTACTTTGGCGACGGGTTTGCCCGCGCGTTCGATATCACCTACACCGACAAGAACAACCAGCAGGCCTATCCGCACCAGACCTCGTGGGGCCTGTCCACGCGCGTGATCGGCGGCCTCATCATGACCCACGGCGACAACAACGGTCTCGTCCTGCCGCCGCACATCGCGCCGATCCAGGTCATCGTGCTGCCCATCGCGGCGCACAAGCCCGGCGTGACCGAGAAGGCCGAGGAGCTCGTCGCGCGCCTGAAGGCCGCCGGCCTGCGCGCGCAGGGCGACTTCAGCGACAACAGCCCCGGCTGGAAGTTCGCCAACTGGGAGATGAAGGGCGTGCCGCTGCGCGTCGAGATCGGCCCGAAGGACATCGAGGCCGGCCACTGCGTCGCCGTCCGCCGCGACAACGGCGAGAAGATCACCGTCGCGCTCGACGAGCTGGAGGCGCGCATCCCCGAGCTGCTCGAGACCGTGCAGCAGGGCCTGTTCGACAAGGCCAAGCGCAACCTCGACGAGCACACCTATGCCGCGCACTCGCTGGCCGAGGCCAAGGAGCTGCAGGAGAAAAACGGTGGCTTCATCAAGACCATGTGGTGCGGCGACCTCGCCTGCGAGCTCGAGATGAAGGACAAGGCCGGCATGTCCAGCCGCTGCATCCCGTTCGAGCAGGAGCACCTCGACGACGTGTGCCCCGTGTGCGGTAAGCCCGCCAAGTGCATGATCTATTGGGGTGTGGCGTACTGAGCCGAGCCCGAAACGCAAAAATCAACCGCCCGCTGCGATCGCAGCGGGCGGTTTTGTTTATTCGTTTTCGATATAAAAGATCTTGCGCAGCGTCTGCACCGGGAGCTTCACGATGCTGCGGTCATAGGTCACGAGGCCGTTGAGCTCGTGCTCCACGTCGCTCAGCTGCGTGTACACCGCGGCGCTGAGCCCCTGCGCGATGGCGGGGCGGATCTGCTCGTCATAGAGCGCCTGGAGCGCGTACTCGAGCGAGAGCGGCGCGTCGCACGTCTTGTAGCCGACGCTCCTGCCGCCGACGGCGTGGCCCTCGACGCGGTGGATATAGCCGCCGAACTCCGACAGCAGCGTGGCGCGGCCGAGCTTGTCGGGCTGAAACTTGTACTTCTGGAAATACACGTGCAGGCTGCGCACATCGCCGAAGCCCTGATCGTGCCAGCCACTGGCCGGGTCGATCGTGCGCGTCTTGTCCACGGACTGGATGACCTGCACGGCCGTCTGACTGTCAAACTGGCCCCAGCCCTCGTTGAACGGCACCCACACGGCGATGCACGGGTGGTTGTAGAGCGTGGTGACCATGTCGCGCAGCTCGTTCAGAAACGCCTTGCGCGCCGTCACGTTCGTGCGGCCGAAGAGGGGGTACCAGCTGTCGTCGAGGTGCCAGCCCGTCACGAGCGGGGTCGAGACGATGAGCGGGTCGTAGCGCCTGCCGCCGCAGGGCATGTCCTGCCAGACGAGCATGCCCAGCCGGTCGCAGTGATAGTACCAGCGGTCGGGCTCGACCTTGATGTGCTTGCGCAGCATGTTGAAGCCCATGTCCTTGGCCAGCTGGATGTCGTAGACGAGCGCGTCGTCGCTCGGCGCGGTGTAGAGCCCGTCCGGCCAGTAGCCCTGGTCGAGCAGACCGTTGTGAAAATACGGCTTGCCGTTGAGAAACAGGCGGCGCACGCCGTTCGCATCCGTCTCGACGCTGCACTTGCGCATGGCAAAGTAGCTGTAGACCGTGTCGTCCCCGAGCGTCACGCTGAAGGGGTAGAGCGTCGGGTGCTCCGGCGACCAGGGGCGGAACGACTGCACCGGCACGTGCGCCGGCACGCCCGCCGGGAACGTGAAGCGCTTCCCCTCCAGGTCGATCGTGCACTGGCCGGCGCCCTCGACGGTGATCTCCACCTGGTGCGCGTCGAACAGCGGGGTCACGCGCAGGGAATGGATATAGTTTTGCGGCACGCTCTCGAGCCAGACCGTCTGCCAGATGCCGCTCTGCGGCGTGTACCAGATGCCGTGCGGGTGCAGCGTCTGCTTGCCGCGCGGGAGCTGGGATTTGTTCGTCGCGTCGCGCACGCACACGAGGATCGTGTTTTCCTTGGCCAGCACCTCGGTGATGTCCACCGTGAACGGCAGGTAGCCGCCCGTGTGCGTGGCCAGCTCCACGCCGTTGCACCACACGGTCGCGATCTGATCGACCGCGCCGAAGTGCAGCAGCACGCGGCCGACGTTGAACCCGTCCGGCAGCGTGACCGTGCGGATGTACCACAGGTATTCCTCCGGCTGCAGGACGTGTCCCACACCGGACAGCTCGCTCTCGGGCGAGAAGGGCACGAGGATCGTGCCGTCGGCCTGCGCGGGCTTGCTCGCGCTCGTCGTGATCGCGTAGCTCCACGGGCCGTTGAGATTCAGGTAGCTGTCGCGCACCATCTGCGGCCGGGGATACTCCGGCAGGGGCTGCGCGCGGTCGAGCGTGTCCGCCCAGGGTGTCAGCATAACGTGGCCTCCTTTTGCCGCCGGCAGCGCCGGCAGAGCATTTGCTGTCTATTTTACAGGATTTTTCCCCGCTTGTTAAGTCCCGAACACAGAATTTTTTCCGCCCCGCGCGCCGGGACGGCGAAAAATCCCGCCAATATGCACAAAATGTTGCAAATTTTCCGGAAATGTTGGATTTGTCAGCTTTTTTGCAGGTTCGTTAATATTTAAATTAGTACAATTTGATGTTTTCCCGCCATTTTTGGTGGACGAAATTAGGCTGGCGTGCTAATATATGTGGGTCAAAAAATAGAGAGGTGATGCAAATGCCCTTTAAGTTTCATGGCGGAGTTCATCCCAACTACATGAAGGCGCCGGACGTTCCGGTGACCGTCATTGCGCCTCCGCCGCAGGTCGTGCTCCCGATGATGCAGCATATCGGCGCACCCTGCAAACCGCTGGTCGCGGTGGGCGATTATGTGAAGATGGGTCAGAAGATTGCTGACAATCCGGCACCCGTCTCCGCACCCATTCACGCGACGGTCTCCGGCAAGGTGATCGCCATCGAGCCGAGACCCCACCCCCTGGGCGATATGATCCCCGCGATCGTGATCGAAAATGACTTCCAGGACACCCCCTGCACGGATCTCGCGCCCCTGACGCCCGAGCAGCTGAAGGATCCCGAAGCCATCCTTGACCGCATCCGCGAGGCCGGTATCGTCGGTCACGGCGGCGCCATGTTCCCGACTGCGTTCAAGATCCGCGGCGGCCTTGGCAAGGTCGATACCCTCATCATCAACGGCGCAGAGTGCGAGCCGTACCTCAACGGCGACCACCTGACCATGAAAAACCACCCCGAGGAGCTGCTCAAGGGCATCGAGCTGGCGCGCATCGCGTCCGGTCTCGACAAGGCTTACTACGGCATCGAGAAGAACAAGCAGGACGCCATCGACCTGCTGCTGTCCAAGAACCCCGCGCAGTACGGCGTGGAGATCGTGCCGGAGAACGTCAAGTACCCCCAGGGCGCCGAGAAGATGCAGATCAAGGCCATCACGAACCGTGAGGTCAAGCCCGGCGGCCTGCCGTCCGGCGTCGGCTGCAACGTCATCAGCACCCAGACGGCTTACGCCATCTACCGCGCCTGCTACGAAGGCATGCCCAGCATCGAGCGTGTCCTCACCGTCGCCGGCAGCGCCATGGGCGATAAGTCCTACAACCTGCAGTGCCGCTTCGGCACCCCATTCAGCTACATCGTCGAGCAGTGCGGCGGCTTCGTCGTCGAGCCGAAGAAGATCGTCCTCGGCGGCCCCATGATGGGTCTGATCGCCACGAATCTCGAGGCGCCCAACATCAAGGGTACCGCGGGCATCCTGTTCTTCACCGAGAAGGAGGACCGCTCCGTTGCCAACCCGACGTGCATCCACTGCGGCAAGTGCCTGACCGTCTGCCCGATGAAGCTCGAGCCGCTGTACATGTATAAGTACTATCAGAACCGCGACTTCGAGAACATGCAGAAGTACCACATCCTCGACTGCTTCGAGTGCGGCAGCTGTTCGTACAACTGCCCGGGTCGTCTGCCCCTGACCCATACCTTCAAGACCGCGAAGCTCCTCTTCGCCGCCCGTGCGGCCGAAGAAAAGGCCCGCGCGGAAGCCGCTGCAAAGGAGGCTGAAACGAAATGACACCGAAAGAATATACCTTTGACGCTGCCTATCAGCCTCAGGTTCGCGCCAAGCGCGGCACCCGCGAGATCATGCTCGACGTGATCATCGCCCTGCTCCCGGCCCTCGTCGTCGGCGTGTGGCAGTTTGGCGCGCAGGCGCTCATCCCGCTGGCCGTGTCCATCGTGTCATGCGTGTTCTTTGAGTGGGCTTACCGCAAGCTCATGAAAAAGCCCGACTCCATCGGCGACCTGTCCGCCGTGGTCACGGGCATCCTGCTCGCATACACCCTGCCGGCCAACTGCAAGTGGTGGCTGCCGATCATCGGCGCGTTCTTCGCCATCGTGGTCGTCAAGCAGCTCTACGGCGGCATCGGCAAGAACTTCCTCAACCCGGCGCTCGCCGGCCGTGCGTTCCTGCTCGCCTCCTACGCGCTGTTCATGACCACCTGGGTCGTGCCCAGCAGCCTGACGTCCGTCATCGGCGCGGACGCGGCCACCATGGCCACCCCGCTCAGCTACATGAAGGCCGGCGAGGCGCTGCCGCAGTACTTTACTTATAAGTCCATGTTCCTCGGCACCATGCCCGGCTGCCTCGGCGAAGTCAGCGCGCTCGCGCTGCTCATCGGCGGCGTGTACCTGCTGTGCCGCAAGGTCATCACCTGGCACATCCCCGTGTCGTTCATCGGCACCGTCGCGCTGCTGACGCTCATTTTCGGCAGCAAAAACGGCGGCGGCTACACCCACGTCCAGTGGATGCTCGACAACCTCCTGTCCGGCGGCCTGCTGCTCGGCGCCTTCTTCATGGCGACCGACTACAGCACCAGCCCCGTCACCGCTCCCGGCCGCATCATCTACGGCGTCGGCTGCGGCGCGCTGACCGTGCTCATCCGCGTGTTCGGCGGCTTCCCGGAGGGCGTTTCCTTTGCCATCCTCATCATGAACTGCTGCGCATGGATGTTCGACAAGCACACCCAGCGCCGTCAGTTCGGCGTCAGCCGCGAGGACGTCAAGGCCAAGAAGGCCGCTGCAAAGGCTGCGAAGAAAGAAGCAAAGGAGGCTGCTGCAAATGGCTGAAAAGACTGAAAAGAAATCCGGCGGCGGCCAGATCATCAAGCTCGCGCTCGTGCTCTTTGCCGTGTCCGCCATTATGGCGCTGGCCCTCGGTCTCGTCAATGAGCTGACGAAGGATACCATCGCCATGCGCGCGGCCGAGACGACCAAGAAAGCATATGCCAACGTCCTCGCGGCCGACGAATACACCGAGCAGACCGGTTTTGAGAACGACGGCACCATCACCAAGCTCAGCACCGCCACTGCCGGCGGCCAGCAGGCCGGCTACGTCGCCGAGACCACGTTCTCCGGCGCGCAGGGCATGATCACCATGGTCGTCGGCCTGGACGATGATTATAACTGCACCGGCGTGTACGTCACGAAGCACTCCGAGACCTCCGGCCTCGGCGCCAAGGCGGCGGACACGAATGCGGGCGCCTGGCGCGACAACCTCGTCGGTCAGGGCGACGGCCTTGCCCTGACGAAGGACAAGGGCACCGTCGAGGCCATCTCCGGCGCGACGATCACGTCCCGCGCCGTCGTTACCGAAGTGCAGACCGTCATCAACGCGGCCAAGTCGCTGGGTTAAGGAGGGCTGAAACATGAATATCAAACAACAGTTCAAGGAAGGCCTCATTACCAATAACCCGGTCCTCGTGCAGCTCATCGGCATGTGCGCCACCATGGCCATCACGACCAGCCTCTTCAACGGCATCGGCATGGGCCTGTCCGTGCTCGTCATTCTGACCTGCTGCAATGTGGTCATTTCCCTCATCCGCAAAGTCATTCCGAACGATATCCGTCTGGCCATCTTCGTGCTGGTCATCGCGAGCTTCGTTACCATCGTCGACCTGGTGCTGCAGGCCTACGTTCCCGCGCTGAGCGCGTCCCTGGGCGTGTTCATCCCGCTGATCGTTGTTAACTGCATCATCATCGGCCGCGCCGAAGCGTTCTGCCAGAAAAACCCCGTCGGCCCGTCGTTCTTCGACGGCATCTTCCAGGGCCTCGGCTACACGCTCGTGCTCATCGCCATGTGCGTCATCCGTGAGCTGCTCGGCAAGGGCTCGTTCGGCACCGGCATCTTCAACACCATCGACGGTGTCATCGGCACCGGCAACGGCATTCAGATCTTCCCGTCCGAGTACGGCGCGCTCGTGCTCACGCTCCCGATCGGCGGCTTCATCACCCTCGGCTGCCTGATCGCGCTCATGCAGTACGCGCTGCGCAAGTCCGCCGAGAAGAAGGAAGCCAAAGAAAAAGCGCTCGCAGCGCAGGAAAAGGAGGCGGCATAACATGAGTTCTACGACCAGTATTTTTGCCATCATCCTCAGCGCCGTGCTGACGAATAACTTCATCTTCTCGCAGTTCCTCGGCTGCTGCCCGTTCCTCGGCTGCTCGAGCAAGATCGACACCGCCGCCGGCATGGGCCTCGCCGTCACGTTCGTCATGGGTCTGGCGTCCGCCATCTGCTGGCTCGTCAACCTGCTGCTGGTCCGGCTCGGTCTGGCGTTCCTGCAGACGATCGCTTACATCCTCGTCATCGCCGCGCTCGTGCAGTTCATCGAGATGTTCCTCAAAAAGTCCATCCCGTCCCTGTACTCCGCGCTTGGCATCTACCTGCCCCTCATCACCACCAACTGCGCCGTGCTCGGCGTCGTGCTGCTCAACACGCAGTACAGCTTCGGCTTTGTGCAGAGCGTGGTCTACGGCGTGTTCGGCGGCCTCGGCTTCATGCTCGCCATCTGCCTGTTCGCAAGCGTGCGCGAGAAGCTCGAGTTTGCCGACTATCCGGAGAGCTTTGAGGGCTTCCCGATCTGCCTCGTCTCCGCCGGTCTGCTGGCCCTGGCTTTCATGGGCTTCTCCGGCATGAAGATCGGCTAAGGAGGGCGTGAATATGAACTTTACTTTGATTCTCGAAGGGATCGCCGTCCTCGGCGCCATGGGCGCCATCTTCGGCGCGCTGCTGGCGTTCGCCGCCAAGATCTTCCATGTGGAAGTCGACCCCAAGCAGGAGGCCGTGCGTGAGTGCCTTGCCGGCGCCAACTGCGGCGGCTGCGGCTACCCCGGCTGCGACGGTTATGCCGCTGCGGTCGCGGCGGGTCAGGCTCCGGTCAACTGCTGCGTCGCCGGCGGCCAGGAAGCTGCCGACAAGATCGCTGCGATCATGGGCGTCTCCGCCGGTGCAGAGGAGAAGATGGTCGCGTTCGTGCCGTGCTCCGGCGCGGAGGGCGTCGCCGTCAAGCGCTTCAACTACCAGGGACCCCAGGATTGCCAGGCTGCCATGCTGTTCGGCGGCAAGAGCAACAAGGAGTGCCGCTTCGCCTGCATCGGTCTCGGCAACTGTGCCAGGGCCTGCAAGTTCGGCGCCATGCACATCGTCAACGGCGTCGCCAAGGTCGACCGCGACAAGTGCGTCGGCTGCATGGCCTGCGCCGATGCCTGCCCGAAGAAGATCATCGAGCGCGTGCCGTATAAGCAGGCTGTGCTCGTCGGCTGCCGCAATCAGGACAAGGGCGCCGTCACGCGCAAGATCTGCGACGTCGGCTGCATCGGCTGCATGAAGTGCCAGCGCGAGTGCCCGGCGGAAGCCATCAAGATCGAGAACTTCGTGTCCACGATCGACTATGACAAGTGCGTCGGCTGCGGCCACTGCGCCGATATCTGCCCGCGCGGCATCATCAATCTCATGGATCTGGTCAAGCAGTAAGCTGCGGCCGGTCATCACAGCAACAGACAGACGGACATTTCGGTGTCCGTCTGTTTTTTGCGCACGGGGCACGGAAACGTCCCTTTTCCTGCGGCGCGCGATGTGCTACAATAGAAAAAATACGCGCAAGGAGGCCGCCATGTACCAGACCCGCCCTGATGACTATGCCGCGTTCCGGTGCCTGGCCGGGGCGTGCCCGCAGACGTGCTGCGCCGCGTGGGAGATCGTCGTCGATCCCGACGCGCAGGACGCCTACCTGCGCCTGCAGCATCCGCTGGCGGCAAAGCTGCGGCGCGTGCTGCGCGTGGACAGCGAGGGCGACACGTACTTTGCGCAGACGGACGGGCGCTGCCCGTTTCTGTGTGTGGACGGCCTGTGTGAGCTGCAGCGCACGCTCGGCGAGCAGAGCCTGTGCCGCACGTGCCGGGACTTTCCGCGCTGGGAGGTGCTGCTGTGCGACCGGGTGGAGCAGGGACTATCACCCGCGTGCCCGGAGGCCGCGCAGCGACTGCTGGCGCGCTCCGCGCCCCTGCGCTTTGTCTCCGCCCTGCTGCCGGACGACGGCTATGTGCCCGGCGCGCGGGAGCGGCGGCTGACCGCCGCCGTCACGGCGGTGCGCGACCGGGTGCTCGCGCTGCTGGCGCGGCCGGGGCATACGGCGGAGGAAAACCTCGTGGCGGCGCTCGCTTTCGCCCGCGCGGCACAGCGCCAGCTCGACCGGCACCGCATCGCGGCGCTGGCCGCCGGGAAGGTGCCGGCGGCGGTCGATGCAGCGCCCGAACCCATGACGCCGGCGGCGTTGGCGGCGGCGTTCGCGTCGCCGGAGCCGCTCGATCCCCGCTGGCCGGAGCTGCTCCGGCGGGTGGCGGCGCTCCCTGCCTGCCCGCCGTTCAGGATGACGGCCGTGCAGCGCACGTGCCTCGCGCAGGCAATCGTCTGGCGGCACGGTATGGACGCGCTCGACGACCGCGATGTGGTCTTTCCCGTGCGGTACGCGGACGCAACGCTGCGGCTGCTCGCCTGTCTGGCGGCGGTGAGCGACTGCGCGGACGCGCAGCTTGTCGTGCTCGTCACGCGCGAGGTGGAAAACGACCCCGAAGCCCTGTCCCGGCTGCGCGCCGGGCTGCAGATAGAAATCAAAATGAATGCTCAGGAGGCACGCGACGATGAAAAAATGTAACTGCAAGATCATGAATACCCTCGGCAAGTACCAGAAGATCTGGCCGTGGATCGGCGTGGCGGGCTACGCTGTCGATGGCGCGGAAGCCGTGCTCAAGCACACGAAGTGGGGCAAGGCGCACTACAAACTGCGTATGCTCATCCACGGCGCGGGCGCGGGGCTGCTGTGCCTCGGCGCGGGCGTACACACGGTGCAGGCGTTTGCAACGGGCAAGACGGACGTGCCCGCCGTCATCAGCGGGTCGGTCATCGGCTCGGGCATCCTCGGCCTGAACTACACGCACGCCGCGGCCAAGAAAATCGGCCCGAAGCAGGCGCGCATCATGCACCGCGTGTTCTGCGGCGTGACGGGCCTCGGCATGGCGATGCACGTATTTGCCGTCCGGCAGCCGAAGCAGTAAAGCGCGCCAATATGCCAATCAGCCGGGAACCGATCGCTTCCCGGCTGATTTTTGGTTATTCGTTTTCCGGACGGGTTTCCGGCTGCGGGCAGTATTCCAGAAGATCGCTGATCTCGCAGCCGAACACACAGCAGACCTTTGCGAGGAAATCGAGGTCCACCATTTGCACACCCCTTATTCCCGGTTAGTGTACCAAAGGAATTACCTGCTGACGTTTACCATATGAAAGGTTATCCTTATATCAGGTAAATAAACAGGAGGGGTATCCATGGATGAGACGCTCATGACTTATCTGCGCAACATCATTTCACTGGAGCAGGCGGTATATGTTGAGACGAGTGGATGATGTTCCAGAAATGAAGAGGCCGGCAAAACCCCGCCGGGAAGCGGGGCAGAAAACAGAAAGCAGCCGCAGCGTCCTGACCGCTGCGGCTGCTGTTGTACTGCGTATGGATGTGTGATAAGATGAGGGCAGACAGGATGCAGAATCAAAATTCGGAGGTCAGCCAACATGAAGAAAGAGAAACGGTTTGAGATCGTATATGAGGAAGGCGGACTCGCGAGCGCAAAAACGATCTATGTGGATAAAGAGACGGGCGTGAATTATCTCTTTATCGTAAGCGGATACGCGGGTGGATTGACGCCGTTGCTGGATGCGGAAGGGAAACCGGTCGTCACAAAGAAGACTGCCGGCTGATAAAACCGCGCTTTCTGATCCGGCGCAAAGAGATGCTTTGCTATGGCAGAGAAAAGACCGGCGTGACCAGATGGTCACGCCGGTCGGCTTTTTATCGGCCGGGGTTCAGCCGGTGGTGACATAGCTGCCCGACTCCGGCGCCTGGGCGAGAAACGGCACAAAGCGCGTTGCCGCGTCAAAGCTGCTGTCGGCCGCGATGGCGCTCTGGAGCGTGCCGACGTTGTCCGCTGTGGCGAACACGCACACGCGGTCAAACAGCTTCGGGAACACCGCCATGTCCTGCCCGGACTGCGCGGCCTTGTCCTGCAGGATGGAGTCCGCGCTCACGACGGCGCTCACGCGCAGGCCCGTGGCGGTCAGGTTCGCGCGCAGGTACTTCGCCAGCGCGACGACCGCGTCCGTGCGTGAGGGCGTGCCGCTCTGGGACGCATATTTGAGCTCCGTGGCCGCGAGCGGCTGCTGCAGGTACGAGAACGCGACCTCGTCAAAGCCCAGGTCGTGCAGCTCCTTGCAGAGGCTGACGAGGTACGTGCGGATGAACGTGTTGTACGGGTCGACCCAGCCGCCGGAGCCGTCGGTATACGCGCTGCCGGACGCGGTCTGCAGCGCGGTGGCGGCGTAGCGCTCGGCCATGAGCGTGTCGACGCACGTGCTCACGACGGCGACGAGGTAGATGTTCTGTCCCTTGACGGTCCGGATCGCGTCGGCGAGCTCGGCCGTGCCGTTGACGCCGTAGGCCGCGGCGTCCGAGACGCCGGACTTCCAGCTCAGCGTGCCGCCGGGGGCCTTCATCTGCAGCACGAGGGCGTTGCCGCCCGCCGCCTTCACGGCGGAGGCCGCGCGCGTGAGCCCGTCGGGCGTGATCTTGTCGGCCGTCAGGTACTGCGCGTGCAGTTCGGTGAGGCCCTTGCCCGCGTCGGAGACGATGCCGGAATAGTCCGGGTCCTCGAGCACGACCTCGGTGTCGACCGTCTCGGGCTGGCCGTCCTCGGTGACGGGGGCGGGCGTTTCCATGATGGGGAAGACGACGTGCAGAGAGCCGTCGCTGTCATAGACGATGTATTTCTGGCCGGCGTAGAAGAGAATGACGGCCAGCACGATCAGCCCGGCGAGGATCCACAGGATCACCGGCCAGGCCTTGCCCCGGCTGCGCCGGGCGCGGTAAACGTCGTTGCGATGGGCGCGCATCGGCACACCTCCTTTGGGTCAGGCGGCGTCAGCCGCGGTTTTCCATGTCGCTGATGAGGGCGATGCGGCGCGCGTGGCGGCCGCCCTCAAACTCGGTGTTGAGGAACGTGTCCACGATCTTAAGCGCGAGGCCCGGGCCGAGCACGCGCGCACCCATGGCGAGAATGTTCGCGTCGTTGTGGCGGCGGGTCATCTCGGCGGAGTAGCAGTCCCCGCACAGGGCGGCGCGGATGCCCTTGACCTTGTTCGCGGAGATGGAGATGCCGATGCCGGTGCCGCAGATGAGGATGCCGCGCTCGCACTCCCCGCCCGCGACGGCGCGGGCCACGGCCTCGCCGTAGATGGGGTAGTCGCAGCTCTCTTCGCTGTAGGTGCCGAAGTCCTTGTAGGCAAGGCCCAGCTCGTCCAGATGGCGCATGACCTCCTGCTTGAGGGCAAAGCCGCCGTGGTCACATCCGATCGCAATCATATACAATACCTCGATTTCTGTAAGTTTCCCCGGCGTTAAAACGGCCAGTCCGGGAGCCATTTGAGCACATTCCATGCGTAGTCGCGCGGGATCGTCACGCCCGTGAGCACAGGGAAAAACAGCGCGAAGAGCACGCCGTTTGCCGCCGTGAAGGCGTACACGATGCCGAAATAGCCGCGCTGCCGCAGCCGGTCGAACACGTACCCAAGCGCGAGCACGAGAAAGAGCGTCGCCGCGAAGTAGTGGTATTCAAACGTCAGGCGCGAGATGAACACCCACGGCAGCACCTGCGCCAGATAGCCGACGAGAATAAAGAGCGCCGTGCGGTCGCGCTTCGCCGCGCGATACGCGAGCACCGGCAGCGCCAGCAGCCCGCCCCAGCACAGCAGGGGGTTGACGAACGCGCCGATGGTCGACACCGTCCCGTCGCCGTACGACAGGTAGTAGAGGATCGGCCGCAGGTCGAGCAGCCACTGCCACCAGCGCGAGGCGTACGGATGCGTGGCGACAAGGCCGGAATGATACGTGAACATGAAGCGCTGGTTTTCCAGCACGATGGCGGCGTATTCGCGCGTGAAGTACATGCCGGCGCCGTGCAGGCCGCGCGCCGCGCCGTAGGGGTAATAGCTCGCATAGTAGATCATGCCCGGCACGAGCACGAAAAACACAAGGCAGAAGCCAATGTTGCCCAGCAGCCTGCGCGCATACCGGCGGCCGTCACCGTCGCGGTGCGCCTGCACGCCGGCAAAGATCCAGTGCAGCGCCCAGAGCACGCCGAGGCCCGCCCCGGCATAGAGACACGTCCACTTCGTGGCCGCGCCGATGCCGAACGTGACGCCGCAGGCGGCGAGATGGCGCAGCCTGCCCTCTGTGAAGTACCGGTACAAAAACAGGTACATGAGCAGGATGAACAGTGTCGCAAAGCTGTCGATGGTCGCGATGCGCGTCTGCGTCAGGTGCATGAAGTCGAACGCCAGCAGCGCCGCGCCGCACAGGGCCACGCGGTCGTCGCGGAACATGCGGCGCAGCAGGTCCCACATCAGCGGCAGCATGGCCGCGCCGAAGAGCGTGCCCATAAAGCGCCAGCCGAGCGGCGTCATGCCGAAGAGCACGATGCCGAGCGAGAGGATCTCCTTGCCGAGCGGCGGGTGCGAGACTTCATACGGATACACGCCGCGCAGGTGCTCGTAGGCCGTGCGTGCGTGGTAGATCTCGTCAAAATACGTGCTGTTGTAGTACGTGGACGCGGCGGGCACGGTGTCCGCTTCGTCACAGAGGGCGTCCGCGTCCGCGGGGCCTATCATGTCGCGCACGCCGATGCGGCTGCCCTGCAGGTCATAGAGCGCGAGTTCGCCGAGCTCCATGTGCGCGCTCGCCGTGATGCGGACATAGGCCGCCGTGGCGGGCGCGGTGTCGGTCATTTCCGGCTGGAGCCATTTGAAGAGGTCGGCATAGCCCTGCGGCATTGTGCCGGCGGGCGTGAAGGTCACGCCGTCGGCCGAATAGGCGAGGGTGTACTCGCCCGTGGACAGGCCGGGGTAGTACCACACGGTGGCGATGGCGGTCTCGCGCTCGAGCGCGAGCACGGCCGATTCGCCCGCCTCGAACGTGCAGAACTGCTGCGGGTCGCGCGCGGAGCCAAGGTTCCAGAACGCTGCGACGGCGTACACCGCCGTCAGCACTGCGATCGCGATGCCGCCGCGGCGGCCTGTGCGCCGGGGGATGGGTGCTCGCGCGGGCAGGCACAGATGCGCCAGCAGCGCGAGCGTGAGCGTGATGGCGGCTGCGAGCAGAATGTACCGGAGCACTGCCATGCGCGGTCCCTCCCTTCGCCGGAATGTCGGATGCTCTATATTATAGTACAGCGCGGCGGCCCTGTCCAGAAAAGAATCCGCCGGAGGGGCGGCGGTACTTGACATCTGTCCGGAATAAAGTTAGAATAATGTGATTATATTTTTGGCGGCGGATGGAGCGCCGCCACGAATATCGTTATGTTCCCGGCGGGTGCGCTTGATGGCCCGCCTTTTCCAACTTGAAAGAATATCGTAGAAAAAATCTGAAGAAACGGAGGATCACAATTTCATATGTCGTTACCAATAGCACTCGGTTGTATCATCGCAGCGCTTGTGGTTGGTTGTATCCTTGGCGGGCTTTACCGCAAAAAGGTTTCGGAACGCGAGATCGGCAGTGCGGAAGAGAAGGCCAAGCAGATCATAAATGACGCCTATAAGAGTGCCGAGAGCAAGCGGCGCGAGACCCTGCTCGAGGCCAAGGAAGAGATCCACAAGAGCCGGACAGAGTACGAGCGCGAGGTCAAGGAGCGCCGCGCGGAGCTGCAGAAGCAGGAGCGCCGCCTCCAGCAGAAGGAGGAGACCCTCGACCGCAAAACGGACACGCTCGACAAAAAGACGGACGCCCTCAACCAGAAGATCGCCGCGATCGACACCAAGCAGAACGAGATCAATCAGCTCAAAAAGACCCAGATGGAGCTGCTCGAGAAGATCTCCGGCTATACGGTCGAGGAGGCCAAGGCCTTCCTCATCAACAGCCTGAAGGACGACGTCGTGCATGAGCAGGCGCTCATGGTCAAGGAGATCGAGGCCCAGTACAAGGACGAGGCCGACAGCCGCGCCCGCGAGATCATCGCCACCGCCATCCAGCGCTGCGCCGCCGACCATGCCAGCGAAGTGACCGTGTCGGTCGTGCCGCTGCCGAACGACGAGATGAAGGGCCGCATCATCGGCCGCGAGGGCCGCAACATCCGCGCCATCGAGACGCTCACCGGCTGCGACCTCATCATCGACGACACGCCCGAGGCCATCACGCTCTCGAGCTTCGACCCCGTGCGGCGTGAAGTCGCGCGCATCGCGCTCGAAAAGCTCATTCAGGACGGCCGCATCCATCCCGCCCGCATCGAGGAAATGGTCGCCAAGGCCCAGAAGGAGGTCAACGCCACCATCAAGGCCGAGGGCGAGCGCGCCGTCTTCGAGACGAACATTCACGGCCTGCATCCCGAGCTCATCAAGCTGCTCGGCCGCATGAAGTACCGCACCAGCTACGGCCAGAATGTGCTCAACCACTCCATCGAGGTTTCGCACATTGCCGGCCTGCTCGCTTCCGAGCTCGGCGTCGACGTGGCCACCGCCAAGCGCGCCGGTCTCCTGCACGACATCGGCAAGGCCATCGACCACGAGGTCGAGGGCAGCCACGTGACCATCGGCGTCAACATCGCCCGCAAGTACAAGGAGTCCGAGGAAGTCATCCACGCCATCGAGGCCCACCACGGCGACGTGGAGGCCCACACCGTCGTCGCCTGCCTCGTTCAGGCGGCCGACGCCATCTCCGCTGCGCGCCCCGGCGCCCGGCGCGAGAACATCGAGAACTATGTCAAGCGTCTCGAAAAGCTCGAGGAAGTCACCAAGAGCTTCCCCGGCATCGCCAACTGCTTTGCCATTCAGGCCGGCCGCGAGATCCGCATCATGGTCAAGCCCGAGGAGGTCTCGGAGGATCAGATGGTGCTGCTCGCGCGCGGCATCGCCAAGAAGATCGAGGACGAGCTGACCTACCCCGGTCAGATCAAGGTCAATCTCCTGCGCGAGACCAAGGCTGTCGACTACGCGAAATAACCGAATCCCGAATTCCCAAACGCCCGCCGGATATCCGGCGGGCGTTTGTGCATCTGGTGCATTTTGGGAACAGTGGACGCAAGTGCCGATTTGCGACAGATGCATGAAAAAATGCACGAAAAACGAATCTGTTACAAAAAGGAAAGAAATGCTTGACAAAAACGGCCGATTTGTGGTAATATTTTTCTGGAACTGATAAAAATTGTTCCAAATCACGAAAGGAGCGTAAAATTTATGAATTGGGATTGCCCGTTTTGCTTCCTCGGATGGCTGCATGATCAGTGGGGCTGGGACCACGAAATGGCCGAGAAGTTCAGAGCCATGTGCCCGAACAAGTAATGGATTTTTTGTGTGCTGTTAACCGGTAGCACGCTGTCAGCCCGCCCGGGGCTGAGCCAACCTTACGAGGCCTGACGCTTTGCGTCAGGCTTTGTTTTTTTGCCCGGTTTGACAGCCCGCGCGCGGGTGTGTAGAATGGGCGCAGAGACCGAAACGGACGGGCGGGGAGATGCGATGAAGCGGAAGCGGTACAAGCTCTATGACAATTACACGACTTATTTTATCTTACTAGGGCTTGGCTTTTATTATGTTTTGGTGATTGGACTTGATGTTTGGGCGTTTTGTGCATCTGATGACGTGTCATCTTGGATTCCGTTTTTTCTGATCATCACCTGTCCTGCTGTTTTGACGATCGTTTTAGCGTATAAGCCGCAGGGATTTAGTCGGCTTTTAACGCGCTGCAGCTTTGATGCTGAGGGCATCCACTGCTTAAGTCCGCGCTGGGGGTGCTTTACGCTTCGGTGGGATGAGATTCGTACATATGGATTCGGAGGAAATTCGTTTTCGTATAAGTCAATACCGGTTCTATACTTCTCGCTGAACAAGGCGGAGTATGTCCCGAAAAACGGTATGGAGCTGCTGCGAATCGGCCGCGACCGGATCATTTTTCAGTATCGGCCGTCCATCTGGGCGGCGCTGACAGAGTATATGCCGCGGGACATGGTCAAGCGGCTGGACGATGTGATCCGCAATGAACGCGGCGGGCATTTCCAGCGCAGGCCCGGCGCGTGAGCGGGCGAGCCTGCTGCACCGTGGATAGAGAAGAAAGCAGACAGCAAAAAATCCGGCGCCCGCATCGCGGACGCCGGATCTTGCTTTGTCTGTTGTTTTTCCGGGGCAGAGGGGATCAGTACATGCCGCCCATGTCCGGGGCAGCCGGAGCGGCCGGGGCAGCCTTCTCGGGCAGATCGGCCACCAGGGACTCGGTGGTCAGGACCATGGAGGAGACGGACGCGGCGTTCTCGAGCGCGCTGCGGCAGACCTTGGTCGGGTCGACGATGCCGTTTTCGATCATGTCGCCGAAGGTGTCATGCGCGGCGTCGTAGCCGTAATTGACGCTCTTGCTCTTGCTGACCTTATCGAGGATGACCGCACCCTCGACACCGGCGTTGGCCGCGATCTGGCAGATCGGGGCGCGCAGCGCGGCGGCGATGATGTTCGCGCCGGTCTTCTCGTCGCCGGAGAGCTTGGCAGCGGCAGCCTGTGCGGCCTTGCTGGCCACGACATACGCCGTGCCGCCGCCGGCCACGATGCCCTCTTCGACGGCTGCGCGGGTCGCGTTGAGCGCGTCCTCGATGCGCAGCTTCTTTTCCTTCATCTCGGTCTCGGTCGCAGCGCCGACCTTGATGACCGCAACACCGCCGGACAGCTTTGCCAGGCGCTCCTGCAGCTTCTCCTTGTCGTACTCGGAGGTCGTCGTCTCGATCTGAGCGCGGATCTGCGCGATGCGGGCCTGGATGTCGTCCTTGGCCCCGGCGCCCTCGACGATGGTCGTGGTCTCCTTCGTGACCTTGACCTGACGTGCGTGGCCGAGCTGGGCCAGCGTGGTGTCCTTGAGCTCCATGCCGAGGTCGGTCGAGATGACCTGGCCGCCGGTCAGGGTGGCGATGTCCTGCAGCATTTCCTTGCGGCGGTCGCCGAAGCCGGGGGCCTTGACGCACACGCAGGTGAACGTGCCGCGCAGCTTGTTGAGGATGATGGTGGCCAGCGCCTCGCCCTCGATGTCGTCGGCGATGATGACGAGCTTCTTGCCCGCGTTCAGCACGGCCTCGAGCACCGGAAGGATCTCCTGAATGTTCGAGATCTTCTTGTCCGTGATGAGGATGAGCGCGTCGTCAATGACGGCTTCCATCTTGTCGTTGTCGGTGACCATATACGGGGTGACATAGCCGCGGTCGAACTGCATGCCCTCGACGACCTCGGAATAGGTCTCGGCGGTCTTGCTCTCCTCGACGGTGATGACGCCGTTCTGGCTGACCTTCTCCATCGCCTCGGCGATGAGCTTGCCGATGTGCTCGTCACCGGAAGAGATTGCGCCGACACGCGCGATGTCGCCGCTGCCGCTCACGGGCTGGGAGTTGGTGCGGATGGCGTCGACAGCCGCCTCGGTCGCCTTCTGGATGCCGCGGCGCATGACCATCGGATTCGCGCCGGCGGCGAGGTTCTTCAGACCCTCGCGGATCATTGCCTGCGCCAGCACGGTGGCGGAGGTGGTGCCGTCGCCCGCGACGTCGTTGGTCTTGGTGCTCACTTCGCGGATGAGCTGCGCGCCCATGTTCTCAAACGGGTCCTCGAGCTCGATCTCCTTCGCGATCGTCACGCCGTCGTTCGTGATCAGCGGAGCGCCGAACTTCTTGCCCAGCACCACGTTGCGGCCCTTGGGGCCGAGGGTGATCTTGACGGTATCTGCAAGCTGATCCACGCCGCGCTGCAGCGCCTTGCGTGCTTCTTCACCATAAATGATCTGTTTTGCCATAATGATAGCCTCCTAAAATCAAAGCGGTTGGATTACTCGACGACGGCCAGAATGTCGCCCTGACGCACGATGGAATATTCCTCGCCGTCCACTTTCACGGTGGTGCCGGAGTACTTGCCGACGATCACGCGGTCGCCCGCGGCGACGGTCATCTTCACTTCGTTGCCGTCCACCATGCCGCCCGGGCCGACTTCCACGACCTCGAACATCTCGGGCTTCTCCTGCGCGGACGCTGCCAGGATCAGGCCACTCTTCGTCTTTTCCTCAGCCTTGAACTGCTTGAGGATCACTCGGTCTGCCAACGGTTTGAGTTTCATGATCTATATGCCTCCTAATATTAAATACAAAAAAGTGATGCGTTAGCACTCAATTCCTAGGAGTGCTAACGCATCATACTATACCACAATTTTTCGGATTATCAAGCCCCTGGCGAAATTTTTTTGTAAACGTTTTGTGACCGCGTTTTTCGTCAGGCGTGGACAAATTCGCGCGTCTCGTGGCCGCCCGCGGTCTCGGGGTGGAAGAAGGCCATATTTGCCGGCACGAGGAAGTTCACGCCGCCGGGGATGAGGTCAAAGTTCACGTGTTTGCTCCAGAGGGCCTCGCCGTCGATGTTCACGACGAGCTCGGTCTCGCTGTCGATCTCGAGATGGCCGCCCTCGAGGTGGGTGATGAGATTTGCCAGCTCGCGGTAGCGGCCCTTGGCGTACTTGCCGACGAGCCGGATGAACGTCAGACGCGACACATCGCGCACGACGAGAAACTCCAGCTTGCCGTTATCGGGCCGGGAGTCGGGGATGGGGTTGAAGCCGCCGCCGTAGAACCGGCCGTTGCACGCGCAGATGAGCGACGTGCCGCCGCTGTAGTCCATGCCGCAGCCGCGCACGGTCAGCGGCTGGGAGATGCCCTTGAAGAGGTTGGCCACGGCGGACAGCACATAGCTGTCGTGGTACTGGTGCACCTCGGTGCCGATACGCGCGTCGATGCCGACCGAGCAGATGTTGATCGCGTAGCGCCCGCAGCACTCCATCACATCGAGCGCGCGCACCTCGCCGCGCACGAGGTCGGCCAGGTCGAAAAAGCGCTCCTTCTCCTCGCCGAACATTTTGATGAAGTCGTTGCCTGTGCCGCAGGGGAAGTGCGTCACAGCGACGTTATCGTGCCCGACGGCGCCGTTGACGCACTCGTTGAGCGTGCCGTCGCCGCCGCAGGCATACACCCGCAGCTCCTCGCCGGAAGCGGCCTCGGCCGCGATCTTCGCACACGCATCCATGGGCGCGGTCGTGATGTAGACCTCGTAGGCGTCCGCGCTGCCCTCGAGCGCGAGGCGCGCCTGCTCGGCCACGTATTCATGCCGGTCCTTGCCGCCGGCGACGGGGTTGACGATGAACAGATGTTTCATGGCTCTATTCCTGCACTTTCAACAAAATAATACAACAACTATACCGCGTGCGGCGCGGACGCGCAAGGGGAAATTGTGAATATTTGCGGTTTTTTAACTAATGGTGTTAAATATATGCGGCTTTCCGGCGGGGGGGTATGCCGCCGCGCCGGACGGAAAAATCGCTCACGGGGGTGAAATGTCCGGTGTTTATATTGAAATATGTAGGGAGGTATGGTACAATAATTTGTCAATTATCGCCGCGCGGCCACAGGCCGCGGCGGAGTGGAGAGGGTTCGAATATGGAGACCTATGTTCCGAATTTTGAGTCGATGCGCGCACAGGGCTACCGCAGTTTGTATAACCGCGTGTTCAAGCGCTGGCTCGATGTTGCGCTGGCGCTTCCGTTTTCCATCGTGCTGACGCCGGTGATCGCTCTGACCGGTGCGGCCGTTGCGATCGAGAGCGGTTTTCCTGTGTTTTATACTCCGCTGCGTGGCGGATATCACGGTAAGCCGTTTCGCATCATCAAGCTGCGCACCATGGTGCCCAACGCCGATAAGATCGGTGGCGGGACAACGGCGCTCAACGACCCGCGCATTACGAAGGTCGGCGCGGTGCTGCGCAAGATCAAGGGCGATGAGCTCAGCCAGGTTTACAATGTCCTGATGGGTACCATGAGTTTTGTCGGCCCACGGCCGGAGCTGCTGCAGTATACACAGGCGTACGAGGGTGATGAAAAGCTCATTCTTGAGGTGCGCCCCGGCATCACGGATTACAGCTCGCTGGAATTTATCAGCCTCGATGAGATCGTCGGCGCGGACGATGCCGATGAGATGTACGAAAAATATGTGCTCAAGCGCAAAAACGAGCTGCGCATCCGGTATGCGCGGGAAGTGTCGTTCCGGACGGATGCCAAGCTGTTTTGCCGCACGGTCGTATGCGTGCTGCAAAAGGCGGTTCGGGTGCTCGGCGGACGCAGGGAGGCGTGACGATGGAATACATAACATTGAAACATACAAATCTGCGCGTGTCGCGTTTTTGCATGGGCGGCTGTCCGATGGGCGGTTACGGCTGGGGCAACGTGCAGGAGGAAGAGCTGATTGCAGCCGTGCACGCCGCGCTCGACGCAGGCGTGACGTTTTTTGACACCGCCGACACTTATGGTCTCGGTCAGTCGGAAAAGACGCTGGCCAAAGGACTTGGCAGCCACCGTCAGGAGGTCGTGATTGAGTCGAAGTTCGGTGTGCGCGTCGGCGGCGGACAGACCGTCTACGACAACTCGCCGGCCTATATCCGGCAGGCGCTGGAGGCAAGCCTGCAGCGGCTTGGTACGGATTATATCGATGTGTATCTGATCCACTACCGTGACGGGAAAACGCCCATCGGTGACGTCGTGGCGACGCTGGAAGCACTTAAGGCCGAAGGAAAGATCCGGTATTATGGCCTGTCGAACATCCACGGCGACGGACTGCAGGAGCTGCTGCCGTACCGGGGTAGCTTTGCTTGCTGCCAGGATGAGTTTTCGCTCGCCTGCCGCCGCAACGAGGCGGATCTGCGCACGGTGCAGCGGGAGCTGGACGTCACACCCATGACCTGGGGCAGCTTGGGGCAGGGCATCCTGACGGGGAAGTACACGCGCGAGAATGTGCGCTTCGGTGCCGATGACCGCCGCAGCCGGGAGATCTACGTCAATTTTCACGGCGAGAAGCTGGAACAGAATTTGCGGATCGTCGACGTGCTGCGCACGATCGCGGCGGCGCACGGCAAGAGTGTGCCAGCCTGCGCGATCCGGTATATACTCGATGCGATCCCGGATTCCGTTGTGCTCGCGGGCGTCAAGCGCCCGGCGCAGCTGGCCTCAAATCTCGAGGCCATGGACTGGCACCTGAGCGCGGCAGAGCAGCGCGAACTGGACGAGGTGTCGAGATGAATCAGCTGCCGGTGCAAAGTGACCGGCTGCATGAGATAGATGTCCTGTATGCCATCGGGACGCTGCTTGCCATCCTGGGGCATTCTCATCCGAACGATTGGAGCACATTCCCCGGCGGATGGGTTACCTTCCTTTATTACTTCCATATGCCGCTGTTTTTCCTGATTGCGGGCTTTCTTCTGGCGCGTTCCAGGCGTGTGGAACGCATCGGGTATGGTGCGTGGCTCAGGCAGAAGGCACTGCGCCTGCTGACACCGTACTTTGTTTTGTCGGCGGCGGCTTTGATCCCTAAGTATGCACTGGAGCACGGCGGCTTTCAGGGGCTGACCTTGTCATACGCTGCTGCGGCGTTTTTTGCCCCGCGGCAGAACGTCTGGGGGCACTTCTGGTTCTTGCCCGTGCTGTATTTGCTGTATGTGTTCTTCGGCGCGCTTCGGGCCACGGATGATCGACGCACGGATATGCAAAATTGCGTTGTATGGATTGCAGTGACTGTTGCGTCATTTGTGCTCCACTTTGTGAAGGTGGATGCTGTATGGTTTGGCATTTCCGATTTATGCGATTTTGCAGTGTATTTTGCGGCCGGCTACTGGCTGTTCCATTTTTCGCAGCGATACACTTCTGGTGGTGCAAAAGTGGCTCGAATTCTGGTGGCGGCAGGCCTTGCCGCGCTGTCCGTATGGCTTTCTGTGCGGGTTGGCCGGAATTTGTTTGGAGCGGCGCTTATTTCCGCCATGATGCTGACCGTCTGTTGGGAAGTGGGGCAGCTTTTGAAACCGTGCAGGCTCCCGGCGCTGGATTTTATCAGCCGGTATGTGTTTACATTTTATATTTATTCCTGGCCGGCACAGGCGGTTGTGGAACGAGCCGGCAGCCATTTTCGCGTTCCGTGGTACACAGTGACCCCGGCGATGTTCGCCGCAGGCGTGCTCTGCCCTGCGATTCTGATTTGGGTTTACCGCAAATGCAGTTTTCTGCACTGTAAATTTCTGGATCTTATTTTGGGAATGCGAAGATAAAGGAGAGTATCCATGAACAGTCAGCAGCTTGCGTGGCGCATCCGGCGCCACGGCATTGAAATGACCCATCTGTCCGGCGGGAGCCATATCGCGTCCGTCCTTTCGGCGGCGGACATCCTTGCGGTGCTCTATGCCGACATTCTCAACGTTGACCCGCAAAACCCCGGCTGGGATGGCCGCGACCGGCTCATCATGAGCAAGGGACACGCCGGTGCGGCCGTATATGCGGCGCTGGCCGAGTGCGGCTTTTTCGACATCGCGGAGCTTAAGACCCATTATGCCAACGGCAGCCGGTTGTCCGGTCATGTGTCGCACCATTTGCCGGGGGTGGACTTTTCGACCGGCTCGCTCGGGCACGGCCTGTCCGCGGGCGCGGGCATGGCACTGGCGGCCAAGCAGGACGGCAAGGCGCACCGTGTGTTTGTCGTTCTGGGCGATGGTGAGTGTGATGAGGGTGCCGTCTGGGAGGCGGCACTGTTTGCCAACCACTTCCGGTTGGAACAGCTCGTCGCGATCGTCGACCACAACCACATGCAGAGCCTCGATTTCTGCGAGAACACGCTGGAACTGGAGCCGTTTGGCGACAAGTGGCGCGCGTTTGGCTGGAACGTTATTGAGCTCGATGGTCACGACCATGACGCACTGCGCAGTGCGCTGGCCGATACGCACAATCCCGGCCACAAGCCCACCGTCGTGATCGCCAGTACCGTCAAGGGCAAGGGCGTTCCGTTTATGGAAAACGACATTCTCTGGCACTACCGTTTCCCGCACGACGGCTGGGAGTACGATCAGGCTGTGTGTGCGCTGCACGCTGCCATGCCGGCCGGCATCACGGATCCCTACACGCCCGACGGGATCGCCCACCCGGCGCAGCCGGAACCGGGCGCGGACATCGGGAACGATCACACCATGTGCGCGGGCTATCGCCCAAGCTTTTTCGGCGGGGAGGAAATGCAATGAGAGATGCCTTTGTCAAGACGCTCATGGCGTTGGCTGCGGCAGACCCGAACATCGAGCTTGTCACGGGCGACCTCGGTTTCGGCGTGCTCAAGCCGTTCTGGGAGCGCTTTCCCGATCAGTTTCTGGACGCCGGTATCGCCGAACAGAACATGACCACTGTTGCCGCGGGCATGGCGCTCGAAGGCAAGACGGTCTTTACTTATTCCATCGGCAACTTTCCAACCCTGCGCTGCCTGGAGCAGATTCGCAATGACTGCGCCTACCATAACGCCAACGTCAAGATCGTGTGTGTCGGCGGCGGTTTTGTCTATGGCTCGCTCGGCATGAGCCATCAGGCTACCGAGGACATTGCCATCCTGCGTGCCCTGCCAGGCGTAACGGTGCTGTGCCCCGGCGACCTTGTGGAGGCCGAGGCGGCCACGCGCGCGATTGCCGCATGGCCGGGTACCTGCTATCTGCGGCTCGGTCGCGGCGGCGAAAAGCGCATCCATGACCACATCGACGATTTTCAGATCGGCAGGGCCATCCGCATCCATGACGGGGCACGCGTGGCTATTTTCTCCACCGGCGCGATCTTTGAGGAGGTCGGCGGCGCGGAGGCGATCCTTGCGCAGCACGGTATCACGCCGGCGGTGTACACGTTCCCGACGGTCAAGCCCATCGACTGCGCGGTCATCGCACGGTGCGCGCAGGACTTCGATCTCATCGCCACGGTCGAGGAGCACAATGTCGTCGGCGGCTTCGGCAGCGCGGTGGCGGAGGTACTCTGCGAACTGCCGGCACATGCGCGCCTGCTGCGCATCGGCCTGCAGGATACGTATTCCGCAGTCGTCGGCAATCAGAAGTATCTGCGCAGCCGGTTCGGGCTGGACGCGGCGGGCATCGCCGAACAGATTCTGGAGGTGCTGAGATGAAACAGCTTTTGCTGACCTGTACCGATCTGATGGCCATTCAGTTTCTGGTGCCGCATGTGAAGTATCTGTCTGCCAACGGCTTTTCCGTGGAGCTGGCGTGTTCGGACGTTGGCGGACGCATGGACGATCTGCACCGGGCGCTGGACGGCGTGGCGCAGATTCATACCGTCCGGCTGGCGCGCAGTCCGTTTTCGCCCGACAACGCCGCGGGCTTCGGCGATCTGAAGAAGATCATCGACGGTGCGCACTGGGACATCATCTGGACCAACGAGCCGGTCATGGGCGTTATGACCCGGCTGGCGGCTCGGGATGCCCGCCGGCACGGCACGAAGGTCGTATACATGGTGCACGGGTTTCATTTTTATAACGGCGCACCGAAGAAAAACTGGCTGTTGTATTATCCGGTGGAGAAAGCGTGTTCCCGGCTGTGCGACATGATCGTGACCATCAACGAGGAGGACTATCACCGGGCGCAGACGTTCCACGCGGCAAGGGTGGAGAAGATTCCCGGCGTGGGTGTGAATCTGGATCGTTTTGCGCCCGATGAAAACACGCGCCGGGCGTGGCGAGAGAAGCTGGGACTGTCGGCGGACGATGTAGCCCTGCTAACAGTTGGAGAATTACACAGGGGGAAAAACCAGCAGTGCGTAATCGAAGCGGTTGCGCACTTGAAGGATCCTCGCTTACAGTATTTCTTGTGCGGCGAGGGGCAGGAGAAGGCCGCGCTGCGGCAGCAAGCGGCGTCCTGCGGCTTGTCGGGGCGTGTTCATTTTCTCGGATATCGTCAAGACGTTGCACAGATTATGTGTGCTTGTGACATGTTTGTGTTCCCCTCGCTGCGTGAGGGGCTTTCCCGCGCGCTGATGGAGGCAATGGCTACCGGCCTGCCGGTCGTCTGCTCGGACATTCGCGGCAATGTGGATCTGATCGCGGACAGAAAGGGCGGCTTTGTGGTGCCAAATGAGCCGAACCGGATGGCGGAAGCGATCCGAAAGCTGGCGGAGGATCCGGCACTGCGTGCGGCCATGGGGGCATACAATATGCAGGCAGCGGGTGCCTTTCGGGAGGAGAAGTCGCTGGAAGCAAACCGAAAACTTCTGATTCAAGTGTAAACGGGGTGGATGAAGTGAATGATCCTGTACGGGTGTTGCAGGTAGTGACCAATATGGACCGCGGTGGCTTGGAGACGATGCTGATGAATTATTACAGGCAGATGAATCGGAGCCGGATTCAGTTTGATTTCTTGACGCATCGCGCGGAAAAAGCGGCATATGATGGTGAGATTGAGGCGCTTGGTGGAAGAATTTATCACCTTCCACGAATGATTCCGTGGAGCCTATCTTATCGAAAGGCGCTAGACGATTTCTTTACAAGGCATCCCGAATATATGCTTGTACATATCCATCAGGATTGTCTAAGTGCAGTGATTCTGGAAGCGGCAAAGAAGCATAACGTTCCTATAAGAATTGCACACAGCCATACTGCCAGTCAGGAGAAAAATCTGAAATATCCAGTTAAGCTGCTTTATAAACGCCGCATTCCCCGCTATGCGACCCAACTGATGGCGTGCAGTCGCAAGGCCGGAGACTGGATGTTTGGCGGCGCGTCATATTCCGTCCTTCCGAATGCGATTGATGCGGCGGCATATGTGTTTGACCCGCAGAAGCGGCGGGCGGTGCGCGATGCACTCAAAATTCAGCAAGGCGCGCTGGTAATTGGCCATGTGGGACGGTTTGTGCCGCCGAAAAACCACCTATTTTTGCTCGACTGCTTTGCAGAGGCTGCCCGGCAGAGACCGGAGGCGGTGCTGCTCCTGGTTGGAGATGGGTCACTGCGTGAGGCTGTCGAGCGGAGAGCGGCGCAGTTGAAGATCGCCGACAGGGTCATTATGACCGGCGTGCGCGCGGATGTTTCGGATTTGCTTCAGGCAATGGATGTGTTTGTGCTGCCGTCGCGGTATGAGGGGCTCGGCATTGTTGCTGCGGAGGCGCAGGCGTCCGGCCTGCCGTGTGTGATCTCGGACAAGGTGCCGGATGAATGCGTGGTGACACAGGGTCTGGTGACGCAGATGCATTTGACAGATACGCCTGTGCAATGGGCAGAGCATATTCTGAGCCGCAGCAGTGTGGTGAGGACAGACCGTTATGAAGAGGTCAGAGCCGCGGGGTATGACATCGTGGACAGCGCAAAGCGGTTGGAAGAATTCTATTTGGAGAAACAGCATGAACAATACATTCACCATTTCGATTGTGACCCCGTCTTATAACCGTGCACATCTTCTGCCGAGGTGTTTTGCGTCTCTCAGCCGGCAGACAGATCATGATTTTGAGTGGATCCTTGTGGATGATGGCAGCACGGATCATACGGAGGCAGTTGTTCGGAATTTTCGGACGGATGATTTTCCGATCACCTATGTCAAAAAGCCGAACGGCGGCAAACATACGGCACTCAATACTTCTCATGCATATCTCCATGGCAAATATGTGCTGCTGCTCGATAGTGACGACTATCTGACGGAGGATGCTGTTGCGCAAGTGAAGGCTGCGTGGAGCAAGTGGGAGAGCCATACGGAAGTTGGTATTCTGACCTTCCTGAAGGGAGACAGCTCGAAGAGACCTAACTGTATTGCCTCTGACTGGGACATGCCGGTCGATATTATGCGTTGCCGCCGCATTTGCCTGCACAGCAGCGATTGCTGTGAAGTGATCCGCACCGAGCTGTTCCGAAAATACCCGTTTCCGGTGTTTGCTGGGGAGCGGTTCCTCGCGGAGGGAGCGCTGTGGAACCGTGTCAGCTTTGAGAGCAAATGCGTCTATATCAACAGCGTTATCTATATTTGCGAGTATCTGGAAGACGGCCTGACCAAAGCCGGAAGAGCCATGCGGATTTGCAATCCGCATGGCGGGATGTATAATGCGAATATCCAGATGGATAAAAAGAATGTCATGAAAATCCGCATCAAGAACGGACTGCTTTATACTTGCTATGGGTGCTTTGCAGGGCTGCGCCCGCATGAGATGGCAGAAAAATGCCGGGCAAAAGCGCTGATGTGGACATGCTTGCCGTTTGGTTGGATGCTGTATTTGTATTGGAAGAGGCAATACGGAGGGGAGTAAGATGGAACCGGTCATTACAGTGGTGATTCCCGTTTGCAATTGCTATATGATACCGGGAGTGAGGCGAGCGGTGAATTATCTGTATAACCGCTTTTATAGAAAAATGCAGCCAATAAAACAATGAGAGTATTGATGATTGCTGCGGCGCTGCGCATCGGCGGGGCGGAAAAGGTCGCCGCGGACATTGGCCTGTATGTGGATCCGGAACAATACGAGATCCACTATGTCGTTTTTGGTGACGAGATCGGCGCGTATGAGCCGGAGCTGGAAGCGCGCGGCTGCCGGGTCTTTCACATGCCGGAACCATCTGCTGATTATGCTGCTTATTTGCAGAATTTGAAAGCGCTGATACAGACCTATCACTACGACGTGATTCATGCGCACACGATGTTCAATATTGGCTGGGCTATGCTGGTCGGCAGCCAGTGCGGTGTGCCGGTGCGCGTGGCGCATGCACACTCTTCGCTGGCAGGGCACGGTGGGGTGCGGGTGCGCCTCTACGAGGCGGCGATGCGCCGGTTGATTCTGCGTCACGCGACTGACCTTGTTGCCTGTGGTGTGGAGGCTGGTGAACGGCTGTATGGGAAACAGGTGTTTGCACAGAAAGGTCAGCTGATCCTAAACGGCATTGACACGCAGCACTTTGCGTACAACGCGGAAAAACGCGCGGCAATGCGCCGGAAGCTTGGGTTGGAAGATCGGTTCGTCATCGGTCATGCAGGACATCTGGCGGCGGTCAAGAACCAGATGTTTCTGCTGGATTTGATGCCGTCTGTCCTGAACAGATGTCCGGAGGCCTGTCTGCTGCTTCTTGGAGAGGGAGAGGATCGGCCTGCGCTGGAGCAGAAGATTTGTGACTTGCGGCTTGAGCCTTATGTGCGGCTGACGGGCAATGTGCGCAATGTGCCTGACTATCTGAATGCAATGGATGTGTTTGCGTTTCCATCCTTGTATGAAGGCATGCCGCTGTCGATTCTGGAAGTGCAGGCAAACGGATTGCCATGCGTGATTTCCGAGCGGGTACCGAAGGATGTGTTTGTGACAGATTTGCTGCGGCCGCTGCCGCTGGAGACTCCGGAGGCGTGGGTGGAGGCTATCTGCACAGCCAAACGCGAGACGCCGGAGACATATGCGGCGTTGCTGGCCGAGATGGGGTTTGATACCGAAGCGGCGATGCGGAAAATATATGCAATATACAACGGAGAATCGAAAACATGATCCGAATTTTATTCTTCATTGAGTCGCTCGTGGGCGGCGGGGCAGAAAAGGTGCTGCGGAATCTGGTCAATGCAATGGATCAGACGAAGTTTTCCATCACCGTGCAGACGCTCTACCCCGAGGCCGCGGCACGTGAACTCGCGCCGGGCATCCGGTACCGGTACTGCTACCCGGCGGCAACGCGGCTGAATGGCGCCCGCATGCGCGCCGAGGCTGCGGCGGGGCTGACTTATCCGCTGCATATCCGCGACGAGTATGATATTGAGGTCGCCTATCTGGAATGCGGCAGCACGAAGATCATGGCGGGCTCTACAAGCGGGACCGCGCGGAAGCTGGCGTGGGTGCACTGCGATCTGGCGAAGAAAGCGGCTGACCCGGCGGCGTTTGCGCGCGAGACGGCAAAGTACTATGCGAAGTTTGATCAGGTGGTGTGCGTGTCGGAGGATGTGCGGCGGAGCTTTGTGCAGATGTATGGCCCCAAGCCGGAAGCGGTCACGGTCTATAACTGCTATGACGATGCGCAGATCCTGGACAAGGCGGAGCTGCCGCTGCCGGACGGAGCGGCCGTGCGCCGCCGCACATGTCTTGCCATCGGCCGGCTGACGAGTCAGAAAGGGTTTGATCGCCTGCTGCGTGTACATGCGCGGCTGCTGGCGGAAGGGCTGCAATATGACCTCTGGATCCTTGGGGAAGGAGCGGAGCGCGCGGCGCTGGAGCAGTACATCGCGGCGCATGGGCTGGCAAGTTCCGTTCATCTGTGGGGATTTCAGGACAACCCATATCCGTTTTTCCGGTCGGCGGACATGCTGGTGTGCTCGTCCCGTTATGAGGGATTCAGCACGGCCGTGATCGAGGCGGCGATCCTCGGCAAGCCGACGGTCACAACGGATTGTACGGGTATGCGCGAGATCCTTGGCGATTCCGAGTACGGACTCATCACGGAAAACAGCGAGGATGGGCTGTATGCCGGCATGAAGCGGATGCTGACCGAGCCGGGGCTGCTGGAGGCCTATGCCGAAAAGGCGCGCGCGCGCGGACGGGACTTCCGGCAGGAGGCGCTGGTGCGCGCAACGGAACAGTTTCTTGCCGCGGAGGCCGCGGCAAGGTAGGAGCAATACATGGGTGTTAAGATCTATTATTACATGGTGGCGGCGGTGCTGGTGCTCGGCTTTCTGCTGCCGCAGCGCGGCCGGCAGCGCAAGTGGTATATTCTGCTCATGGCCGCGGTGCACACATTCGTCTGCGGCTGGCGGTATATGTATCTGACCGGCGACCTGCGGAAATACGCCTGGGGGTATTACCAGATTGCAGATCAGGGCTGGATGAGCGAGGACGTGTTCCACGGCGGGCGCAACTTCGGGTTTTTCTGGCTCCAGAAGCTGCTGGCGACCTGGTCGAACAATGATTTTCAGGTGCTGCTGATTGTGATCGCCGTGATCATCGAAGTGACGGTGGCAGTCGTGATCTACCGGTATTCTCCCAAGCCGTGGCTGAGCTATTTGACGTGGGACTGCTTCGGCTTTTACATTTTTGGCTTCAGCGCCATCAAGCAGGCACTGGCCATGGGCATCCTCATGTGGGCATTTACGGCCATCATGGAGGATAAGCCGAAAAAGTTCGTGGCCATCACGCTGCTGGCCGGGTGCGTGCATGCGCCGGCGCTGATTTTCCTGCCTGCGTATTGGATCGCAAGAAATCGCCTGAGCGTGAAAACGCTCTGCGTGTATGCGGCCGCGGCGATGCTGATCTTCCTGTTCCGCAACCAGATCGTGGCGTTCATCAGCGAGTTTTATTATGACGAGACGGATTACATGGTCAATGACCGCGTGGGCGGACGCTTTTTGATGATCCTTGCGCTGGTGATCGTGGGCGTGCTCCTGCGCGGATTGAATGGAAAGTACTTTTCCAGAGTGTTCAACTTGATGGTGGCCGCGGCAATCCTGCAGATGTTTTCCGGATTTGACAATGTGTTTACGCGGCTGACAGACTACTATTTCCAGTTTCTGATCTTGTATCTGCCGATGCTGTTTGCGCCGGAGCAGGATGTCCGGCTCCCCGGACCGGTGCAGGTGCGGCGGATCGCGCTCTCGCGCGGACAGAAAGCGGCTGCACTGGCGTGCGTGGTCGCGCTGTCCTGCCTGTACTATTATTCGGTGAACTTGGGGCAGACGATCACTTATGAATCTGATAATTATCTCAACTACCGTTTTTGCTGGGAGGTCAGGGATTCATGAAATTCAGTGTCATTATCCCGGCGTATAACTGTGAGAAAACGCTGGAGGCAACCGTGGAGAGCGTGCGCGCTTCCGGCCTGCCGGACTATGAGATCCTGCTGATCGACGACGGCTCTCAGGACGGGACGCCGGCGCTCTGTGACCGGCTGTGTGCGCATATGCCGGAAGTGCGGTGCATCCATCAGGAAAACGCCGGCGTGTCGGCGGCGCGCAACCGGGGGATCACGGCGGCGCAGGGGGAATACCTCTGGTTTGCAGATGCGGATGACACGGTGGATGCGGGTGCGCTGACGCACGCAGCAGAAATCGCGTTGGAGCAGCAACCGGATATGCTGATTTTCGGCTTGAGCTTCGACTACTATCATCGCGGAAAATGCTATCGCCGGGAGGAACTGGTCTGGCCGCACGAACGGATGCTCTCCGCAGCCGAGCTGCGCGGAGTGTTTCAGGAACTGTATGCCTGCAACGCGCTCACGCCGGTATGGAACAAGCTGTTTCGCCGGGCGGTGATCGTGGAGTCCGGTGTGCGGTTTGACGAGAACAGGATCCTCATGGAGGATTACCTGTTTGTATTGGATGTGCTGGCGTATTGTACGCGGGTGTACTGTCTGCCGGAGGTGATTTACCGCTACCGGCAGGGGGAGGACGAGAAGAGCGCTTACCGCCGCCTGTGTCGGATTCCGGATCTGGCCGCCTATATGCAGCCGTTTACAGAAAGCATGGAAAAACTGAAGGTACCGGACGGGACAAAGCTGGTTTCAGATCTGTATGCCATGCTGCTCCGGCAGCGGCTGTATGATGCGCCGCTCGGAGCGATCCCGGCCGTTTTGCGGATGCACCGTTCCGGTGCGTTCGCTGCGGTGCCTGTGCCGGGCACACCGCTTGGAATCTACCTGCGCAGCTGCAGGACGCATCTGCGGCATCGGCTGGCCGTGACGGTCAAAAGTGCGGCGTGGTACAGGCGGCAAGGATGAGCGGGAGAACAATATCGGGTGGAGATGAGCAAGATGCAGACAAAGCGTGAGACGGAACTGGATATTTTGCGGCTGCTGGCGATTCTGGCGGTGATTATGATGCATGCGGGCGGCAATGCATATTTATCGCCCAATTTCAATGCGAACCGTCACTCGATGTTTGTTGCGGCAATTGTTTGGTGTGTGCCGGCGTTTTTCATGATCTCCGGGCGCTTTTTTTTGGATCCGCAAAGGGATGTAACGGTACAGAAAATATGGGGAAGATATTTGCTGCGAATTGTGATCGCATTTGTGGTGTGGTCTACCGTGTATACTGCCTTTTATGTGCTCAGCGGGGCATATGATGCCCTTAATTTTTGGGGTGTTCTGACGCAGTGGATAGAGGGGCCGTATCATTTCTGGTATCTTTATGCCTTGATGGGGCTATATATTTTGACGCCGTTTTTCCGGAAAATTACCGAAGATCATCGGCTGATGATTTATTTCGTAGTGCTTTTTTTCGTTGTAAATGTCATGAGCGAATACTTTGTATATTTCCCGAAAATAGGCGAAACGATTCGTACTGCGCTTAACAAATTCGGATTTGGAATGTTGATGGGTTACTGCGGTTACTATGTTCTGGGTTATTTCATTTTTAAGAATAAGAATAAGATAAGCCAAAAACTCGAATGTATCATTTATGCGGTCGGGATCGTATCTCTTGCAGCGACCATTGTTCTGGAGGGACGAATCACACCGGAGCTTCAGGCAGCGGATTTTGTAAAGCAGTACTTAAAACCGAATGTGATACTCTTTTCGGCTGCGATCTATACATTTTTTGTCGTCCGTGTATCGCGGTTTCGCTTTTCTGACCGGACGATCCGTTTGTTTGGCAGATTGACGGAATTGGGCTTTGGTGTATATATTCTGCATGCAATTGTAAATGAATTTGCGTCTTTCGTTCCCCTGCCGCAGCCGATTTCCCACCCATATCTTGTTTTAGTCGTACTGACGGTCATTATTTATGCTGTCAGCCTTGCACTTACATGGTTGATCCGCAAAATTCCTTATGTCGGTAAGAAAATCACCTGAAGAGGGCGCCATGAAACAATGAATCACCTATCTGGATACGACGAAAGCGCTGCTGATCGCACTGGTCGTGATCGGGCATATTCTGAACTATGCAAATCCGAGGTACGATATTATCCCGTACGTGTTGGCACAGGAATTTATAAATTCCTTCCATATGCCTGCGTTCTTTCTGCTGTCCGGCATGCTGACGGACAGCGAGAAGTGGAGAAGCCGCTCTGCCGGTGCGTATTTTGGCCACAAGGCAAAGTCGCTTCTGGTGCCGTACCTGTTCTTTGAGTGCCTTGCGATTGCCTATAAACATTTTGCCCTGCATTCCGTATCCTTGCTGGAAGGGTTGAAGCTGATGCTGACTCTGCGCTGCAACGTGGGTGCAGACTGGTTTTTGCCGGCTATGTTCCTGGCGTGCGCGCTGTATTATCTGTATATCCGGTTCCCGACCAGAGTTATCTGGGGCACAGGCGGTGTGCTGGTACTGCTGGGACTTCACTTTTGGATGCCTGCGGGAGGGGGACACTTGCAAGTGCTTTTGTTCCGCGGCCTGCTGGGGTTGGTGTTTATGCTGGCCGGAAACCTGCTGAAGAAGCAGCTTATGGACTTCCGATGGTGGAAAATCGGCTGCGCGTTCCTCCTGACAGCTGTATGCGCAGGGATTTGCTTCAAGCTGTCGCTGGACAACAGCTTTTACAGCGGAACATTGGCCAGCCCAATTCTGTACCTTATCAGCGGCGTCTGCGGGACCTGTTTCGTAATGGGTATCGCACGGCTGATGTCATGGAAATGGCTGGCTAAGGTCGGTGAAAACACGCTGACCGTCATGGGCACGCACCAGCTTGTGCTGTATACCATCCCCGGAAACGGCAGCCCACTTTGGGTGATCGGTGTTTTTCTCCTGATCGCTGCTGTGGAAGCGGTGCTGATTCTCGTTATCAATCGCTTTTGCCCCTTTTTGATTGGAAAGCCGCGGAAGAATACATAAAGGAGTTACGATGGATATTGATTTTGTTGTCCTCTGGGTGGACGGGAATGATCCTGCCTGGCAGGCGGAAAAGGCAAAATATCAGGGCAAGACGCTCGACGACAGCAACAGCCAGAACCGCTTTCGCGATTGGGGGCTGATGCCGTACTGGTTTCGCGCGGTCGAGCGGTTCACGCCCTGGGTGCGCACGATCCACTTTGTGACCTGCGGCCATGTGCCCGCGTTTTTGAACCTCGATCATCCGAAGCTGCATCTGGTCCGGCATGCGGACATCCTGCCCGCCGAGGCACTGCCGACGTTCAGCTCGCACGCGATCGAGATGAACATCCACCGGATTCCGGGGCTGGCAGAGCATTTCGTGTACTTTAACGACGACATGTTCCTGCTGCGGCCGATGCCGGCGACGAGCTTCTTCCGGGACGGGCTGCCGTGCACCTATGGCGGCGAGTACCCGATCGAGCTGGTGGGCGAGCTTGGCATCTGGCAGCACGCGGCGGTAAATGACCTGGGCGTTGTCAACGCACATTTTGACAAGAGAACGCAGGTGGCCCAATACGCAAAGAAGTATGCCAACCCGGCTTACCGCTGGCAGGACAACACGCGCACGAAGGCGGTCGAGAAGCTGTTTCCGAACTATTTTACCGGCTTCAGAAATCTGCACGCGCCGGCGGCCTACCGCAAGCAGACGTTCGAGGAAGTCTGGGCGGCGGAGCCGGAGCTGCTGGCACGCACGACGTCGCACCGCTTCCGCAGCGCCGACGATGTGAACCAGTGGGTGTGCCTCTGGTGGCAGGTGGCGAGCGGGCAGTTTGCACCGTTTGATGTAGACAACGTGGTCGACAGCGTCCGGGCGGACAACGCTGCGCGTTTGTGCGCGCTGATCCGCGCTCAGGAGCACGACATGGCCTGTATCAACGATCCGGAGGGGGACGTGGATTTTGAGGCGCTGGCGGCGGAACTGCGCACGGCGTTTGCGACGATCTTGCCGGAAAAGAGCGGGTTTGAAAGATGAAAAAGAAACTGATTTTCATCACCGAGGCGCTGTGGATCGGCGGGATCGAAACGGCGCTCGTGAATCTGCTCAATCGGCTGGATTATGACCGGTTTGACGTGACGGTGCTCATGATCCGTGATGTGCAGGATATGGCCGGGCGGCTCCCGAAGCAATGCCGTCTGATCGTCGCTGACCGGCAGCATGCGGTGACGTTTGCCGAGCCGTATCGGTACCGGCGGCTGTACAACCTCATGGAGGAGCCGCAGCACGCGACGCGGCTGCGCCGTCTGATCTGGCATGTGCTGCGCCTGACGCTGCGCGCGCCGGAGGCACGGCTGTATTCTGCCTATCTGAAGCGGCAGCTGGGCGGCGAGGCGTTTGACACGGCTGTGATCTACAGCGACCGCGCGGCGGAGCCGGCAGTGCGGGCGGTGAGCGCCGGACGGTTTTTGCTGGTTTACCACCACGGCGCCATGCGGCGGGAATACCACGACGGCTATGGCTATCGCCGGGCGGAGAAGATCATTGCGGTTTCCGAGGCGCTGGCGGACAAGCTGCGCGCTTACCGGCCGCGATATGCCGGAAAAATCGTGGCGATCAACAACCTGACGGACATCGACGGCGTGCGCGCAAAGAGTCTGGAAGCACCGGAAGTCGTGTTCCCACAGGGACAGTTTCCCATCGTCTCGTGCGGGCGGCTGGCGGAGGCGAAGGGCATGGATCTTGCCGTGGATGCCTGCGCACGGCTCGTGGCCGCAGGCTGTGCAGACATGCACTGGTGGATCGTCGGCGGCGGGCCGGAGGAGGCCGCGCTGCGCGCGCAGATCCGGCGCCTCGGCATGGAGAAACATGTCACGCTGCTGGGCATGCAGGCAAATCCCTATCCCTACATCCGGCAGGCGGAGCTGTATGTGCAGCCGAGCCGGTTCGAGGCATTTGGATTGACAATCGCGGAGGCTATGCTGCTGCGCAAGCCAATCGTGACTACAAATACGGATGGCAGCAGGGAACTGGTTTTAGACGGCGTGACCGGTACGCTCTGCGCGGCGGATGGGGCGTCCATCGCGGCGGCGGTGCGTGCGCTGTACGATGCGCCGCAGACGCGGGACCGATACCGTCAGGCGCTGGGAGCCTATGATTTTGAGGCGGACAACCGGCAGATTCTGCAGCGGTGGACTGCGCTGCTGTGAAAGATACAGAGGAGCACCTATGCAAGAACAGACACAGACATTTACCACGGTCATCCGGCCGAAAAACGGCTGGTTCGACCTGAAGCTGAAAGAGGTTTACGCTTACCGCGACCTGATCTTCCTGTTCGTCAAGCGTAACTTCGTTTCAAAATACAAGCAGACGATCCTTGGACCCGCCTGGGCGATCATTCAGCCGCTGCTGACGACCGTCGTGTTCACGCTCGTGTTCGGCAACATCGCGGGTCTGGCCCCCGGCGGCGTGCCGTCCTTTATCTTTTACCTGTCCGGCACTATCCTCTGGACCTATTTCTCCAATTGCCTGAGCCAGACGGCCAACACCTTCGTTGCCAACAGCAGCACCATGGGCAAGGTGTATTTCCCGCGTCTGGTCATGCCGATCTCCACGGTCTGCTCCGAGCTCATCAGTCTGGCTATACAATATGGCTTCCTGCTGATCTTCCTCGTGTATTACGCGGTGACCGGGCAGGGCGTTGCGCCGAACTGGTGGATGCTCATGACGCCGGTGCTCGTGCTGCAGCTTGCCATGCTCAGCCTGGGCTGCGGCATTATCATCTCGGCGCTCACGACCAAATACCGGGATCTTGCCATGCTTGTCGGGTTTGGCACACAGCTCTGGATGTATGCGTCGCCGGTCGCCTATGATATGTACAGCTTTGCGGCGTTTGCACCCGGCGGCAAGTGGCACGCACTGTATATGTGCAACCCCGTTACGCCGATCGTGAACCTGTTCCGCTACGGCTATCTCGGCATCGGCAGCATGGAGTGGCAATACTATGCCATCAGCTGGGGCGTGACGCTGGCGCTGCTGTTCGTGGGTACGGTGCTCTTCAGCCGCGTGGAAAAGACCTTTATGGATACTGTGTGAGGGAAATTATGAGCGAAACAGCCATTAGAATAGAACATGTTTCCAAGGAGTACCGGCTTGGCGCGATCGGCGGCGGCACGCTGCGCGGCGATCTGCAGAGCTGGTGGGCCAGGGCGCGCGGCCGGGAGGATCCCAACAGCAAGATCGGTTCTGACGCCAGCGCGCACATCGGCGAGCGCTTTCTGGCGCTGGACGATGTGTCGTTCGAGGTGAAAAAGGGCGAAGCGCTCGGCATCATCGGCCACAACGGCGCCGGCAAGTCCACACTGCTCAAGCTGCTCTCGCGCGTGACGGCGCCGACGAGCGGCACCATCTCCTACAACGGGCGCATTGCCTCCATGCTCGAGGTCGGCACGGGTTTTCACCCGGAACTGACCGGGCGCGAGAACGTCTATATGAACGGGGCCATCCTCGGCATGACGAAGGCGGAGATCGACCGGAAGTTTGACCAGATCGTTTCGTTTGCCGAGATGGAAAAGTTCATCGACACGCCGGTCAAGCGCTATTCGAGCGGCATGTACGTCAAGCTCGCGTTCGCCGTGGCGGCGCATCTCGACAGTGAGATCATGGTCATGGACGAGGTGCTGGCGGTGGGCGACATGAAGTTTCAGCAGAAGTGCCTCGGCAAAATGGGCGACGCGGCCAACTCCGAGGGGCGCACGGTGCTGTATGTCAGCCACAATATGAATACGATCCGTCAGCTGTGCACAAGGTGCATCGTGCTCGACCACGGGAAGCTCATCTTCGATGGGGACGTGGAGCAGGCGATCGGGGTGTATATGGATCTGAGCAGGGATGAATCTGTGGATGCAGACTATACGACCTATATTCGGCCTAATTGGATCCAAATGGATAACCTGCGCATCTGCTCTGCGAGGTTTGTTGGGAAAAAAACGAATTCCTTTTTCCGGGGAAGCTCAATTGAAATTGAATATAAAGTTCGATATGAAAAATTATTGGAAACAATCGGCCTAAGGTTTGAAATTCGTACGCTTGACGGAACCGCTGTGGCAACATCTGTTGCAACAGATTTACCTATCCATTGTTCGGAGGAACCCCAAATCTTTTCAGCGAGCTATGATATTGGAAACTTGGTTGAGGGCGCATACAAGACATATTTTGCTTTTTTCACATATAACGAATTTGGGAATTGCCGTAATGTAGACTGTGTTCCGGGGCTACAGTTTTTTGTCGAATCAGATGGCGAACGGTGCATTGCTGAATGGGATAGCCCGCAGTGGGGACACATTCAACTGCCACCACCTGAGGTCATTTCAGAAAAGGGAGAATAAGATGGTCAGTATCATCGTTCCAATCTATAAAGTCGAATCATACCTTCCTAAATGTATAGATAGTATACTCGTACAGACATACACCGATTTTGAACTGATCTTGGTGGATGATGGGTCTCCGGATAACTGCGGAATAATTTGCGATGCGTATGCAGAGAAAGATAAACGTGTGAGGGTTATTCACCAGAAAAATGCTGGTGTATCTGCGGCGCGTAATGCTGGAATCGAAGCTGCAAAAGGAGAATACATCAGTTTTATTGATGGCGATGACTATGTTGAAAAGAATTTTTTGGAGCAGGCGCTGATGCAATTCACAGGTACGGTTGATTTGGTGTGCTTTGGTTACCGTTCGGTAAATGAAACAGATTCTGAGCTCGGGAGATGGGTCCATAAAAAGGAAGACTTTCGATTGGATACGGAAGAATTGCGATGTGATTTTGTCGCTGATCAGCTTCTGAGGTATCGGGTCTCTTGGGAAGTGTGGAACAAGGTCTTTCGTCGCAATATAATTCTTGAAAATGGAATCCGGTTTGCCGATAATCACGAGAATTTTGCGGAAGATCAGCTATTCTGTGTTTGCTACTGTCTATATGCCAAATGTATTTTATGCATTCCTGACGTCCTGTATAATTATGTAATTCACGTAGACTCGATTATGGCAAAACGCAAAGGGAAAAGCTATTTAAGACAGGTTTCCAGCATGGCAAAAATGTTGTATGCTTACCTGGAAAGTGAGAGCTGTCGGTGTGGCTTGCGCTATTTCCCACTGTTTTATTATTTGATTGTGCGAAATGAATTACAGGTTATACGGAAAGAGCAAAAAGTAGATATCGTACAACTTCGGAATATGATCCTTTCCGAAATCCCAGATCAATCATTTTTCTTCAATCAGCTCAAAAGTGTAAAGGCTTGTAGGAAGACACTATGCAAATTATGGGGAAAGCATTCTGGCAGACGAGAACTGAGCGAGATACAGTTCCTGATAGATGGGAGATACACAATTATGCGCATCAGAAATCGTTTAATTGCGCTCAGCAGTTCACCCGCCTTTCGAAAACTGTGAATCTAGTTTGGAGTTGAACATATGCCAACCATTTCTGTAATCGTCCCCGTCTATCGGGTCGAGCCATACCTGCGCCGCTGCGTCGACAGCATCCTGGCGCAGACGTATTCGGATCTTGAGCTGATCCTGGTCGATGATGGTTCGCCGGATGGCTGCCCGGCCATCTGCGACGAATATGCGCGGGAAGACAGCCGCGTGCATGTGATCCACAAGCCCAATGGCGGCCTGTCGGATGCCCGCAACGCCGGCCTGGACTGGATGTTTGCCAACAGCGGCAGTCAGTATGTCACGTTCATTGACAGCGATGATCTGGTGACAGCGGATTATCTGAAAAGATTATATGATGTGCTGCAAACATCGCAGGCAGATATCTCGGTATGCATGGATCGGTCTTTTGAGGACGAAGCAGAGTTGCGCGTACAGCCGGGAACGACTGATCCTACGGCAGAAGTAATGAGCGGGCGAGAAGCCTGTATGAGTATCTATCGTATGGATGGGAAAACGTCGGTCATGGCGTGGGGCAAGTTATATCGCTCCGAAATCATGAGGCCGCTTCGTTATCCGGTTGGCAGGATTCACGAGGATGATGCAACAACGCCCCTGGCGTATTACCGAGCTGATCGGGTTGTGTTTGTGAAAGATCGCCTCTATTTGTACCGCCAGCGCGATGGCAGCATTATGCGGCAAGCATTTTCTGCGCGGCGCTTTGATGGTGTTGAAGCTGTTGAGACCTGTATACAGTACTTTGCACAAAAACAGGATGCGGAAATGATCAAACATGCCCAAAACTGCAAGCTGGTGATCCAGTCAAAGGCAATTATTTTGGCACATTATTGTGGCAGGCTGGATCAAATTCCGGAGCAGTACTATATGAGCGAATGGCAGGCGCTGAGAAACATACGCAAGTGGGCGCACGACGATACATACTGCTGGTATCTGTCTCTAGTTCATCCGGAGTGGGAAAAACCACATGCATATCTGAGAAAAATCCGCCGGATGACAGGCCTTTTGAAGGAGACGTGAAGCTGTTATGACACACGGATTTCTCACCATCGCGACGGGCGATGAACAATACTACAAAATGGCGGCGAATCTGCTGGAATCTTACCGTGCGTTTGCGCGCGAGCCGCTGCCGTTTGCCATTCTGGCCGACCGGGAGAATGCCGATACGGCAGCATTTGACGATGTGCGTATTCTTCCGGAGCCGCACCGAAATTATCTGGACAAGCTGGCGATGTTTGACCTGCTGCCCTATGATGTGAACATCTTCATTGACGCGGACTGTCTGGCTTACGGCGACCTGAACGCGCTGTTTGACGTGTTTGCCGCGGCGGACGACTTTTCCTGTTTCGGCCGGGTGCTGCCGCTCGATGACCGCACAGGGTGGTTTGCCTATGAAAACCTGGGCGATCTGCGGGATCGGGTCAGCTACGTGGTCGGCCTGCACGGCGGCATTTACTACATGCGCCGGACGGAGCTCTGCCGAGCTGTGCTGCGCACGGCGCAGGATCTGCTGCCGCGCTATGCGGAGTTTCAATTCCTGGGCAAGTTCGCAACGCCGGGAGATGAGCCGCTCATAGCGCTGAGCATGGCGCTGCACCAATGCCATCCGATCCCGCACGATTTGTCGTACATCCTGTGCTATTGGGAGCATGAAGGCAGCATGCAGCTCAATCTGCCGGCCGGCAGCGCGCTGGCGGTGGATATCGGCCAGGCGACGCGTCTGGTGCATTGGGGCACGCGCTTTACCAGAACGCCTTTGTATCGCAGGCAGGTCGAGGATTTGCACACAATGCTGCGCGGCGGAGCACGGCCGGCATACGCCTGCAGCGCCCTGCGGTACGCCGTGCGCACGGCCGCCGGACGTGCGGCGCGGCTCTGGCGGCGCGGCTGCGGAAAGCTGCGGCGCATCCTGCGGGGCTGACCGCAGGGGCGAGACCAACTCAGAGAAGGAGCAAAGCCCGTGAAAGGTATCATTCTTGCCGGCGGGGCGGGGACACGCCTGTACCCGCTCACGCTCGTGACCAGCAAATAACTCCTGCCGGTCTACAACAAACCCATGATCTTCTACCCGCTCTCGACGCTCATGCTCGCGGGTATTCGGGAGATCCTCATCATCTCGACACCGGCCGAGCTGCCGAACTTCCGCGCCCTGCTCGGCGACAACATCTTCTACGGCAACGGCTTCGGCGCGCTGCAGGATGCCGAGACGCGCGGCCGCGCGACCGTATTCGGCTACTATGTCAATGACCCGGAGCGCTTCGGCGTCGTGAGCTTCGACGCGCAGGGCCGGGCCGTCTCCATCGAGGAGAAGCCGGCCGCGCCGCAGAGCAACTACGCCGTGACCGGATTGTATTTTTACCCTGCGGGTGTGAGTGCGCGGGCTGCGGCCATCCGGCCGTCCGCGCGCGGTGAGCTGGAGATCACGACGCTCAACGAACAGTATCTGCGCGACGGCCTGCTCGGCCGCGGCTTTGCCTGGCTTGACACCGGTACGGTCGAGAGTCTCATGGACGCGGCGGTCTTTGTCCAGACGGTGCAGAACCGCCAGGACGTGATTATTTCCGCGCCGGAAGAGGTGGCCTATCACATGGGCTGGCTCACGAAGGCGCAGCTGCTGGCCGCTGCCGCGCGGTATGACCACTCGCCCTATGGCACGCACCTGCGCGCGGTCGCGGAGGACAAACTTGTGTTTGAGAGGATCCTGCATGACTAGATTCGTCACCGGCGGCGCCGGCTTCATCGGCGCAAACTATCTGTTTTATCTGCGTGAGCACTATCCGGACGACCGGCTCGTGTGCATCGACAAGCTCACCTATGCCGGCAATCTCTCTACGCTCGCGCCGCTGCTCGGGCAGCCGAACTTCCGCTTTGCCAAAGTGGACATCTGCGACCGGGAGGCGGTCTACGGCCTGTTTGAAGAAGAGCGGCCCGACGTGGTCGTGAATTTCGCGGCCGAGAGCCATGTCGACCGCTCGATCGCCGATCCGTCGATCTTCCTGCAGACGAACATCATCGGTACGTCCGTGCTCATGGACGCCTGCCGCGAATACGGCAACGTGCGCTTTCACCAGGTATCGACCGATGAGGTGTACGGCGACCTGCCGCTCGACCGGCCGGACCTGCTGTTCACCGAGCAGACGCCGCTGCACACCAGTTCGCCCTACGGCAGCTCCAAGGCAGCGGCCGATCTGCTGGTGGGGGCGTACTGGCGCACGTATGGCCTGCCGGTCACGATCTCGCGCTGCTCCAATAACTATGGGCCGTTTCAGTTCCCGGAAAAGCTCATCCCGCTCATGATCGTCAACGCCCTCGCTGACCGGCCGCTGCCGGTGTACGGCCGGGGGCTGAACGTGCGCGACTGGCTGTATGTCGGCGACCACTGCCGGGCCATCGATCTGGTGATCCGCCGCGGCCGCATCGGCGAGGTGTACAACATCGGCGGCCACAACGAGATGCGCAACATCGACATCGTGCGCCTTATCTGCCGCAAGCTCGGCAAAACCGAGAGCCTCATCACCTACGTGCCCGACCGCAAGGGGCACGACCTGCGCTATGCCATCGACCCGACGAAGATCCACGCGGAGCTCGGCTGGCTGCCGGAGACGAAGTTTGCCGACGGCATCGGGCAGACGATCGACTGGTACCTTGCGCACCGGGACTGGTGGGAGGAGATCCTCAGCGGCGAATACCGGACGAGCTATGACCGATTGTATGGCACGCGGTGACGGCGCCGGGCGCCGGCGCGGCCGCCGGTGGAAGATTGCGCTCGGCGTGCTGGGCGCGTTCGTGCTGGCGGTGGGCGTTTCCGTGCTCGTGTGCGCAGTGTGCATCCGCACGGTGCGGTACTCCGCCGCGCTCGACGGCGTGACGGCGCCGGTGCGGCTTGTGTGTGTGTCCGACCTGCACGGCAGGTCCTTCGGCCGCGGCAACGCCCGACTGGCGGAAAAGATCGCGGCGCAGGATCCGGACGCCATCTGCCTGCTCGGCGATATGCTGGGCCCGGGCGCCGACGCGGCCGACGCGCAGCGTCTGCTGGCGCTGGTGGCGCGGCTGCGGGAGATCGCGCCGGTGTATTTCGCCGTCGGCAACCACGAGCAGACGTATCTGGCGCAGGATCCGGGCTTTCTCGACGCGGTCACGGCGGCCGGGGCCGTCGTCGTCAACGACAGCTATGTGGATGTGACGCTCGCGGGCCAGCCGCTGCGCATTGGCGGCACGCTTGGGCATGCGTTTCCGTTCGGGCGCACGGCGGAGGAATTTGCGGCCTCGCCGGAGTACCGGTTTCTCACGGCGTTCGAGGATACCGAGCGGCCGACGGTCTGCCTTGCACACATGCCGGACACGTTCATTTTCAACGGCGCGGCCGGGTATTGGGATGTGGATCTCGTGCTCAGCGGCCACACGCACGGCGGGCTGATCCGGCTGCCGTGGGTGGGCGGGCTGTATGCGCCGATGCAGGGCTGGTTCCCGACGTATGACCGGGGACAGTTTTGGCTGAGCGGCACGATGCAGATGATCGTCACATCCGGCCTCTCCGGATACAAGGCCGTGCCGCGCGTGAACAACCTGCCGGAGATCGCGGTCGTCACGCTCACGGGCGCGGCATGACCGGGCACGAAAAACACCCCCGCAGCGATCGCTGCGGGGGTGTGGTGCATTTTGGGCTTCACTTCGTGTACTGGAACAGGTCGCAGCGGAGCGTGCCGTTGTAGAGCTTGCGCTTCTTGTCCGCCGGGCGGCCGAACGCGCGCTCAAACTCCGTGTGTGAGCTCAGAAGGTAGAGCCGCCAGTGCTCCGTTTTGGCGTAGGCCGCGCCGAAGGCGGTGTAGAGCGCCTCGGCCTCGCGCTTTTCCATCAGACGCTCGCCGTAGGGCGGGTTCGTGACGATGACGCCGCGGTCGGTCGTCTGCGCGAATTCCCGCGCGTCCGCCACCGCAAAGGTGATGCAGTCGTCCACGCCGGCGCGGCGGGCATTGTCGCGCGCCATGGCGACGGCGCGGGGGTCAATGTCGGAGGCGAAGATGTGATAGTCACCGTGAAACTCGCGTGCGCGCGCTTCCTCGCGCGCCTGCGGCCAGACCTCGGCCGGCAGCCACGCCCACTGCATGGCTGCAAAGTCGCGCCCGATGCCCGGCGCGCGGCCTTTGGCGGCCAGCGCCGCCTCGATGGCGATGGTGCCGCTGCCGCAAAACGGGTCGCAGAAGTCGCCCCGGCCGCGGTAGCCCGCGATGTCCACGAGCGCGGCGGCCAGCGTCTCGCGCAGGGGCGCGGCCACGTGCGCCGGACGGTAGCCGCGCTTGTGCAGCGGTGCGCCGGTCGTGTCGAGATAGAGCGTGGCCGTGTCGTGCACGAGCGAAAACTGGATCTGATACAGGGCGCCGGTCTCGGCAAACCAGTTCACATGATAGCGCTGCTTGAGCGACTCGACGACGGCTTTTTTGATGATCTTCTGGCAGTCGGGCACCGAGTGCAGGGCCGACTCCAGACTGTAGCCCTTGACGGGGAAGGCCGCGTCTGCGGGCAGGTACTGCGCCCACGGCAGGGCCTTCACGCCCTCGAAGAGCGCGTCGAACGTCGGGGCGGGGAAGCTGCCCAGCTCGAGCAGCACGCGCTCGCCGAAGCGGCAGCGGATGTTCATGCGCGCGATGTCCGCGTCCGTGCCCGTGCAGCGCACGCGGCCGTTTTCGGGCATGACGTCACGCAGGCCCATGTGGCGCAGCTCGTTGCCGAGCGGGCCCTCAAGCCCGAACAGGCACGGCACGCACAGTTTGTGCTCAGGCATCGGGCGTGTCCTCGGTTTCGTCAGATTTTTCGGGTTCCGCGGGGGCCTCCGGGGTCTCCGGTTCGGCCGGTGCTTCCGGAGTCTCCTCCGGCTCGGCCGGAGTCTCGGGCGTCATGTCCACGAGCTCGAACGTGATGTCCGGCAGCTTCTGCTCGTCATACTTGCCGCAGAGGATGCGGATGAGCACGACGATGGCATAGATCAGGCAGGCGGCGGCCGCGACCGTCAGCCCCTCGACCCAGCCCTGCGGGATGCCGCCGACGTAGTCCACGCGCACGATGGCGTCGGGCAGGTAGTCGGCCGCTTCGTCGCTGTCGCCGATGGCGCCGATCTGCTGCAGGTAGTCATGGTTGTCCGTATACCAGCTGTAGAGCTCGGACGAGACGGCCTCCGGCATGGCCTTGACCGTGCCGGTGACGCGGATGAAGCTGTCGATGGAGTAGCTCTGGCCCTGCAGGACGCTGGTGGTCGCGTCGGCAATGGTCTGGACCGAGGCGTCCCACCGCGCGGGGAAGCGGAAGGCCACGAGCTGCCCGCCGATGGGCACGACGGCGTACTGCGCGCTGCCGCCGGCGGGGTCAGAGAACGTGTCGAGAATGAACACGATGTCGTGCTGCACGAACGTGCCGGGGTCGGCGTCGAACGCGCCTTCAACACTCTGCGCGCCCTTGCCCAGACGGAACACGCCGAAGCCGGACGCTGCCAGCAGCACCACGGCCGCCAGCACGCCCGCGATGCCGCGCCAGAGCGCGCGGCGCCAGCGCGCGCCGTGCCCGGCCTTCTGCGCGGGGGCCTCTGGGGTCTCCGTGGTCTCCGGGGTGGCCGTGACTTCCGGGGCCGGGGTGGTCTCCGGCTGGGTGGTATGTTCGATGTTCGTGGTTTCCGGCGCGGCCGTATCGGGGGCCTGCTGAGCCGGGGTCTTGTTTTCGTCCATGTGGAACTCCTTTCTCAGATCGTGGCGGCGGTGTCGAGCATGGCGTCGAGCACGCAGCAGGCGAGCGCGGCCTCCATGACCGGGATCGCCCGCGGGGCGAGGCACGGGTCGTGCCGGCCGTTGATGCGCAGCGGCGTCTCCTCCATCGTGGTCAGGTCGACCGACGGCTGCTCGCACGCGATCGACGGCGTGGGCCGCAGGGCCATGCGCACGACGAGCGGCATGCCGTTGGTGATGCCGCCGTTGATGCCGCCGGCGTTGTTGGACGCCATGGTGATGCGCCCGTTTTTCAGGCGGATGGGGTCGTTGGCCTCGCTGCCGCGCATTTCGGCGAGGGCGAAGCCGCGGCCAAACTCCACGCCCTTCACGCCGGGGATGGCATAGAGCATGCCGGCGATGCGGCTCTCCATGCCGCCGAAGAGCAGCCCGCCGACGCCGGCGGGCACGCCCGTGACGACGCACTCGAGCTCGCTGCCGACGGAATCGCCCGCGCTGCGCGCGTCGAGAATGGCGCGCTTCATGTCAAAGTTCAGCTCTTTGCCCGTTGCCTGGCCGACGCGCACGGCGTTGGCCGTGATCGTGATGCCGCGGCGCTCGAGCACCTGCCGGCAGACCGCCCCGGCGAACACCAGGCACGCCGTGAGCCGGCCGCTGAACGGGCCGCCGCCGCGCAGGTCGGCGTGGCCGCCGAAGCGCACGGTCGCCGCGTAGTCCGCGTGGCTCGGGCGCGGGACCTCCGGGTGGTAGGCCGCGCTGTTCTGGTCCTTGTTGCGGAAGATGGCCGAGATCGGCGCGCCGGTCGTCACACCGTCGAGGATGCCGCTCATCACGAGCGGGTCGTCCGTCTCCGAGCGGTGGGTCGTCAGGTCGGACGAGCCGGGCGCGCGCCGCCGCATCTGGATGCGCACGGCGTCCATGTCGATGGCCTCACCGGCCGGGACCCCGTCGAGCACGACGCCGATCGCCGGGCCGTGCGACTCGCCGAAGATCGTCACTTTTACGCGTTCGCCATAGGTATTCATGCGTTTGCCTCGCTGTTCGTTCAAAATGATGTATACAGATAACCATACAACATTTTTCCGGTCTTGTAAATGCCTTTTCCATGCGCGCGGGGGCCGTGGGCGCGCGGATTTTACAGATTGGACATGAAAACGCCGTGCCCGTTGTTTTATAATAAGAATAAATTGTGAAAATGATACCCGGCGCGGAAGCGCGCCGGCGAAGGAGGCATCATCACATGAGCCAGAAAGTGCTCGTCGTGGAGGACGATATCAACATCGCAGAGCTGCTGCGCCTGTACCTGCAGAAGGACGGGTTCGAGGTCTCGCACGCGGCCGACGGCGGCAAGGCCGTCGAGATGGCCAGGGAGATCCAGCCTGACCTCGTGCTGCTCGATATCATGCTGCCCGTCATGGACGGCTGGCAGGTCTGCCGCGAGCTGCGCAAGACCATGAAAATGCCCATCATCATGCTCACCGCCAAGGGCGAGACCGAGGACAAGGTCTCCGGCCTGGAGATGGGCGCGGACGACTACATCGTCAAGCCCTTCGAGGTAAAGGAGCTGCTCGCGCGCGTGCACGCCGTGCTGCGCCGCACCGGCGACGACGGCAAGCCCAAGAGCAAGAAGCTGACGTTCGACAAGCTCGTCATCAACCTCGACTCCTACGAGCTGATCGTCGACGGCAAAAAGATCGACACGCCGCCCAAGGAGATGGAGCTGCTGTACCACCTCGCGGCGACGCCCAACCGCGTCTACACCCGCAACCAGCTGCTCGACGAGGTGTGGGGCTTCGACTACTTCGGCGACAGCCGCACCGTCGACGTGCACATCAAGCGCCTGCGCGAAAAGCTCGAGGGCGTGTCCGACAAGTGGACGCTCAAGACCGTCTGGGGCGTGGGCTATAAGTTCGAAGCGGAAGAGACGTAAGTGAAAAGCATTTATTTCAAAAACTTCGCCGCGACCGCCGCCATGGTCATGTTCAGCTTCCTCATCCTCGGCACGGCATTCGTGTTCCTCGGCCGCAGCTATGTCATCAGCGAGTACCGCGACAACATGGTCTCCAACGCTGAGGAGGTCAGCCACGCCGCGCAGGCGCTCGTGCGCGACGGCGAGCTTTCAAGCTGGGACCTGCGTATGGTCATCAGCACTCTTGCACAATCTACCGGTAACCACATCTTCATCACGGACACCGACGGGACGATCGTGTCCTGCTCGTGCCGCAACATCGCCTGCGAGCACCTCGGCCGTACGGTCGGCACCGCGTCGATGATCCAGCTGCGCAGCGACGGCAAGCTCAACCTCATCACGAGCCTCGGCGGGTTTTACGGCTCCGCGCACTACGTCGTCGCGCAGCCGATCACCATCGGCACGGCCGCGCGCGTGGTCGGCTACGTGTTCGTGGCCACCAACAGCGCCACGATCATCGACGGCTGGCGCACGTTCGTGTGGGTGTTTCTCGCCGCGTCCGCCGCCGTGATGATGATCGCGCTGCTGCTCTCGCTCGTGACGAGCAAGCGCATGGCCCAGCCGCTCGACGAGATGGCCGTCGCGGCCAAGAAGTTCGCCCACGGCGACTTCTCCGCCCGCGTCACGGACGACGGACGCACCGACGAGGTCGGCGCGCTCATCTCGGCGTTCAACACCATGGCAGACTCGCTCGAGACGAGCGAGCAGCGCCGCAACGCCTTCATCGCCAACGTCTCGCACGAGCTCAAGACCCCCATGACCACCATCGCCGGCTTTGCCGACGGGATCCTCGACGGCACGATCCCCAAGGATCAGGAGGACAAGTACCTCGCCACCATCGCCGACGAGACGCGCCGGCTCTCGCGCCTCGTGCGTAGCATGCTCGACATGTCGCGCCTCGAGAGCACGGGTGAGGACCTGACGCGCCGGCGCGAGTTTGACATCTCGGAGAAGATCGTCAGCACCATGCTCAGCTTTGAGGCGCGCGCCAACGACAAGCAGCTCGACGTCGACCTCCAGCTGCCCGAGGACTCCATGCAGGTGCTCGCCGACCCCGACGCCATCACGCGCGTGCTCTATAACCTGATGGACAACGCCGTCAAGTTCGCCGCGCCCGGCAGCACGCTGTGCGTCTCGCTCTGGAAGTCGGAGGGCAAGGCCTATATCTCCGTGCGCGACCACGGCGAGACCATCCCGCCGGACGACCTGCCGTTCATCTTCGACCGCTTCCACAAGTCCGACCGCAGCCGCAGCCTCGACCGCGACGGCGTGGGGCTCGGCCTGTACCTGGTCAAGAGCATCCTCGACGCGCACGGCGAGGACATCGCCGTTACGAGCCGCGACGGGGTGACGGAGTTCGTGTTCACGCTCACGCTCGCAAAGCCCGCGCCCAAGCCCACCGCCAAGCCCGAGAGCACCGGCCGCCGGGGCGGGCGCAAGAGTTCATGATTTGTTCGCGGAATTCATAAAATGTTTGTTTTCCATTCATAAGCAACACAAAATCACGTGCTATCATCAAATCGTTCCTTGGGAGGGACACCACAATGTACGACAACGTCCGCAAACCGGAGTCCGACTGGTATGAGGCCGGCTGCGCCGCGCCCCGCACCGACACCGCAGGCACCGGCTGCTACGACTCCTACTGGAGCCCGTCGCAGGCCGCCGCGCCGAAGAAAAAGTCCCATCAGGGGCTGAAGATCACGATGATCGTCCTCGGCGTGCTCGTACTCATCATCGCGTCCTGCTATGTGTTCGCCGGCCGCGGCCGGGAGGCCATCTCCCCCGACGGTGAGCCGGGCCAGCACGGCAGCGTGACGCTCCCCCGCGAGGACACGGATGATGACACCACCGTCACCGGCAAGAATGAGCTGCCGGCCGCGCCGACCGATCCGAGCGTGACCATGACGCTCCAGCCCGCCGGGGGCAGCGCGCTCTCATTGCAGAGCGTGTATGCCAAGTGCCTGCCGTCCGTCGTCGGCATCCATGCCGACATCAGCCGCAGCGAATACAGCACAGGCACCGGCGTCGTGCTCACTGCCGATGGCTACATCGTCACGAACACGCACGTGCTCGACGGCGCCAAGGCCGTCACCGTGACGACCTCGGACGGTACCGAGTACACCGGCAAGCTCGTCGGCGCGGACGCCGTGAGCGACATCGCCGTGCTCAAGATCGAGGCGCAGGGCCTCACGCCCGCCGAATTCGGCGACTCCAGCTCCCTGCAGGTCGGTGACGACGTTGTGTCCATCGGCAACCCGCTCGGCGAACAGCTGCGCTGGACGATGACCAACGGCATCATCTCCGCCATCAACCGCGACATGGTCTATAACGGGCACAGCATGACGCTCCTGCAGACCAATGCCGCCATCAACGAAGGCAACTCCGGCGGCCCGCTCATCAATATGTATGGGCAGGTGATCGGCATCACGAACATGAAGGCCCTGTCCACGGGCGTGGAGGGCATCGGCTTCGCGATCCCGACGGCCGCCATCCGCCCGATCGTCAATGCGCTGCTTGCCGACGGCCGTGTTTCCGGCCGCGTGAGCATCGGCATCACCGTGGGCGCGGTGTCCTCCGCCGCTTCCGAATACTACGATCTGCCCGAGGGGCTGTATATCAGCGCCGTCGCCGAGGGCTCGGACGCCGAGAAAAAGGGCATCCAGTCCGGCGATATGCTGCTGGCCGTCAACGGTCAGGCCGTGACCACCACCTATGATGTCAGCGCCGTCAAGGACGGGCTGAAGGTGGGCGACACCGTCACGCTGACCATCTACCGCGACGGCAAAACGTTCGACGTCGACGTCCGACTCGTCGATACGAACGATCTCTCTTGATTTGCTAGTTTCTCCCTCCTCATATTCTCCTCTCTATTGAACGAACCCCAGGCGGCTTGCCGTCTGGGGTTTGTTCTATATTGGGGTGGAAAATGATGCGGCAGGTCATGTGATCGAGCAGCAGGGGAGCCCGAGGGGGCAAGGCCCGCCTCGGTTCGGATACTGCGAGCTTGCGCAGCAAGCCGACGAACCCCAGATGGGTAAAACCATCTGGGGTTTGTTCTATGTTGGGGGGTGTCGCTGCTGCGCTGTGAAATTGCGCAGCAGGGGAGCCCGAGGGGGATCAAGCCTTCCCTTCAAGGAGAAGGCTTTATGGGCGACGCTGGTCGAGCAGTGCAGAAATGAAACTACCATGGTGCGTGACGTTGGGAAACACGGCATCCGCCTCGCGATAGTCGCACCACCTCCTCAGGGAGAAGGCTTATGGGTGCGGATGAAAAAACAGCGGCGTCACGGAGCTGTCTCCGTGACGCCGCGGCGTCGGTGCGCGCACTTAACGCTTACGCTTATTCTTCTGATACAGGGCCCACAGGCCGTTGAGCAGCAGGTTCTTATCATACGTGATCTCGCGGCGGCAGTACGGGATGATGCAGCCGCTGAGGCCACCGGTCGCGATGACGGCGGCGGGCTCACCGAGCTCGGCCTCCATGCGCTCGATCATGCCGTCGAGCATGGCGGCCGTGCCGTAGACGCTGCCGGAGCGCATGGCCTCGACCGTGTCGGTGCTGATGCACCTTTTCGGCGCGTCGAGCGAGATGTGCGGCAGCTGCGACGTGCCGCTCGCGAGCGCCTCGAGCGAGATGCCCACGCCGGGGATGATGGCCCCGCCGAGCACGCGCGCCTCGCGGTCGATCACGGTCATGGTGGTGGCCGTGCCCATGTCGATGATGATGAGCGGCGGCTTATGAATGGCCAGCGCGGCGGCCGCGCCGACGACGAGGTCGCTGCCCATGGTGGCGGGATTGTCGAGCGCGATGTTCAGCCCCGTTTTCATGCCGGGGCCGACGACGAGCGGGCGGATGCCCGTGATCATGCGCACGGCGGCGATGAGCGCGCCGTTGATCGGCGGCACGACGGACGACAAAATGGCGCCGTCGATGTCCTCCGGCGCGATGCCGGAAAACTCGATCACCTGCCGCAGCGAGATGGCGTACTCGTGCGCGGTCTTGTCGCGGTCGGTCTCCAGACGGGCAATGTTGCGGATGCCGGACTCGTCGAGAAAACCGATCACAATATTCGTATTGCCAACGTCCAGAGCAAGCAGCATATCAGTCCACCGGGCCTTTCTTGCCGGCCGCGATCAGCCGGGTGATGGTCGGGCTCAGGACGAGATTCACGCCCAGCTCGAGCAGGAAATTCACGCCCACGAGGGTCGTGACGATATAGGCCGCGACAGCCGTGCCGCCGGCCCATGCCTGCAGCTGCGGCTGATAAAACAGCACCATGGCGAGCACGAACAGCCCGGTGTTGACGACCGGGGCGGCCGCGGCCGCGACGATGACGCCCGCGAGCGGGTGCTTTTTGCCGATGGCGCGATAGAGCGCACCGGCAACGAGGCCGGCCGCCGTGCCCTTGATGAGGCAGACGAGCACGGTCATGACCGGGCGCGCGGAAAACATGATGTAGCCGCCCTGATCGGCACCGGTGACGACGGCGATCGTGACGACGACGCCAAACACGAAGCCGAGCCACGCGCCGGCGCTGACGCCGTAAACGGCTGCGCCGACCACGATCGGGATCAGCACGAGCGACACGGCGAACGGGCCGACCTTGATGAAGCTGCCGAGCAGCTGCAGCACGACGACGATGGCGGTGAAGAGTGCAAGCCCAGCCAGACGCCGGGTCTTACCATTGCTGTTGTTCATTTTTTGAATACCTCCTAAGCTGCTGTTCCCGCTCCGGGCGGGATATAGCGCAGGAGTATCTTACCCAATCCGGCACAAAAAATCAAGAGCGGACGTGCAAACTTTGCACGTCCGCCCATGACAATTTTTGATGATGCAATTACTTCAGCGCATCCACGGTCGCCAGATACAGGGCATCCGACCCGTCGGACGGCATGCTGAAGCCGGTGCGCGGCGAGAAGCTGAAGCCGTTGAGCGTCGGGCCGTCCTGCAGGCAGGAGCGCTTGAACTGCTGGCTGAAGAGGCGGCGGCAATAGCTGCGCAGCCACTTCTTGAGCGTCGCGTGGTCAAACTCGTCGCCGTAGGCGATGTCGGCCAGGCGCAGCACCTTCTCGGGCGCGAAGCCGTGATCGACCAGATAGTACAGGAAGAAGTCCTGCAGGTTATACGGGCCGACGGAGTCCTCGCTCTTCTGGGCGATCTCGCCGTTGCGCGTCGGGGGCAGCAGCTCGGGGCTGACCGGCGTGTCGAGCACGTCGAGCAGGGCCTTGGCGAGCACTTTGTCCTCCGTCGTCTCGGCGACGTAGCGCACGACCATCTGCACCATGGTCTTGGTGGAGCCGGCGTTGACGTCGTACATGGAGATGTGGTCGCCGTTGTAGGTGCACCAGCCGTCGGCAAACTCGCTCATGTCCTCGGTGCCGACATGGATGCCGCCGTCGGCGAAGCCGTTGGCCACGTCCATGAGGATCTGGGTGCGCTCGCGCGCCTGCGAATTCTCATACACGACGTTGCGGTTTTCGGGGTCGTGGCCGATGTCCTTGAAGTGCTGCATGACGCTCTCGCCGATGTCGATGACGCGCACGGTCGCGCCGAGCTGCTCGGACACGATGATGGCGTTGGACTTCGTGCGGTCGGTCGTGCCGAAGCACGGCATGGTCACGGCGGTGACGTAGTCGGCCGGCAGGCCCATCATCTTCACGGCCTCGGCGCAGATGATGACGGCGAGCGTGGAGTCCACGCCGCCGGAGATGCCGACGACCGGGTGCTTGAGACCTGCGTATTGCATGCGGCGCACGAGGCTCGCGGCCTGCATGTGCAGCAGGCGCTTGGCCGCGGCGTGATAATCGGCCGGATCGTCCGGGCGGTAGGGGTACTTGCCGAACGGGCGGGTGAGCACGGTCTCCTCCACGCCCTCGCCCCACTCGGTGACGACGTAGGACGCAGCGTCGCCGGTGAAGGTCGCGTCCTTGCGGCGCGCGGCGATGAGCAGCTGCACGTCGAGCTCGGTCACGACGTCGGAGCAGCCGTCCTCGGCGCTCGTGAGCACCTTGCCGTCCTCGGCGACGAGGCACAGGCCGGAATACGTCGCGTCGGTGCTCGACTCGCCGAAGCCGGGAGCCGCCAGCACGACGCCGGCGTGCAGCCGCGCGCTCTCGGCGCGTGCGGCGGTGGTCACACGGCAGGCGGAGTCCGTCGCCATCGGGAAGCCCGCCATCTCGACGAGCACGGTCGCACCGGCGAGCGCGTGGCGCACGGCCGGGGACACCGGGGCGGACACGTCCGCGCCGACGAGCACGGCGGCGTTCAGCTCGCTGACCGCGCTGTGCTGGAACAGCTGCTGCGGGTGGAAATCGACCGGGCCGAGCGAGCCGATCTGAATATCGTCGAGCAGCGCGCCGGGCAGGGCGAAGTGCTTGTCGCCCGGGCAGCTCGCCGGCACGACGCCGAGCAGCTCGCCGTTGCACACGGCGGCCGCCGCGTCATACACCTTCGCGCCCTGCGCGACCGGCAGGCCGACGAACACGAGCATGTCCTTGCCCTCGGAGGCCTTGACGACCTGCTCGAGCGCGGCCGCCGCGCCCGCGAGCAGGGTGTTCTGATAGAACAGATCGCCGCAGGTGGCGCCCGTGAGCGTCAGTTCCGGGAACACGAGCACCTTCACGCCGAGGCGCGCGTGCTCGTCCATGGCGCGGATGACGGCATCCGCATTGAACATCGGGTCTGCTACCCGGATCTCGGGAGCAGCCGCTGCAACCTTGATAAATCCGTGTTTCATGTTGATTCTTCCTTTTCTCTATTCTAATTTGCTTTCTCGAATGTAAAGAGCGCCGCGTCGTAAAACTTCAGCACCGCGCCGCGCACGGGCACGTATTCCTTGGCCGATGCCGTCACGGTGACGGTACCGTCACCCGCCTCGGCGTGCGCGGTCTCGTCGAGCACGGGCAGGACGTTGACGTTGAGCTCCTGCGCAAGCTCGTCGAGATGCTGGGCGTAATAGTCGCTGTCGTGCGGCGGCGTGTAGCCCGGCACGGGGTTTGCGCCCCGCGTGAGGCAGAACACCACCATCAGCACCGACAGCAGCAGCACGAAGCCGCCGCCCACGGGCCCGAGCCAGCGGGCGATCTGCGCGCCGGGCTCCTCCTTCGCGGTCGGGTCCGGCGGCGGGACGATCTTCGGCATGGCTTAAAACCGGATGCGCGCGGCGATGTAATCCTCGAGCTGCTCCATGGGGATGCGCTCCTGCTGCATGGAGTCGCGGTCGCGCACGGTCACGCAGCCGTCGGCGGCGGAGTCAAAGTCGAACGTCACGCAGTACGGCGTGCCGATCTCGTCCTGGCGGCGGTAGCGCTTGCCGATGGAGCCGGCCTCGTCATAGTC
>ERZ1673697.43-NODE-43-length-179729-cov-9.347502_pt1 | contig 179729 bp, 164 predicted proteins | sample MGYA00580227_ERZ1673697 | MGnify/ENA primary metagenome ERZ1673697 (study PRJEB41218, sample SAMN15661759) | gut metagenome | host: Homo sapiens | place: Canada: London | collected 2015-08-20/2019-03-30 | study: EMG produced TPA metagenomics assembly of...
TCTGCTGCTTTTGTAAAGCTCTGTTCTTTTGCTACTGTTAAAAAATAGCGTAATAGTCTTAATTCCATGTTTTTATATTCCTACAAATTTTTTATTCTAACCATTCTATCATGTTGCATCCCAGACATCATCTATATCTTTAATGTGACATTTTACAGTCTTATGTGATAAGTTATTTCAGATAAATTTTCTCTATTCGTCGTTGCTCCAACTCGGCCCTAAGAATAATCCCAAGTGTCAGACAATAGTCCGGATCCCTCAGATCACTGCCAAGCATGGCAGTAATATGAGATAACCGATCCAGCAGCGTAGAACGATGCAGATAAAGCGCCGCAGCAGTTTTTGTAACAGAAAGATTATTGTCCAAATACACCCTCAGAGTATGTAAATAAGAAACCTGTGAACTGTCATCATGTTTCTTCAGGCGTTTCAGGCCTTCCGTATAATAAACCCAGCTTGGCCGTCCCGCCAGAGCACTGTTGAGAAGCTGCGGAAGCAAATAGTCCTGAAAATAGAATATGATAGAATTATCTTCCTGAGAAAGTCCGTTCTGCAACGCCGCAGAAGCCTGAAACCAGGCATGATTTCCATCGTAGAGATTGTTAAATGAGGAGGAAACACCACAAATGGCTCCAAGTTTTTCCAAAACGGAAGTCAGCGAATCCATTGATTCCTTTTGAACCTGATCAGCAGGCAGAAATTCTACAACAGCATCCTCAAATTCAAATGCAAATGATCCTGGATGTCGCTCCTCCAAAGCAGCAGAAAGATAGGTTCCTGAAAGATGACTACCGCTGGATTCCGGAATCAGCTTCATACAGATCCAATCATGCTTTCCATTTTCCATACTCAAAGCACGACGATATTCAAAATCAATACGCTGCCCGGAAATGACGCTGCGCAAGGCTCGTCGTACAACGGTACGGGTACTGGACAAAATCGGATTCTGCTGAATAGCCTGTCGCAGAAGTTTGGAAAAGAAAACTGCCAATGCCCTGTCAGAGGACCTGAATGGACGAGATCCTTCAAAAACAGTCAGACATCCTAAGTATTCTTCCTGATCGAAAATATTTACAGAAAGAGAACGCTTTCCCTGTAATTCCAGCAACAGAGGTTCGCGAACATAGTTGGACATATCATGCAAAGACAGAAATGTTGCCATTTTCTCAACATCGAAAGATTGCGTATCCAATTGCAATCCCAATTGTTTTTTCAGGTACTCTTCCTCCGTCACTCCCAGATAGCGAAAATCCGAGCCTATAAGCAGCATTGGATTTTCAAAGATGCCTCTGCTGGCATCCAGCATTTGAGACAAAGCTGCACCATGGCGCAGGATGAACCAGAGCCTTTTCTCCCAGGTATCATATTGATTGAATACCTCCTGCACCAAATTGAATATTCGAAAAATGTCCTGGCTGCCATGTATAAGAATAACGCTGCACCGCTCATAGTAGGCATTAAGATTCCAGTGTTCTCCCAAACATACCAGACAGACATTTTCTCCCAACTCTGGTGTCTGTGGTAAATGATCTGCAGAACAGACATAGACACTATTTTCCTCAAAGGACTGAGATCGATCCAGATAAAATTCCGGTCGGTTCAAGATCAGTGTACTGTTCTTCCTGCCATGAAACAAAACTCCTGTCAGTTCTTCTTTCAGCCTCCAATAAAGAATATCCGCGCATAACTTCATAACCAGCCTCCCAAATTATTCTAAAAATATTATAATTTTTCAAAAAAAAGCTGTCAAGATATCACCCATACGTTTTGTATGGGTGGCATCTGTTTTATATGCATTATTCACAAATAATGGCCATATAAATTGTATGGTTTTTTAGAATACAAATTGTATGTAAAGAAGAAGATAAAAACCATCTTTTTGTAGAATGTTCGATGCAGTATTTTTTGACTATAATAAATCAAAACAAAAGTAGACAGGAGGTATACCATGCTAAAAGAAAAACTGGAGACGAAAAAATGCTTTTCAACTGCCTGGGGCAGACTAATTACGGAGGAAGAAGCCTATCGACAGCTGAATCGCCAAATTGCCGCTATGACTGCCAATCTTTTTCAGGTCATGCGCATTTTTGAACCTAACTGGGAAAAACGCACCGCAGCCATCTGCAATATTGCCAATATGATGAATATGGCAGTTGCAGGAAGCCCCGATGAACAGAAAAACTATGTTAATGCTGCTCTCTATGAAGCATTTAACATCCCGGAGCTTTGTGAAAAATCCAGCTGGCTTGGTGGCATTACCGGTGACTCCGGCGATGAATGGGAAAATATGGCCGGTCGAGTAATACAGTTTACCCGAAATCGAGTGGAAAAAGAGCTGGATACCTGTCCCTGGGATATTGTGGGCAGCGAACTGTGCAATATGACCACCAGTATGTTCACTGCAAACTTCGATCTGGCTTCTTCCAACGGAACAGAAAACGAAGTGGCACTGAATATGTGCCAGGCACGAGGCTGTGGTAACAAGCACTGTCGTGTCGTGGCAGAACGACGGGATGTCTATGGACTGCCGAAGCAGGATTGGCTGGAACATATGCAGCAACCTGTAGATCCTATTCATGATACGCCTCGAGAACGCATGGTCAAAGATGGTCAGTGTCTGCGTAATGGTCAATACACACAGAACTTCGGCGAGGAAACATCGCTGGAAAAAGCATATCACTGGGTTGCGCAAATGGGCTGGGTATGGTCTATCCAGTTCCCAATGATGGCTATTAAAGAGATGGCGCCTGATGAAGATGAATTCATGCGAGTATTCCGCATTATCTTTGCTACTGCCGGTAAAAATCAGTTTATCGATCCCTTTGCAAAAGAAGGTCTGCGGAGTTTTCTGGGCATTCCTCATGATATGGACGAGAACGACGGCCGCATTCTCGGCGGATATATCCGCTATATGCTGGACGTACAACAGGTCCCCTATGAGATGGTTCGCTGGACCAAGGATGAAACCTGGATCAAGGTCAAATCAGAGGACTTTACTGCCCGTTATGAGATGGCACCTCTGGATGAACTGGTAGATGCCTACGAGGCACAGTGGAATGGTGCAGCTAAAACGCTGGTCAGCACGGAATGGTCCTGTGTAATCGAAAATCGTGACGAAGAAGAAATGTACATCAAGGTCATCCGCAAGGAAGACTCGCGAATGCTGTAAAGGAGGAGGACAAAATATGCTGTTTAGAGAAGATAACGTCGCACGCGCAGACGCTGATGCTATACGTAAGGGTGTGGGATTTTACCGCTGGACACACGATATCGTAGAGATTACCGGCAAAGACGCACTGGAGGTTCTTCAAAAGATTTATATCAGCAACATTTCCAAAGTTGCTGTCGGACGTTCAAAATACACTGCATCGCTGGATGAAAACGGTGAAATCATTGACGATGTGATCGTCATGCACATGGCAGATGGTCTGTACTGGGTCTCCGACCTCTATGGACCACGTTTGCTACCGTGGATTGAGAAGCACAAAGGTACAGCTGATATTCAGACAAAAATCATCACCTATGACTGGGATATGTATGCCATACAGGGACCTGATAGTATCAATGCGATGAATGCCATGTTAGATAAACCGATTGACGAACTCAAACGGTTTGGCATCTGCGAGCGTAAGATTGGCGATATTCCTGTCTATATTCACCGTTCCGGCTTCACCGGTGAAAATGGCTATGAAATCTATTCTGCATTTGATAAGAGTGCAGAAATTCACAATTTAGCACTGAAAGCTGTCGAAGCTGTCGGAGGACGTGAACTTCAAACTCTTGAAGTCTATGTCCGATCTATCCCAATGGAAAAAGGCTTCGCGCTCAAACAGGACTTTAAGCACCTGAGTCCATATGAGTGTGGACTCGGATGGGCCGTTGCCGCTGATAAAGATTTCATTGGTAAAGAGGCTGCACTGGCGCGTAAAGAACATCCGAAATATCGTATGGTCGGTCTTGAATTTTCACGTGAATCAACAGAAGATATCTCCATCTGGGAGCGTGTATACTGGTACGGTGTGGAAGTCGGCCGCTGTGCACAGACAATCTACGGCTATACAGTCGACAAAAACATTGGTTTTGCCACCGTCCGCGCTGACATACCCGATGGTGCGGAGCTGACCGTTGGCTGCAATGATTCTCCGGCCATCGTGGTAAACAAAGTTTTCTGCTGAGAAAGGAGGACATTATGGGAAGATTAGATGGAAAAGTCTGTATCGTAACAGGTGCATCTGCAGGTATCGGCCGTGCCACAGCAGAACTGTTCTGCCGTGAAGGTGCCAAGGTCGTGGCGGTTGCTCGCCGCGAAGAGCGTCTTAGAGACCTGGCCGAAGAATGCAGCGAACTACCTGGCGAGATAATCTGGCATGCAGGTGATGTCGGTGATCCGGCAACTGCTGTAAACATGGTAAAAAAAGCAGTGGAGACATTCGGAAAACTGGATATCGCCGTAAACGATGCCGGTATCATGGATGACAACACCGCTATTGCGGACATGTCTGACACAATGCTTATGGAAACATTCCGCATCAACACATTTGGTCTCATGTATGGAATGCGTGAAGAATGCAGACAGTATCTTGCACAGGGCAACGGTGGCGTAATCGTCAACATCTGCTCCGTCGGCGCAACACACCAGACTTCCGGTGCTGCCTACTGTGCAAGCAAGGGTGCTGTGCTGGCAGCAACAAAAAACACAGCATTCATGTACATGGAAGAAGGCATCCGCTGTAATGCACTTTCACCCGGTGGTGTCGTAACTGACATTCCTCTGGTCATGCCTCCTTCCGACGAGTTCGGCTTTGGCCGAACCAGCATGCTGCTGAACTTCTCCGGTGAGCTTGCTATGCCGGAGGACTTGGCTGACGCAATCCTGTTTCTCGCAAGCGACCAGTCCCGCTATGTTAACGGTGAAGAACTTAAATGTGACGGCGGCTGGACATGTTTCTAAAAAATAAGGGAGGATATATATGAGGCTCACCGAGCGACACAACAACAGAAAATATCATCCGCATCAATGCAATTGGAACCGTCAATATGGTCAAAGGTGAGTTTTTCCGCGCTGGTCTGGCCTATGCCATGTCTAAAAAGTTTGTGATCTACTTCACACAGAAAAATGTTTCCAGATTTGAGTTCAAAAAAAGAAACAGTCTCCAAATTGGAGACTGCTTCTTTTTTGAAGATTATTCGATTGCCTGAAGCTCTTTTTCCAGTTCTTCCAGATGTGGTTTCAAAAATGCCGACTGCGGGAAAGATGCCAGTTTCCGTAAGGTCAGACCACCAACCAGTTTCATCTGTGGATTTTTTGAAGCGTCAGGGCTGTACTTATCCAGAACTGCTGCCGCTTCCGGATTTTTCAGGATATCCTTTACTTTGCTGTCAAGTGAAAATGCCATAACACTTACCTCCTGCCGTATATTTTATGGTAATATTATACAAAATATCGGGCAGGAATCATAGCCTACAAAGTGCATGTTTTACAATCATCTTAATCCTTCACTCTAACGGTTATCCAGTTTTCCATATTTTTTCCAATCCAGTTTCCATTACATTTCACGCCTCCTCCAATTTCACATAACCAGACTGTTTTTCTTACTCTGTTTGTGATAAAATCACAGTAACTTCAGAAACTTTCCCATTGTTTTCTTTTTACCGGAGGATTTTTCAATGCAGGAAATACATCATTTTTTTCACTCATTATTCAGTCTCACCCTTGATTTTCGTGTCCGGCTGTTTAATATCCTGGCTTTAGGAGGCACTGTGATCAGCCTGATCATGGCCCTTCTCAGTCTAGGAACCAGTTCCTGGGGAAATGTCCTGATCAACCTTGTGCTGGTCGCAGTCTCAGGAGGACTTTTTCTTTATTCCTATTACAGTGGGAAATATCAGCGATGCTATCTGATCACCATTGTCATGATTTTTCTGATCGTTTTTCCGGTGATGTTTTTTACCAGCGGCGGATATCATGGCGGTATGCCGGCTTTCTTCGTGTTTGCCATTATTTTTACCGTGCTGATGCTGGAAAAAAGACGGGCTCTGATCGTTTCTCTGCTGGAGATTGTCCTATATATAGGACTGTGTCTGGTCGCATACCATTTTCCGCACTTTGTAACTCCTTTTGCCACGGAAGCAGACCGGCTGGCAGATATTCTTCTGGCATTTGTCTCTGTAAGTACTGTCTGCGGCATTGTTCTCTATTTTCATCTGAAGGAATACAACCAGCAGCAGCTCCTTCTGGAGGAACAGAACCGGCGGCTGCGCTCCCTTGACAATGCCAAGTCTACCTTTCTGACCACCGTTGCCCACGAGATTAAAAATCCTCTGAGTTCCATCTCCCTCCACGCCCGCGACACATCCGAGCTCCTTGAGGAAGAACCTCTGGATTTCTCTCTTATGCAGGAAAATCTCCGTACCATTGAACAGTCGGTAATGCGGATCGACCGGATCGTGCTGGATTTGATGGATACCGTTTCCATTGAGCAGGGACGGCTGGCCCTTTCCCTTGTACCATCAGATCTGGGAGTACTTTTACATTCTGTAGAAAAAGATTTCAGCAGTCATCCAAGTTCCGGGAATAACCAGCTGGTCCTTACGATACAACCCGACCTCCCGGAAATCTCTGCAGACTCTGAACGGCTGATCCAGGTTATCACCAATCTGATCTCCAATGCAGAGCATCACACCCAAAACGGAACCATCACCATTTCCCTTACAGGTGAACCGGGCTGGCAGACCATCTGCGTCTCCGACACCGGAACCGGCATGTCAGAAGAAATGCGAAAAAACGCACTCAAGGGTTATGTTTCCGCTGATAAGGATTACTGGCGGCACGGCATAGGCCTCTATGTCTGTCATCAGATCATCACTGCCCACGGCGGCAAAATATGGCTGAAAAGCAAAGAAGGCGAGGGAACTCAGGTGTTCTTCTCACTTCCGGAGGAGGTATCATAAATGAATGAAAAGAAATCGCTTATCCTTATGGTTGAGGATGAAGAACAGGTGCTGAATACTAACTGCCGGATGTTGCAGCGCCGTGGCTACGATGTTCGCACTGCACAGACAGTCTCCGAAGTCTGTCATCAGCTTGAAGAACAGCTGCCGGATCTTCTCATCCTGGACATTATGCTTCCGGACGGAAACGGCTTGGATATCTGCCGCCACTTCCGCGAAAAAACCATGAACCCTGTTCTTTTTCTCACAGGAAAAAGCGATATCCGCGATAAGGTAGAAGGGCTTCAGCAGGGAGGCGACTATTATCTCACCAAACCTTATAATTTTGACGAATTTCTGGCCGTGATCCAGATGCTTCTGGAACGCCAGAAACGAATAGAAGAAAAAATAAAAGAAAAATTTCAGGCTTCCCGCCAGATCACAATCGGAAGCCTGCGGCTGGATCTTTCGGACGACCATGCATATCTCAATAATGCCGACACAGGTCTTACCCGTACCGAATTCTCCCTGCTGCGTCTCCTTGCCGAAAACCAGGAGAAGGTTTTTTCTGCAAAGGAACTCTATGAAGCAGTATGGGGCAGCTGTGCGGGAACAGATACCAGCACGGTACGATGGCATATCTTTAACTTACGGGTTAAGATCGGTGCCGAGAATACCGATGAATATGACATTGTCTCGGTTTATGGTAAGGGATATCTTTTTACCTGCCGGTAAATGTCTCTTTTTCTTCACATTTCTGAATATCAGAATCTGTCTGTTACAATATACTTAACAGACAGGTTCTTTTTATCAGGAGGTGCCTATGCATAAAAAATTCTTAGTTCTTTTAACAGGCTCGATCGCTCTTTCCATATCTGCAGTCCCAGTCCTCGCTTCTGACCCTCCAACCGATGATGGTCAGTATATCTGGCAGGATGAAAACGGAGATTACTGGTACCGCAATGGTTCCGAGGATGAATATATCGGCGAAGGTAATTATGCCCCTGATCCTGATTCCGGTGAACTGATGGAAAGCAACGATGCCGGCTGGACCGAGCAGGACGGTTATTTTGAACCTCATTATTATTATGAGGATGGCAGTGTGTGGCTGGAGGACGCTACCGGAACCACTTATATTGGCTCCAGAGATACATATTATATTGATGACTACGGCAATCTTCAGGAATATTCCGAATCAGAAGCTGCTTCCTCCTCCGGGGATTCTTCAGAAGAATACTCTAAATCAGAAAAGCGTGGCGAACTTCATATGCGGGTTGGATTCACTGCTGATGATACGATCAGAGAATCCATGCCTGAAAAAGAAGGTTATTTCGAGCAACGTTCCGTAAATGAGGGAAAAAGTACTGCCTTTGCTTTAAAAGTAGCTAATTCTTCTCTGGAGGATTCTTCCCTGAAGGGTTTTCTGGCAGAATACTATCCGGTAAAGGGTGAGATCATCACTCAAAAGGATCTTACCTTTGAATCTTATCCTGTTACGAAATATCAATATTTAACCGCAGTCAACGAAGAAGAAAAAAATGTGGATGCGCTTGTATGCCAGACTGACGATTATACATTTGGACTTTTTATCCTGACTCCGTCAGACACCTATGATAAGACCGCTGAAAAGGAAGCTGCAGAGCTGATCAAATCCATAGATTTTGTTTACGCAGAGAATGTGGATATGGCCATGACGGATTACTTCCAGGTTCTTACTCCGGAGCGTTGGAAATATCTCTGCCATTATGAAACGACCGAAACCGAAAATGGTGGATATAAACTGACTTATTACAATGAAGATGTTCCTGTGCTGACACTGGAAGCCAGATATTACGATGGTGAAGACCAGCCTCTGGACAGTGTATGGCAGGGCTATCTCGGCCGCATCGAGACAGTCGATGGCAAAAAATACAATCTTCTGTCCACTATCAGCCAGTACTCCGAGGATGCCTCTGACGAATGGAAGGAAATGTATGACACCTATCTGGATACCATAAACGGAATCCGCATGATGGATGGCTGTTCTCTGACCGAAGGAAGCCATACCTGATTTCCCGGTCCCCTCTACCGTTATTTTGCAGACCGGAAAATCTATAGCTGTATCTCAACCGCAAAAGACACATCATATTTACACAAAAGAAGCTGCAGAACTTGAGTCTTCATTGTTCTGCAGCTCCTTTGTATTATTCTGTCCATCATCCACATCATTGATTCCTGCAATAAAGGTTTCAATGAGCTACTCACTTAATTATATATTTTGTGGTGAAAACAGAGAAAATTTCTATTTCTTCTTTACGTGTTTATAAGTCTTTTACAAACTCCACTGCATTTTGGATATCTTTATCATCCGGATGTCCTTTTGCAATACCTCCAACCAGTTTGAAGGGACCAAATGTATCATATCCTTTGCATCCAAATTTCCCTACTACGCTGGCATGTTTTTTATCCAGAATCTGCTCTATGGATCTATAATTCGCACTTCCACCATAAGTGCAGATCAGGAATACCTTTTTGTCATCTGACAAATTCTTTTCTGCAAATTTTAATATCGACTGATGAAATTTCGAAAAATAGATTCCTGATGCAAACCCGATCATATCATAACTTCTCAGATCTGCATCTGACTGTTTTACTGCATCAATCAAATCAACCTGACATCTTTCTGCTATGCTTTTTACTATTTTTTCTGTATTTCCATGATGTACTGATGCATATACGATTGCTTTTCTCATATCTATACCCTTTCTATCCGCTCAACAAAAGAATTATACCATCATTTGTCAGCTTGTAAATCTGTTTCATTACAGGCAATCAGCTCAAAATGATTTCGATTTGTTTTTATAAAGCCTTCTTTTTGTAACTTTGATATCTCCGTAGACATTGCCGCACGGTCTATGCAAAGATAATCTGCCAGCTGCTGCCGGTCAAAGGGAATGTCAAAAGATAACGACGAATGTCTGATGGATTCTGCCGACAAATATGACAATAGTTTATCCCTTGTCGTTCGCTTGCCAACATGAGTAATCTTATCGTTCAGGATTAGTATCTTATTTGCCAGGACACTGACCAGGTTACGTATCAGCTTCTGATGATGCTCACATGCAGTTTGACAAGTAACCAAAAGCCTTTGGACATTTAAGAAAATAATCTCACAATCCTCATCTGCTGCCACACTGATATTCAGAACAGCTCCCAGGCTTGCCGCATATGGTTCTCCAAAAAAATCTCCAGCATGACATTTCGACAGAATATTCCGATGTCCCCAAAGATCTTCCTGCATTACAAGAACACAGCCCGACACCACAAGGCCCATTACCTCAGTAGAATCTCCTGCTCTGAAAATATAAGAAGCTCGTTCTTTTGAAATTACGGTTGCATTTACACAATGCAATATGGATAATATCTCGTTATCACTAAGACCTTTAAAAAATGGACTGTTTCTTAGAATAGGCAAATATTTCTCCAAAATCGTTCCTCCTGTTGGAAATCAAACATACAAGTTGTATTTATCATACTATAATTTTAGCAGAAACAAAAGTTAAATACTATTGACGGAGGATAAAATGATAAGAAAGATTATCAGGATTGATAAAGACAAATGTAACGGCTGCGGTGCCTGTGCAAGTGCCTGTCACGAAGGTGCTATTGATATCATTAACGGAAAAGCCGAACTGGTAAGAGAACATTTCTGTGACGGACTAGGCGATTGTCTCCCAGAATGTCCCACAGGCGCCATTTCTTTTGAAGAAAGAGAAGCCCCTGAATATGATGAAAAAGCCGTGCAAGAAGCACAGAAAAAAACACTTCAGAACTGGCCGGTACAGATTAAACTGGCACCTGCAAATGCACCATATTTTAACGACGCTAAGCTTTTAATCGCAGCCGATTGTACTGCTTACGCATATGCCAGTTTCCATCAGGATTTTATTCGGAATAAGGTGACTTTAATTGGTTGTCCAAAATTAGATCAGGTAGATTATAGTGATAAACTGACCGAGATTATTCAAAACAACAACATTCAAAGTGTGACAATTGTAAGAATGGAAGTTCCATGCTGTGGTGGTCTGGAAATGGCAGCAAAAAAATCTCTTCAAAATAGTGGAAAATTCTTACCATGGCAGGTTATAACGATAAGTATTGATGGAAACATTATGGAATAAAGGAGGATACAACAATGGATAAAAAAATGTTTTGCTTTCAGTGTGAACAGACAGTCGGATGTACCGGCTGTACAGGAAATGCTGGTGTCTGTGGAAAAAAGGCGGATACAGCTAAATTACAGGATGAACTGACAGGTGCGTTGATCGGTCTTGCAAGAGCCGTCGATGGCGCAGAAACTATTTCTAAAAGAACCGGACAGGTCATAATTGAAGGACTATTTACCACAGTTACAAATGTGAGCTTTGATAATACATCTATCGAAAAAATGATACGAAAAGTCAGAGCTGAAAAAGAACGACTGGTTCCTGACTGCGGCAGATGTCAGTCACCGTGCGGTAAAACAGACGAATACGACATGCAGCAGCTGTGGAATACCAACGAAGATATTCGTTCCTTGAAGTCTCTGATTCTTTTCGGGATTCGCGGAATGGCAGCCTATGCCTATCACGCAAATGTTCTGAATTTCGAAGATGCCGAAGTAAATCGTTTCTTCTGCGAGGCATTATTTAAGATTGGCTATGAAGAAAGTATGGAGGCTCTGCTTCCTACAGTACTGAAAGTAGGGGAAATCAACCTGAAGTGTATGGCACTTCTTGACAAGGCAAATACAGAAACCTATGGAACGCCAGAGCCAACCGAAGTTACTCTTACCATAGAAAAAGGACCTTTTATTGTCGTGACTGGTCATGATCTGAAAGACCTGCAGCTTTTACTTGAACAGACAGAAGGAAAAGGAATCAACATCTATACCCACGGTGAAATGCTCCCTGCCCATGCCTATCCACTCTTAAAGAAATTCTCTCACTTAAAAGGAAATTTCGGAACTGCATGGCAGAATCAGCAGAAAGAGTTTGATCATCTTCCGGCTCCGATCCTTTACACCACCAACTGTCTGATGCCGCCAAAAAGCAGTTATGCTGACAGAGTATTTACAACAGAAGTGGTTGCTTTCCCAGGCGCTGTTCATATCGACGAGAAGAAAGATTTCACACCGGTTATTGAAAAAGCACTGGAACTGGGTGGTTACAAAGAAGATCAGACACGCACAGGCATCAACGGCGGTACGAAAGTAACAACCGGTTTCGGGCATGCAGCTATTCTTTCCCATGCGAATACTGTAGTAGAAGCAGTAAAATCAGGCGCTATCCGCCATTTCTTCCTGGTTGCCGGCTGTGATGGTGCCAAACCGGGTCGAAACTATTATACGGAATTCGTGAAACAGACACCTTCTGACAGTATCGTTCTCACCCTGGCATGTGGAAAATTCCGTTTCAATGATCTCGATCTGGGAGAGATCGGTGGTCTTCCACGACTGATGGATATGGGTCAGTGTAATGATGCTTATGGTGCGATCCAGGTTGCTGTGGCACTTGCAGATGCATTTGGATGTTCTGTAAATGAGCTTCCGCTTTCCTTCGTTCTCTCCTGGTATGAACAAAAAGCAGTCTGTATCCTGCTGACACTTTTACACCTGGGTATCAAGAACATCCGTCTTGGTCCTTCTCTTCCGGCGTTCCTGTCTCCTAATATTCTGAACTATCTGGTGGAAAATTATGGTATTGCACCTATTACTACACCAGAAGAAGACATCAAAACACTGATGAATCATAGCAAATAAATTTTTCAAGATCTTTATATAGAATCAACAAAGCCGATACCGGATTCCAAAATCCTGCATCGGCTTTATGATTATAATTGTCTTTTTTATTATCTGTAATATATACCGCTCCAGTAAATATTGTCTTTCACGATTGTTTCAGGTGGAAGCTCTACACCATCCAATGCCCATTTTTTATATTCTGCAAAACCCACTCGGTCTATAATATACCCCACATGTTCCTTACCGCCAGGCGCATTTGGATCAATATATTCTTTCACAAATTTATAGGTATTCAGGATAACTTTGATGATGGTGTCTTCATCTGCCCAGATCAGAAAATCTTCTCCCAGACGTGGATTTTTCTTTCCTGTTCGTCCCATAAGTGTCAGACGATAGTATTTTTTTGCACTTCTGGTCCATGCTCTGGTCGGACATTTTGTTACACAAACTCCACATCCCACACATTTTTCCTCATTGCGCACGATTCGATAGTTTTCCATCTTTAATGCATCCACCGAAAGCTTATCACAGCCTTTTACACATGCACCACAGGAAACGCAGCGGTTAGGGTCATATTGTGGCTCTGTCATACCAATAATTCCAAAATCATGCATCCTTGCTTTGATACAATCATTGGCACAACCTGTAAGTGCAATTTTAAAATGAAGATCATTAGGAAATATAGCCTTTTCAATTCTCTTTGCAAAGGCTGCTGTATTATAATTTCCAAAAGGACAGACTCTGTTTCCGATACATGCACAGACATTTCTGGTTCCTGATGCCGGATACCCAGTACCTGCTTCATTTTGATTGATCTGAAGATTATCAATGATCGGTTGAAGCATCTCATTAACTTCATCCATATCTTCCATATGGATTCCTTCAATTTCAAATCCCTGACGGGTGGTAACATGAATCTGGCCATTTCCATATTTTCTGGCAATATCTACTACCTGCTGCATGACATCCGCATTACAGCAGCCTCCCGGAACACGCACTCTGGAAGCCGTAAGCCCACGGACTTTTGATACACGGAAGGCATTTTTCTTCAGTTTCTTTGTATTGATATCCATTATATTTTCCTCCCTAATCAAACAGTTTTTTACCTTCTGAATAACAGAATACCGGCCCATCCAGACAAATATATGTGTCATTCATTCGGCAATGCCCACATTTACCAAGTCCACAGCACATTTTTCTTTCCTGTGATATCCAAATTTGTTCTTCCTTCATTCCCAGTTTTAAAAACTCTGCCACTGCAAATTTCATCATAATCGGCGGTCCGACAACAATAGCTGCAGTTTCATGAATGTTATCCAATTCAAGTTCCGGAATATATTTTGTAACTAGCCCCGTTCTATAGAAAGGGTCATCGGATGAGTCCACCGTCAGGACCAGATTCATCTGCTGTTCCCATCTCCTCAGATCGTCACGGAATAAAATATCTTCCGGAGATTTAAATCCAAGTATTGTATGTAATTTTTTTACCTCATCCGGATGCTCACCGAAGTAACTGATCACACCTCTCACAGGAGATACTCCTGTTCCACCAGCTACCACGATCAGCTCTTTTCCCTGATAATTCTCCTTTTTAAACCCGTTCCCATAAGGACCACGCATAAAAAAGCTGCTTCCCTCATTTAATTCAAAAATCTCTCCGGTCACCTTACCAACCTTACGTATCGTCAGATCAACATAATCTTCTCCTATACCACTGACCGAAATAGGTGCCTCACCATATTTTGGAATAGAAACTTCAAAAAACTGTCCTGGTCTTACTTCACCCACATATGTCATACGAAATGTATATTCTGTCTCTGTATGCTTCACGATTTCTTTTATCTTAGATAAGAAAGGAATATATTCATTTGTCATCTTATTTTCCCTCCTTTTCTTTCAGTTTCTGAAGGCATGCAACATAGGAAATATATTCCGGACAGACATTTTCACAACGTCCACAGCCGACACACATATGATATCCAAATCTTTTCTTATAATCTGCAACTTTATGTAATACCTTAAAGCGCATTCTTTCACCCTGGCTCTGACGGAAGCTGTGTCCTCCTGCAATGTCAGAATATCCATCCACCTGACAGGAAGCCCATACGCGGCGCCGCTCTCCTGCCTTTGGATTATCTTTATAAAAAATATCCTGCATAGTAAAACAGGTACATGTCGGACAGACAAAATTGCAGCGACCACAGCCAATACAGCGGCTGCCATATTCCTGCCACATAGAATCCTGATGAATTATATCTGGAAGATTCTCCGGGATCTCTACATGAATCTCATTCTTTTCCACAAAATTCAGTTTCTCCTGTGCATTCTGTCCATAATCCCATAATAATACTTCCAGTTCTCTGCATCTCAGTTCCATATAGCAGCCCTTTTCATCCGGAAAAATATACATATCATATTCTTCACAACGATTTGTACCCATACTTACACAAAAACAATTTTTACCGGATTCCTTACACCCCATCACAGCAAAAACTGTATTTTCCCGCATTCTTCTGTAATAATAATCCTCTGCACCGTTTTTCAGATACATCTCATCCAGACGTTTCAAAGCATGAAAATCACAGCTTTTCAAAAAAATCACTCTCTGTCGTGCCACTCCATCTGCTGTTTTCATTTCATCCTCTGTAAAATAAAGAATCGTCTCTGAGACTGGAAACAGCACTTCCTTGAAACTGTAATCCGACTTCTGATCCCAGACAAGTTCTTCCCAGCTGTTCAGCAGACCATAACGAACTATATCTGTATCTGAAAAGCATCCTGTTCCCTGATAAATTTTCGGTCCATACACATCATAGGATTTCTGCAAAATCTCAAAAATCGTCTGCATCTCATCACTGTTGAGTCGTTTTCCCATCAGATACCCCTTTCTCATAATCACATTTTATAAAATTCTGCAAGACCATCAGAATCCGTCAATATAAACCGCTTATTGCCATAACGGATCAGACCTCTATCCGTAAGAACTTTACAGGCACGAGACACATTTTCCCTTGGTGCCCCAACTAAGTCCGCCATCAGGGTAATAGTAAGATCAATATCTATCATCACCCCGTCTTCCGTATCCACACCAAAATCACGACCTAGCTTCCATAATTTTGCAGCTATTTTTCGCTCCATCTGCATATTTCCGGTCGTATTTTTTAACTGGTGACCCATTCGCCAGAGATTTCTTTCATATTCTCTCAGAACAGCTCTTGTTAAAGCATGGCTCTGCTCCATAAGCTGAAGGAATTGTTCTTCTGCAATTTCTATTACCTTCACTGGACAGACAGCCTCACAAAAAAGTGCATTTGGCTTTTTGCTTACAATACTCTGATTTAAAAGCTGTCCTTTTCCCAGGATAAAAATCACCTTTCTATTTCCGTGCTTGGTCAGATTGTAAAGCATCACTTCCCCAGAATACACGAAATATACTGTTTTCGTTCTGCTGCGTGAATGAAAAATCACTTCCTTTTTCTTATATGAAACAACCTTACTTTCATTAAGCAGATTCTGCAGAATATCCTTTGGTATTTCTTTAAAAAAATCCAAATTCTCCAGTTCTCTGATCGTTATCTGTCCCATTTTATCAACCTCGCTGGCATAACTTTTACAGTCATTGATAATAAACTGCTTCTGTCTTGCTTTCCTTTTGTATTATAATTAAAAAGTTTATCATTTTCCGTGATGTATGTCACATTAAAAAAAGACGTAAGTTTCCCTACGTCTTAATTCTGCCAGTTTCATCACTCAATTATACCCTCTTATCATATTCTTCCACTTCTGTCCGCGTTACTCGTTTTATATTCTGTTTTTTCAGACGCAAATAGACATATTCGCGAAAAATAGTATAAAACACCGATACAGTCGGAATAAAAATGAGCATACCTACTATTCCCATAAGATTTCCACCGATTGTCACTGCCGCCAGCACCCAAATCGACGGAAGGCCAACAGATCCGCCAACAACATGCGGGTAAATCAGATTACCTTCAATCTGCTGTAAGAGTAAAAATATAATAATAAATAAAACTGCTTGTTTTGGACTTACCATGAAGATCAAAAAAACACCCACTGCACATCCAATAAAAGCTCCAAAGATAGGAATCAATGCCGTAAATGCAATCAAAATTCCAATCAAAAGCGCATATGGCATTTTTAATATACTCAATGTAACAACAAACATGGAGCCCAGAATTATGGCTTCAAGGCACTGACCTGCAAGGAAATTTGCAAATGTCCTATATGTCAGGGAGCATATTTTCAGAAATGCCTCTGCTTTTTGTCTTGAGATAAAAGCAAATATCACTTTTCTTACCTGTATATATAGTCTTTCTTTCTGAAAAAGAATGTAACATGCAAAAGAAAATGCAATAAAGAAGGTCTCTATTCCACTGGCAATGGAACCTAATGTAATATACCAACTCTTTTAGCAATTGCTGCTACCGGGATTCTTTTTCCATCTATATAGTAATCTTCAACTGTCATTTTATTTTGTGTAAGCGTTCCTGTCTTGTCTGAACAGATAACCGAAACACTTCCCAGGCCTTCTACTGCCTGTTGATAAATTTCTTTCATCACTTATGCCTCCTCTTTTCATAAATGTCTATTGGATTTTTATGCAATGAAAGATCTTTTCGATAAAAATGTATAAAAAAAGAAACCTTTATTGCATAACAAAAATGCAATAAAAGTCTCACTATTTTCTTGCGGCACCGGATGTTTCCACCGTACTGACGATACCACAAACGCACGTTTTAAAAGCATAGGTTACTCCCCTTTATTTGGTACAATCATATATCAAATCAATATCACTGTCAAAAAGTTCCTACGCCTTACAGATCAAAAATATTATCTGGACTTTATCTTATCAAAAAACAAGAGTCCGATTACCATTACCACGGGAAAGATCAGGCCGACCAACATACCGCTCCTTATATTATCTCCCGCCATCTGGGTTACTCGTCCAACAATACCAGGACCAATGCTTCCTCCCAGATCTCCAGCCATGGCGAGAAGTGCAAACATTGCAGTACCACCTGCCGGAAACTTCTTAGATGAGATACTTAATGTACCCGGCCACATGATTCCAACAGAAAAGCCACACAGGATACATCCTGTAAGTCCTACTACAGGATTTAAAAAGAGTGATGCAAGAACATAACATACTACGCATAATGCACCTGAACCAAGCATGAACTTTGACAGATCTACTTTTTCTCCGTATTTTCCATATAGTATTCTGCTGATTCCCATGGAGACAGCAAATAAACATGGTCCCAGAAGATCTCCCATTGTTTTGCTTAAGCCAAGCGCTGCTTCAGCATATGCAGAAGCCCATTGTGCCATAGATAATTCAGAAGCACCGGAACATACCATCAAAATAATAGCAATCCAGAATAATGGTGTTTTAAAAAGTGCTGATATACTCATTCCTTCGTTCTCATCTACAAGATATTCAATAGGACAGGTTGCAAAATTATAGATATTTACTGTCGGAATCAAGGCTAACAAAACTGCCAGCCATTTCCAACTGTCGATTCCAAATACTGCAAAGAAAATTGTTGAAACAAGAATTGTTCCTACTGCTCCCCAGCAATAAAAAGAATGAAGCAAGCTCATAGTTGCTTCTTTATTATCAAATGGACATGCCTCAATGATCGGGCTGCAAAGCACTTCAATAAGCCCGCTGCCAATTGCATATATAATTACACTTATTATAATTCCTGCAAAAGGATTCGGGAGAATTCCCGGGAGAAAAGCAAGTCCTACAAGACCTATGGCTGAGCAGGCTTCTGAAGTTACAATACATATTCTGTACCCTATTTTATCAACAAATTTGGCACAAAATAAATCAACTATAAGCTGGGTAAAGAAAAAACAGGTGGAAATAAGTGCAATATTTCCAAGTGTAATATTGTATTCCGCATGAAACTTCAAATATAAAAGCGGTGCGAAATTAGCAGCGATTGCCTGTGTTATAAATCCAAGATAACAGGCCAATTTGGTTTTTTTATAATTCTTCATGTAAGATGCTCCTTGAATAATATTTGTTTGTATTATATAATATGTGGATACTAATTTCATTGTAATTTTTTCATATTTTATTGTAATATATCGTATTGTTCAATTATATGAGGTATTAATAGCCATGAGTTTTCAAAATCAATTCACCAAAACAACAACGGATGCCAACTTAATGGAAACCGTCCATCATGGAAGCGCCGAGTATCCTTTTCGCTATTATTATGAAAACATAGCCCTGTTTGATTTTAAGTGCATCGACTGGCACTGGCACAGTGAGCTGGAATTTATATATATCGAAAGCGGAAATGTGGTTTTTGATATTGGTACGGTTCACTTTGAACTTAATGAGGGTAACGGCATAATGATCAATTCCAAAATTCTCCATCGATTACAATCCTCAAGCGATGCCATCATTCCCAATTTTCTGTTTCAGCCTTCATTTATTGCACCACAGGACAGTCTCATTTATAAAAAATATATCAATCCTGTAATTTCATCTTCTCTTGAATATCTCGTTTTTCAACCAGATATTCCCTGGCAGAAAAAAGCTCTTGAAATCATAAAAACAATAATTGCAGTACAGGAAACAGAATTTAACCGTGAGATTATTGTATCTATGTCAGTTCAGCAACTCTGGATATTACTTTTAGAAAATCTGACTTTTGATCAATTTGAAAACATGGGCGCTGTAATTTCCAGAACACGGCTTCAGCTGATGATGCAATACGTTCATGCACATTATTCGGAAAATATAACACTTGAGGATATTGCCAGAACTGCAAATATCAGCAAGAGTACTGCCCTTCATCTTTTTCAGAATAACCTTAAACTGACACCGGTTAAGTATCTTATCAACTATCGCCTTACACAAGCAGCGCTTCTTCTAATAAATACAGAAGAAAAAATAGCCACAATCTCTAATAACACCGGATTTAACAACGTAGATCATTTTTGCCGAACTTTCAAAAAAACATATAAGATGACTCCTACTGACTATCGAAACCAAGAAAGAGCACCAGTTTCCTGATGCTCTTTCTTGCAATTCTATATATGGATATTGCCCCTATAACTTCATCTTTTCGTACTCAAAAAAGATCCAGCATATTATCCAGATATATCTTTTCTCTGACATGAATCTGGTATTCTGGTCTTGTCATATAATACAGCAGGAATTCCAAAATCAGTGCACTTCCCAGCCCGCGTCCTTCAATCTTAAAATTAGAAAATCCCATTGGCAGATAAATATCTTTGATATCTGTCACACTAATAAATCCAGGATTTGCCATTGCTTTTGAAAAAAGATATCCCTCTCCGGAATCAGGTGCTGCACAAATATGTTCCTGACAATTTTCTCCCAGATTTTTCCGACTGACTGTTTCGTAACAGGCTTTTCTGTCCTTACATCCAAACCAGCAGCATTCATTACACAGGAATTCCACTTTTTCTTTTTGCTGTGTATTCATCTGATTTAACTGATCAAACTTTTTATTAAGACGAAAATCCGGTACTACATATCTGAATTCCTCTCTGTCTATTTCCTGTAAAAAATCACTGAAATTTGTCAGTACTTTTGTAGTTGATGAGACCAGATAAAGACCCGGATAGTTCTTTTGCAGATAATATGAAAGTAGATCCGAATGGATGATCACACCATTTTGAGGTTTATTGTTTTTTTCCAACAACGCACAGAGTTCATTGCATTTCCGATCCTGCAAGTGTTCTTCCCGCAAAAGTGAATTACTGAATGTCAGTCGGGCGGATATCTGATATTCCTGCATCAGATCCAGTACTTTTTCCGCATCTGCCTCTCCAAAGGATGTACGGCCTCCGCCCCAGATACAGTCTGACGGAGCCCCGTATATTGAACCAATCTCACACCAGTCATAGAAATATTCTCTATGTTCCCGGAACAACGGCAGAAATACTCGGTACAGTTCATAAAACTCAAATAGCCCCGGAAGATGGTAATATGCTCGTTTTTTCATGCTAGATCTCCCGACTGTCTTCTGACTTTTCTATAGAAAACCAATGTCAGCACTGTAGCGGCAATCCAGCCAAATGGCCATGCCATCCAGATTCCAGTACTTCCATAATTTCTGCTGAGCATCAATGCAAATAGAATTCTGATGATCAGATCCGGCACAGTTGCAGCAACAAAATATGTCATTGCACCGGCTCCTCTGATGATTCCATCTGTCATCAGTTTTACTACGATCATAAGATACCAGGGTGCAACTATCCGAAGGAACTCCATTCCTGCTGTGATCGCCGCTCCACTCTCTGCATTCAGGAACAATCCCATCATCTGTCTGCTGAAGCCAACATACAGAACAACAAATGGAACAGATGCAACTACTGAGAGTTTCAGACCAGTCCGAAATCCCAGCGGAATCCTTTCAGCTTTGCCAGCTCCGATATTCTGGGCAGTATAACTTGAAAGGCAGGATCCCAATGTCATAAAAATATTTATGGCAAAGGTATTCAGCTTAATAGCGCCTGAATAACCGGCAACAACTGCCGAGCCATAGCGATTGACAATATCCTGTACAAAAAGATTTCCGACACTTAGTACACTCTGCTGTAAAATACTTGGTACTGCAATTGCAAAAATCTGGGTAAAATATCCTCTGTCAAAAAATGGCTGCTTTTCTTCTCCTGCAAAAGATCTGAGTCTGGAAAACAGAGTGACCAATGCAAGCACTGCTGAGATTCCCTGTGCGATAAAAGTAGCCCATGCAACACCTGCAACACCCCAGTGAAACTGAGCCACAAATATCAGGTCAAGGATAATATTGCCGGCGGATGATCCCAGTAGAAAATACAATGGAGTTTTGGAATCGCCCAACGCAGTAAATACACCAGTACATACATTATAAAGCATCAGAAAAATCATACCGAATACATATATTTTGAGATACAAAATTCCATCTGCCATAATATTCTGTGGTGTATGTATCCATTCCATCATATTACTGCTGAAGAAATATCCAAAAACAGTGAGTACCGCCGCAAGTCCGAGTGAAGAGACAAAAGCTGTCGTTACTGCACGCTTTACTCCTTTTCTGTCACCTGCGCCAAATAATCTGGATACTACCACAGAAGCTCCCAGGTTCATTCCCACTGCAAATGCCATAAAAATAATTGTGATTGGATAAGAAGCACCTACAGCTGCAAGCGCATCCTCACCGGCAAATTTTCCTGCGATCATACTGTCCGCAATATTGTAGATCTGTTGAAACATTACACTGAACATCATCGGAATCCAGAATCTCCACAATGTCCGGTCAGGATGCTCCTTTGTAAAATCTGTAATCATAATTTGTTATACTCCTGAATGATTTAGGTATTTTCACCTCAATCACCAGACTGTTTTTACTGTTTCTCTATTCTTTATTTTACTTTGCAATCTATTTCAGTTTAATTTTAAATCTTGCTTTCTTTCCACTTCCATCAAGTGCTGATGCAGTAATTGTTACTGTCTTTCCTTTTCCTGCTTTCAGTGCCTTTACCTGACCTTTTGATGTTACCGTTGCGTATTTATTGTTACTGCTGGTCCATTTTACAGTCTTGTATGCGCCGGATTTTCCACTGACTTTTGCTTTTAATCTCTGGGACTTATTTATTTTCATTGTTTTTTTGCCTGAGATTGTGATCTTTGTTACCGGATTCTTTGTCGCAGTCAGTTTATATGTAGCCTTTGCATTTCTGTTATTCTTCAATGCAGCAGTAATCACAACCCTCTTACCACCGGTTTTCTTTTTAAATGTTACGACACCGCTACTGTTTACAGTTGCTACTTTCTTATTACTGGAAGTCCAGATCAGATTGGATGGATTAACAACTCCTGAAGAAGTTTTTACCTGCAGTTTTGTTTTCTTTCCCGCTGCTACTTTTCTCGTAGTACCTGTAATAGTCAGTTTCGGCTGGCTGGAAGTCACATTGGTTGTAGTACTGTTTTTCTCCCAGATTGCTGTATAAACAAGATTTCCTGACAAACCATATGGTTCTGTTGCCTTAACCCTATACCCATTCTGGTCTACCCACTTTACAAATGTATAGCCATTTCTCACAGGATTCTTCAGAGTAAATGGTGCCGTTACCCCTACCGTATAAGATACAGGATTTGCCGGATCATTTATTCCGCCATTCAGATTATAGCTGATCGTGTGCGTAGATCCCGTTCGAAATTCTACCTGAGATACGCTGAATCCGGTATCTTCGAACCATTCAGACCAGTTCGTATACCATCCCAAGGTTGCACCGGTTCCTTTGATTACTGAAACTTTAGCAGTACACAGATTTCCCAGATAAAACCAATCTTTTCCGGTAAGTTCAGGAAAATCTTTTGTTGTATACCAGCTTCCCAGGCTTCCTCTGTCCTGGTAATATCTTCCCGTAATATCTTCCGGGAAGACAATTTTATTCACTTTACTTCCATAGAATGCGAATACATAAATACAGGTCAGATCTTTTGGAACATTATATACGCCTCCCGGATTCTTTGCCGGTGGATAAAAGAACAGATCATTCTGTTTTCCTGCTTTCCAGTATAAAACTCCATCTGAAGAATAGAAGCCAGTATCTCCGGCATTTTCCACATAAATAGCTTTCAGATTATATGCCTTGCAGAATACGGATTTATAAATTTGCAAATAGGAACTGTTCCGAAGATCAACCGTAATTTCCTCTACTTTGGAATTTTCAAACATACAGCTCTGATTCAAATATTTCTCATTTACACGTACTTTGGGAACGTCCAGTTTCGGGCAGTTTTTAATTTTTGTAAAATATACCTGATTAATCTTTTGAAGCATCTATACGCTCCAGATTTGGGCAGTTCTCTAAACCAATCTCACTAAATTCTCCGGTGATCTCCAGTGTCTGCAGATTAGGATAATCCGCCACATTAATTCCCCCATAGTCCGTATTATCGCCCCAGAGTGTTAACGTTTTAATTCCGCTATGGATTTTTGTCGGAACTTCATATCTAGGATCCCAATCTACAGACCACTGGTCTTTCATCGTCAACTTCTCTAATGGGATTACATTATGGTTATTTTCTCCCCATCCAAAAATTGTACCTGCTCCTACCTTCACTCCACCAAGATCCAGTTCTTTTAGGTTTACAAATTTCCCAAAAAGTCCATGGCAGACTCCATCTGTTGCCATGGAGAAGATATCTTCAGAAGTCATGGTCTTCGGTAAAACAATCTTTTTGATCACTTCAGGGCTGAACATGCTGAATAAGCCACTTCCCTCAAAATCAGCAATTGTTGAGACTGTTTTTCCACCAATAGCAGAAGGTATGATCAGCGCATCATTATTCTGGCTACTGCTGTCGGCTTTTGCATTTCCCCAGACTCCCTGTGAACCGGTGATTGTGATCGTTCCGTCATCATTATAATAACCATTCCAAATATAGCCAGCATCGTCTTTAATATTAATTGAGGTTGGTCTGCCATAAGCACCTGCTTCCGGCTGAGAATCACTGAAATCTTCTTCTGTTTCAGCATTCTGATCATCTTCTGGCGTAATTTCCATAGCGACCTCTTCATTTGTCTGGGTTTCTTCTTCCTCGAGATCTATATCCGGAAGTTCTTCTGTTTCATCTGTTATCTCAGCGAAATCACTCATTCCAGAATTTCCGTCTTCTGTTATTTCTTCTGCCTGAGACTCGTTTTCGATCTCAACCTCTTCTTCCGCCCAGACAGGAACCACCGGTGTCATACTTAGCGATGCAGTCACTGTAAGATGTTATATATGCTACATTAATTTTATCATTATATATCATTAATCGTCAATATATGTTATCACAGACAACACGGGCGTAAATTTTTTATTTAAATTCCACCGCATGCTTATGCGGTGGAATTTACTCCCACGCAGTTGATATTTACTCTTTCATACAAAAATGATACGGTTATCTTTCCTTCTGACAGCAGTAGAATGAAAAATCATGAGTAAATATATACCAGGAAACCAGAAACATCTTACACTTGAAGACCGTATTTACATCGAAAATGAATTGAACAGGGGAACAACCTTCAAGGACATAGCTAAGTTTTTATGCAAGGACCCTACTACCATATCCAAAGAAGTAAAAGCCCACCGAATTTCTGACTGGTACCATAAAGGCACTTTCTATAATGCAAAAAATTTCTGCGTACACAGGTATCACTGTAGAAAAACAAATGCTTGTGGAAAGATCATCCTTTGCGGTGTGAAATGCTCTTCCTGTCCAACATGTAACCAGACCTGCAGGGACTTTGAAAAAGAACGTTGTTCCCGTTTAGATAAGGCTCCGTATGTTTGTAATGGATGTCCAAAGAAGATCAGTCATTCTCCGTATCAGATTGTTACCAACCATCCGGAACTGGAATTATCAGTCAGAACCCTGTACAGCTATCTGGATCAGGGACTGTTCACAGCACGTAATGTTGATCTGAAACGCAAGGTGAAATTTAAACCACATAAATGCCACAAAACACAGATTTCAAACCGTACAGTTTTCATTAATCGTACTTATCAGGATTTTCAGACGCTGCATCTGGAGTCGTTTACTGAAATGGATACTGTTCATTCTTCCAGAGATTCAAAGAAGACACTACTTACCTTCTTTTTCACAAAGGAAAAGCTGTTTCTTACCTTTCTGATGAACCGCTGCACGGAGGGTGCTGTCCGACTCATTTTGGACCGGCTGGAAAAGCGTTTGGGGACTTATGGATTTATCTCAACATTTGAACATATATTAACCGACCGCGGAACAGAATTCGGTGATCCTGAAGCATTGGAAACAGGAGCAAATGGCATACAGCGCACCAGTATTTATTATTGTGATCCTATGCACAGCGGACAAAAAGGCGGTCTGGAACAGGCACATACCATGCTCCGTATGGTGCTTCCCAAAGGAACCAGCTTTGAATTTCTCACCCAGTGGGATGTAAACCTGATCGTAAACCATATCAATTCAACGCCCAGGGAAAGCCTTGGAGGACGGACACCATACAGTGTCGTGCTTGAAACACTAGGTGAAGAAGTGTTAAATGCATTTCAGCTTAGACCGATTGCCCCGGATGAGGTCAATCTAACGCCTAAGCTGATACGCTTTAACTCTTAATAGAACAAAACTAATCGAAATCTGCTGTCAGACTGGAAGTAAACTTTTCACATTTTTTGAATGCGACCGGTGGAATTTAGTCTGACACACTACCTTCCAGTGGTCTGTTTAGCATGCCATAAAATCAAGAGATTTTCGATAAGTTGAGCTAATTATAACAGAAAATGCAGGATTTTGCTCAAAATCCTGCACAAAATCAGTAAAATTTAAATCCTGATGGAATTTACTCTTTCACTGGAATTTAACTTTTCAAGTCAGCATTTCTGATGCAAACTATTAGCTAGATGATTTAATCAAAATAAAATAATTAATATCCGATTTCTTCAAGGATCGCATCAATCATCCTCGCATTTGCCAGGGAAAATCCCCTGATCACTGCCGGTGTTTCCTTTCCTTCCACACAGCGTCCCATCTGTTCAACTTCAAGGCGGTAGTTCTGTGGAACAGAGATGGTTTTCATCTCTTCCATGCCATCAAAGAAAGTTATTGTGTAACTTAATTCCCCGTCTCCATTAAATTCAAAACCCGTTCCTTTGATACTGCCTTTCGTTCCCTGGATTTCGAACCGGTCGATATGCCTGTCAAGGTCCGTTGCCAGTGCCATGCCGCAGGAAAATGCTGCCTTTTTACCGTCCGCGTATTCAAATATAGCAGATGTAAGCGTATCAATTTTTTCTTCCGAAAAGCTGGCGATTGCTCTTACCTTCGCTGGTTCATCACCCAGAATACGCAAGATCAGGCTGGTATTGTAAACACCAAGATCATAGGTGCAACCGCCAAGGGTATCTCTTCTCATACGGATATTCTTCGGGTCATAATCCGAAGTGATGTAGGCAGACTCCATATAGCGCACATCTCCAATGGTCCCATTTTCAATCTCTTTTCTGACCGCAGCAATGTACGGGCTGTGCTGGTATGCAAATGCTTCCATCAGGTATACATGATTTTCTTCTGCAGCTTTAAACATTTCTTCTGCCTGTGCTTCTGTCGGTGCAAGCGGCTTTTCACAGAGCACATGTTTGCCGCTTTTAAGAGCCCGAATCGTCCATTCATAGTGCATGGTATTGGGAAGCGGGATATAAACAGCCTCTACTTTTGGATCTGCAAGTAATTTCTCATAGCTTCCATAGGCTTTTTGAAAGCCATAGGTTTCTTTAAACCGTTCTGCTTTTTCCATGTTTCTTCCTGCAATTGCGTACATTTCACAGTTTTCTGCCTGCAGCATGCCTGGGAAAGTACTCCTCTCACAGATGAATGCAGTTCCCATAACGCCCCATTTGATTTTTCTCATAGCCTTTGCCTCACTTTCCATTTTTTAACCCCAAATTTTCACTACAAGATCTATTAACTTTTCCTAGTCAAAAAAACTTCCCTCAAATACCGCTGTCAACAGTGCTCCTGTACACCCATAAACGGTTGCTTCATCTTTAAAACCGGATTTTACCACCTGTATCTGGCGATATTTCCGTTCAATATGCCGTTCATTAACCAGTTTCTCTATCTTACAGAGATATGGATCTGGAATCCAGTAACCCTCATGGCCGATGATAATCTTCTGTGGATTCAGGCTGTTGACAAACCCTACCAGCGCACAAGACAGTTTCTCTGTCATTTCGTTAAAGACCCGATCCATATCCTGCTGTCTTTTGGTAAATGTATTCCCTTCACCTTCCTTGATTGCTTCATCCATTTCCTGGCAAAATCCCCGAAAATCTTTCATATCCCCAGTTACTTTTTGAAGCTGGCTTTCAAGTACATTGCTGGAAATATAGCGTTCCAGGCATCCCCGGTTTCCGCAGCTGCATGGTTCTCCCTGCCAGTCAATGCTCGTATGCCCCAGTTCACAGATCATTCCACTGGTATTCGCATACAAATCCCCATTTACAACCAGTCCGGAGCCCACACCGTTCGCCAGATCTACATAAATAAAATCCTCACAGTCCGTTCCTGCGCCATAATATTTCTCCATGATCGCGGCACAGTTACTCTCCCCATCAAAAAAGACTGGCATATGACAATGTTCCTCTATTTCCCTGGCAATTTCCAGGTCATGCAGCCCATAAAAATTCGGCGGTGCCAGGATCTTACCCCGATTCTTATCCACCGGCCCGATTGCGCCGATTCCAATCCCGTATATCTTCTCATCTCCCAGTGTTTCCATAATCTGATCCAGTGCATGAAAGATGTGCTCCATCAGCTGAGGTGCTGTCTCTTCAGTTACCGGAAAACAAATCTTTTTTAGCAGTTTCAACTGTATATCGCAGAGAATCACACTGCAGATTTCCCGATAAAGATGCACACCGATCAGCTTCGGTGCCTTATCTGAAATGCATAGCTGTACCGGATTGCGTCCCTTTCCTTCTACCTGTACTTTTTGCCGTTCCTCAAAGATCCCTCGTTCCAAAAACTCATTCACGATATAAGTGACGGTCATCTTGGCAAGTCCCGTTTTCTGCGATAACTCGATCCTGGAACTGCATTGTCCTGTCGCGATCAGTTTTAGGATCAGCCCCCGGTTTCTCTGTTTTAAAAGTGTATTGTTGACTCCTGATTTCGCCATTTTTCCTGCTCCCATATGCTTTTGGTCTTATCTTACCACAAAATCATTTCACCATCGTATTCTTCCATAGCCCGGATTCCCCAGATTGTCGCAAATCCTGCACCATGTGCCACATCAAACATTCCTCCAAGTTCATGTTCCATCATATGACTTGCCCAATCGCCGCCACCTACTTCGAGAATAAAATCCCCTCCATGCATTGTGATGCTTTTATTTAGTACAACGTTTTTACTTTATATTTATATAATACAATCTTTTTACTATTCGTCAAGATAGAACACAAAAAAACTACAGATTTTTTTCTATAACTTTTCCCGGTGAAATATAGAAAAAAGGATACAAGACAATTTGTCTCATATCCCATAAAACATTTCAAATTTCTTCAGCTCCTATATAAATCGTAAGTATTGTTTATAGTTTTATTATACAAGTGGATCAAAGGCATTTGAGGTTAATTTCTTATTCAATCAACTGAAAATATTAGTATTTTCTCTCGATCATTCTTCCCTTCAAACAAATCTTCTGTATTGATCTCATCGTAGAACATCAATTGTTCTTCGGTCATGAGACAGCCAAGGTATTCTTCTGACGGATAATAAAACATCAGTAAAATTTCTCTTGGTTTCTCATAATATGACTCATAAATTCCAGCAAGAACTTTGCGCAGGATCTCCACAGAAAACGGATTAAAAAAATAACATCTGTCCACTTCAGACGGGACTGTATATTTTTCTGCACTGGTCAGTTCAAACGAAACCTTCCTGCCTGATACAGCATGTTCTCGGTTTGCTTCGGCACTCTCAAAAATTCGCTCATCATACTCAACACCAATAGATCTGCATCGCGTCTGATAAGACAGATAAAAACATACTCGTCCCTTTCCTGTACCATAATCCAGAAGCACATTTTTCTTCGTTATCAAGCCATTGTTTGCCAGCCGCTCCAATACACAATACTGCGTCGGCTCATATGGATATCGATACTGATCCGAACGAGAATCGTCCCGTCCGGTGGTTTTGATCTTCAGCAATTTATCCCATTGTGTTTCATTTTGGTTCATAAAATCATTTCCAATCCTTCCATATATCCGGCTGATATCCGAGCGTAGACTGCTTTCCATTTCTGACCACCGGTGTCTTGATCACCTGCGGATTCTCAAGTACCTTTTCCAGTTTATCCTCATTGGCAATATATTTAATCAATGCAAGCATATCTTTGTCCTTGCATTCCCAGTTAATCATATTTTCAAGACCACCGTTTGCCTGTGCAACAGAAGTAAATTCACCCTTACTCATGCCTTTTTCTTTCATATCAATAAATTGAAATTTAATACCACGTTCTTTAAAAAATCGTTCTGCTTTCTTCGTATCGTTACATTTCTTTGTACCAAAAATCTGTATGTTCATCGTGTTCTCCTTTTCTATTTCGTTGTAAACATATCCAAAAAATTCACTGCTACATGTCCATACCAATCCCTGCTTTTCTCAATTTCTTTATTCCAAAAAACTCAAAATTCGTTCTACATATGCCTGCATCGTCTCGTCATCACTTCCAAATATTTCATGTTTACTTCCAGGCATATACATATATTCACATGAAGTCCGCCCTTTTCGCTGCAGTTTCTTCGCAAATTTTTGTATCGCCCGGACAGAAACAAACGCATCTTTCTCTGCCTGAAATAAAAGTACCGGTGCAGTAAGTTTTTTCCATCCATGATATCTCAGATACCAGCTCATTTTTATTGAAGCAAGAAGCCATCCATAAGAGGCTGCACTTGTCTGGATTTCTCTGGATTGCTTGCGGATCTCGTTATACCTGGTAAATCTTGCTTCTGAAACTGCAGCACTTGTCTCAAGAATTTCACTTCCGTCATAAGGTTTCTGACCGATCACATACCTTGCATTTCTTCCCGCCAGACATTCTACCTGTGCAATTGCAACAGTCACCGACCATGGCACATTTCCGGTAAGCGGCCGTATCATCGGCGAACTGAGTATGATCTTCTGAAAAAGCTCCGTCTCCCATGCAGCTGCGATCGTGCCAATCGCCCCGCCCATAGAATGTGCAAACAAAAACAACGGAAGCTCAGAATACTGCTCTTTTACTACATGACACACCTTCAGAAAATCTCGTACAAAACGTTTCCATGTATCAATATGTACCAGTGATGGATCCTCTGTCAGTCGATAACTCAAACCGTGCCCCATATGTTCTGGCATGCACACATGGTATCCAGCCTTCAGAAAATAATATATCATTTCATCATATTTCTGTGCACCCTCCGTAAAACCATGACTTATGATAATAACCCCCTTTGGCCTGTCTGTCTCATAAAATTTCACATGAAGTTTGCCGTTTTTTTCTCTTCGTTCAGGCTCTTTTGCTCCTGTAATATAACATTCCCTGCAATGTGCATACAAATACGGCTCCACTTCATCTTTCATAATGTCCGCAAAGTTATCTTCCTGTATAATTTTCATTATCTCTGCCCACCAATAATTCCATTAATCTTTTTCTCATTATAAAATACCAGTATAATTCCGCCAATACAACAAAATACTGCTGCGCCAAAAGCAGCCACACGATACCCTGTTCCATCTCCTGCACCAATCGTAGACACAGCTGTAAAAATCAGCATAGAAAGACTCTGTCCAAGTTTGAACGCAAACGTTCTTGCTGCATAAAACATTCCTTCACGATTACTTCCGGTCCTAATCGAATCACTCTGTGCAATGTCAGCCACTACTGCCTGTGGAAGAATTCCGAAAATTGCCATAGGAAGTGCCGCCACAACTGTCAGGATCAGTCCCTGTACGGTTGCCGGAATAAAGATCATTTTTCCCATAAACCCTGTATAAAAATAAGCCAGACTGAATACGGCAAATGCAAAAAGAATCATCTTTTTCTTTCCAAGTTTTGGAGTGAGCTTATTTACAGGTACGTAAAATACCAGTGAAAGTGCAGTCATTCCAACAAAATATAATGTTGTCATTGTCTCTGGAAGTTTCAAAAGACTGGTAACAAAAAACGGCAGGCCCGTCTGAAACATCGTCAGTGCGATCCAGTAAAAAATATCCGAACCCACAAATTTACGGAACTCACCGTTTTTGAATGTAGCAACCAATGAACGAAACGCGGACTCTTTTGCCGGAACTGTATCCACATAATCTTTTTCACGAATGCAGAATACCGGTACCAACATACAGATAAAAGCTACCGTAGCCATCAATGTAAACGTCACACGAATTGCTCCAACTCTGCCAAATGCCGGAATAAATACACCCCAGATCATCGGTGCCAGATAAGCCACTGCTGTTCCTGCGATAAACGTAAATGAAATCACGGTAGAAATATTCAGTCTCTCCTGCTGCGTGTGTCCAAGCTCCGGAATCAGTGCATTATATGGCGTGCAATATGCAGTAATGGAAAGATAATATGCCAGGATCATTACCAATAGAAAAACTGCGTTGATCCAACTGTTTTTATTGACCGGTGACCAGAATACCAATACTGTAGAAAGCACCAGCGGCAAAGATGCCCATTTCAAAAAAGGAATTCTCCGGCCATTCTTTGATGTACATCTGTCAGACCAGGATGCAATCATAGGATCTGTAAATGCATCGAAAATTCTTCCAAACGCTGTAATTCCGCCAATGATCGTAAAAATCCCCAGAACTACCAGTCCCTGTGGAATAAACACCGTCTGTCCCTGACTGATTGCCGTTTTATCCGGCTGATAGAAATACACAAGCCAGTTGGATATGATTCCAGATAACATCGCCCATCCAAACTGTCCTGCTGCAAACTGCCATATTTTTGCTGTTGTTAACTTTTTCATGTTATACCTCCTGATACTATTTTTATCTTGCTACACATTGTAATTCTATCCCTTGATTCCCCCCAACAGCAGCTCCGTGACAATACGGAACTGCCGATTTCCTTCAACCGCCTGGTCTGAAGAGAGAATTTCTCCTCCCACCGCCAGTTTCTGCATCACTGCCAAGAGAGTATGCGTCAATGAAAAATACATCTCGTCTATTGAACAGGTAAAAAACAGACTTTCATCTGCCAGCCCTTTTTCCAGTGCATCTGTCACATACGGTTTCAGTCGTAAGATACCACTCTCATAATCTGTCAGCCGCTCTTCAGAAATCTGATATTTCTTTACAAAAACATCAAACTCCTGTAGAAATTTCAGAAATGCTTTTTCTTCCTGAAATATTCTTTCCAGAACATTCATGATTTTCTGAAGCTGCACATATCCTGTGTCAGTCTGCTCCAGTTCTGTCAGATATTTCTCCGCGACTTTCTGCCAGTAAAATTCAGCCGTCTCTATCACCAGTTCTATTTTCGTAGAAAAATACCGATATACCGTAGCAACACCTACCCCTGAACACTTCGCCACTTCCTCCATAGATGTATCTTCCACACATTTCTCCCAGAACAGTTGCATCGATGCCTGAATGATCTTTTCACGTCTCTGCTGTGCCTGACGTTCTCTCGTTGAAGGTACTTTTTCTGTTGTATCCATTTTTCTCACCACCTTCTTTTGAATGCTGATTTTGCTTTAAATATCATTTTTCATTTATGATAGTGATACTATCATTTTTATTTGTGCTATACAATAGTTTTTTATATTATTTTATATTTTTTGTGCATTTTGTATATAGTATAAAGATAAAAAGACACCTGTCAATCAAGACAGATGCCTCTCACACTAATATTCTATTATTTCCAGCTTTTCCACACATCCGGCTGATACCCCCAGAGTAGACTGTTTTCCATTTCGAACTACAGGCGTTTTAATCACTTGCGGATTCTCAAGTACTTTTGTTAGTTTATCTTCATCCGCAATATATTTGATCAACGCAAGTGTATCTTTATCCTTGCCATTCCAGTTGACCATATTTTCAAGACCACCATTGACCTGTGCAACGGATGTAAACTCGCCCTTACTCATGCCTTTTTCTTTCATATCAATAAACTGATACTTAATGCCACGTTCCTTGAAGAAACGTTCCGCTTTCTTCGTATCATTACATTTCTTTGTACCAAAAATCTGTATGTTCATAGTCTCCTCCTGTCTTTTTTTAGATACTAATACGGAATTCTGAAATAATCCAAATATGCCTTATAACGATCCTGCGCAGTAAGACACGTATCCATCAAATATCCCTTTTCACGGTTCCATTCCTTCAAACCACGATAATAAAACATTTTTAAATCATCTTCGATGATAAACGGAACAATATTATGTTTCAGGCATTCCTTAAACATAAGCAATCTTCCAACCCGTCCATTTCCGTCCTGAAACGGATGTATACGCTCAAATTTTACATGGAAGTCTAAAATATCTTCAAAAGTTATTTCATTTTTACGGGCATACTCACCCAATAATACTTTCATCTTTGTAGAAACTTCTTCCGGAGATGCTGTAGCCATACCTCCTACTTCATTTGGAACCCTTTTATAATTTCCCACTGCAAACCAGTCTTTTCTCGAATCACTCGTTCCATTCTTCAAAATCAGATGTATATTTTTGATAAACTTCTCTGTCAAAGTTACCTTTGCATTGTCAATAATCAAGTCTATGCATCTGAAGTGATTTGCTGTTTCAATTATATCATCTACATTGAAAACTTCATTTTCCATACCAATCGTATTTGTCTCAAAAATATACCTGGTTTGATCATGAGTCAGCTTACTTCCTTCCATATGGTTGGAATTATATGTTAACTCAATCTGCGTTTTATGATAAATTCCTCCAGAATACTTTTTCGCTTTCTCTTCCTGTAAAATATCTAATAAAGTACGCGGCGATTTCACTCTCTTATTTGCTCTTTCCGGTTTTTTCGCATTCTCCGGAATGTTCCAGGTCTTTCCTGTAAGAAAAGCATCCGGTACACGTCCCTGGGCACAATAATTCCGCACACTTCGCTCTGAGATATTCCATTTTTTCGCTGTTTCCGCCACTGAAATATACTTCATATGCACACCTCTGATTCATAATTTAGTTGCATATAGTATATCATATTATCGGCAAAAATACTCAAATACATTCAATATATTTCGTGTTTTTGCCGTTTCATTATCTATAATCCTTTGATACATCCAGATAAACCCGCTTACCGTTGATATAATCTGCATAGGCAACTTCCGAATCTTTTCCACGAAACACCGTGCATAAACCACACATATCACAATCTGCAATGCATCAGAAAGTATTTTTTATATATTCTCTGCGTTCTTCTTCTGTAGAATTTTCTATTTCCGGTGGTCTCATAATTACACCTACTTCACGAGCCCTGTGTTGCTTCTGTATTCTTCATTAAGCTCACGCAGTTCTTTTTCTCCATTAATGTACGGTTCATAAAAAGCATCTACCGCTCCGCCGCCCAGATTGTCACAGCCATTACAGAAATCACATGCACCACCACACTGATTCAGGCCCTCCTGAACAATACGAATTCTCTCTTCTTTTGTTGTATCCTTAATCAGTATACTTTTTATTTCCATAATCATCATTTCCCTTCACTGTTTCAGCTTCATTATAAATAACGTTTAAATGCCCTTTTCATTTTTATACAAGTGTCCATTATGTAATCAAACTGCTCCGGCCATGTCGCTCTGTCATCCAAATCAACCGTTTTTTCAATCAAAATACGACTTGCTTTTCTTTCCGGCAATTCTTTCCATTCTAATTCCATTTCCATATTTTTCTCTATTTCATCTTTATGAGCAAACAAACTCTTAAACAATTCTTTGTCATCATTTATATACAGCTCAACATCAACCGCTTTTCTTTTCTGGATCTGCGACACAGCGATATGGCAGGCAGATGAACCGATGCTGAAATCCATCCAATGATCCGTTGTCGGTTTTCTTTTATTAAAAATCCTTGAAAAATTTGCATCAGTAAACGCATAATCATTGAATGCCTGCCAGTATTCCAGTCTTTGTTGCTGGGTTGAATTGGCTGACGCTGTTTTTCTGATTTCCTTTGTCCAGTCATTTGGTCTTTCAACAACTGTAAAAGCTGGTGCTATCTGTGAATCTCCAATCTGAAACAATTTTATTTCACACAAAAAGAATCCAATTTTATCATCTGTATGATTATTCAGCCATTCTACTGCTGCTTTATGTTCCTCACGAGCATGTTTCACCACCCAGATAACCACATCTGCACCTTTTCCTGATGCATATGTAATTAATTTTCCAAGATGGTCATGATCCGTATCCTCTAACTGATTTTCAATTATAATCTTCCTGTCTGTTCCCGTTTCAGAAGCATAAATATCTACATTAAAATCGCCAACCGAAGATTCTGTCTCATCCACAGTAATATCCAAACCTACAGCATCTGCCAGCAGATCTACATTCTCAGCTACCCATGGAGTAAAATTCAATGCCTCATGCGGCCATATACTTCTTAAATCTGTAATTTCCTTTAATGTGCCAAGATTCACCATTGCCCTCTCCTTTTATTAACCTTTAATCTTCTGGTTTTCCTTCGATAGCTCAATCTAAATAATATTTTAATACAGGATTCCAAAATAATCCAGATATCTCTCAGTCATTCATGTATTCATAGTAGTCCGATTCATCTGCAAATAATCTGTACACTCCATCTACCAGCCCCATGTACCCATCTGTAACGAAATATCCTTTCATGAAATTCACCCCAACCTTTCTGAAATCTTTTACTGTTGCTTCATTTGATATACCTATTATCTCAGAATGGCAATGCAAAAATCTGTACTTCCAAAACTTTTTTATTATTTTTTATATATCTTCTCTTCGATACTTCAAAATATATTCCCATTTCGGAATTTATTTTAGGATTTCAGTACTTATATTCCCATTTTGGAATTTATTCCAGAACATAGTTTCCGTTGCAAATCATAACACTTTCGTATATGAATTGTTTACCGTATACGAGAATTAACATTTATCGTGTACAAATTTATAACAAAAGAAAAGAGCCGTTTTCTCGACTCTCTAACCTTAAGACACTTTAGTACATTTTTGTCTCATACTATTTTATTTATCATTTTCTAAAAGTGCTTTCCAATTCTCTTTAAATCCCATTGTTGTTATATCAACATTCTCATATTTATCGAACAATATCTCTATCTTATCTACAAACATATTCCAATGATTATCATTTTTCAAAATATGTTTAAGACATAACAACACTCCAAAAATACGATTATTTCCAATACCAGCTTCTGAATATTCCTTGTACAACATTGGTGTTTTTGATAATTTTGCATTATACAAGCGACCATAATGTGCACATATATTTCGAACATAAGAAATGCTCTCTAACCAACTCTCTAAGTACGTATATCCTATCCCAAACGATTTCGCTATTGCTTTTTTATCTGGGTTTTTCATATTTTTGTAAAACTTAGATAATGTACCAAAACTGAAAACTTCCACCAGCGCATATATTGGCAACATCCCACCTGCATAGTTCATCCGAAAATTCTTAACAAACGGAGCCTTAGAATTTCTTCTTATTTCTTCATGAACATCCTTCAAGAACTCTTGATGATATTTTACATTCACAAAATTATCTGCTTCTAAATAACCTAAAACACCATATTTTTCAGCGAAATAATTCGAAATTCTACATCGCACATTTATTTCTATTTTTTCGATTTCAGGGAATATAATTTGACGAAAATTTGCATTAAAAAGATATAAATCTACCAGTTGTTGAAACGTAATGTTTTCTCTATATCTTCCTTCATTTGTCTTAAGATTTAAACTATAGGCTTTAATCAATCTAAAGTATGAAATGTCATTTAATATTCTTTTCGCATACTCCTCATCTTCGACAATCAACCCAATATTTTTTAAATTCTCTATCTGTTCATCAATTGTCATAGGAGGCTGATGTTGTTTTACTTCTCCCATCCAACATTCTCCTTAAATTAAAAGACCCAACGTGGTCCGCATCGTTGAGAGGCGTGTTGGGTTCTGTTAATTATTATTATATTCATTTTAAGGAAAAAATCAACCGTTAAGTATACTTTTTTAATTTATGATAAAATATCTCCCAATGCATCTTCTGCACTGTCAACACTATGATATCCTGTTTCTTTCGTGTTGCCATTACTGTACTTCATGGTAATGCCGCCTTTGGTATCGCCTGGCTTATGGTAATAATATCCCGAATACACATTACCCGGCTCATCCTCTCCGAAATCCCAGTATGTGCCATAATTATAATAAACTGTCTCCATGAAAGCCTCATTATTAAAGTATTCTGCATATAATATCGTGCCATCATTTTTATCAAAAGATACCTCCAGAGTATCTCCTGGATCTGCATACCTCTGAAGCGCTGCACCTTCTTCGAACGCGATATTATAGCATCTTTTCTTCGGTGTTCCATTATAATCTTCTGCCGTATATGCAACCTCATACTCTTCGATCAATTTTAGAAGATCATCCTCTGTTGTATCTTTATCGATTGCCAGAAACATCTTTTGTATATCATCGTATTCCTTAGTTGACTCTACTGGTGATTCAGTTGGAACAGCTGACGCTGCCACGCTGAAAAATGTTGTAGATAAAGTAATGCATACTACAATTCCTGTTAGGCTGATTTTTATTATATTCTTTCTCATAGCTATACCTTCATATCTTTTTACTAATTCAAATTTAAAGCAAAAGAACTACTGTAATCAAAATTCTTCTACGCATCAATTTCTCCGGTTTTACACTGTTTTACTATTCCGTACAGACAAATATTAATATCTATTCATCTTATCATATGCTCAAACTATTTCACATAATTTTCTTTTTTAACACATCATATATATCTCTATTATCAAGAACATTCTTTGCCTTTGCCATTATTGAATGTGACAAACTACTTGTATAACTATCAACATATAATGTTAACCCCCTTGAATGCCTTCTTCCTTTTTCCTTTTTTTGAATATAATTAAGGCCTTCCTCCATATAATCAATCAATTGATTTATATCTGTTAATAATGCAAATAGCTTTGAACTTTCTTCTCTTGAAAGGCATCCAGAAATTATTTCATATCTCTCTAAATATTTCGTGCATCTATATGCATCTGTAAAAAATGAGCCTTCCTCTTTTGCCCGTTCAATCCATTTCCATGAATTATCAAGATATGACAGCACATGTACAATATTTTGTCTGATCTCATCCGTCCTTTTTTCTGAAAATTCCATTTTTAAATAATTTAAAATATCTTGCATTTCTTCCCTATTCATCTTATTAATTTTATTAATAAGATCCTGAAAATCATATATATCTGAGGATGGATCAAAAATGATTTTCCCCTTATACTTATTTTCGTCAAAAGAATATGTTTTTTGTTTATCGCCTAACACAAACATACAAAACTTAGGATATACTTCATAAACCTTATTCTCTAACACCTTATCTAAAGATCTTACTAATTTCGCCGATGTTTTTGTTTCAGTTACTTGTATCCCCATTTTTTCACTCTGATCTCCAAGATCAATTCCTGGATAATTTATTTTCTCTTCATTAAGATTTTTTAAATCCAATCCATAAACTGCATTCATAAGATATCTGATAATATTTTCCCAATACTTATTATCATCAAAAAGCCCTGCTTTACATTGACTTTGAATGTTCATTTTCTCACGAGAAAAAATATCTATTATTTCCTTCATTATTTCAGTTTCTTTTAGCATATTTAATCCTCTTAAACTTTACATTGTATACCAAATATTATTGCAATCTTGCCTCAGTTTATAATATATTGATACTCATAGCTTGATTATAATACTCTGTTTCTCATGGATTATTAGAATTCCACCCATAACAATTATTTTCTTATTTCTCATTCCATTTCTTTATAGCTTTATCCAATGATGTAATTTGTTTTTCTAAATCTAACATCCCACGTGCTGTTTCTTTCTCAATATTATCAACTACTTTTCTTGCAAATTCCACCTTATTAAATGTTTTGCAAACTGGTTTTATATAATCCGGAAATAATTCAAATCGCTCGCATTGAGCAGACATTTTTTTGTCAAAAGTCTTTTCAATTGCAGTTTTTTCGATATAATTTTCAATTTCTTTTCCTTTGGTTACCCAACAAAAAGCATCATACTTTTTAAACTCATTTTGTATTCGTTTTTTTGTATCATTTATCCTCGCCCTAGGATTCCTTCTATCACTGTCTATTACAATTGCAGCATTTCGATTCGTCAATAATATATTTATAAGGTCGTTACATTCTTTCTCTGTTGTATAATGAGATAACAATCTCCCTCCATAATATAAAAACTGATAATCTCTTCCTTCTTCTATCTCTCCACTTCCTAATATTTCCAGCCAATGTTTTATGTAAATCCTATCCGAAGGTCCTTCAACCCAAATAATTCCGTTAGACTGAAGTATATCTGACGCTCTAACATCTAAATCATCCAACAATGCAGTTTTCGATATATAGTCGTTAATTTTATGCATTGTTGATATTCCATTTTTCTTTTCTACATGAAATATTTGTGTTCCATATTTATCACAAAATGTATTAATTGCAACATGTGAATGTGTCGTCAAAAATATAATAACATCGTTTTTGATTGCATAATCGTAAATAAATTCAAAAAGTCTTCGTTGTAATGCAGGATGCAAATTATTTTCAAGCTCCTCAAACGCAAAAACAAATTTTTTATTATACTGTTTCTTTAACTTCGGGATTATCAGCAAATTAATTAACACCAAAATTATTGTCTTTAACCCACTCCCCATTTTAGACAACGCATATCGTTTACCATCTTCTTGCAAATAAATTTCCCATTTTGAATTTTCTCCTGATGATATCTGCTGTATCTTGATATCTTCAAATTTTGCATCTGGATAAATAATTGAATTTAAAGCATTTAATAATTTTTCCTGCACAAGTTTTTCATCATATTCGCTATAATTTATGATTTTACGAATTAAGTTACTTGCACCTTCACCATTTACATTTACATCTTCCTCATTACTTTCTATTTCTGCAACTATATTTCGTTCTGCATCTAATCGCCGAAATTCACAGTCTTCCCAATAATTAACTCCTCGTCTGGCAAAATTTTCCCAAAAACTATTATATTGTTTCTCAAAAACACTTTCATCTGGAATATATTCATACTTAAAAGTTTCGACCGAATGCCCAATACCATGCCTTTCTGTCGAAACAGAAAATCTCATTTTCTTTCCTATATAGTTTTTACCAAATTCATAATGACTTCTTCCAGGAATCCCTCCGCCATATGTATTCTCCTGAAAAACATATTGTACTTGTTGTTCCGATAATTCATGTATAACTTGAAGATCCAATCCCTCCTTTAAAAATTTATTACTTGCTAATACCTGCGCACTGGTAAGATTTTCAACAATATCTATGCAGCTAGATTTTCCGGAATTATTTCTGCCAATAAAAACATTTATTTTCTCAACTTCTTCTATCTCCACATATTCTTTAAAAGACTTATATCCTTTAAATCCAAATCCATCCATACCTTCCCTCCAACTATCTAACTCTTCCAAATCTCATGTCCTTGCCATCTCGCCGAATCATACACCGACAACATGTTCTTCTCCACAATATTATAGAATTTTTCCTACAATACATTTCCTGTTCCAGCCAAGATAGAATGTATATTATCTCGATAACAGGCTAATATACGCAAAATCTTTGAAGAAAGAAGATCTATAAAACACCTACTTTCAACGAATTTTTCTGCAGTTGTGTTATAACATTCCAAAGTTTTATCGCTCATTTATTATTGTCCAACTTACAATCTTTTCCTGACTTTCTCAATCAAGGTAACATCCGCCGGCAGCCATTTCACATCATCAATAGACTTCTTATTCAGCCATCGCGCTGCCTCATGTTCCTTCAGCACAAGATCACCTTTTACAATTTCGCACCAAAAGCAATCCATAGAAAGATGAAAAGCCGGATAATCATACTCTATTGTATCGATTAATTCCCCTACTGAAATTTCTGTATCCAGTTCCTCTCTAATTTCTCTTTTTAATGCATCTTGTGGAGTTTCCCCTTCTTCAATTTTGCCACCTGGAAATTCCCAGCCATCTTTAAATTCGCCATATCCCCTCTGTGTTGCAAAAATAATTGGTTCTCCATTTTCATTTACCGCCTTTATTACGGCAGCCACTACTCGTACTGTTTTCATCTTTATGCCTCACTCACTATATATTCGTAGATGTCTTCTCTTACCGGTACATCCAGCTTGTAATTAATCTCAAAAGCATCGTCTCCAGTCTTTTCCATTTTAATCGGAATCGGTTCACCTTGAGCAAATACTTCTCCCAGAAAATAGAATTCCTTTGCCTCTTTATCGTCCTTATTCTTTCTTACGAATAATAGAATCTTATTTTCTTTATCTGATTCTGTTCTTTTGAAAAAATGATCCGCATCACTGGAATTTACCTTTCTTGGATGCTTTGATAACGCAATCAAATTCTCCCTCGTTACAAATCTATCTTCATATGCTATTGCGTCTTCTGCTTTATCATAATTGATAAACACCGGCAATGTTTTCGTCATAGCATCATAAAAATATCCACCAATGTTCTGCGCATTCATATTCCGCTGCCAATTAAGCAATCGACATACATCTTCATATGTATATTTCTGATACAGCTGAAAATCTGTATCTTTGTAAGAATCCGAGTAATTCTCCTGATAATTTTCAATGCCATATTGAATCAATTCATCCACCATCTTCAAAAAATCCAAATTCTCATTCAGCATTTTTTCAAACTTGTCTTCCAATACATATCCTTCTGAAGATTTTTTAATCAGAACGCAATCCTTATACTTTTTCCGCTCTTCTTCCTTTGGAAATTCATTAGTAAGATTCCTTACTACCGATTCCTCTGTTTGTAAATTCAATTTTTTATGATATGTCATTTCAAGAGTTTTTTCATAATATGTAAAAACTCTTCTACGCTGTTGCAAAAGTTGCTGCAACAATGCTAATTCATAAATACGCTTCATGTTCGTTACTTTTTTTGAAAGAAATTCAATAATACTTGCTTCTTCAGGAGTCAATCTTACTTTATATTCGTCTGAATAATATTTGACCAAAAATGCATAATACGAATCAAATTTCACAAAATATTTATTCACATCAATTGAACCATATTTACGAAAATCTAATATTGATGGTATCCGCCCCAGTCGATATTTTAACTGTTCAAATGACTCTCTTAGTAGCTTCACATCATTCATTCGTGCACTGTCAATTGATTGAAAAATCCTCTTTCTTGAAATCTCATCAAAGTGGATCGTTGATGCGCCTGGAATAATTCTGGTTCCTTCTGAAACGTATCTTCTAATAGAATCTTTGTTATAACTTCTATCCCCAGACAGCGCAATCGGAATCATATAGTTATTTGTATAATTTCCAATAAAATCAATGATAACAACATACTCTTTGCCTTCTGCTTTACGCAATCCACGTCCCAGTTGCTGTACAAAAACAATTGGTGATTCTGTCGGTCTTAACATCAATACCTGATTAATTTCAGGAATATCTACACCTTCATTAAAAATGTCTATTGTAAAAATATAATCCAGAAATGGCATCTCATCTGTATCATTTTTCACATGATTACAGATATCTTTTTCATGTTTTTCTATCTCATCTGTGGAAACTTCCCTCGTCAGAAGATTAATTGCTTTTTCTCTCTCTTTCTCCGAATTTGCTCCAGTCAATACAGTTGTATAATAACCATATTCATTGAACTTCGTAGAAAGTTCCTGTGCTTCTTTCTTACCACTACAAAAGATCAAGCCTTTTACTCTTTCACCACTATGTCCAAAATAATTTGCCTGTTCCAGAATATATCGAGCTCTTGTATCTGAAACTAAGTAAGAAAAATTTCTTAAATCCGTCTTATCATCTACGGTCTCGCCATCAATTTCTATATCAGTGATACCAAAATAATGAAATGGACAAAGCAGGTCTTCTTTCAACGCATGCTGTAAACGAATTTCATAGGCAATATTGTGATCAAACAAATTAAATATATCAAATCCGTCCGTTCTTTCCGGGCTGGCTGTCATACCAAGCCAGAAATCTGGTTGAAAATAATTCATAATTTTCTGGTAACTTTCTGATCCAGCACGGTGAACTTCATCAATACAAATCCAGTCAAATTCATCAACTTTATATCTTTCCAAAGTTTCTGTTTTCGCCATCATAGACATCGTTGCAAATAAAATATCTGCATCATATTCTTTTGAATTTCCCGACAACAAAGCCAATTTCTTCGTACTTCCAAACACCTTTTTATAGCTCTTCAATGCCTGTCTTGCAATCAATTCACGATGCACAATAAATAGAGCTTTCTTAGGCTTTTCATTTCGCATGGCAAACGCAGATGCATAAGTTTTTCCTGTACCAGTGGCACTAATTAACAACGCCTTCTTTGCTCCACGTTCAATCAAATCATGCACGCTGCAAATAAATTCTTCCTGCATTTTATTCGGCTTTAATTTGTATGCATCATAATCTATAATCTCTTCCTGTAAAGCAATTTTTTGTTGCTCACGTACCAATCTGTCAATCTGTTTTTTGTGCTTATATTCTTTCCTATATACTTCACTAAATTCTTCATAAGTATAGGAAACATCATCTGTCCAAAGCATTTCAAACTCTTTTACGATTGACTGGGCCATCTCACCCTGTTCCGTACTTACAAGCTGTGTATTCCACTCCATATTCGTTGACAAAGCAGTCTGTGTCATATTAGAACTACCTATAATAATTCTATAGATTCCACTTTCTCTAAACAAATAGCCCTTTGTGTGAAATCCTACGCCAGCTTCATCGACATGATACATTTTTAACTCTACATTATTTAGTGCAGCAAGCCTGTCCAACGCATACGGATCACTAAAATGTAAATAATCCGTAGTCAATATCCGCCCCTTGATGCCTCTTCTTTCTAGTTCCTTAAGAGTTTCCGACAGCTCAACAAAACCACTTCTACTAATGAAGGCTACACTAATTGAAAATTCATCGCAATGCATCAACTGATTTTCAATATGTGTCAGAACCTTAATTCCTCGTTTATGGTCGTTGGTAATGAACTGCGGTCTGTACGCAAGATTGGAATCTATATCACTGTCCACTAAAGCAGTCTGTAACCCATTATTAATTTCACTAATAACGTTTCTCTCCAAAACGTATCCTCCCAGTTATTATCTTTTCTATTAATTCATCATGTGATCTCCTGAACAAACTCTTTGATATCTGATACTACATTATGTTTTATCAAAACTCCTGTCATAATTCCAAATTGATCTGTTCTCAAAATTTCTTTAAGTTCATCACTTATTGAAGCATTCACTGACTTGATGTTTTCGTTTCTATTGGGGCTCATATTATTGATGACATCACACATATTTTGAATTTCTGGATATTCTTCTCTTAATCTTCTATTCAATGCTATGCCTTCTTTTATATTTTTCTGAATATATAGCGATATGTTTATATTTACTTCCAAACAACTAATTATTCTATTTATTTCTTTCAGATCATTCCCCGCCTTAATATCATCTACAGTTCCCTTTAAATCCACAATTCTAAGAGCTTCATTAATTAGATATTCATAAAATATAATCATGCCGTCACCTCCATTCACCCCAAATGCCTCCATAACAACTACTTAATTTTGAAATTATTTCATCTTTTCTTCAAAATAAGAAACTAAATGACATAGTCTGTGTATTACTTTCATTGTTGATCTAACTGCCTTACCAGTAGACCTTCTAAAAATCATATCTGATCTCCTATATCAATTTTATTTATTAAAATAATTATATCATTTAACTATCAGCATCACAATTACAGTTTTTGCGCTATTCTTTCTGTTTAACGAATGAAAAAAGACACCGACCGCAGTCAATGCCCTTTCCCCTCTCACTTTATGCTCTTTTCGTTGCTTCCTTATAACCTTTTTCTATACTTTTACACGCTCAGGATATGTACGAAGACTAACTCATCTCCTTCATAAAATTACTTTTCAACCTCTCAAAATCTGCGTACCATCTTTCCCCTAAATTGGCATTTAACAAAAGAATCATTTCTTCCATATCAAAAATCTGTATTCTCGTATCCATTTCTTTTAATGCTTTTGTAGCGTAACCCGATGTAAAAATAACTGCTCGGGTTGCTTCTTCACTTAGCATGGTATATCCTAACGCACGCACTGTTTCTTTCTTTAACTCACAAGTTTTGTACAACTTGCATTCTACAAAAACTTTCTCTTTTCTTTCATTCTCATTAATTTCTGCAATGATATCTTTTCCACCGTCTCTCGTTGCCTTCGTCAAATTCACTTTATATCCTAACGCTTCATATAATATGGCAATTAAAATTTCAAACTCTCTCGAAGTTAATGAAAAAATATATGCATTTTTATCAGAAGCACTCTTTATATATTTTTCCTCGATAATATCCATCGCATCCGAAATGCCATATATTCGATCATCTGGCATATATATACACTCGGCATCAAAATACATACCTAAAGCTTTTAATGCTTTCATTGGATTAATATTTAATAACGGAAGCACCCAGGTTAATCCTTCCCAAGCTTCTTGTTTATTTTTTATACGATAAATCCGTTCATTATATTTCAATTGATTCATACATAACTCATATGTTTGTAAATTTTTTTCTTTATTTACTTTGTCCTGTACATATTCTTTGTAGAATTCATATGTGTCAACTGTATCTACTCCTAAAGTATATGGCTGAAGCAGTATTCTCAATAACTCTTTAATTTCCATATCACTTTTCTGCTCAATATCTTTCATCCACTCTCTAAAGGGAACAAAAAACTGTGGATAAACAAACTCTTCATTACGCTTTCTCAATTCAATCCACTCTTCAAGTGAATTGTAATTGTCGGTATATATTTCAGGTCTTTCCATTTTTCACCTCACACCTGACTTTGTCATTTTTCTTAGTCGCAGTTTTGCTCCCCATAGTCGCAACCTCACCGCCTTTAGTCGCAACTTGACTTTCATTATCCTACCCCAAAATCGTATGAGTGCTACTCATCCAGTAGCCCCTCCCAAACCCATCTCCTTCTGCAAACTCTGGTTCTTTTCCTGAATAGAATTTATTGTATTTGAACAGATTTCGCACACCTGAGCCAATCTACTCCACGTATCCAATATTTCTGATAGATGCTTCATAAACATATTTCACAATTTATTATATTTCTCTTTCTTCCCTTTCGCCTTGCTCACGGGATATTTCTCATTATTGACCTTAATCTTCTCCTGCACAATCTCATCGATATCCAGTCCACAGGCATCTGCCATGAGGACGCAGTAATTTAATACATCTGCAAGTTCTTCTTTGATTTTTTCCTGTTTTCCCTCATTGGATACGTCTGTACCGCTCCACTGGAATACTTCGAGGAGTTCTGCGGCCTCCAGGGAAATGGAAATCGCCAGATCTTTTGGATTGTGGAATTGTTTCCAGTCACGGTCATCTCGAAATTTCAAAATTTGTTTTATTGTCTCTTCTGTCATTATTCTTACTCCTGTTCTGCTGCCTTTTTTAAGGCTTCTCTTAACTGGTCATCGCATGCATATATGTACAGACCATTTACTCCACGTGTCATAAGAACACGAACCTCATGCTTCAGCAATTCTTTTGCAAAGTTCTGCTTTGTACCGTCTTCCATTGTTCTCTTCTTGGTCGCTTTTCCGTTGCTGCTTTCGCTTGGATCATAAACAATTTTTCCATCACGATATTTTACAGACTTTCCAAGAATCACTCCTGCATAGTTGAGATCAAATCCCTGAATTGTATAAGTTGAACCAACTTCGGCAATTGTGTGTGCCTGCTCTGCCCATGCCTGTTCTTTTATCTTCTTTTTCTCATCTTTATTAAGATTTTGTTCCAGTTCGTAGTTCCATGGCTTATGCCATCTCTGGTCTTCTATCCACACATCTACTTCCCAGTATTTTTTTGATGTATCCTCCGGCTTTTTGCCTTTCTTATAATCCCAGTCATAATTGGCAATGACACGCGACAATCTGCTCTTCTCACTGTTTGCTTTTTTCTGTATTTCCAGATCCAGTACTTCCGGTGAATCAAAGATTTTTATTTCATAGTCATGATGTGGAATTTTGTTTATAATCTGTTTTTTCGTAAAAGCATCGATCCATTCAAGTGTCTCATCATCCGCCTGCATACGAAGCTGTTTGGTCAATGTGATATGATTACGCTGCTCAATTGCCTTATTGCGATACCTGTCAATCATCTGCTTTTCCCAGTACTGGTCCATTCGTAATATCTGATTTTCATCAAATACAATGACAACAACTTTCGCTCGTTTTACGATATCATCCAGCTGATTTTTCCCACTGTATCCCTGATTTCCCTGTGTAAAAAGCAGATGTGCTTCATCAACAAAAACAACATCCACCGAATCAGGATCTTTATGTCTGTTTAAAAAAGTAGAAGCCTTACTTACCACATCTTTATACTTTTCTGTGATTCCAAGCTTCTTCGCAATATCAGAATACACTTTTACCTGTTCATCATGATTGACCACCATGCAGCATTTAAATTCTGTATTGTCTTTTTCTTCTTCCTGACAATATAATTCATAGAAGATACTGCTGTTCAGAACGGTCTTTCCAGTACCTGCTTCACCATCAATAAATATGATTTGTTTTTCATTTTTGTTTCTGGCCGATGCAATACAGTCCAGAATCTGGATTTTTGCATCCTCCTGCTCGTCTGTTAATTTATGCAATGGCGATGCTTTATAAATCGCAGAGTCTTTCACGATATTTTCATCTGGAAAAAGTTCCTCATCCGACTCATGAAGCTCTGTCCAGATTTTCTGAAAAATCCCCTCAAATTCCTCAGATGGATAATAACTCTTCTGGGGATTTCCTCTTCCATTGTGTACCTGTCGCACTTTATCCACACTCATGAGATAATGCATAAGACGATTTTCAACATCCAGTGTCAGGGATTTATTGAAATGTTCATGTCCGATGATATAAAGCGAAGCGTCTTTTTGCAGCATTCTATGTTGCCAGGTTTCATGTTTGATTCGGTTATGATAATGCTGTCTCGTACGTGCAAAGATATTGTTTGATTCCCCGACATATACATCATACTTATTCGTTTCCGGCCAGTTGTGGATGTATACCGTCGGAAAGTTCATGATAATGTCTTTGGTATCTTCTGCTTCATTTGTTTTGATTTCTTTCTCAAATTCAGCCAGTGCAGTTTCATTGTCTTTTATTTTTCTAATAATTGGTTTTGTGATGTTCATGCTCATTATCGTTTTTTATAACCCATCTTCCCTTACGGTTGTTACCTTCTCGTACTATAATAAGATTCTTTAGATTTGGTTTCAAAAGTTTCTCTGGGTTAATTATATCATTTAACCACTCACACCTCAATTACCGTTTTGTTGTTTATATTGTCAAAAAAAGGCACCGACCTCCGTCAGTGCCTTTCTCATCTTTATGCTCTTTCCATTGCTTCTTTGTAATCTTTTGTATCTGTGAAGATCTCGTTCTTCCACGGGTTCTTTTTCTGTACTTTTGCGCGTTTCAGGATGTATGCGAAGACGAATACATTCACTGCAAATGACAGTACGGAAATAATTCCCTGTGCGGTCGGTTCTGCGATAGTCGGCATACTGCTTCCCATTGCTGCTGCGATGCCGCCCTGTCCGTATACGGAAGTGACTGTTGTAAAACGGCTTGCATCCTGGAACAGCGGGAATACCTGTGCGAACATGCACCAGAGAGCCAGTGTGTTTGCACGGTTCTGAATCCAACCGCCTTTATTCCAGAGTGCTGCTGCAAAGGTAGGTGCAAGCAGAAGTGCCAGTCCGCAGTACCAGGAATGTGTCGGCAGGTTCAGATATGTATATTGGAAATTCCAGATATCATATGCAAGGACATATACCCAGATCATGTCCGGCCAAAGCATATCTTTTTTGTCTTTTGAGGAATAGATTCCCCACCATCCTGTCATACAGAAAATATTTAAAATTCCGGCAAGTCCGTTTAATACGTTCCACCAACCTCCATAAAGCCATACACCTTCGGAGGAAAGCCACCAACCGCCAGCAAGCGAACCGGCACGGACTGCTGATTCAAAGTCTGAAGCTACTGCGATCAGGATATTGATTGCAACAATGATAAACGGAAAAGCTTTAAATCCATGAGATTTTCCAAGCTTTCCCCAGTGGTATTTCAGTATCATAAATCCGATACATCCTGCTGTTGCTGCATACAGCTTTGCATAATGGAACCAGCTGTTCATGTGCACATATGTATCATTATTCAGTGCCCAGTCGGCTCCCATTGCTGCGCCAACATAGATAGCGATAAAGTACACGCTAAGTGCTGCAGGAAGGATCATGAAACAGGCAATACCGCCCGCTTTGGATCTTCTTGCAATTTCATTCATTACGACAAGTCCGGCAAATACCAGCAGCCATCCAAGAAGCTGCCATCCGGCTGTCTCTCCGTAGATTTGAAAAAACATACTCTTTACTCTCCCTCTTTTGTTTATTCTACTTCTATTTCCTTAATGTTGAACTCATTTCCCTGCAATAAATAGGTATGCTCACTTCCGCAATGTGGACAGGTTTTTCCATGTTTTACCGTTGGATATGTCTGCTTGCAGTCTTCACAATACGTGAGTGCAGGTAATGTTTCCACCACTAATTCAGATTCATCGAACAGAGGCCGCTTTTTTGCAGCCCATGTCCAGCAATTCTGTAAATAGGACTCGATCACTGTCGAGACCTCTCCCAGTTCAAGTGTGACTTTTCGTACATGTGTCACTTTATTTTCAGCGGCCACCTTTTCCAGATGATCCATGATATGAAAAGTTACTCCAAGCTCGTGCATATTTTCGCTCCTTTATCTGAGAGCTGCTGCACAGCTCCTATTTTTTCTTTTTGAATTTCACTTTGATTGACTGTTTCACCATGTTTGGAAGAATGTATTTCAACTTATCTTCCGAAGCACGCATAATGGAAGCTCCCGGAATCTCTCTGTGCAGGTGGATTGCGTCAAACATACATTTCGTTGTACAGACACCACATCCGATGCATTTATTCGGGTCGACAACAGATGCTCCGCAGGACAGGCAGCGGGAAGTTTCTTTTTTCACCTGCTCTTCTGTCAGACTCTGTGACAGATCACGGAAGGTTTTTGCCTGTTCTTTTACATCCGCTTTTGGCGGAATCTGACGACTGGATGAGTCATAAGTTTCCACTTTGATGTTTTCTTTGTCCAGTTCGATGAAATCACGTCGATTACGTCCAATCGTCAGTGTACAATGTTCATGGACGTAACGGTGAAGAGAAATTGCACCTTCACGTCCGGCTGCGATCGCATCAATGGCAAATTTCGGTCCAGTGTATACGTCACCACCTACAAAGATATCCGGTTCAGAAGTCTGGTAAGTCAGTTTGTTGGCAAGTGCGCCACCGTTCGGGCGGAGTTCTACATGAAGATTATCCAGCATATGGCCCCAGTCGATTGCCTGGCCTACTGAGAAAATGACATGACGACAAGGAATTGTTACTGTATCGTTCTCATCGTATTCCGGTGAAAATCTGCCCTGTGCATCAAATACGCGGGTACATTTTTTGAAAACAACACCGCTTACATGACCGTCTTCTTCCAGAACTTCTTTTGGTCCCCAGCCACAATTCAGCTCGATTCCTTCTTCGAGTGCTTCTTCGATTTCCTCATTGCTTGCCGGCATTTTTTCTCTTGCTTCCAGACAGAACATGGAAATCTTCGCATCGGTACATCTGCTGCTGATTCTTGCTGCGTCAATGGCTACGTTTCCGCCACCAACTACAACAACATCACCTTCAAGCGAAAAACTCTCTTTTGCACCGGCTTCTCTTAAGAAATCCACGGCCGCATATGCACCTTCGGCATTTTCTCCACTGATTCCCGGTTTTCTTCCTCTCTGACAGCCGATCGCAGCATAAAATCCTTTATATCCCTGCTCTCTCAGGTCTTCGATCGTAACGTCTTTTCCAACTTCTACGCCACAGCGGATTTCTACGCCAAGCTGACGGATCACATCAATTTCTGCCGCCAGAAGATCTTTTTCCAGTTTGTAGGATGGAATTCCATAGCGAAGCATACCGCCCGGTTCTGCATTTTTTTCAAAGATCGTCGGTTTGTATCCTGTCAGTGCAAGGAAATATGCACAGGATAATCCTGCCGGGCCGGCTCCGATGATCGCTATTTTTTCTTCAAATCCACCTTTCAGTGACGGAATTGTTTTCTTTGGAATGAAACGTGTTTCTGCATTCAGATCACGTTCTGCAATAAAACGTTTTACTTCATCGATTGCAACAGCTTCGTCGATTGTGCCTCTTGTGCAGGCATCTTCGCAGCGACGGTTACATACATGCCCACAGACTGCCGGAAGTGGATTATCTTTCTTGATCAGTGCAAGTGCATCCTCATAGCGGCCTTCTTTTGCAAGCTGCAGATATCCCTGTATTCCGATATGAGCCGGACAGGCTGTTTTACACGGTGCTGTACCGGTATCATAGCAGTTGATACGATTGACATCACGGTAATTATGTGTCCACATATGTTCGCCCCATGGCTGGTCACCAGGAAGCGGCATCCGCGGATATGTAATCTCGCATCCTTCTTTATCGCAGAGTTTCTGTCCCAGTTTCACCGCTCCTGCCGGACAGGCTTCCACACATTTTCCACATGCGACACAGTTCTGTTTCTCTACTTTTGCGATATATGCAGAACGAGACATATTTGGTGTATTAAAGAGCTGTGACGTACGAAGCGCATAGCAGACATTTACATTGCAGTTACAGATAGCAAAAATCTTGTTTTTTCCGTCAATGTTTGTAATCTGATGTACAAAACCATTTTCTTCTGCCTGTCTGAAAATATCCAGTGCCTCTTCTTTGGAAATATATCGTCCGTCTTTCTGTGTCTCTACAACATAATCTGCCATATCACCAACTGCAACGCACCATCCTTCCGGATCATCGGCGCAGCCTTCGTCATGTGTCAGTCGGGAACGACGGCAGGAACAAGGGCTTGCTGCATATTTTCCCTCATATTTACTAAGCCAGTAGGAAATATGTTCCAGATCAACAGATTCATTTTCCATCTCGATTGCTTTTTCTACCGGAATGACATGCATGCCAATACCTGCTCCACCCTCCGGTACAAATGGAGTAATTTTCTCCAGTGGCAAACGGGACATATGTTCAAAAAATGTACCCATTTCCGGGTTGGATTCCAGTATTTTTGCGTTCATATTAAAGAATTCCGCACATCCCGGTACATACATCGGCAGGACATACTGCTTCTCATGTGCCGCATTTTCCCAGTTGTATTCGAGAAGTCCTTTGCGTGACATTTCTTCCAGAAGTGCCTCACATTTTTTCTCTTCCAGCCCTGAAATTTTCACAATCTCCGACAGTGTTTTTGGCTTTCTTACCCCAAGCTTCAATGCCAGGAGTGCTTCCTCATCAGTAAGCACTCCGGCCAGTCCCCAATACTCCGGATCATTTCTGGTGATCTTTTTAAGACCCAGCTTCTGCGGAATACGGTCTGTGATCTTTTTGCCCAGTTTCGCAATTGGCTCGCGAAATGGTTTACCCGGATCCGGTGTAAATTCCGGGTACACATAATCCGGATAAAGCTCCTTATCGAGTTCTTTTTTCATCTCTCTTTCCTTTCCCTTCTCTCTTCTGTTTTGTTATGATTTCCAGTCAGTAACCTGCTTTTTCAGCCATGTAGTCCATGCTTCTATGCCTTCTCCTGTCTTTGCACTGACCGGGAAAATCTCCGCTTTTGGATTTCTCTGGTGAATGTATTTTTTTACCAGTTCCATATCAAAATCAAAGTATGGAAGTACATCAATCTTATTGATCAGAACTGCATCACATACTTCAAACATTAATGGATATTTCAAAGGTTTGTCATGACCTTCCGGAACAGAAAGAATCATTACATTTTTTGATGCGCCTGTGTCAAACTCGGCCGGACAAACAAGATTTCCTACGTTTTCGAGAATCGCCAGATCTACATCTTCAATGCCCAGACCTTCGATCCCCTGCTCTGTCATTTTTGCATCCAGATGACACATGCCACCTGTATGCAGCTGAATTGCTTTTGCCCCGGTTTCGGCAATTGCAAGTGCATCCACATCTGAATCAATATCCGCCTCCATGACCCCGATACGAAGGTCATCTTTTAAAGCTGCTATCGTTCTTTTCAGAGTTGTCGTCTTTCCTGATCCAGGTGACGACATCAGATTCATCAGAAAGACACCTTTTTCTTTCAGTCTGATTCGAAGCTGATCTGCCTGTCTGTCATTGTCCGCAAACACGCTCTCTTTAATTTCCAGAATCCTTACTTTTCCCACCTGTTTTTATTCCTTTCATCAGTATTTCTACCATTTCTTTTTTTGCCTGTTCATAAGTCAGTTCATTTTGATACAGAATATCTGACTCCATAAAACAATATACAGTGCCTTTTACCATTGCCATTACTACCGGAATGGAAACTTCTCGAATCATGCCCTCTTCCATGCCCTTTTCAAGATACTTTTCTGCCTGTTCCCATCCATTGTTTACTGACCTCATCAGATGTCGGTATGGCTTCGGATACTTTTCCGCAAGTTCGTAGATTCGGCTCAGTCCAATGTTGTAATACTTTTCCGGCAGTGCGCACAAAAGCTTCTCCAGTTTCTGCACTACATTCAGACTTATATCCGCCTCCAGTTCTTCCTGCATACTGTTTAAATCTGCCGCATAACGGTCCGCTACTGCTACCAGAACTGCCTGTTTGCTTTCAAAGACTGTGTAAATTGTTTTTTTACTGATTCCAAGCCGCTTCGCCAGATCGTTCATTGTAAATTTCAGGCCGTTCTGTTTAAATTCCTCAACCGTTGCATCAATAATTTTATCCCGCATTCAATCCTCCATTTGGAAACCCGGAAACTCTTTTTGGTTTTCTGGTTTCCATTATTTTAACATTTTGACAAAAAAATGTCAATTTTATCAAATAAAAAAGACACAAACTGCAGTCAGTGTCTCTCTCATCTCAACTATTCTCTTTTCTCACACAAACATCTCATACAATCCCACCATTACCGGCATGGTCACAATCGAAAGGTTTCATTTAATAATAAATTGATCTGCATATTTTGTACCTTCTTTTCTTGCTGTCTGTTATCAGTCTTTTGTTATTGATTTTCCCTCAAATACTTCCTCACCACTTCAAATCCGCCACTTGGTACACAGAACGTATCTCTGCAGTACTTGCATTCTTCGTAAGTCTTCTCGAGGTCAAACCATTCTACGGCTTCTACTTCTTCTTTCTGTAAAATCAGCTCCGTGATATCCACTGGCTGATCATAAATATACACAAATGCGAGTTCTTCATCGCGGAACATTTTTCCGTGGAATTCTTTCGCGAAGGAGATCGGGAAGGTTCCAGCAAAGTGGAGCTGTTCCGGTGTTGCATGAATCCCGAGTTCTTCTTCGAGTTCGCGGAGTGCAGATTCGAGCGGTTCATCACCTGCCTGGATATGTCCGGCTGAAGAAGTGTCGAACATTCCCGGGAAAGAGTCTTTATTCTTCGACCGTTTCTGTAACAACACCTGTATGCGTCCTTCTTTTTTGCGAAGAATCCATATATGTGCTGTCCGGTGTGGGATGCCCTCTGTATGTGCCTGTTCGCGGGTGACAGTCTCACCTGTCGGATTTCCGTCTTTATCTATCACATCAAATATTTCCATTTTTGTTATCCTCGTTTTTAAGTTCTTCTGGTTTCTTATACACTTCAAATTCTTTCCTATATTTCCAAACTGTATTTCTGGAGCTTCCTATCATTCGTTTACTTAACTCATTCCTTTGCTAATTCTCTACTCCGGCTTCTCATCCTCATTTTTCATCTGTGCTCGTGCTTTTCGTGCGATTCCCGAATTGCTGTTCATGATGCTGGCGCGGGTAATTTTGTCATTTCCAAACTTCTGGCGAATCGCATCCATTGTCGCATCGAGTTTCCTGTTTCGTTCCTTCTTTTCGTTATCTTCAAATAAAGACAGTTGTTCAAAACTTTCATCTGTCAGGTTCGTCAATGCAACTCCAATCAGTCGAAGCGGTTCCCCCTTCCAGGATTCTGTAAAAAGTTTTTTGGCTTTTTTGTATATCTCATCTGTTGTATCAGTTGCATTCGGAAGTGTTGTTTGATGAGATTTGTTTTTGAAATCCAACGTTCGAAATGTCACGGATACAGAAATGCACTTCTTTCCTTTTCGACGCATTCTGGTTGCCACAACATCGCACTGTTCAAGCAGTATCGGGAGTACCTGATCCACCGAAACAATATCATCATTAAAAGTCGTTTCCACACTAAATCCTTTTGCCTCTTCTGGCTGTGCTTTGACCGGAGAATCATCGATTCCGCAGGCATATCGATACAGCTGATGCCCCGCTTTCTTTCCCAGCAATACCTGTATTTCAGTCTCTCTTGCATGTGCCATATCCCCAATCGTATACATGCCGGCTTCTGTTAATTTCTTCTCAGATGCCTTGCCAAGAAACAATAGATCGCGTACTGGTAACGGCCACATTTTGACTGGTATTTCATTCGGAAACAAGGTATGTACTTTATCTGGCTTTTCAAAATCCGATGCCATTTTGGCCAACAGTTTATTCGTGGAAATTCCTACATTGACGGTAAATCCAAGCTCATTTTTGATCTTATCTTTGATCTCATGAGCTGTCTGAATCGGATCTGGATAAATCAGTGAAGTTCCTGTCATATCCAGAAAAACTTCATCAATAGAAAAAGATTCCATCACAGGCGCATACGATGCCAGTACGCTTTTTCGGATCACCGCCGATACATGCCGGAATATCTCTCAAATCCTGCAATCCCTGCTTTACTCTTCGTGCTGACTCCCATGAAAGGAACGCACTGTTCACATCTATATGAAAGATTAGTCGCTCCATATCTTCACTCTCATTTCCATTGCTTCATTTATGCCCACTTGCTCTTATTCTTTTTTCTGATATTTTGTCCGCAGCAGCCACTTCTGGTCAATCACTTTTACATCCTCTCCAAACCGGATGTGCAGTGTCACAGAGCCGACTGACTGTTCAATTTTTTCAATGCATCCATCTCCGAATTTCGGATGTTTTACCTGTTCTCCCACTTCATACTGTACGATGCTGGCCTGGCTGCTTTTGTGCTCCTGCTGCCGGCGATATGTATCACGGATTGCCGCCGTTTTATCATGAATCGGACTTTTCAGTTTCTTCTCGTAGTCGTGTTTCATCAGTGCTTCCCCCGCCTTATAATACGGTGTCGGTGCAGCTCCGACCAATGAACAGCAATATTTCCAGGCACTTCCGTGAAGCCCCGGCTGCCATTGATATTCTCTCGGAATCGTGATGTGATGCTCCATATAATGGGCATATTCATGTTTGTACAGATCCATACGGTCTTCTTTACTGAGAGGATTTTTTACTCCGTATCCAACAAAAAGCAACGAAAAATGGAAATGTTCTTTTTCATGGTGACCGGCTCTTGTATAAGACCCCAGCGCATCTGTCTCAAATCCAAATGTAATTGGAATCTGCGCTCCGCGAAGATGATATTTTTTATCCAGTTCTCTGTATAATGCCCGAATCTGTGCCGTCAGAATCGTTGTTTCTTTCTGCAGCAATGCATATAATTCTGTGTAATCTCTGTCCGCCATGAATCCTCCATTTATCTGTAAATTTCTAGCTCATTTTATATGATCTGAAATAACATTCTTTACTGATTTTTAATCATATACCGAAAGGCTTCATCTGTAAACCTGTTTTCACGACAAAAGCTTTCTCACATCTGTTCCACCCAAAAATTCTATAAAAAAACAAAGCAAAATAGATTCTCACTAGCCGTTTTGTTACCTTACAACTGTCAAAGATGGGAGTATAACACTTTTTTACAATGCAGTTCAATTATTATAACAGCAAAAAACAGAGCATACGGATTTCTCCATATGCTCTGTGATCATCTGACTTTTCTTATTATAGTGCAGCCGTTTTATTCTGCTTCTGAGAACTGGTCTTTTCCGACTCCACATAACGGACATTCAAAATCTTCTGGAACGTCTTCCCATTTTGTTCCAGGTGCAATACCGCCTTCCGGATATCCTTCTGCCTCATCATATTCCCATCCACAGACATCACATACATATTTCATGATTAATTCCTCCTCGTGTTTGTATTCATCAATATAAGTAAATTATTTTTAGTTTTTCCACAGTCCGTGTAAGTTGCAATATGCATACACTTCTTCTAGCTTCTCACCATCACTGAGCCAGAAATCTGCAATTGGTTCCTGCTCCGGTGCAAGAATCTTTCTGTAAATGCCCTGGTCAGTGGTTACTGTGATCCACTCAATGAAATGTTTTTCAATCATTGGATGTTTAGTCTCGCCGACTACAACATGAACATGATTGCCTTCCACGGTATATACCGGTACGTGCTTCTCAATAGTTGCATCTGTTACTCCTGCTTTAAGTTCCTGCATAGGCTCTCCACAGCATATTACCGGAACTCCCTTATCATCGATTTTCTCGATGATATTACCACAATGCATACATTTATAATATTTTACCTTCATTGTGATACCTCCTTTGCATTAACGATCTACATTAATAGTTCTCTGCATGGATTTCAAAGTAACTCTGTGGATGATTGCATAGCGGACAGACCTCCAGAGCTTTTGTTCCGATAACAATATGACCACAGTTGCGGCACTCCCATACCTTAACTTCGCTCTTCTCAAATACCTGAGCAGTTTCAAGATTCTTAAGAAGCGCACGATATCTGTCTTCGTGGTGCTTTTCGATTTCTCCTACTGCTCTGACTGTTTTTATATATTTCTCCGCATGATCAGGCTTCCTTTTTCTTTTAACCACTGAACTGACTCTCTATAATCGGGAAGTACCTTCTCAACCTCTGCCCAAAATGCTTTGGAGTGGTTCATTTCTTTTCTGTGACATAACTCATGAACCACTACATAGTCGAGTATCTCTGCCGGTGCCAGCATCAAAAGACAGTTAAAATTCAGATTCCCCTTGCTGCTACAGCTTCCCCAATGAGTCTTCTTATTTCGGATTGTTATACGTCCGTAATCAACTCCTACCTGCCTGGCAAAATATTCTACTCTTTGTGGAATGAGCTTAAGCGCCTGCTCTGCAAGAGTTTTAATCTCCTCAGGTGTTATTTTTTTAATATTCAGTGCATCATATTCTGCCTTGTTCTTCTTAATTTTTTCAATATGCTTATGTATCCAGGCTTCGTTCTTCTCAACAATTCTGTCTATCTCTCTTTTTGAAGCATACCGTGGAGCTCTCACTGTTATACTCAAATCCGGATTCACCTGAATTGCCAATGTTTTTCTATTTGATCTGATTAGTCTGACTTCCATAAAACTGTTAATAACCTCTTTTGTATTTAACTTATGATCTATAAAAGTTTTTATCGTAAAACAACTGCTGACAATAACATAAAACCAACAATGGACAACATCGTATATACTGAAATTGCAGAAGAATAGAATTCTTTTTTCTCTGTTTCATTGATATATAATGGAAGTACAAAAGGCGGCGGCAATATTATCATAATAACTGCTGAGATCAATGTAAGCTTCTCTGCAAAAATTCCTCCCAACACATGGAACAAAGAAAACACAGCCAATGCCATGATCACCTGCTGAATCAGACGCATAATAATCACTTTGGAAATTTTCTTCCATTCGATCCCTATAAAATGCATACGGTATCCAATCACCACCAGAATCACTGCACTGGTCGGAGCAGCTATAAATTCACATACACCCCCGATAACTGGACCTGCACTGCTATTCTCTATCCATCCGCCTAAACCTGTAATACTGAATATAACACCAGTCACAATACCAATAAGAACCGGTGTTGACAGTATTCCTTTTATCGCTTCGCCTGCCGTCTGATGAGTGCCGCCTACACTTTTAACCATTGCCACATACACCGTAAAAATAGCAAGTACATGTCCAATATCCATCAATGCAAACTGGGTGATCTTATCATTCCCAAGCAGGATTCCAAACAATGCATATCCCAGCATCCCCGCCTCATATCCTGTCATCGTAAATGGAAAATAGACATCTTGTTCTTTTATCAGTTTACACAAAATCCTGCCTACAAAGATTCCACCAGCTGTCACTGCAAAAAAGGTGATTGGAAATATCACAGTATCCGCCTCGATACCAGCCCGATAAAACGTATAGAACAATGAAATCGGAAGTGTAAAATTCATCACCAGCGCCTGCAATCCTTCAATCCCATCCAGGCTTATCAGATCTTTCTCTCTGCAGATCATTCCAATTATGAGCATTATGATCACAGGCAAAATTACTTGTAACAAACTCACTTTTGTTTCCCCTCTCTTTCCTGATCTTTCAACATTCCACTGCGACTTTGATCACACCGTCTCTCTTGTTTTCGAACAGTTCATATGCCTCTTCGATTCTGTCTAGTGGATAAGTATGTGTGATCAGCGGTTCTGTATTTATCTTGCCCTCTGCGATCAGTTTCAGAGTTTCTTCGCAATCACATCCATCCACTCCACCGGTTTTAAAGGTGAGATTTTTGCCATACATATCCGGAAGTGGTAAAGTCTGCGCTTTGTCATAAAGCGCAACCACTGTCACGATTGCATTTGGCCGGGCACATTCCCACGCCAGTTTAAATGTTGATTCTGCTCCGGCAACTTCAAGAACTACATCTGCTCCACCATGCTCACTATTAGCTTTAACAAACTCCATACAATCTTCTGATGAAACAGTATGAATCTCCGGATAATGCTCATTAATAAACTGAATACGAGTTTCGTCCTTTTCGCATATAATGATATTCGCTGGATTTTTCAGCATAACACTGAGCAAAGTACATATTCCTGTAGGACCGGCTCCAATGATCAGTACAGTATCCTCCTCTGTGATCTCGGAAATACGTGCTGCCCAATAGCCGGTGGCAAGAACATCTCCTACCAGTAAAGCCTGTCTGTCAGTGACACCATCCGGAATTCTATTCAATCCCTGATCTGCAAAAGGAACCCGGACATATTCTGCCTGTCCCCCATCGATACGACAGCCAAGTGCCCAGCCGCCATTCTCGTCTGTACAATTGTTTACATAGCCTTTCTTGCAGAAGAAACATTCTCCGCAAAAGGTTTCTACATTTACAGTCACCCGGTCTCCAGGTTTTACATGAGTCACCTTAGAACCGACTGACTCAACAATACCTACCATCTCATGGCCAACGGTAATTCCCGGGACTGCACGCGGAACACTTCCGTGTTTAATATGCAGGTCACTTGAACAGATGCTCGCAAGTGTTACCTTTACAATGGCATCCCGCTCATGCAGGAGCACCGGTTTTGGTTTTTCCATTAATTTAAAATTCCCTTTTGAAACATATGTATAAGTCAGCATGATTTTCCTCCCCCATTTACCATAATTCAAGCTAGTAAAATATCCGGTATGGAACTCTCGATTCCTGATACCGGATATTTCTGATTCTATTTCGTATACACTTTTTTGCCTCTTGCGATTACCTCAACAAGCTGCAGGTCCTGATCCAGGATACAAAGATCCGCATCATAGCCCTCTTCAATCTTTCCTTTTCCCTTAAGGCGAAGGATTTCTGCCGGATTGGATGTTATCGTAGAAAGTGCAATCTCCAACGGGATATCCGCTTTAAACACACATTCTTTGACTTCTTTCAGAAGACAGCTGGACTGTCCAACTCCCATCCCAAGAAATTCTCCATCTTTACTGTACATAGGGAGACTGCCCTGTCCATCAGAAGAAATCGTCATCCTGTTTGGATTTACACCTGCTTCAAGCATACGCTTCATACCTTTGCACACACGTACCTCATCACAGATAGTCTCCCAGTAATCAATATCTTCATTTCCGGTAAAGTCAACTGCTCCACCTTTTAAAGCATACTCGATTGCCTTACAGAAAAGCATTTCATTACGATTGACATGTGTTGGAAGAAGCTGGGATGCTGGTATTTCCGTCTCATCGATAACACGCTCAATAAGATCCATGCATCGTGTACTGTCACCGAGGTGAACATTTACAACACCTGCTTTCCCAGAAAGTACACCGCCAAGTCTGGTGTCTGCAACAACACGTGCAAATTCTTCAAATGTCGGCTGTGAAGAGCGATGATCTGAAATGGCAATCTCTCCGGTTCCGATGATTTCCTGAATCATCATAATGTCTTTTGTTATACTGTCAGTCAATGTATGAACCGGTATCTGATAGCTACCTGTATAACAGTAAGCAGACATTCCCTGTTCGTTTAATCCTTTGGTCTTGGCAACAAGAGAGCACATATCTCGGCCAATCCCATCTGTACCAAGACAGCCGACAACTGTCGTTACTCCAAATTTAGTAAGTCCCTCCAATGTTGCTTCCGGAGTACGGTTAGCAAAACCACCTTCGCCGCCTCCTCCAAGTACATGAACATGACTGTCAATAAAACCTGGCGTCAGGATCAGGCTGCTGCCATCAACCACTGTTGCATCAGCAAGAATTCCACCTGCTGATATTGTACCTGCATCTACGATCTTTACAATCTTGTCATTGATCGTAAGTACATCTTTTTTCCCAAGATGCTGAGGTGCATATACATCAATATTCTGAATTAACTTCATTATAATCTCACTCTCAATTTAAAATGCCTGCTTAGAATCCAATACCTACAGCGATCAATACTGTTATAATAGCACCAATCATCAGTACACCAAGGAATTTCCACATAAATTTGATCCAGTTGGACCATTCGATTTTTGCAATAGCCAGAGAACCGATCAGACATCCGGATGTCGGAACGATCAGGTTTGTAAACGCATCACCCAGCTGGAATGCAACTACAGAAGTCTGACGTGTAACACCTAACAGATCAGAAAGTGGAGCCATGATCGGCATTGTGATCGCAGCCTGTCCTGTTCCAGAAACAACAAAGAAGTTAAACACAGACTGGAACAGATACATAAGTACCGCTGCAACTGCACCAGAAACTCCTGAAAGTGCATTTGCAATATTATACATGATCGTGTTGATAACTGTTGGTGTAGTCGGGTCAGAACCACCAAGAACCTGCATGATACCCTGAGCCATAGCAACAACAAGTGCTGCACCAATCAGATCTTTTGCACCGTCTTTGAAGGAGCTGGCAATGTCGTTCATTCTCATATCATTCAGCTTAAAGATAACTCCGATCACACCAGAAACGATTCCCATGATAAAGAACTGTGTAGCAATTTCAGGCATGTAATAGCCTTTTGTCATAACGCCCCAGATTACCCAGATTACTGTAGCAACCAGTGTCAGAAGGACTAAAATATGGCCAATACCAAAAGAATGCCCTTCATCGATACCTGTTTTTTCGTTCTGATCACGGAAATACTGATCTGACTCATATGCAACAGATATTTTTGGATTTTTCTTTACTTTGGCTGCATAAAAAATAGTCATTCCACAACCAAGTGCTGTGAAAACAACCCACATCACCATACGGAAGCCTGCACCGGAAAATACATCGATACCAGCGATACCCTGTGCAATACCTACAGAAAATGGATTCATCCAGGATGAACCGAAACCAATCTGAGTTGCAACATATGTGACCAGGACTGCAATAACTGTGTCATATCCAACTGCAACAAACAGCGGACAAAGGATCATGGTAAATGGAAGTGCTTCCTCTCCCATTCCAAAAACAGCACCGCCAAGAGAAAACAGTACAAAGAGTACCGGTATCAGCAGTTTCTCTGCTCCTTTTGCTTTACGGATCAGTCCGATCAGACCAGCTTCAATCGCGCCGGTACGGATCATAATTCCAAATGCGCCACCAACGATCATAAGAAACGCAATGATCTCAATAGCAGAACTATTTACAATTCCATTGTACATGTAGTTAAAAAATCCTGTACCACCATCTCCACTGAAAAGTGCAACTCCTTCTGTTACAACCTTTCCTGCATCATCTCTGAGATACTGGAAACTACCGTCCTTGATTACAGTACGGGTTTTCTCAACACCATTCATCATATACGTAACGTCTTGTGTTTCATAGTATCCCTTCGGCACAAGGAATGTCATAACTGCCGCGATAACAACTACAAAAAAGATGATAATGTAGGTATCCGGCACCTGGAATCCCTTGTTAAATGACTTCAGGCCATCTCCCTTTTTTTTGCTCATACTCGAGTTTCCCTCCATTAAATTTAATATGCATTGATAGTTTACCATAGAATCATGGAAAAGTAACCAAAAATTTAATATACAAGTTATTTATTCTGAGCTTTATCAACAAATTGCCTTATGAAATCATCATATTCACAAGGTTTTCCCCAATAAAATCCCTGGCAATACTCTGGCTTAAGCTTTTTGATCTTTGCCCATTCTTCTTCATTTTCGACACCTTCAATACATATTTTCAATCCCAGTCTGTGAATCATCTCACAGAACTGCTTTAACAGATAGTACTCTTTCTCATCTGCGACAGCATTTGCAGTAAAGGTACGGTCGATTTTAATAATTTCAGGATTAAGCTCACTCAGATAGTGGAAATTGGAATAGCCCGTACCAAAATCATCCAACGCCAGGTTGATTTTCATTCTCTTTAATTCTTTAAGGAAATGCTGCGTATTTATATTATTCTCCAACAAAACGCTTTCTGTCAGTTCAATATTTACTGCCTCTGTTGATAGGCCAGATTTTTCTATTTCATCAACAAGATCCAGAATTACTTCTGACTTTGCTACCTGTACCTGTGATATATTAATATTGACTTTAAACTCTGGGATTACAGTTCTGATCTGTTTGCATTTTTCCATTGCTTCCTTCATCATCCATCGTCCCACTGGAATGATCAGACCGGTTTCTTCCAAAATTAGAATAAATTCTGCTGGTGATACCATTCCAAACTTTTTAGAAGAAAAACGCATCAAAGCCTCTGCACCACTAAGTTTTCCGTTCTCCGCCTTAAATACCGGCTGAAAGAATGCTACAAAACCCTGACACCCAATTCTTATGGATTCTCTCAGTTCCTGAGCAATCTCTCTCTTTCTAAGAAACAGAGCATAGTCTTTTTCATCAAAAGTATAACACCGGTTTCTTCCTCTCTTCTTGGCTTCATTCAGCGCAAAATCTGTCAATTTCATAACTTTTGAATACTCAATATTCTCTGAGCTATGTAATGACAAACTTCCCCCCGAAATTGTAAACAAAACTTCAAAATCATTCTCTTCAATAAATTCATCAATAGAATCCTTTATTTTTGTGAAGAGTTTATCTGCTTCTTTTTTGTCATCCGTTGTCACATCCAGAATCAGGAATTCATCTCCCATCAGTTTATATGCTCTTTGTTTTTCTGAAAGACACCCTGAAATACATGCTGCAGTTTCTCTCAATATAAAATCGCCATATTCCATTCCGGAATTATCATTGATCTCTTTAAAATAATCAATTCCGATTCGCAAAAGAAAACCCTTTTTCCAATTTGGAATCGGCTCATTTATATATTCCCGGAATCCCGCTTCTCCCAGAAGACCACTTATATTGTCGGCTTTCTGTTTTTCTCCGATCTCATTTACACAGCCGATCATATAAATAGGATTCATTTCATCGTCCCGCACCAGATAGCCTTTGCATTTGATCCAGACAGGCCTTCTTTTCAGATCCAGCCAACGATACTCCATGCTGTGACTGCAGCGTTCTGTACTTAACAGATCATTAAATTCATCCTTCAGACTTTCATAATCTGGTCCATAAACAAATTCTCTGTGATATTCCATAACTTTGTGAAAAGCATTCTTCGGGATACAGAATCTTTCCATTGCCTGCGGTGCAATATAATAAAAATCTGTCCGAAAATCCACAATATACGGATAGTTATCTGAGGTTGGACTTATAAGATCGATCATCCTGCAAAGCTCATCCAATGGCATATCCTGATACTTTTTCTCATTGAAGATCACCTCGTCGATCATATCATCAGCAGAATGTTTTTCCATATAAGAAAGAGAATTCTCGAACTCTGTAGTCTTTACAACTTTCTTTCTTCGTTTCTGACGATATAACATTGTATCACTTCGTCTTACAATATCTTTAAAATCAATATCTGTGTCAGGTATGTAGTACGCATATCCGGATGAAATACTTAACGGATAAACAAAATCGCGAGTTTTCTCTTTTAAGATCCGATCAAGTATAGATATACAGCTCGGGATTTGATCTTTTTCCTCACTGTGGTACACATATGCAAACTCATCGCCGCCAATTCGAAAACAGTTTTTTTCATTTTTAAAAGCCTGACGAATACATTGATAACACAGTTTCAGTGCTTCGTCTCCTTTCTCGTGTCCGTACGTGTCATTGATCACTTTCAGATCATCTACATCCAACAACACTACACCTGTCGTCTTAAGTTCAATTTCCTGTTCATCCAGATATTTACTCATATTTTCATAGGCATTTCTGTTCATAGCTTCTGTCAGCATATCCATATTAGCCATTTTCTGCAGATATACCAGTTTCTGTTTTCGGACATACTGGTCATAAAATCTGTACACCTGGATCCAAATTAAAGAAATAATAAATATCAGAGTTCCCAAAGGAAGAAAAATCGATGTCTTTTTAAAATCCCTAATATAATACATGAGCATTTCCATCACGCCAAACGTCATTATAATATATACTGGATATTTAAATTCACGGGCAGCTCTATTCTCAAGTTTTACTGCTTCGTAATGGATTATGATAAAAGTGTAAATTACCGAAAACATCATCAATATATGAGTAACTGACAGCAATTGAAAAATATCTATGATCCCTGCGCACTGGAGTATAACTTCCAGCGCTATATTCACCATAAAGAGGATCGACAGACACATCACACCCTTACGATATTTACTTTTGCAGATATCATGAATCAAAAAAGTGAATGGTATCGGAAAAAGAAGAAATGAGAAGAAATCTATATAATACAAAGTTCTTCCATCCGGAACCAGGAACTGCATAAATCCGCACTGGTCCAATGACCATATCGCGATAAGCAATGAAAAAATCCCCAAATTAAGTAAAATCTCATTTCTCACCTCAAATTTCATCTTGTTCTTTGTTCTCATACAAGATAAAAACAAGATCAGACTGATCATTCCGGCAAACAAAATTCCACAACTAATAAGAAGTGTTCCAAAACTGTCCTTCAGAATTCGTAATACACATTCTCCTCTTGTTCCGTAGGAAATTGTAAGTTCATTTCCATAATATCCTGGATATGTCGGGAGAATCCTTAATTCCAATGTCTTTCCACTGCTGTTCTTCGGAATATCTACTATATGCCAGCAGGACCCCGGCGATTTCATAAACTCAGGGGCATTCTTATCTTCTCCATACTGATAGATTTCTTTTCCATCAAGGAAAATCTCCACACGGGTATGTGTTGTTTTAAATAAGAGTGATTGTTGATCTCTGAACTCATCAGGCAATATCATTCTTTCCGTCTTAATTTCATTTTCAAAGGCTTGTGATGTCTCAAGGTGTACAGTTTCATTAAAACTCAGGTTTTCTCTGGCTGTATCCTTAACATATACCCACCTGCAAAATATGATGGCAAATAAACCAAACGCAATCAATGCGATCCATAATCTTTTTTGTGTTTTCATGGTGTCTTTCATTCTACTGTTCTACTTTCCTTGTCATCCTCGTTCTTCATCTGCGCACGAGCCTTCTTTGCTATACCTGTACTGCTATTCATGATACTCGCGCGAGTAATCTTATCATTACCAAATTTTTTACGGATCTCATCCATCGTCGCATCCAGTTTTCTGCGACGTTCTTTCTTTTCATTATCTTCAAATAAAGACAGCTGCTCAAAGCTTTCATCTGTGAGATTGGTAAGTGCCACTCCAATCAACCGCAAAGGTTCACCTTTCCAGGATTCTGCAAATAACTTTTGAGCATTTTTATATATTTCATCAGTCGTATCTGTAGCGTTTGGAAGAGTCATCTGATGTGATTTATTTCTGAAATCCAGAGTTCGGAAATTCACCGATATAGATGTACATTTTTTCTCTTTTCTCCGCATTCGGGTTGCTACAATATCACATTGTTCAAGAAGAATCGGAAGCACCTGTTCTACTGAAACAATGTCATCATTAAAAGTGGTTTCCACACTAAATCCCTTAGCCTCCTCAGGCTGTGCTCTGACCGCTGAATCATCAATTCCACAGGCATACTGATAGAGCTGGTGTCCGGCTTTGTTTCCCAGTAATCTCTGAATTTCCGCTTCACTGGAATGTGCCATATCTCCAATCGTGTGAATTCCGGCTTCTGTTAATTTCTTCTCAGATGCTTTGCCCAGAAATAATAAATCTCTTACTGGAAGCGGCCACATTTTAATCGGAATTTCGTCCGGAAAAAGAGTATGTACTTTATCTGGTTTTTCAAAATCCGAAGCCATTTTTGCCAGTAATTTGTTGGTAGATATTCCGATATTTACTGTAAAGCCAAGTTCATTTCGAATCTTATCCTTAATCTCAAATGCAGTTTTTACAGGATCTGGATATATCAGAGAAGTCCCTGACATATCCAGGAACACCTCATCAATCGAGAAGGATTCCATCACCGGAGCGTAGGACGCACAAATCTCCTTAAATGCTCTGGAGCATTTGATGTATAACTCAAAATCACTTTTCACGATTACAAGATTCGGGCATTTACGAAGTGCCATTGCCACTGGTTCACCTGTCTGTATTCCGAATTTTTTTGCTGGAATTGACTTCGCCACAACGATTCCTGTACGTTTTTTCGGATCACCGCCAATGCAGGCTGGAATGTCTCTGAGATCCGGTAATCCCTCTTTTACTCTGCGTGCAGATTCCCATGAAAGAAATGCACTGTTTACATCTATGTGAAAAATTAATCGATTCATATTTTTATGATATACTGAACTGATTCATCTGTAAATAAGCAAAATACAAAAAAGAGACAGAATATAATTGTATCACTTTTCTGTCTCTTTTCACATTATTATTTCATTACTATTAATTTTTTTACTGAAGATACTGGTTTGAATTCCAGATCACACCTACAAGTCTGGCGATACAAGCCTTCAGATCTTCCATATCCAGAGTACCGGCAGCCAGTTCTCTGTGCATATTGTCATGATCACCAAAGCATCCAGGCATCACCAGATCATTTCCTGCTCTCATACATCCGGATGCTGTACATTTCTCATCAATTTCTGTTGTTGTCCAGTCTGTCATGATCATGCCTTTAAAGCCCCACTCATTTCGGGCAGCATCTGTACAGAGATCATAGTTATTTGCTGCATGAACACCATTAATCAGATTGTAACTCGTCATGATGGACATCGGCTGAGATTCCTTCACTGCAATCTCGAAACCTTTCAGATAAAGTTCGCGGAGTGTTCTCTCTGATACCACACTGTCGGAACCCATACGATTATCTTCCTGGTTGTTACATGCAAAATGTTTGATGGTCGTGCCACATCCGTAATTGGACTGCACACCTTCTGTCATAGCTGCTGCAATCGTTCCTGCCACATACGGATCTTCGGAATAATATTCAAAGTTTCTTCCGCAAAGCGGATTTCTGTGAATGTTCATACCTGGAGCCAGCCAGAGTGTCACACCAAAATGTTCCATCTCCGTTCCAATCATCGCACCGACTTCACGGATCAGTTTCTCATCCCATGTCTGTGCCAGAAGAGTTCCTACCGGAATTGCTGTGCAGTACTGATAATATCTTTCTCCCGGAAGTTCTCTGGAATCATCGTAGAAAAGTCCACCCTCCAGGCTGAATTCGAACGGCATGGTAACAATGCTGCCTTCGTTTACATGATAGTATTTCATCAGACGAAGTCCCGCAGGTCCATCAGCAAGAACAATGCTTGCCAACCCTTTGTCGATAGCACATCTGTGTGTCTCTCCTGCTGAACCAGGAACAGCGATTCCTGCCGCACCAAGGTTTCCGCCCTGTGCTTTTCCCGGATCTCCAGCTGCCAGATCGATCAGTTCTTCTTCAGACAGCGTATCAACAAAATCCATTGCCTCTTTTTCATATAATGCATTATTTTTCTTGTACTCTACAACTTCTGTAGTAAAATCTTCCGCATGCAGTTCCACAACTGTCAGATTTTCTTTCTGCGCCTGCTGCTCCGCTGCTCTTTCACGGGCTGTCGTGTTTCCTGCTTCCTGCACCATCTCTTCTAATTCCTGTTTCAGTGGAAACAGATTTTTGACCTGACGGAGCAGCACTTCTTTATCCAGCTTTATACCTCCGCAGAGTTTTGCAGATGCAAAGCTGTTGCCGATCCAGATACCATAGAAACCATTCTCCAGAATCCATGCAGCTCTTTTTTCATCATAAGATGTCAGCTGATCCACAGAAATCTCCAGAGATACTTTTTCGCTTTCACCCGGTTTCAGTTCAGATGTTTTTGCATAAGCAGCCAGACGGTGTGCTTCTTTTTCCAGGATACCGCCCGAAAGTGAAACGTAAATCTGTACTACTTCTTTGCCTGAAACTTCACCAATATTCTTCACTTGTGCAGACACTTTGATCTTACCGTCATTTACACTTTCCAGACTGTAGTCGGATATCTCAAATTCCGTATAGGAAAGCCCATATCCGAATCCATAGCGAACCGGCACATCAAAAGTATCAAAATAGCGGTATCCTACATAGATGCCTTCTTTATAAACTTCTGTCTCAACATTTCCGTTATTGTGGGAAAATGTTTCTGAATTCGGGTAATCCTCATATTTGTAAGCCCATGTGTCCGTCAGCTTTCCGGACGGAGTGACTTTTCCGGAAACCACATCAGCAAATGCATTTCCACCTTCCATTCCCGGCTGTACAATAGTCAGAAGTGCTTTGATATTTTTAAACTCGTCCATAAAAGAAAGGTCTACCTGTGCTCCCGCATTGATCACTACGATCACATCACGATAATATGCACAGATATCAGCCAGCATCTGATGTTCTTCATCTTTCAGATAATAATCACCCTTATCAGCAGTACGGTCTGCCCCTTCACCGGCGATACGGCTGAGTACGTAGATTGCTGTATCTACATTTTCGCCTTCTGCCGGTTTCCGGATCGTATCACCTGCCGGCATGATAAATGGTGTTGTACTGTAAACAGAAAAGAAATCCATTGCATCTGCACCGTTCCCTGTTCTGGAAAGAATGTCATTCTTCCAGTCCTGCCGTGCCTGATCATAGATTTTGTCATAGCTGTTGATCCATTCCTCGGTAGTCACCTGAAAACCGACATTTTTCATTCCCTGACAGATAGAGACTTTTTCTCTCTCATTAACATCACCAGAACCGGTACCGCCCTTGATCGTCTTCCCCGCTCCTGCACCATAAATAGCAACTGCACTTCCTGCTTTTAATGGGAGAACATGCTCTTCATTTTTCAGAAGAACAATGCCCTCTGCTGCGGCAAGGCGGGCAAGTTTACGGTGTTCGATTTCCCATGGCTGAATTTCCGGATTCGTTGTTCCGGAAAATGTTCTTTCTTTTAAAGTACGTGTCATGATTATTCCTCTCCGATAAAATCTGCAAATGTTTCTTTTATAAGTTCTTCATCGTCCGTGTCAGCATTCAGGATCAGTGGTTTACTTAAATCCAGGCTGAAGATTCCCATAATGGATTTTGCATCTACATAATATTTACCACTCTGCAGATCCATATCACAGTTAAATTTACTGCAAAGTTTATTGAATTTGTCTGCATCCTGCATGGATATGATCTTTACTGTTAATTTTACCATAATCTGACGCTCCTTTTCCAGCTAGTTAAAATATTTTCTCAGAAGATAGGTCGGTGTGCAGCTCCATGCATGACAGTAGCTGTTTACAATGCTGCTTCCATATGGAGACTCTGCCGGATTTTCCGGATTGTAGAGTTCCCAGAAAGTATCCGCACCGTGATTGATCATGCCGCCCCAGTAATATTTCATATAATCCATTGCCTGGTCTTTTTTGCCGCACATCAAAAGTGCTTCTACATAATGATGGTTCATGTATGGAGAAACCATTCCTTTTTCCGGTTTCAGCTCATCCAGCTTATCAAGCATTGCTCTGCCTTCTTCGACGCTGACTGCACCTGCAAGGATCAGCCATACCTGACTTGCGTAGTTGATCTGTTTTTCTTCGCCACTTACAAACAGGCCTGTTTTCTCATCCAAAAGATATTTTCTGACTGCTGCAGTCTTTTCTTCTGCTTCTTTTTTAAGCTCTTCTGCTTTTTCTGTATCTCCGAGGATTTCTGCAATCTTCTGTACTTTTTTTGCACAGTAGATGTAAACACCCTGCATAGCAGTCTGTTTGTTCAATCCGTCAGTCCAGTCGATGAATCCCCAGAATCCTTCGCCATTTTTCATCAGATGTTTTTCATCAAACTGCTCTCCTGCGATCTCCATCTGACGGTAAGCGCATTTACTTAAATCTTCCAGGGTCTCTCTGTCTCCGGATGCTTCATAATAATCCAGAAGTGTTGCACCAAAGAACATGGAATAGTCCAGAAGAAAGGTATCATCTACGATGAATTTCGGCTCTGTAAACAGGCATGCACTTACCTGACCATTGTCTTTTGTCTGCCCTGCAAACAGGTACAGGCATCGTTTTACGAGATCCATGTTATGGAATGTTTCATAGTTTGCAAGTGCCTGAAGTCTTAAGTCTCCGAGCCACAGACGGCGGTCTCTCTTCGGTCCATCCTCAAATACGGACTGCATGCAGTTGTGCAGGGTACGAAGGCTGACTCTGTCCAGTTTACGGATCATTTCGTCATCACTCTCTACCGGTTTCACATCTTCCATGCGGACTGAAGAAACACTGGTGCAGTATACATCTTCCACTACCATCTGCCATTTCAGAGAGGTGTCGATTGCCTCGATTTCCATATAACGGAATGCGTATCTTCTTGGAAGTTTCAGTTCTGCCGGAAGGACATCGATATGGATAAATTCTTCCTGAATCCATCCACGACTGATCCATCCGTCATAATCTTTTGAATCCTCGGTCATTTCTTTTGCGATCTCACCGAATTTCAGTCTGAAAAATGCCGGTGAATCCTGCGGACTTCCTACGGAGTTCAGCTTCAGGGTAACATAGCCTACCTGATGATCTCCGAAATCCAGACAGATCCTGTCGCCTTTTGCAAGATGATAAGAAGAAAGATTTTCAATATCATCTGCTTTCTGAACTTTCGGATAAATATCCTCTGTTTTCACGATGTCTACGATAGCAACCGGACGAACTACTGTTTTCAGAAGTTCCGGTACACATGCTTCCGCTTTATTTACGAAAATATCATTGGTCACACGGACCATATTAAGATCAATACTTACCTCTGCCATTATATGTTTACTCTCCTTCCATTAATATCAATTTATTTCTAGCATCACTTTACTTCTTTTTTATACTTCCTCCAATTGTTATTTTTTTTGTAAAACACTGACTTTTTTTTCGATTGATTCAATGTTATACTTAGAGCACTTAACAAATCTTCAGTCTCATAACTTAAAAAATTCCATTTCATTTTGGAGAAAATCATGCAGCTTACTAGAGAAGACTTTCAAAAATTTTTATATACTTATAATGAAGACGAGCTATTTTATCGGACACTATATTTCGAAAAAAAGGAACATCCTGAGACTTTTCACAAATTTTGTCTCAATCTTGATTGTGATCTGATTTCCAGACGGCAATTATATGTTCCGGAATTACAAAAAGAAGGCTGGCATTCTTATTTTGAAGAAAAAGCCATGTTTTGTGATACAGCAGATAACATCATATTATACAAGCATTACCGTTATACACCAGAATTCATTCATGAACATGAGTTTTTCGAAATTCTATGTATTTATGATGGCCAGGCTCATACCTCTATTCAGGGAATTGAGCATACTCTGCATAAAGGCGATGTCTGCATCATTCCGCCACATACAAAACACAGTATCGGTATTTTTGATGACAGTATCGCTTTTAATATCCTGATTCGTGGCAGTACATTTCAGTCCACTTTCTTTCAGTCTCTGACAGAAGACAGTGCTCTGGCTCATTTTTTTGCTCATGTTTTGTACCGCAAAACAGAGGGCAATTATCTTATCTTCCATACTGCGAACGATCCGCAAATACGTGAAATGTTAGAAAATCTCTATATAGAATATCTTGGCCATGAAAAGTACAGCTATACTTTTTTAAATTCCATGCTGATTCTGTTATGGGCGATGCTGCTTCGTTATCATGGAGGCAATATCGAGTCCATCCTAGCCAAAGATACTTCCGGTAATTCCATGACTGATATTCTCAATTATCTGAGCCAACATTATCAAACAGCTACACTCCGTGAAACTGCTTCTCATTTTGGCTACAGTAGTTCTCACTTCAGCACATTAATTAAGGAAGGAACAGGGCAGACATTTCTTCAGATTATCCGCAGTATTAAACTGGAGCAGGCATGTCGCGCACTTCGTGAAACTTCCTTAAGCAATATCGCGATCTGTGAACTTGTCGGATATGACAGTCCGGAACATTTTATGCGTATCTTCAAGAAAACCTACGGTATGACTCCCGGTGAATACCGAAAAAAACATCATGAACAGGAATCCTGATTAATTTATTCTATAAATACTTTACTTTCCCAGACAAGAGGCGTATCTTATAACAAGATGAGAAATTTTTGAATTATTGGGGAATTGTATATGTGTGAAAATACGAAGGAAAAGGCCCGTTCCATTCAAATGGTAACGGGTTCTTTGTGGAAAAATATTTTTTTATTCAGCATTCCACTGATGTGCTCACAGCTTCTGGAAGTTGTTTTTAACCTGAGCGATGTTGCCGTTGTCGGTCGGTTCGCGGATTACAAAGCACTCGGAGCAGTTGGCTCCACCACCCTGCTGGTTACTTTATTTGTCGGATTTCTGATTGGAATGGGCAGCGGTGTAAATGTACGAACTGCCCATGCACTTGGTTCCGGAAATCTCCAGAATACAGAAGATACCATTCATTCAGCACTTATTCTGTGTGCATTGATGGGACTGCTGGTAGGCGCTGTCTGTTTCTTCTTTTCCGGTGGAATGCTGAAACTGCTACACACCAAAGATGATCTGATCGGACAGGCATCTCTTTATCTGAAGATTTATGCGATCGGACTTCCTGCCATGGGTGTGTATAACTTTGGTAACGGTGTCTTAAGTGCACGTGGGGATACAAAACGGCCACTTTATTATCTGGCTGCCGCAGGTGTACTGAACGTTATACTGAACCTGTTTTTCGTCATTGTATTACATATGGCTGCCGCAGGTGTTGCTACTGCCACTGCGATCGCACAGTATGTTTCTGCAATGCTCATCATGGTACATCTGCTCCGCCGAAAAGATGAATGTCATGTTTCACTGAAAAAAATCCGTTTTCACAAAAAAGCATGTATTGACATTCTGGTCATCGGTATCCCGGCCGGTATTCAAAATGCAATCTTCGCGATTGCAAACCTGTTTGTACAGAGTGGAGTCAATTCTTTTGATACTTACATGGTTTCCGGCAGTGCCGCCGCCACCAATGCCGACACGATCATTTACAATGTCATGTATGCGTTTTACATTGCATGTTCCAGCTTCATGGGACAGAATTATGGCGCCGGAAATAAAAAAAGAGTCCTCAGAAGTTACTTTATCAGTCTGTTTTATTCATTCACGATCGGATTGATCCTTGGACTGCTCCTCTTTATCTTCGGACATCAGTTCCTGTCTCTGTTTGCCACGGATGCAGCAGTCATTGACGCCGGCATGCAGCGAATCAAAATCATGGCATTTTCGTACTGTTTTTCGTCTTTTATGGACTGCACGATCGCGGCTTCGCGCGGAATCGGAAAGACTATCATCCCGACAATCATTATCATCATGGGATCCTGCGTGTTCCGTATCGTATGGATCTACACCGTATTTGCCTGGATTCATACCATCCCAGCACTGTTTCTTCTGTATCTGTTCTCCTGGATCATCACATCCATCGCGGAGATTACTTACTTTATCATCATCTACAGGAAACTTTGATCCTGTAGATGATTTTTTTATTTTATCAACAAATAAGTAAACTTATGTAGATAAAATTTCTTTTCTCCTCTGGTATCATGTTAAATTATTATCATTTTTAAAAATTTCATTGTTTTTTTATTGCTTTTATTGATGAATTATGTATAATTAACTCTATGAGAAGTTGGAACGTTCCACTTCTTAGATGTTAAAGAAGTCAGCATATAGATGGCTCTATTAAAGAAGAGAGGTAAATGTAAGATGGCAAAAATCGATTTAACTAAGTATGGCATCACAGGAACAACTGAAATTGTGTACAATCCTTCTTACGAAGTATTATTCGAGGAAGAGACCAAAGCAGGTCTTGAAGGATTTGAAGTAGGCCAGGAAACAGAACTTGGCGCTGTTAATGTTATGACAGGTATCTACACAGGACGTTCTCCTAAAGATAAATTCATCGTTATGGATGAGAACTCCAAAGATACAGTTTGGTGGACTTCTGATGAATACAAGAACGACAACCATCCTGCAACACAGGAAGCTTGGAACGCTTGTAAAGAAATTGCAAAAAAAGAACTTTCCAATAAGAAACTTTTCGTAGTTGACGCATTCTGCGGTGCTAACGCTGATACTCGTATGGCTATCCGTTTCATCGTTGAAGTTGCTTGGCAGGCACATTTTGTTACAAACATGTTCATCCAGCCAACAGCTGAAGAGCTTGAAACATTTGAGCCAGATTTCGTTGTATACAATGCTTCCAAAGCAAAAGTTGAAAACTACAAAGAACTTGGTCTGAACTCTGAGACAGCTGTAATGTTCAACATTACATCCAAAGAACAGGTTATCATTAACACATGGTACGGTGGAGAAATGAAGAAAGGTATGTTCTCTATGATGAACTACTTCCTGCCACTGAAAGGTATCGCAGCTATGCACTGCTCCGCCAACACAGACCTTAACGGTGAAAACACCGCTATCTTCTTCGGACTTTCCGGAACAGGTAAAACAACTCTTTCCACAGACCCGAAACGTCTCCTCATCGGTGATGACGAACACGGCTGGGATGACAACGGTGTATTCAACTTCGAAGGCGGATGCTACGCTAAGGTTATCAACCTTGACAAAGATTCTGAACCAGACATCTACAACGCAATCAAACGTAACGCTCTTCTTGAGAACGTAACTGTTGATAAAGATGGAAAAATCGACTTCGCTGATAAGAGCGTAACAGAAAACACTCGTGTTTCCTACCCGATCGATCATATCGAAAAAATCGTTCGCCCGATTTCTTCTGCACCGGCAGCTAAGAACGTAATCTTCCTGTCCGCAGATGCATTCGGTGTACTTCCGCCAGTATCTATCCTGACAGAAGCTCAGACACAGTACTACTTCCTGTCTGGATTTACAGCAAAACTTGCTGGTACAGAGCGTGGAATCACAGAACCTACACCTACATTCTCTGCTTGCTTTGGCCAGGCATTCCTGGAACTGCATCCAACAAAATATGCAGCAGAGCTTGTTAAGAAAATGGAAAAGAGCGGAGCAAAAGCTTACCTCGTTAATACAGGATGGAACGGAACTGGAAAACGTATCTCCATCAAAGATACTCGTGGTATCATTGATGCTATCCTTAACGGAGATATCAACAACGCTCCTACAAAGACAATTCCTTACTTCAACTTCGAAGTTCCTACAGAGCTGAATGGTGTTGACACAGGAATCCTTGACCCACGTGACACATATGCAGACGCTGCTCAGTGGGAAGAAAAAGCAAAAGATCTTGCTGCAAGATTCATCAAGAACTTCGCTAAATACGAAGGAAATGCTGCTGGTAAAGCACTTGTTGCTGCTGGTCCTCAGTTATAATTTCATATTAAATAACAAAATCCAGGGGCTGCCGTTTAACGACAGCCCCATAATTTTTATCTCCCGGTGAGATACATTTTATTTAAATATGAAAAAGAAAATACTACGAAACGAGATGATGAGACATGAGTTGGTATAACGAAGCTATTTTTTATCACATTTATCCACTTGGCCTTACCGGTGCTCCCAAACAGAATGAGTACACAGAACCGGTACATCGCCTGAACACTCTTCTTCCATGGATCGACCATATCAAAGAAATCGGATGCACAGCCCTGTATATCGGACCGCTCTTCGAAAGTGTCGGCCATGGCTATGAGACAACAGATTACAAGAAACTGGACTCCCGTCTTGGAACAAACGAAGATCTGACTGCTTTTGTAAAAGCCTGTCATGACAAAAAAATCAAAGTAATTTTTGATGGTGTATTCAATCATACCGGACGCGATTTCTTTGCATTCAAAGATATTCAGCAGAATCGTGAAAATTCCAGATATCTGAACTGGTATTGTAATGTAAATTTCTGGGGAAACAATGAATACAACGATGGATTTTCCTATGATAACTGGGGTGGATACAATCTGCTTGTCAAATTAAACCAGAGAAATCCAGAAGTTCAGGATTATATCTGTGATGTGATCCGTTACTGGGTTTCTGAGTTTGATGTAGATGGAATCCGCCTGGATGCTGCCGATGTACTGGATTTTGATTTCATGCGTGCGCTCCGCCGTACTGCAGAAGAAGTCAAACCGGATTTCTGGCTGATGGGCGAAGTAATTCATGGAGATTACAGTCGCTGGGTAAATGGAGAGACTCTGCACAGTGTTACAAACTATGCTCTGCACAAAGCACTTTATAGCGGACATAATGATCACAACTATTTCGAGATCGCCCATACGGTAAAATATCTCCAGAATATGGGAAATCTGGATCTTTATAATTTCGTTGATAACCACGATGTAGAAAGAATCTATACAAAGCTATCCAATAAGGCGCACTTTACTCCGGTTCATATTCTGCTCTATACCCTTCCGGGCGTTCCAAGTATTTATTATGGTTCTGAGTTTGGGATCGAAGGACGTAAAGAACGCTCTTCCGATGACAGTCTGAGACCAGCACTTAATCTTGAAGATTACGAATCTGCCCTCAGTGATAATCCATGCACTGCACTTATCACCGCCCTCGGTAAAATCAGACAGCATACACCTGCATTAAGCTATGGAAGCTACACAGAACTGCAACTTACCAACCGTCAATATGCATTTGCCCGTGATCTGGATAATATGCGTGTAATCATAACGGTCAACAACGACGACAACGATGCTTGGATGAATCTTCCTGCCGGAAATGCTATTGAATATATTGGCACACTGACCGGACAGAAAGTTTCTGTAGAAGGTGGACACATCAATGTACGCATAGGAGCAAACAGTGGCGAAATCTGGATACCATCAGAAGAAACATCTGTTCCTGAAACATTTTCTGAAAACAAGGACTCTATCGTTGAAGAAACACCTGTTACTCAGGAAGAAGTCAAAAACGAAGGCTCTGCAGAAACCAAAACAGCCTCAGCTTCCTCTGTACCGGAAGCTGCAAGTACAAAAGGAGACACCGATAGAACTCCTGCCTCTGCTGAAAAGGAGCCTGTCAATTTCGATCCGAACAAAGCTCCGGAAGACATGTCCACCGAAGAGCTCCAGGCTGGCATCCTCGCAAAGATGGCAAACAACGGTCCCGTCACCGATCAGATGAAGAAAACAGTTTATGACAATATATGGCACGATTCTCTGGTCAACTGGCTCAAGAGCTTCTGCTGATTCATATTATAAAAGGCATACTGTATCGCAAATCGACAATTCTTTCTTAAGCGATGCAAAAAAAGAGGAGTATCTCACACAATTTTCGTGTGATTACTCCTCTTTTCTTTTATATTGCTCTGTTATGCACATTCCCCGTCAGTCTCTGTCGCAATTCTCCACCGAGCATCGTCACAAATACACTTACTGCAAATACAGAAATGCATCTGTCCAGATAATCTGTCAGAAACTGTACTGCAAAGATACTTCCGGTCAGTCCAAGCGGTGTTTTGGAAAGAAGCTGGACCAGAATCGAAGATCCTGATGAGGTCACACCTCCAAACAATACTGCATTGATCACAGAACTTACAATCGTTCCCGGTACAGTGATCAGTGCTGCAGCAAACAACACTTTTACTTTCTTTACGGATAACTTACGAAAAACAAGTCCACTCATGATACCTGTGATCATACCCACAGGTGCAAAATACAACGAATAGATATCCACTGTCATACCCATAAAAATTCCACTGATCAGGTTCGGCAGCATACCAAACCACGGTCCCAGAACTGCGCCTGTCAGAATAGTTCCAATGCTGTCCAGATAAACCGGCAGTTTCATAAAGAGTGCAATCTGTCCCCCGACAATATTGATTCCTACTGCCAGTGCCACCAGACAGATCTGGTAAACATTGATCTTGTTTTCTGAATAATCTTTTTTGTTTCTTTTCATTGTTATCTTCATTCTGTCACCTCTTTACAGCTCATGCAGAAGTTTAAATTCATCCTTCTTCCATCTGCTTCCATCATTTTTTCTGAGTACACGTTCCATAAAAAATGCAAAAAATCTTTCAGAATCTGTTTCTGTAAGAATCCTGCTATTCGGTTCTTTTTTCCAGAAGTTCATAGAATCTACAACAGTCTGACCACGACAAACTCCGTCAGTTGCAACGACTGTAAAGCTATCAAATCCATCGCACATGGATCGGTCAATGAAATATGCCACTGCCAGTGGATCATTGATCACGCAACCAATAATCCCCTCCTGTTCCCAGTGAAAATCCATATAAAATCCTGTGATCTTACGAATAAATTCTCCCACCTCCGGATCCAGGCGGCACATATATTCCAGCCTGTTCGGTGTCAGGACAATTTCACGCGTCACATCCAATCCAATCATATGAATTTTGCTTCCTGCCTTTGCAAAAAGATCATACACAACGGCAGCTGCATCCGGATCACACCAGTAATTATACTCAGCTACCGGCGAACAATTTCCATGACTCTTGAAACTTCCTCCCATGGATACCATCTCTTCTACATTAGTGATCAGTTCCGGCTTTCTCGAAAATACTTTTGCCAGATTCGTCATCGGACCAAGTGCGATAATGGATATTTTTTCTCTCTCCAGAAGTTCTGTCAGAAAATCAACCGCATTCTTCTTCTCATATTCACTTTCCACTTCCGGAAGAAAGCTTTCTCCAAGTCCATCCATCCCATGGGTATCCCTCGCATCAATGTATTCTTCCCGGAGCGGAACTTCTTCTCCAATATAGATTGGAATATCCATTCTTCCAAGCTGCTTCAGAACCTTTCGCGCATTAGCCGCCCCCATATCAGATGGCACATTACCTGATACTGTTGTGATTGCCAGAATATCAAGTTCCGGAGAATTTGCAGCAAGCATGATCGCAAGTGCATCGTCAATTCCCGGATCACAGTCTATAACAATTTTATGCATAAAAAAACTTCCAACCTTTCCTTCTTCCAGGTGATTTTTATAAAAATCCTCCACAGAAAAAGGTATCGACGATCGGAAGATACCTGCATGACCTAGTTTTTTATACTGGGAGGGTTTCGAACCAGTTATGAAATTTATAAAACATTTCATAAAAATCTACTTATGAAACTTTTTGTAGTATAACAAAAAGAACTCCAGAATGCAAGTATATTTTTACATTCCGGAGTAAAATTTTAGTTACTGTGTATGAAATAAGTATTTACTGATTTTATTCAAATAACTTCTTCACCATATCCGCGTCAAAAATCACAGAAGATACATGATTTACTTCAATCTGATACAGAGCATTTGCAGCAATGTGTTCTGCCGCCTGTTCCAGATCACGGATACCGGTCGTATCAGCAAACTGCTCGATCACTGCATCAAGTCCATCCGGAGCCACTACGCATTCTTCTTCTTTGAGGCTCATGCGTTTTAATACTTTCGGAAGTGCAAATTTGGAGAAAATAACTTTCTTTTCTTCTGCTGTGTAATCCGGAAGTTCAATGACCGCAAAACGGGACATTAACGGAGCACTGATCTGTGCTTTGTCGTTGGCTGTCGCAATCGGATAAACACCGACAGTCGGAACCATACATTCCATATAGTTATCTGTAAATCCAAGGTTATCAAGGAGTGTCAAAAGTACATCCGCCGGATTACCATTTCCCTTGCCATTGGTTGCCTTATCCAGCTCATTGATAATAAATACAAGATTGGACTCTCCTGCCATGGAAAATGCTTCCATAATGATTCCAGGCTTTGCATTGGCATAGACACGGGAGCTTCCGGTAAGCTGTTCCGGATCATTAATGGAACTCATATCCAATGTTGTCCACGGAAGCTTCAGGATACGTGCAACTGCGTAAGCAATCTGGGATTTGCCGGTTCCTGCCGGACCAACCAGAAGCAGCCCGTATGCCGGAAGTGTATGCGTACGGTTAATCTGAATGATCGTCTCAATGATTCTCTGTTTTACTTTTTCCATTCCATATAGTTCTTCGTCCAGAATACGGCGTGCCTCTACTGGATCAATGGATTCAAAATAGTTATTTTTCCACTGAATATTCATCATAATGGACAGTGCTCTCTGCGCATGTCTGCGTTCTTCCTGTGACACCTCATGAGATTTTGCAACAGCAAGGTTTCTTCTTGCCCAGAGGCGGATATTATCCGGCATGGTCCTTCCTGCACAGGTCATAAAATCCGTGATGCTCTGAATACTGGTCAGCTTCATATCATCGCCGTCTTCATCTTCCTCATCTCCATCCGGAAGTTCTGTCGGTGCATTACTTGCCAGAAGACGTTCGATCATAAACTGCAGGAATCCATCTTCTGCTGAAAGTTTTCCGGCTCCCCCAAACGCAGTTTCACGAATCTTATAGATTGCATATCCATCTTCTGTATTCTGTCCAGATAATCGTACACTAATATGGTTTTCGCCCAGCCATTTTACGAGGCTCACAAAACGTGCATCAATTTTGAGAATGTCTGCCGGGAAAACACCGTCCTCTTCTTTGAATTCAAAAGAAGATTTCTGGTTTGGATTGGAAAAGACACCACAGGAATGATGCTTCCACTGACGGCTTTTATTTTCAATGATCAGGATCGGTTTCTCCGGTGATGGTACTTTTTCATTCGACTGGAACGTCGTGTAAGTACATTCCGGATCTTTCTTTTCTGTTTTGCTGTTGCTGAAATCAAATACTGGCATAATAAACTGCTGCTCCTCTTTTATTGTTTGTATTGTTGCAATGATTACCATGAATCTGTAATCACTTATCTGTCTTTAATTCTGATAAAACTCACCGCTGCACACATTATAGATTCCCCGTGGAGTAACGCGTATCTCTGGAATGACCGGCAAAGCCATAAAGGACAGAGTGATAAATGGCGCCATAGCATCCGGCACACCCATCTCGTGTGCCTTGCGGATCATTCGTTCCAGTTTTCTATGACTGTACTGAAAACCTGCATCACTCATCAGTCCCATTACCGGAAGTTCCAGTGTATCATATACATGATGATCTGCAACCAGTGTATAACCGCCCTGCGTACGGATCAGTTCCTGTACAGCAAGATACATATCTTCATCATTGTCACCAATTACAATGATATTGTGAGAATCATGGGATACACTTGACGCAATTGCGCCACCCTGAATACCAAATCCACTCACAACACCGACACCTGTTTTTCCAGTTGCTTTGTGCCTTTCAACCACCGCAATCTTCTGATACTGTTCATCTGCGGTGAATACTCCCATTTCATGAAGTATCTGTACATTTTTACGGACAGTTGTAATTTCACCTTCCTGCATTCCGACTACATTGAATATACCATCCGGAGATTCCAGCCGCAAGTCTTCCTTTGAGAATTCTCCAACATGAACTGTATTTTTCAGTTCTGATGGACATTCTTTTACAATGATCTCTCCGTCCTGATCAATTTTTCTGCCCTTATAGTAAACATCCTGGATCGTCATCTTTTCAAGATTATCCACAACAAGCAGATCTGCCTGATATCCAGGTGCAATCGCCCCAAGATGTGTTAATCCATAACATTTTGCAGAATTGATGGTTGCCATACAGATTGCATCTATCGGATTCATTCCGAGTCCGATAGCCTTACGTACATTATGGTCAATATGACCTTCTTTTTCAATATCTTCGATATGTTTATCATCTGTACAGAAGCAGAATCCCTCTCCATTCATCTGATTCTCTACGATTCCATTCACAATTGCTTTCAGATTTCTTGCAGCACTCCCTTCACGAATATGTACGATCATGCCATTTCGACGCTCTTTCATCGCATATGCAAACTCTGAACATTCATGATCTGTAGCAATTCCGGCCATCGCATATGCCTGCAGATCCATATCAGAAAGAAATGGTGCATGTCCATCCCTGACTTTATCACTGAACAGTTCCAGTTTCTGGTGCATGGCTTCATCACCCTTTACAACTGATATGTAGTCCATGACTTCACCCAGTCCGAGAATTCTTTTTTTTGAAAGATAAGGTTCCATATCCTGTGCAGTAAGCGTGCATCCATTATCGTCAATCGCAGTTGCCGGAACACAGGATGGCATCATAACAAAAACATTGGCATCCACGTCTTCTGTCTGATTCAAAATATAATCAATGCCCTTTAATCCGGACACATTGGCCGATTCATGTGGATCTACGATAAACGTTGTCGTTCCATGCCGGGACGCCACTGTTACCAGCTCTGCCGGAGTCACAAGTGTAGATTCCAGATGCAGATGACTGTCTATAAATCCCGGACAGACATACCTGCCGCCCAGATCTGTTTCTTCTTCACCCTGGTAGTTTCCGATTCCAACGATCATTCCATCCTGAATCGCAATATCACCTTCCAGGATCTCTCTGGTAAAAGCATTCACAATACGGGCATTTTTCAGTACAAATTCTGCTTTTCTCAGTCCACGGGTTACTTTTGAACATTTCTGATATTTCTGTAACTTCATAAAGCCCACACTCCTTTTTATTACTGCCCTTTACAGCAGTTCTATTTTTACCTTATTCTACTATTATCTGTGAAACTTCCGGCAGAAATTTAATCCAGTTTAATCCCGGAAAGTGCCTGTGCAAACGCATTGTTTACTGGTTCTGCTGCTTCTTTCTGCTGTTTTTTCAGATATTTCTGTACGTCTCTTTTGTTGACACCGGCTCCTTCTTTGGTTCTTCTGGCCTGGAAAGATGACAGTTTCTCTTTATATCCACATGCACATACAAATGTTTCTTCTTTGCCTTTGACCAGCATCTCCATTCGCTTGTGACATTTCGGACATCGTGCATTTGTTGTACGTGAAATTGTCTCTCTGTATCCGCATTCACGGTCCTGACACACCAGCAGCTTACTGTTCTTGCCATTTACTGCAAGCATTCGTTTACCACAGTTCGGACAGATCTTATTCGTCAGATTATCATGACGGAAGGTTCCTGTTCCTGTCTTGATCTCAACAACGATCTCCTTGGTATATTCGCGAATTCCATCAAGAAAGACTTTCTGTTTCAGTTTGCCTTTGGATATATCAGACAGTTTCTTTTCCCAGTCTGCTGTCAGTTCCGGCTTCTTAAGCTCTTCCGGTACAAGTTCCAGAAGCTGTTTTGCTTTGGAAGTCAGATAGATTTCATTTCCTCTCTTTTCCATAAGGAAGGTGTGGAAAAGTTTTTCAATAATATCTGCTCTGGTGGCAACTGTGCCAAGTCCACCGGTTTCTCCCAGCGTCTTTGCTGCTTGTGTATCTTTTGAAGACATATATTTCACCGGATTCTCCATTGCCGCCAGAAGCGTTGCCTCAGTAAAATGTGCCGGCGGCTTGGTCTTACCTGTTGTCAGACGAACACTGCCTATCGGAAGCTTCTCTCCCTGTTTCAATACCGGAAGCTTCTGGTCTTTCAGTGTCTGCTCTTCTTCGTCATCGTCCGTGCTTCCGCCTTCGTAAACTTCTTTCCAGCCAGCACTCACAACCGTCTTGCCACTTGCCACAAAACTCTGTCCCGCTGCCTTCCCTTCCATGGAAGTCTGTTCATATTCAAATGGAGAATAAAGAACACTCAAAAATCTCCGCACAACCATATCATAGATTTTGCGCTCTTCATTTGTCATATGATCCAGCTGTACAAACTGCTCTGTCGGAATGATCGCATGATGGTCACTGACCTTTTTATCATCCACGAAACTTCCGTTTGTATGGATTGGTTTAGTAAGCAGCGCACCGGCAAGTTTTCGATATGGGCCGGTTCCACAGGCTTTCAGTCTCTCTTTGATCGTCGGGACAACATCCTTGCCGATATAACGGGAATCCGTTCTCGGATACGTAAGTACCTTATGATTCTCATATAATCTCTGCATGATATTGAGTGTTTCTTTTGCGGAAAATCCATATTTCTGGTTTGCTTCCCGCTGCAGAGTCGTCAGATCATAAAGTCCGGGAGCCATTGTTTTCTTAGGCTTTCTGTCCACAGATACAAGTTCCAGATCCGTATTGGAAATCTTCTTCTGGATCTCCTCCGCACGCTCTTTCTGAAAAGTTCGATAGCTTCCGTTCTTCGCATCTTTCCAGGTCCACTGTATTCCACCAGCCTGCAAAGTTACTCCAAAGTAATCCTCTGGTTTAAACTTACGTATTTCTTCTTCTCTTCTCGCAATGATTGCAAGTGTCGGTGTCTGTACACGCCCGCAGGAAAGCTGTGCATTATGTTTACAGGTCAGCGCTCTTGTTCCATTGATTCCAACCAACCAGTCTGCCTCTGCTCTGGCAACTGCCGCACGATAAAGATTATCATAATCTCTGCCGTCTTTCAGATTGTGAAATCCGTCACGAATTGCTTTATCGGTTACTGAAGATATCCACAGACGGCGAATTGGTTTGTGACATCCGGACTTATCCAGAATCCAGCGGGCAACCAGTTCTCCCTCTCTTCCGGCATCGGTTGCAATGATGATATCACCGATATCTTTTCGGAACAGCTGTGTCTTCACTGCCTGATATTGTTTGGAAGTCTGTCGGATAACGACAAGTTTCATTTTATCCGGCATCATCGGCAGAGTTTCCATATCCCATTTCATATATTTCTTATCATATTCTTCCGGATCTGCAAGTGTCACAAGATGTCCCAGGGCCCATGTTACAACATATTCTTTGCCCTCAAGGATTCCGTTACCCTTCTGGGTACAATGGAGTACTCTTGCAATATCCCTTGCTACAGATGGCTTCTCTGCTATTACCAATGACTTCATACTTCTGCCTCTTTCTCAGGTTATTATCCGTTGCTGTCTGTTTTCCCAGCAAGCTTTCAGTTAAATCTGCTTTGATGTGAGTATATCATATCCCAACAAAAAAAGGAAGGTATGTCACCTTCCAATCTTATATCCTACGCCACGCACTGTTTCAATCAGATCTCCGGCGCTTCCCAGCTTCTGCCTGAGTGTCCGGATATGTACATCCACAGTTCTGCTTTCACCATCAAATTCATATCCCCATATCTGATTCAGAAGCTGTGTTCTTGATAAAACCATTCCGCTGTTTTTCAGAAGCAGCACCAGCATCTCATACTCCTTCAATGTCAGATTAACAGGTTCCTGATCCACCGTCACTATATGTCTTCCCGGACACAGATACAGGTTTTCCAGATGATATTCTTCTGCGCCTTTATCCTCTGCCCGACGAAGCCGTGCCTTGATACGTGAGATCAGCTCCATCATACGAAACGGCTTCGGGATATAATCATCTGCACCGCTGTCCAGTCCCATGACCACATCATATTCTGTGCCTTTGGCCGTCAGCATGATTACCGGAATCTTGCGTGTGTCCGGTCTGGTACGCAGTTTTCGTAAAATCGATATTCCGTCTTCTTCAGGAAGCATGATATCCAGAAGGATCAATGCCGGCACTTCTTTCTCCAGTTCTTTCCAGAACAGGGACGGTCGTTCAAATCCTTTTGCATCCATTCCCTGACTCTTTAATGTATATACTACAAGTTCACGAATACTCTCATCGTCTTCTACAAGATAGATCATTTATTTCCTCCTGCCTGTCTGTTTCTTCACAAACAGGTTCTTTTTTATCTTTTTGCAAAGTATAAAAAATGAACGTTAAATTTCCGGCCTGCACAGTGTTAAATGTTTGTAAATTTCTGTCGAACATGCTATGATAAACGAGAACATAAGGGAGGAACTCATGTACTATTTTATTATAAATCCCAACTCCCGTTCCGGCAAAGGTGCTCTGATCTGGAGGGATCTGGAGAACATTCTGCGTGAACGGAATATTAAATACCAAACTTTTTTTACAGAATATAAAGGACATGCTGTTAAGCTTTCTGCTTCCATTACTGCCTCGATTCCGGAAGATAGTCAAATCAAGCTGATTGCCGTTGGCGGTGATGGTACGATACAGGAAGTCCTGAGCGGAGTAAAAGATATTTCCCGTGTCATTTTCGGCTACATTCCCACCGGATCCGGAAACGATTTCTGCCGCAGTATGAAACTTCCACAGGATCCTATGAAGGCACTCGAACTGATTCTTTCCGATAAACGTCCACATCTGATGGACGTTCCTCATATTTCCTGTGGTTCCAGCAGCAGTCGTTTCGCGATCAGCTGTGGAATCGGTTTTGACGCAGCGGTATGCCATGAAGTTGGCGTCACTCCTATGAAAAAAGTCCTGAACAAAATCGGCCTCGGCAAACTGGTCTATCTCTTTGTCGCATTGAAACAGTTGCTTTTCCTGAAGCCATCTTCTATGACACTGCTCATGGATGACAATAAAAAAGAAGAGTTTTCCAAAGTATATTTTACTGCCATCATGAATCAGAAATACGAAGGCGGTGGATTCAAATTCTGTCCCGATGCCAGTCCTTCCGACGGCTATCTGGATGTGATCGTTGTAGACAGTTTGAGCAAGCCCAAAGTATTATGTTGTCTTCCAACCGCATTTTTCGGGAAACATACGCATTTCAATGGTATCCATATTTTCCGCTGTAAAAAAATTGATATCCACAGTGAAGCCAGACTGGCCGTACATAAAGACGGAGAATCCGCCGGTCTCCTGCATGATTTTTCTGTATGTATGGAACCAAAACAAATCCATATGATCTCATAAAAGTAATTTCCTGTAACGCAAAAAACTTCCCCATAAAGGGGAAGTTTTTTAGTTGAATCCATAGAATTTCTGACATACTTTATAAGCAGCTACGAACATTTTGCGTCCGCCTCTGCCAGGAAGATTGGCTGCACGTCCCAGAATACTGTAACGCAGTTTATGATACAGCCAGAGATCCTGTTCACGAATATACTCCAGCATTTCTTTTTTCTTATCCAGTGCTTCCTGAGTACCTGCACGTACCAGCATGATCGAGGACACGGTCGTAATGATATCCAGATAGCTGAGCATATATTTCTTAAGATGTTTACTGTCAAACTGACAATTATGGAATGCGTCCGCCATCAATTTATTGACACGGATCTGCTGGTCAATTCTCTTAATCATCACCTTTTCATTGACAGACTGATCATCTCTTCCAATAAAATAACGATAAAAATTGACATCCAGATAGTACATATTCTTCACAAACGGAAGCGGCTCAAATGCAAACAGGTTATCCACATAGAATGTATGCTTCGGCAGTTCCAATCCACATTCGTGAAGCAGTTTTGTACGATAAATAATAGAATGCATCAACAGATATTTGCCTTTTGACATATGCACACTGTCCCATCCGAAAATTTCATTCACCGGAAGACAATGTCTGTACTGCATGACTTTTTTTCTGGAAGCACCCTGTTTTTCATATACAAAATTGCTGATCAGCATATCCAGTGTTTTTGGTCCTCTTGTCAGTTCTTCAAGTGTTTTTAAGATTTGTTTATATGCCTCTTCATTTACCCAGTCATCACTGTCAACAACTTTGAAATAAAGGCCTGTCGCATTACGGATTCCGGCATTTACTGCTTCACCATGACCACCGTTTTCCTGATGAATAGCTTTTATGATCGTCGGATATTTTTCGGCATAAGCATCCGCAATCTCAGCAGTTCGGTCAGAAGAACCATCATTGACCACAAGGATCTCCACTTCTTCTCCACCTTTTAACAAAGATTCGATACATTTCTCCATATATGCTTCTGAATTATAACACGGAATTGCTATACTCAACAATTTCATTTTCCAGATTTCTCCTTCATGTATTTTACATAAGCTCTGAATGCAGACGGAATCGCGTACTGCTTTTCAGACTGTTTTTTCTCAGCAAAAATAAACGGCAATTCTCTGTCTGTGTCCAGAGATGCCACCCGAATCAGATATCCGGTCATCCTCCATTCAATATGCGAAAAAATATGTTTCGCATCCGGAAGTTTCTCAATATAGAGCGGTTCCAGCTGCATATTTTTTACCTTATCCAGCACTTCCTCCCGCGTAAGATGACCCAGGAGATTCGGAAGCTCATATAATCCGGCAAGAAGACCTTTTTCCGGTCGTTTCTGTATAGCAGTCTTCTCTCCGTCCTGAATCACAAGCACTGTCCTGTTTTGCAGAATACGCTCCTTCTTCGGTGCTTTGACCGGCAGCTCCTCTACTGTCCCGTGTCTGTACGCAAAACAGTACTCCGACACCGGACATGCTTCACAGTGTGCTGATCCATTCGGCACACAAACCACTGCCCCAAGTTCCATCAGCGCCTGATTAAAATCTCCCGGTATATCTTCCGGCATTATCTCCAAAAGGCTTTCTTCAATCTGCCGGCGTACCGACTGTTTCATAATATCCTGTCTGTCCTCTGTAATTCTGGATATCACACGAAGAACATTTCCATCTACTGCCGGTACCGGAATCTGGTAAGCAATGGATGCGATCGCACCTGCTGTGTAATTCCCGATTCCCTTCAGACTCAGCAGTTCTTCGTAAGAAGCCGGAAGTTTTCCCTCGTATTCACAAACTACCGTCCGGGCTGCCATCTGCATATTACGGACGCGATTATAATATCCCAGACCTTCCCAGAGCTTCATCAGCTTCTCTTCCGGGCATTCTGCCAAAGCCTGGACATCTGGAAGCTCTCCGATAAAACGCTGAAAATAAGGCTTCACGGCCTCAACCCTTGTCTGCTGAAGCATAATCTCCGATACCCACGTATAGTAGGCATTGTTCTGATCTCTCCAGGGAAGAATCCGTTTATTCTGTCTGTACCAGTCTGTAAGAGGTTGTACGATTTCATTCAGCATGCTTCTGTCTTTTATCTGATCATTTTTCATCTTTTACCCTCAGTATGTTTTAGTATAACATAATTTCAGCCAAATGCCAGTTGATTTTTTTTATTTTACCGGATAGAATGTTATTACTTGGGATTATACCTGTAAATAATTATCTCCCATTACTAAAATTAATATTATTTTTGATACGAAAGGACCCTATTATGGACAGTATTATTTTTGATGTTGATGGAACTCTGTGGGATTCAACAGAAAGTGTTGCTCAGTCCTGGACCGCATATCTGCGGGAAAAAGAACATATGGATATTACCCTGACATCAGCCCGTCTGATGACACTTTTTGGGCAGACTCTGTCTGATATCGCACGCCAGATTTTCCCTGACTGTTCAGAAGCAGAACAGCTTCGCCTTATTGATGGATGCTGCCAGGCCGAACATGAAGCTCTCTTAAAAAAATGTGCCCCACTTTATGAGGATCTTGAAAAAATGCTGCAGATCATGTATAAGAAATATCCACTCTATATTGTCAGTAACAGTCAGAGTGGCTATATTGAAGTTTTTCTTCAGACATCAGGTCTTGAAAAATATTTCAAAGGTCATCTTTGTAATGGAGATACCGGTCTGGACAAAGGCTCCAATATCCGTAAACTTGCAGACACATATGATCTGAAATCCCCCGTGTATGTCGGTGATACGTTTGGCGATTACCAGGCATGCCAGAAAGCAAATGTTCCTTTTATCTTCGCTGAATACGGATTCGGAGAAGTTCCAAAACCGGATGCACACATCCGCAAACCAATGGATCTTGTCAATATTTCTTTATAAATTCTCTCAAATAAAACAGGCACGGAAGATTTTTATCTCCCATGCCTTGTTTTATTTATTTCTTGATGCATTTCTTTTTCAAATATACCACAAATCCTACAAGAATCGCAAGAATTGCAAGAATATAAATAATCTTTGCAGTAAGACTTGTTGTGTAGGAATCTATAAATGTCACGATACCAAACAGAATCAATGTCACTCCGGATCCCTTAGTCATTTTTTTCTCATCATACTTTTCTTTGCGAAGTTTTGTGTTTCCACCCTTCAGAAAAATATCACCATGTCCTGTCAGAAGCATGATTCCAACGATCAATGCTATTCCCGCAAGGATAAAATCAAATGATCTGTCCATTTTTTATCTCCTGTAATTATATATTAGTAAAAGCATACGATTGGCACACCATACTGTATGATATCATACAGAACTGCTGCATTATCCGGTGGAAGATTGATACATCCGTGAGATCCGCCTGTAAGATAAATATCACCGCCGAATTCATCTCTCCATGACGCATCGTGGAATCCAATACTTCCATCAAATGGCATCCAGTACTGTACCTCTGATTCATATTCATAAGTTCCGTCTGCTTTCATGGTTCCTCTCAGTACATCCGGACTTTTCTTATAGTACAGTGTAAAGATACCTGCATGTGTCTGACGATCAGCATAACTCATGTTTCCAGATACAAAATCTGACTCAAAGATATCGGAACCATTTTGATAATAATACATATGCTGTTCACTTAAATCTACTTCTATATAAGTGTCACCCAGATCATTCACTCCGTAAGAATTGGCCGTCTGTGAATAAACAGGCTCCCTGGTCGTCTGTGTACCAGACTGAATTTCCTGACTCAGCTGAGCAGCCTCGGCAGCCTGATCGATTTTCCAGCCATATACAGAACTGGAAACGTAAACGGTTCTGCCACTTGTGGTCTGGAACTCACGCTCCGTACCGACCGTATCATAAGTAGCTGCAAGCTGTGCAACATAATCTGCAACATGCTGCTGGAAGGAATTATCATCCCAGATCAGCTGACCTTTCTCATCAAACTGCAGCCAGTCTTTGATCGTGTCACCATTCAGAGTTGTTGTCTGACTGCCAAATGTATAGGTAATACTTGCTTTTGTATAATTGTTGCATGCTTCCAGTGCAGACTGCAGTGCCGGATCATTCTGTGTAACCTCTGCATTCACATATGCTTCCGGTGTATCACTGAAATTTACCGAAGTCTGACCTGCATCTACAGCAGCATTCAGTACTTTATATGCTTCTTTGATATTCAGTTTACTTCCCACGGTTTCCGGTACGATCACAAACTGTCCGTTCTGATATGCAACATATGCATTTTCCGGTTCTGTCTGATTCTCTGCCTGAGCACAGCTGAGAGTCTTAAGCTGTTCTTGCAACTGTGTTCTGTTATACCCTGTATTCTCGGATACAGTATAACTTTTCTGTTCATAGAGTCCTTTGATCCATTCATATGGCTTCTGCTGTTTCAGAAGCTTCAGAACCTCTCCTGTAGAAAGATACTGATAGCTGATATCCGCTCCGGAAATCGTCTGTGGTGCCTGATCTCTGGCTGAAACTTCAATGGTATAATTCTCAAACTTTTGTTTGAAAAGATTTTCTACCTCTGCTGCCGTCATCTGAGAACAGTTCACACCATTGATCCACGTACCTTCAAAAAATCTGTCCGCAAAATAATAACTTGCAGCCGCATAAGCACACCCGCCAAGAACTACGATCATCAACATAATAAGGCCAAAAATCCGCGCCCCTTTGTGTTTCTTCACAGGTTTAGGATTCTGATACTCTGGTTTTGCTGATCTGTTCTTTTGCGTATTTGTTTTTTTGGATTTTTTCTTCCTGGAAGTTGTCTGATCCGGCATTTCCATATCATCTACCGGAACATATACAACCGGACCTGGTCTGGCAGATTTGCGATGATGTCTTACCGGCTGTGGATCTGGTTCTTCCTCTGCAGAATCATCATAATCTCCAAGATCATCCATCTCATCTTCGTCCGTTTCCGGTGGAACTATGATTTTATCCATGGTTGCATTGATTTCTTCTTCAATGCCTGTATTCTCATCCGACACTCCAGAAGTGTCTTCCTGAAGTCCGTCCTTCATTTCTTTGTTGCTCATTTAATATACTCCCTGAATATAAACAATTGAATACAACCATCTATTTATCCTGTTTTTTCCTGTAACGTTTCCATTATAACATACTTCTGTATTTTTGCACCTTAATTTATTGCTTTTTTATATTCTTTTTCCGAGGGTTGGAGCATTATAGTAACAAACCCCTGAATCTTAAGACTCAGAGGTTTGTTCAAAGTTCTGTTTATTTTAGATATTGTGATTATTTCTCAACCAGAAGACTTTCTCCCGTCATTTCTGCAGGCTGTTCCATTCCCATCAGCTGAATCAGAGTCGGGATGATATCTGCGAGGCATCCGTTCTCTCTCAGAGTGTATTTCGGATCAGCGTTTACAAGAATGAACGGAACCGGATTCGTTGTATGAGCAGTCCATGGCTCTCCTGTCTCATAATCAATCAGCTGCTCTGCATTTCCGTGATCAGCACAGATAAACATCTGTCCGTCAACTTCTTTCAAAGCTTCTACTGCTCTTCCCACACATCCATCAACTGTTTCGATTGCTTTGACAGCTGCTGCCTGTACACCAGTATGACCTACCATATCCGGGTTTGCAAAATTGATAATGATCACATCATATTTATCAGATTTGATTGCATCCACCAGCTTGTCACAAACTTCCGGTGCGCTCATCTCCGGCTGAAGATCATAAGTTGCAACCTTCGGAGATTTAACGAGGATTCTGTCTTCTCCTTTGTTTGGTTCTTCTACTCCACCGTTAAAGAAGAAAGTAACATGTGCATATTTCTCTGTCTCAGCAATACGAACCTGTGTCATATCATGAGCCGCAAGATATTCACCAAATGTATTCTTAAGAAGTACTTTGTGGAACGCAACCTGTTTGTTCTGAATTGTTTCATCATAATCTGTAAAGCAGACATAAGTAAGATCCAGTTTCTTAGCTCTTTCGAAGCCTTTGAATTCATCATCACAGAATGCTCTTGTGATCTCACGTGCACGGTCTGGACGGAAGTTAAAGAATACTACAGAATCTTTGTCCTGGATCTTTGCAACCGGCTGTCCGTCTTTCTCAATAACTGTCGGAAGGACGAATTCATCTGTCTTATCATTATCATAGGAAGCCTGAACTGCTGCTGCAGCGTCTGTACCTTTGACACCTTCACCTTCTGTCAGGGCTTTGTATGCAAGTTCTACACGATCCCAGCGATTATCTCTGTCCATTGCATAGTAACGTCCGGAAACAACACCGATCTGTCCAACACCGATTTCTTTCATCTTGGCTTCCAGCTGTTCAATGAATTCTTTTCCTGATGCCGGCGGTGTATCACGTCCGTCAAGGAAGCAGTGTACATAAACTTTCTTAAGTCCTTCTCTCTTTGCCATCTCAAGCAGTGCATAGAGATGTGTATTGTGGCTGTGTACACCACCATCAGAAAGAAGTCCCATAAAATGAATAGCAGAATCATTTTCTTTTGCATTTTTCATTGCTGCAAGAAGTGCTTCATTCTTGAAAAAATCTCCATCGTTGATTTCTTTTGTGATTCTGGTAAGCTCCTGATATACGATACGGCCTGCTCCCATATTCATATGTCCTACCTCGGAGTTACCCATCTGTCCATCCGGAAGACCTACTGCCAGTCCACTGGCGTTTCCTTTTACAAATGGATATTCTGTCATTAATTTATCCATAACAGGGGTTTTTGCTTCATAAATTGCATTTCCCTCATGTCTGTCATTCAGTCCATAACCATCCAGGATCATTAAAACGGTTGGTTTCTTACTCATAATATTCTCCTTTTATTGTATATTTGTTCTGCATTTTAGCGCAGTATTACTGGTATCTTTTCCTATTATATAGTACCAAAAATTTAGAATTTTTCAAGGATTTTATCAGAAAAGCTTAACGGAAGTACGGATAGTTTGTCTTTCGCATCTGCCTGGAGCTGTTCAAGCCAGCCTCCGCAGATTGCTGTCAGAAGTTCCATCATCATTCCGCGGGATTCCGGAGCAAATTTTTCCACACGTTTCACCATCGCAGCCAGACTTTTCAGTCCTCCGGACTGTACTTCACTCAGATTCTCGTAACCGGATGCCTGTAATGTTGCAAAAAGATCTTCAATCAGAAGTCTCTTCTGTTCCGTATCCATACCATCGATCCATTTGTGCAGGATTTCAATAAATCGGAGTGCCGTTTTGTTCAGACTGTCTCGCCGTACCAGCGCCGGTCCCTGCACCTCCCAGGAAAATCCATCATGCTGGAGAAGTCCCTTACTGGAGCTTGCAACAATAACTGGTTCTTTTTCATGCTCCAGAAGCGTCCCTATAATAGAATACTCCGGAATAATACGAATAATCTTCGGCATCATTTCTTTCATTTCCGGCAGCTCTTGAAATTCTCTGGAGAATCCGGGCCCGTCATTAGAATAGATTTCAAGTATCTTTTCATGAGCACTTTTGCACATCACCGAGCCATAAATCGCAAGGTTTCCACCTTTAGAATGTCCTCCGACTCTGAGCATTCCATCTGTATGTTCCGAGATTTTCTGCAAATACTCTATGGCTCTTTTTTGTGCCGGAACTACACCTGTGCTGAGATTAAAATCTTCTTTCCATCCTATGATCGTATCATCCGTTCCGCGAAAAGAGACATAGGAAGTGCCGTCCTCCAGAACAATTTCCATTGCAGCAAACTGCTGCTCAGCTTCCGTTACAATATCATTCACATAATTTCTTACCACACATTTTCCAAATCTGACAGACTTCGCCATTTCCATCATCAAAAACGGAGCCAGGCGGATAAAAGATTTATCCGCCTCCAGTTCTTTCATCGTATGAAGTTTCATAAATTCTTTCGTCAGCTTTTTCAGTCCGATTCCCTTCTGTTTTGTCACTGCCGAAATTCCATCCAGATTCACATATGAAAAACATGCAAGAATCAAATTGTCCACTTCGTTAAACTGCGACTGTTCAAAGGAAAGATCCCCTCTCCAACTGATGTAATCCATAATATTTCCCATAAGCAACCCCTTTTGTGAAATTTTATACTCCGTCCACAAAGCAACTTAAGGTATCTCTGATCTATACGATCTTATTCTCCATATACACGAAGCATGCTGCTTACTTTACGTACTGAGCTTCTTCCACTCAGTTCTTCCATTGCCGTACGGAAATCGCCTTCGCGAACTTTGGCTGTGATGACAACAACTTCGGCACTTTCTTCTGCACGGGCAGCTTTCTGAATGATCTGTGCTACGCTGACTCCATATTTTGCAAAGACAGCCGTCATTTCAGCAAGTACACCACAACGATCTTCCACGATCAATCTCATAAAATAGCGATTATAAGTATCTGCCATTTTCTTAACCGGAAGTTCTTTATAGCATGTACAGCCAATCCGTCCACAGCAGTCTGCTTTTATATTTCTTGCAATGTCGAACAGATCACCTACGACGGCACTTGCTGTCGGAAGTTCTCCTGCTCCACGGCCATAAAACATTGCATTTTCCACTGCATCTCCATTTACAAAAACAGCATTATAGGAATCATTTACAGAAGCAAGAGGATGGCTGCTTGGAATCAGCATTGGGCAAACATATGCTTCAATTCCCTCTTCTGTATTCTTTGCAACTCCAAGAAGTTTTATGTCACAGCCCATTTCTTTGGCATATTTGATATCTTTTGCTGTAATCTTGGTAATTCCTTCAATATAAACATCGTCAAAAACAACTCTGGAATTAAATGCCACAGATGCGAGAATTGCCACTTTTCTTCCTGCATCCAGTCCTTCGATATCAGCAGTCGGATCAGCCTCCGCATATCCCAGCTCTGTTGCAAGTGCAAGTGCATCTTTGAATTCCATTCCATCCTGCGTCATCTTCGTAAGAATAAAGTTTGTAGTACCGTTTACAATACCCATAACTTCTGCCATATGGTTGCCTGCAAGACATTCTTTCAATGGTCTGATGATCGGAATTCCACCAGCTACTGCTGCTTCAAACAGAAAATCCACATGATTTGCCTCTGCCGCATCAAGAAGCTCTTTTCCATGTACTGCGATCAGATCCTTATTTGCTGTAACCGCATGTTTGCCGGCATTCAATGCTGCCAGTATGTAGCTTCTTGCCGGTTCAATTCCACCGATCAACTCGATCACAATATCAATTTCCGGATCATTTACGATTTCATCCCAATTGTTGGTCAGAACGGCCGGATCTTCAACCTTTGCAGCAGCTTTTTCCAGATTACGTACCAGAATCTTCTTGATTTCAATCTGACTTCCAAGCTTCGGAATCATGTCCTCTTTCTGCTTCTGTAATACCTTATATACGCCTGTTCCTACTGTACCAAAACCCAGAAGGGCAGCACGAATGATTTTTTTATCCATTTTGAAATAGGCTCCTTTCTCCTCGTCCCTTATCTCTTTATTCTTATATTACTGTTCACAGGTAATATCCCGCGAGGTGTTTTTCCATGAATATGGCAAAATCCCGAGACATACGGGGCAAAATGCTATCACCGAAGGTGATGTGGAATGCATTTTGACCAAGCTACTGTGAACGAAGTGAACAGTGAATATTTTATCACTTGTGTTTAATAGTATTGTATAAAACAGTTTTTGTCAAGCGCGGACATTTGTACGTCTCCGGAAGTAAAAAAAGAAGCCAGATACCTCTTACCTGGCCGGTTCGAAGTATCTGACTCTTAAAATCATCTTATTGATAATTATTTGTAGTTAACAATCTTTCCGAAATCTGGTTTCAGGGAAGCTCCACCAACAAGTCCACCATCGATATCACCCATTGCAAACAGTTCTGCTGCATTTCCTGCATTTACAGATCCGCCGTACTGGATACGGATAGCTGCTGCTGTATCTGTGTCGTAGATCTCAGCTACACAGTCACGGATACCTTTGCAGATTTCCTGAGCCTGTTCGCTTGTAGCTGTTTTGCCTGTTCCGATAGCCCAGATTGGTTCGTAAGCGATAACCATAGTTTTAGCCTGGTCAGCTGTTACGTTCTGAAGACCAACTTTAACCTGCTGACGGATCCAGTCCATAGTGATGCCCTGTTCTCTCTGCTCAAGAGATTCTCCACAGCACATGATTGGTGTAATGCCATGTTCGAAAGCTTTAAGTACTTTCTTGTTAACGTCTTCGTTTGTTTCTCCGAAGTAATCTCTTCTTTCGGAATGTCCAAGGATAACGTATTTAACACCAGCGTCAACCAGCATAGCCGGAGCGATTTCACCTGTGTAAGCACCTTTTTCTTCGAAGTACATGTTCTCTGCTGCTACAGCAATATTTGTACCTTTGCAAGCTTCAACAACCGGAACGATGTCGATTGCCGGAACACCGAATACTACGTCTACTTCATCGTTCTGTACAAGTGGTTTCAGAGTTTCTACTAATTTAACTGCTTCGCTTGGAGTCATGTTCATTTTCCAGTTTCCAGCGATAATTTTCTTTCTTGCCATTTTTATTATCTCCTTTTTTATTTATCATTAGCTGCTGCTACACCCGGCAGTTCCTTTCCTTCCAGGAATTCCAGAGATGCTCCACCACCTGTAGAGATGTGAGTCATCTTATCACCATAGCCAAGGATATTTACTGCTGCTGCGGAGTCACCACCACCGATGATAGTTGTAGCTTCTGTCTCAGCAAGAGCTTTTGCAACTGCTTCTGTACCATGAGCAAAATTCGGCATTTCGAAACATCCCATTGGTCCGTTCCATACAACAGTCTTAGCATCTTTTACAGCATCACAGAAAAGTTTTTCTGTTTCTGGTCCGATGTCCATTCCTTCCCAGCCATCCGGAATGCATCCACGTTTTACAACCTGGATATTGCAGTCGTTAGAGAAGTCATCACCAATTCTGTTGTCAACAGGAAGAAGAAGTTTAACACCTTTTTCTTCTGCTTTCTTTAACATCTCTAATGCATACTCAAGGTAATCATCTTCACAAAGGGAAGTACCGATATGTCCGCCAAGAGCCTTAGAGAATGTATAGGACATTCCACCACCGATGATCAGAGTATCAACCTTGTCAAGAAGGTTATTGATAACAGAGATCTTGCTGGAAACTTTCGCTCCACCAAGGATAGCTACGAATGGTCTCTCTGGATTTTCTACAGCATTTCCAAGGAATGCAATTTCTTTTTCCATCAGATATCCAACAACTGCGGTATCTACATATTTGGTAACACCAACGTTGGAGCAGTGTGCTCTGTGAGCAGTACCAAATGCATCATTTACGAATACATCGCAAAGGGAAGCAAGTTCTTTACTGAACTCATCACCGTTTTTGGTTTCTTCTGCACGATAACGTGTATTTTCAAGAAGAATAACTTCTCCGTCTTTCATGTCAGCTACTGCTGCTTTTACGGTATCATCAACAACAACCGGGCTCGGAACGAATTTAACTTCCTGTCCCAGAAGCTCTGTGAGACGTTTTGCAACAGGTGCAAGAGAAAGTTCCGGTTTCGGCTCCCCCTTCGGTTTGCCAAGGTGTGAGCAAAGAATGATCTTTCCGCCATCTGCGATCAGCTTCTTGATTGTAGGAAGAGCTGCTACCAGACGGTTCTCATCTGTGATTTTGCCGTCCTGCAGAGGTACATTAAAGTCACATCTTACCAGAACTCTCTGGCCTTTTACATTGATATCATCAACGGATTTTTTGTTTAATCCCATGCTAATATTCCTCCAAATTCATAAAAAAATGGGCCCGGTCCAAATCAGACCGGACCCTGACTGAGTCTATTTGTGTCATTGCAAAACGCAACAACTTACTCCACACTTTAACTTATGGACTTAATTAAGCGTTCAGAAGTTTTCCAAAGTGTTTGATTGTACGAACCATCTGGCTTGTGTAGGAGTTTTCATTGTCATACCATGAAACAACCTGTACTTCTGTTGTGCCGTTCTCAAGTGGCAGAACCATTGTCTGAGTAGCATCAAACAGAGAACCAAATCTCATACCAACGATATCGCTGGATACGATTTCGTCTTCGTTGTATCCGAAGGATTCGTTAGAAGCTGCTTTCATAGCTGCGTTGATCTGCTCTTTTGTAACGTTTCCTTCAACTACTGCTGTAAGGATTGTTGTAGAACCTGTTGGGGTTGGTACACGCTGAGCGGATCCGATCAGTTTGCCGTTCAGTTCTGGGATAACCAGACCGATTGCTTTTGCAGCACCTGTGCTGTTCGGAACGATGTTAACTGCAGCTGCACGAGATCTTCTCAGATCACCTTTTCTCTGCGGTCCGTCAAGTGTCATCTGATCACCTGTGTAAGCGTGGATTGTGCACATGATACCGGATTTGATCGGTGCAAGATCGTTAAGAGCCTTAGCCATTGGTGCAAGGCAGTTTGTTGTACAGGATGCAGCGGAGATGATTTTATCTTCGTTTGTAAGTCCTTCATGGTTTACATTGTAAACGATTGTCTTAAGGTCGTTTCCAGCCGGAGCGGAAATAACAACATGTTTAGCGCCTGCATCAATATGAGCCTGAGCTTTGTCTTTGGATGTGTAGAAACCTGTGCACTCGAGAACTACGTCTACACCGATTTCTCCCCAAGGAAGTTCTGCAGCGTTAGCTTTTGCATAGATTTTGATTTCTTTTCCGTCAACTGTGATGGAATCTTCTCCTGCTACTACTTTGTCAGCCAGAGCATATCTTCCCTGAGTTGAGTCATATTTTAATAAGTGAGCCAGCATTTTCGGGGATGTAAGGTCGTTGATAGCAACGATTTCAAATCCTTCTGCTCCAAACATCTGACGGAATGCCAGACGACCAATACGGCCAAATCCATTAATTGCAACTTTTACTGCCATGATAAATTCCTCCTATGAAATAAATGGTTGATTATGGCGTTTGTTAAAGAAACGTCAACCTATTGCATATTGTATCGAATCTCATACAAAAATTCAAGGGGATTTTATAAAAAACATCAGAAATTTCTATTTAAAAGGAAATGAAACCATAGCATATGCGATTTTTGCATGCTATAATAATGTCAATCCATACAAAGGAGGATACAAAAATGTCAAATCAGATCTTATGGGACTGCCATATGCATTCTTCTTTTTCTGCTGACTCAGACACATCTATGGAAGATATGATCCGCGAAGCAATCTGCCGGGGTCTCACCGGCATCTGTTTTACAGAGCATCTGGATCCTGATTACCCACCTACACCGGATAATGAAATATTTGAGCTGGATCTTGATGGATACAGAGAGACTCTCTTTAGACTCCGAGAAAAATATCAGAAGGAACTACAGATTCATTTCGGTATTGAACTTGGCCTGCAGCCACATTTGCACGACTACTTTCACGAGCTTCTGGCAACAATGCCGTTTGATTTTGTGATCGGATCTTCTCACGTTGTCCATGGATATGACCCTTATTATAAGGAATATTTTAAAGGGCGCGAAGAATCTGCATGTTACCGGGAATATTTTGAATCCATTCTCGAAAATCTGCATGCATTTTCTGAGATGGATGTATATGGACATATTGATTATATTGTACGCTATGGCCCGAATCAGAATAAATACTATACTTATGAACGTTACCAGGATATTCTTGATGAGATCCTGCGCACCGTCATTGCCAGGGGACGGGGAATTGAGCTGAATACCGGTGGTTTCCACTACGGCCTCGGAGAGCCAAATCCCTGCCGTGCAGTCATTCGCCGCTATCGCGAACTTGGTGGTGAGATCATCACTGTCGGTGCTGATGCACATGGACCGGAAAAGATTGCCTATGATTTCTATAAGGCTGCTGCAATACTTGCAGACTGCGGTTTTAAGTACTATACTGTATTCCAAAACCGTAAACCGGAATTTGTCAAATTATAATTTTCAGATAAAGATACAAAAGGAGGAGATCCATCATGGCAAAAAAACGTCTTCAGAAAAAGCGTGAAGCTGCCAAAACTTCTGCTTTACAGGCTGCTGCTGCGAAAGCAGAAACCCCGAAAATAACTACAAAAAAAGTTCAACCAATTAAGGTTGAAACAACAAAGACTGAACCTGTTAAAGTCGAGACTAAGAAAACAGAGCCTATCAAGGTTGAAACAAAGAAAGTCGAACCTGCTAAAGTTGAAACGCAAAAAGCTGAAGCTGTCAAAGTTGAAACAGCTAAGGTCGAATCAGCTAAGGTTGAGACTAAAAAAACAGAGACTGCCAAAGTCGAAACTACAAAAGCTGAACCAGTCAAACTGGAAAATAAGCGTGATGATGATCACATCTATCGTGAGCGTCTTGCCCGTCATCTGGACGAGCTGAAATGGCTCTACTGTGAACTGTATCAGGATAACCCATATGTCACAATGCATCTCAATGATCTTCTCAAAGTCCTGAAGAAATTCTATGATATGAGAAATGATGCCCTGAAAGAATCTGATCTGAATCGCGAAAAAGATCCGACATGGTATAAACGCAACGATCTCACCGGTATGATGATGTATGTCAACGCTTTTGCCGGTACTCTTTCCAATCTGGAATCCAAACTGGATTATATACAGGAATGCAATGTCAATTATCTGCATCTGATGCCACTCCTTGACTCCCCGAGGGGACGCAGTGACGGCGGTTATGCAGTTGCTGATTTCCGGAAGGTTCAGGAAGAACTTGGAACCATGGATGATTTTGCAGCACTGACTGCTGCCTGCCATAATCGCGGCATCAACGTCTGCCTGGACTTCGTCATGAACCATACATCCGAAGACCACGAATGGGCAAAACGCGCCCGTGCAGGAGAAAAAGAATATCAGGACCGTTACTTTTTCTTTGATAATTATGATATTCCTTCATTATATGAGCAGACCTGCCCGGAAGTGTTCCCGACAACTGCACCTGGCAACTTCACCTGGCTGGAAGACCTTCATAAACATGTTATGACTACTTTCTATCCGTATCAGTGGGATCTGAACTACCGCAATCCGATCGTCCTGAACGAAATGATCTTTAACATGCTGTACCTGGCTAACCAGGGTGTAGATATTGTCCGTCTGGATGCTGTACCATATATCTGGAAGCAGCTTGGGACGAACTGCCGTAACCTGCCACAGGTTCACACCATCGTTCGTATCATGCGTATGATCTGTGAGATCGTATGCCCTGGCGTTCTTCTTCTCGGAGAAGTTGTCATGGCTCCTGAAAAAGTTGTTCCATATTTCGGAACTGTCGAAAAACCAGAATGTCATCTGCTGTACAACGTTACGACTATGGCAAGCACATGGCACACAGTTGCAACAAAAGATGTCTCCCTGCTTCGCCGTCAGCTGGATATCATCTCCGAACTTCCGAGAGATTATGTATTCCAGAATTATCTGCGTTGCCATGACGATATTGGATGGGGACTGGATTATGAATATCTCGAAAACTTCGGTATTCAGGAAGTACCTCATAAGAAATATCTGAATGATTTCCTTACAGGAAAATATCCAGATTCTTTTGCACGAGGAGAACTTTATAATGATGATCCGCGTCTTGGTGATGCAAGACTGTGCGGAACAACAGCTTCTCTCTGTGGTATTGAGCGTTTTGGATTTGAAGGAAATCAGGAAGGTGTGGACAGAGCTGTCCGTTATGATATTACACTGCATGCATTCATGCTCTCTCAGTCCGGTATCCCGGTAATCTACAGCGGCGACGAGATTGGTCAGGTGAATGATTATTCTTACAAAGATGATCCGGAAAAATCCGATGATTCACGTTATCTTCACAGAGGAAAATTCGACTGGAAGCTGGCTGAAAACCGTCATGATCCTGCTACTGTACAGGGCAAACTTTTCCCTATGCTTGATAAACTAGAGCATATCCGTTCAAGCCATGGTATATTCAACAGCAACGTGCCAATTCATACCATTGACACCTGGGATAATTCCATTCTTGCCTTTGTACGTGAGAATGATGAAGAAAAATTTATCGGAATCTACAATTTCAGCGAAAATGATAAAGTTGCATGGATCAATGAAGAAGATGGTATGTACACAGATCTTATCTCCGGACGTGAGATGGAAGCCAAAGGTGTGCAGATTCCTGCATTCGGATGCTATTGGCTGTGCAGAAATAAACAATAATTTTTAAGTACATAAATATTTAAAAAGGCTCCGGTCAGATTGACCAGAGCCTTTTTATTCGAATTCCTATTCTATTTGCGTAATTTATCAATAAATGCAGTAAATTTTCCTGGGTTTTCTTTATCCAGAGAACGTGCATAGATTCCCTTCAGCCAGACAGTGATCACATCGATCAGTACCGGTGCAAAGGTCATCAGGATGAATACCAGGATGATCATTCCAAAATCCAAAGAACCAAGAGAAAGCAGTTTCTGGAAAATAACGGCCGCCGCAAAGAATATAAACTGCATACCGTAAATGATCGTCTTACGATAGGTATTCAGTGGTGCATAAACGGTCTTCAATGCAGCCATATAGTTCCATCCCGTAACAAGAACACAGGCCGTATTCAACATTTCTGTGGAATGATATACATTCTGACAAACGAGCATGACCGCAAACACACACGATGTAATCGTGAGCGCTGCCGGAAACGCATTAATAAATACATGCCTCAGGAACGTATGATCAATCTTCTCGTAATTGTTTTCCTGTGCAAGCAGGAATGTCGGAATACCTACCGCACACGCGCTGATCAGTGACATCTGGATCGGTTCAAACGGATACGTATTTCCAAAGAAGATCGTCAGCAATGACAACATAACGGAAAACATCGTCTTGATCAGGAACATGGATGCCGCAGTACGGATGTTGTTTACGACTCTTCGTCCCTGATTTACAATATGCGGCATAGATGCAAAATTTGAATCCAGAAGAACGACATTTGCAATATTCTTTGCAGCATCACTTCCCTGTGCCATGGCAATACTGCAGTCAGCCTCTTTCAGGGCAAGAACATCGTTGACACCGTCACCAGTCATAGCTACTGTATGTCCCTGGGACTGCAGTGCCTGAACCATCGCTTTTTTCTGCTGTGGCGTCACCCGTCCGAACACGCTGTACTCTGCTACTGCATCCTGAAGCATCTCATCGGATGTCAATGTCGTCGCATCTACATATCTGTCGGCATTTTTAAGTCCGGCACGCTTTGCAATCGCTGCGACCGTCACCGGATCATCACCGGAAATGACCTTAAGATCTACCTCCTGGCTTTCAAAGAATGCCAGTGTATCTGGTGCTTCCTCTCTGATCACATCTGTCATAAGCATCAGTGCAAGCGGTTCCAGTCCCTCTGGAAGTTCTGTTCCTTCTACCATCTGGGAACTATGCGCCAAAACCAGTACTCGAAGCCCGTCTTCAGCATATGCCTGACATCGTTCTGTCAGCTCCTGGTTATCTTCTGGAAACAGAAACTGTGCTGCTCCCATCAAATATGTGCCTTTTTCTTCAAAAACGGCACCACTGTATTTTCTGTCGGAAGAAAATGGAATCACATGTTCCAGTGTCATACCCTGCTTTGCCGGAAAACGTTTACGCAATGCGTCGATCGTTGCATTCTGATCTTTGAGTACGTACATCATATTGCACATGATCTCGCCGACTTCGTCCATAAATGCCGGACCCGCGTCTGTTTCATCTGCCGAAACCTCAGTTGCAGAAACTTCTGTTATTTCTGTATCGGATACTTCGGCTGCCTGTACTTCTGTCTGTCTGGATTCCGTATCCATTTCTGTCAGTTCTGCTGATTCCGTAATCTCGGCCAGTCCTGCATCGACTTCCGCATCCGTACTCTCATCTTTAGAAACTCTGTAAGGCTCCACACGCTCCACGCACATGGTTCCTTCGGTGATCGTACCAGTCTTGTCCAGACAAAGTGTGTCAACTCTGGCAAGCGTCTCAATACAATAGAGCTCCTGCACCAGTGTCTTCTTATTAGCAAGGACAAGTGCTCCAAGTGTCAGTGCAACGCTGGTCAGAAGAACAAGGCCTTCCGGGATCATACCAAGGACTCCGGCTACCATACTTACGATAGAATCCTTAAATGTATCTCCAACAATATAGTACTGCTTGTAAAACAACAACGCTCCAATCGGTACAATAATGATACTGATCACCTTCAGAATCGCATTCAGAGAATTCTTCAGTTCTGAATTGTGACGCTTGAATTCTTTTGCCTCACTGGTGATCTGGGCTGCATAGTTGTCCTTTCCGACATGGATGATCTGACAGTTTGCCTCTCCGGAAGTCACAAAACTTCCGGAAAAAAGCTCATCTCCCACATTCTTGGGAAGATTGTCTGATTCACCAGTCAAAAGAGATTCATTGACCTCTACACTGCCTTCAAGCACCCTCGCATCTGCCGGTACCTGATCACCGGTCTTGAGACAGACCACGTCATCCAGTACCAGTTCTTCTGTCGGAACGGTCCATTTCTGCCCTTCACGGATAACAACTGATTTTCTCGCTGTAAGGATTGCCAGCTTATCGATTGTTTTCTTGGCACGTATCTCCTGTGCAATACCGATCAGGGTATTGATAACAATGATACATACAAAAAATGCATTCTTATAAGAGCCAACCAGAAGTACAAGCACCAGAAGTACAAGGTTCAGAAAGTTGAAAAATGTCAGTGTGTTTTCTCTTATGATCTGCTTATAGGTCCGGGTATTCGGATTCTCGTCCGCATTAACCTTGCCTTCTGCGATTCGCTCATTTACCTGTTCATCTGTAAGTCCTGTCAACATTTCACCTCACAATTTACTGTTTGCTACAAATTAATATTTCCAAACAGCATTCTCTTTTACCGTTGGCGTTCTCCCCCTCACAGCCGAATTTATTAATATTCTTCTTCCTCTTCACCCTCACTGATGTCAGACTTTGGTTTGTCCAGTCCCTCGATCACGATTCCATGTTTCTGTGCATAATCCCACAGTGCAGCATGGATTGCTTCTTCTGCAAGAAGTGAGCAGTGTACTTTGACCGGCGGAAGTCCGTCCAGAGCTTCCATAACGGCTTTATTTGTGATCTGCATTGCCTCTTCGATAGTTTTTCCTTTTACCATCTCTGTTGCCATACTGCTGGTTGCAACAGCAGCACCACAGCCAAATGTTTTGAATTTGCATTCTTTGATGATATGAGTCTTATCATCGATATCAAGGAACATTCTCATGATATCGCCACATTTAGCGTTACCAACGGTTCCTACACCACTTGCGTTTTCGATTTCTCCTACATTTCTTGGATGCTGAAAATGATCCATAACTTTTTCACTGTACATAATATAACTTCCTCCTGTTATTTTCTTCTTATTTTCTTCGGTCTATCATCGTCTGCCCTTGATGAACACTTTTATTTATTACTGCTGATGTTTCTTGATAAAATCTTCATATAATGGAGACATACTTCTCAGATACTGTACAATTTCTTTCAGTTTATCTACTGTAAAATCAAGATCTTCTTTTGTTGTCTCATCGCTTAAAGTAAGTCTCAGAGAGCCATGTGCAACCTCATGCGGTACACCGATCGCAAGAAGTACATGAGACGGATCCAGAGAACCTGATGTGCATGCAGATCCACTGGAACCGCAGATGCCGTTCTGGTCAAGCATCAGAAGCATAGATTCTCCTTCAATGAACTGGAAACTTACGTTTACATTGTTCGGAAGACGTCTTACTTTGTCACCATTCAGTCTGGAATATGGAATCTCAGTAGTCAGGCGATTGATCAGGTAATCTCTCAGCTCGATTTCCTTAGCAGTACGTTCTTTCATAGTTCTTACTGCACGTTCTGCTGCTGCACCATATCCAACGATTCCAGGAACATTCTCTGTACCTGCACGACGTTTACGTTCCTGTGCGCCTCCATGTACAAAGGACCTGATCTTGACACCTTTACGAATATAAAGGAAGCCGATTCCTTTCGGTCCATTAATCTTGTGTCCACTGGAGCTCAGCATATCAATGTTGTATTCATCCACATCGATCGGTACCTGGCCAAATGCCTGAACTGCATCTGTATGGAACAGGATGCCATGTTCTTTGGCAATACGTCCAATTTCTTTGATTGGCTGAATGGTTCCGATCTCATTGTTTGCAAACATTACAGAAATAAGGATGGTTTCCGGTGTGATTGCTTTTTCCAGTTCATCCAGACGGACAACTCCATTCTCATCCACATCAAGATATGTGATCTTTGCTCCTCTTTCTTTTTCCAGATATTCACATGTATGCAGAATAGCATGATGCTCGATCTTGGTTGTAATAATGTGATTACCTTTGGATTTGTATGCTTCAAAGGTAGCCTTAAGTGCCCAGTTGTCTGCCTCACTTCCGCCTGCTGTAAAATAAATATCTTCTTTTCTGGTATTCAGTGCATCTGCAATCTGCTGTCTTCCTTTTGTTACAGCCTCTTTGCTCTTCTGTGCAAAATCATAGATACTGGAAGGATTTCCATAATATTCAGAAAAATACGGAAGCATTGCATCAAGAACTTCCGGAGCAGTTTTGGTTGTTGCTGCGTTATCCAGATATATTAATTTACTCATGTTTTTTCCTCCTGCTTAAAAAATAAATTTTTACATTTTTTCCTGTTGTTTTTTCCGGCTTTCTTCAATCAACTGATCCAGCATCATAGTATCTACCGCCTGTGTGATACTGTCGTTGATTCGTTTCCACACATATTTCGTCACGCAGATATCGTGATTCTCACAGGTGCTCTCATCTTCCATTCCGGAACACTGTGCAGCTTCCAGACTTCCCTCCAGAACCCTCAGGACATCACCCACGGAAATCTCTGCTGCCGGTCGTCCCAGCCGGTAACCACCACCGGCACCTCTGGTACTATCCACCAGACCAGCCTTCTTAAGCTTCGCCATAAGCTGCTCCAGATAGCTGTCTGAGATATTCTGTCGGCTTGCAATACTCTGAATGGAAACGGCTTCTGTTTCACAATGCAGACCCAGATCAATCAATGCTTTGAGACCGTATCTTGCCCTTGTTGACAGTTTCATCCACTCACCTCTTTAATTCCTAGTGTTTTCGTCGGATTTATTTCAAATCATACTTTAGCAGAAACCCTCTGTTCTGTCAAGGAGGTTTTCTGCATATACTGTCAAAAAAGTCACAGGACGTTTTTCATGTCGAAAGAACGATTTTTCAAAGGAACTTTCCTTCTGACTTCTGCTGGCCTGATCAGCCGTATTATGGGCTTCTTTTATAGAATATTCCTTTCACATACCATTGGTGCAGAAGGAATCGGTCTGTATCAGCTGGTTGTTCCTCTGCAGCATCTGGTTCTTGCCATGACCACCTTCGGGATTCAGACAGCACTCTCCCGCCTGATATCCTCTCACACGGCACTTGGAGAAAAAAAAGAAGCACAGGACTGTTTCCGCATTGGTACCTTTCTTGCTCTTTTTCTCTCCGGCATGGCCGCATGGAGCATTTTTACTTTTTCTCATTTTTTTGCTGTACAGATTTTAAAGGAACCGGCTACTGAATCACTGATTCGCCTGCTCGCCCTAAGTTTTCCCTTTGCTTCCGTCCATCTCTGTGTTAATAGCTACTATCTTGGACTGAAAAAAGCTTCTTTTCCCGCTGCCACACAGATTCTGGAACAGGCCGTCCGTATTTTTTCCACCTGTCTGCTCTGGCAGATCTGTCTATCCCGCAATATTGCTGTCACCGCAATGATTGCAGTTGCAGGAAGTTTTCTCTCAGAGCTTGCCGCTGCTCTGTGTTCTTTTATCTGTATAAGTCTGAACAGTTCTGTATCTTCACATTATATAGAAAAACCTGTGCAAAAAATATCTGAGATCGGGCATATAGCACTTCCCCTGACTCTGAACCGGCTTCTTCTCTCTGTGCTGGCAGCCATTGAAGTTGTATTGATTCCCCAGCGTCTCCGTATGTATGGTCTCTCTCCATCCGAATCTTTGAGTCTGTATGGAGTTTTTACCGGAATGGCTCTTCCCTGCATTCTTTTTCCTTCTACCGTTACCAGCTCTGCATCTGTCATTCTGATGCCCTCTGTTGCAGAAATGCAGGCACTTGGACACCGCAGAAAAATCCGCTATATCACACGTACCACCTGTGCTGCCTGTATCCTTCTCGGATCTTTATGCACCATTGTTTTTTACTTTTTGGGAAATTTTGCCGGAACCATACTTTTCCATAATACAGATGCCGGACTCTACATCCGTACACTTTCATTTATCTGCCCGTTTCTTTATACAAATATTGCGCTTACCAGTGTTTTGAATGGTATGGGAAAAACCGGAACAACACTTATTCACAGTGTCCTCGGGATTCTCCTCCGAATCTCTTTCGTAATATTTGCCATCCCCGTCCTTGGTATACGTGGATATCTGTATGGACTTCTGCTTAGTGAAATTCTGCTCAGTCTTTTACATATTTATGCACTGTCTCATATGGAATATTAGCAATTACACATGGTAACTTTATAAAGTTTTGCGTTAAATATATAACATTTCTATCGACAACCTCTTTTTAATCGTTTATAATAAACGCGATATGTCCGATGCTGTCAGACAAACGGGGAACGCCCCGCATATGCAATTATGAATATACCATTATGTCCGGTAAATTCCGGATGCGAGGAGGAAAATATGGGATTCACTTTTTTAAAGAAACTGCCTACACCTGCCGAGATCCGCAACCAGTATCCCATCGATGCTGCAATTCAGGAATTGAAAGCAAAAAGAGATCAGGAGATCCGTGATGTCTTTACAGGCAAATCTGATAAATTTCTTGCAATCATCGGTCCATGTTCTGCCGATAACGAAGATGCTGTTTGTGATTATCTTCTTCGTCTGCGTAAAGTGCAGGATAAAATTGCAGACAAAGTTCTGATCATTCCACGAGTTTATACCAATAAGCCACGTACTACAGGTGAAGGATACAAAGGTATGGTTCATCAGCCAGATCCTGAAAAAGCACCCGATATGCTTGCCGGGCTGATTGCCATTCGTAAAATGCATATTCACGCAATTCAGGAAAGCGGTTTCACCTGCGCAGATGAAATGCTTTATCCGGAAAACTATCGTTATCTTTCCGACATTCTCTCTTATGTAGCTGTCGGTGCCCGTTCTGTTGAAGATCAGCAGCATCGCCTTACCGTCAGTGGTATGGATGTGCCTGCCGGCATGAAAAACCCGACCAGCGGTGATTATAGCGTTATGCTGAACTCTGTCGTTGCTGCACAGGGTTCTCATCGTTTCATTTACAGAAGCTGGGAAGTTGAAACAACTGGTAATCCACTTGCACATACCATCCTTCGTGGTGCTGTAAATAAACATGGAGAGGCTATCCCGAACTACCATTACGAAGATCTTCGTCTTCTGTGGGAAAAATATCAGGAAAAGAATCTCCAGAACCCGGCAGTTATCGTAGACACCAACCACTCCAACTCCAACAAAAGGTATGAACAGCAGGTTCGTATCGCCAAAGAAGTTCTTCACAGTCGTATGGTCGATCCTGAACTTCATAAACTGGTAAAAGGTTTCATGATTGAAAGTTATATCGAACCTGGCAATCAGAAGATTGGCGGAAATCATATTTATGGAAAATCCATCACAGATCCATGTCTCGGATGGGAGGAATCCGAAAAACTGCTTTACACAATTGCAGAAATGTGTTAATTACTAAGAACGCCAAAAGGCAGAGCCGTTTATCTGACTCTGCCTTTTTAATGTCTGGGATGTGCTTTCATATACACATCTCTCATTCTTGCTACATTCATTCCCAGATAAATCTGTGTAGAAGAAATATCCGAATGTCCAAGCATTTCCTGCACGCTTTTTACATCTGCTCCGTTCTGCAGCATATGTACCGCAAAGGAATGGCGTAATGTATGTGGTGTAATATCTCTGTGAATTCCGGCATCTACCGCATATCCTTTCAAAACTTTCCAGAATCCCTGTCTGCTCATAGATTTCCCCGAACAGTTTGTAAATAAAGAGGATTCTTTTTTGTTCTTAACAAAAAAGCCTCTGGAATGCTCCATATATTGCAAAATTGCATTTCTGCTCACATTGCCGATTGGAATGATCCGCTCTTTTTCTGAATCATGGCAGATCACATATCCCATCTGCAGATTAATATCTGTAATCTGTAAATGGATCAGTTCACTGACTCTCATTCCTGTTGCATACATCAATTCCATCATAGCATTGTCCCGAATACCCTTAGGTGTGTTCAGGTTCGGTTGTTTTAGCAGTCTGTCTACTTCTTCTACCGACAGAATTTCCGGCATTTTTTTCTCTAATTTTGGCGGCTTTAGTGTTTCAGACGGATCTTCCTGCATTTTCCCTGTTCTTATCATATAATGATACAGTGCTCTTATTGATGCAATATTTCTGGAAATTGTAGATAATGCCAGATTCTCCTTCTGCAATTCCTTCAGATAACCTTGTAGATCCGTCTTGGTAACTTCTGAAAAATCCATAATCTTCTGATTACGAAGATATCGGGCCAGTTTTTTCAGATCACGCTCGTATGAAATCTCCGTGTTCTGCGATGCCTTCTTTGCCTCTCGCATATACGCAATAAAATTTCCTATTACTTTTTCCATTCCCATTACTTCCCGTATTATATTAAAAATTTATCTTCCCCAAATGTATCTGTATTATACTTGCAATTTTACATAAAATCAAATCTTTTTTCTGTGCTAAACCCTTTTAAAATCAGGCTTTTCCGTGTTTTCTACAAAATATCGCAGATTTATTGTCAACCAATACTATATATGGTAAAACAACCTTTAAAATATTTTCAAATTCTGTATTAAAATTTTCATTATGACCGGATTGCAGTAAACCTCTGACAGAATTCCAGCACACAGGACAACTGCACATATCAGCATTTTCACTATATAAGTCGATACCTGTCCCGAAAAAGAGCTATGGTTTTTCCAAATTCTCATCGAATATTCATATACGTTCTTACTTACAGCAAAAAAACATGGTACGTAAATAATAAACTGAGGAAACATCAGTCCTATGCCGATCAAACCACCGTGAAATCCGAACTGAAGGATTGACATGGTCATCAACATACCCATTCCTATTCCCAACAAAATCATTCCACCTACCGCAACCAAAACCCCAAATATCGTCAGGCCACTGCCAGCAACAAGAAGAAACAAACCTCCCCTCATTCTCAGCACTCTCCAGAAATACTCTCTGCTCCCTTTTTCTGCATAAATTCCCATAAGATATAATGCAGATACTGTATTTTGTTTCCACTGCATTTTATATATCAGATTCGGAAGCACAATCCCAATGACACACCCAATAAAAAACAGATAATAAGCCGGTAATTCTCTGTTTTTATTTACTGATAGTTTTTGTTTCATCTCCTCACCCCATACCAGTCTACGGAGTTTTTCTCAGACTTAGAACATAAAAAAAGGATATGACACTTCTCAGTATCATACCCTTTCTGAACTTCTATGTCCCCGAAAGATTACTTCGCGTAATCTACCGCACGGCTCTCACGAATCACATTAACTTTAATCTGACCCGGATATTCCAGTTCAGCTTCGATCTGTTTGGAGATATCTCTTGCCAACAGAACCATATCTGCATCTGTAACCTGTTCCGGTACTACCATTACACGAATTTCCCTGCCTGCCTGAATAGCAAAGGACTTGTCGACTCCCTTAAATTCATTTGTAATGTCTTCCAACTGTTTCAAACGATTTGTGTAAGTCTCAAGTGTCTCTCTTCTTGCACCCGGCCTTGCTGCTGAAATTGCATCAGCTGCCTGAACAATACATGCAACAAGAGATTCCGGTTCCACATCTCCATGGTGAGACGCAACTGTATTGATGACAACTGCGGATTCTTTGTATTTCTTACAAAGATCTACACCAATCTGAATATGTGAACCCTCTACCTCATGATCGATAGATTTACCGATATCATGAAGCAATCCAGCACGTTTTGCCATACGGACATCTACGCCGATCTCTCCGGCGAGAATTCCTGAAAGCTGTGCCACCTCGATAGAATGTTTCAAAGCATTCTGTCCATAGCTTGAACGGAATTTCATACGTCCAAGAAGTTTCAGCAGTTCTGGATGGATACCGTGAACACCAACATCCATTGCTGCGTTCTCACCATCTTCACGAATCTGTGTTTCTACTTCTTTCTGTGCTTTCTCTACCATTTCTTCGATTCTAGCCGGATGAATACGTCCGTCAACGATGAGTTTCTCCAGAGCCACTCTGGCGATCTCACGGCGAATCGGGTCAAAAGCAGATAAAACGACTGCTTCCGGTGTATCATCAATGATCAGATCAACACCTGTCAGTGTTTCAAGAGTACGAATGTTACGTCCTTCACGTCCGATGATTCTACCCTTCATCTCATCACTTGGAAGCTGTACAACAGAAATTGTAGTCTCTGCGACATGGTCAACTGCACATTTCTGAATTGCATTTACCACGTACTCTTTTGCTTTCTTGCCAGCTTCTTCCTTGGCTCTGTTTTCCAGTTCCTTGTACATTCTGGCAACATCAACTTTGACATCATCTTCTACACTTCTGAGTAACTCGTCTTTTGCTTGGTCGGAGGTCAGACCGGAAATTCTTTCCAGTTCCTGTACTCCTTTTTGTTCAAGTTCGTCTACTTTCTTTTCTCTTTTTTGTAACTCAGCAACTTTTGCTGTGCACTCTGCCTCACGCTTCTCTACTGCATCCGCTTTTTTATCAACCGATTCCTCTTTTGATAAAACACGTCTTTCGTATTTCTGCAGCTCGGATCTTCGTTCCTTGGTTTCCTTCTCAAGTTCATTCTTCGTTCTGAGGGATTCTTCCTTTACTTCCAATAAAGCTTCTCTCTTCTTCGTCTCAGCAGTTTTTAAAGCTTCATCTATGACGCTTCTTGCTCTGTCTTCTGCTGTGCCAACAACTTCAGCATCTTTTTTAGCTTTGTTGTTAACCGCAACCTTGCAAGTAAGAGGAACCGCAATAAGCAGTGCGACCGCTACAGCGACAATTGCTACAATAATTGTAATTGCCACAGGAGCACCTCCTTATTTAGTTTTCATTGTACAAATACAACAATACAAGTTTAGCTGTTTTTAAGATTTATGTCAAGTTTTTCTACATAATTTTTAACTCATAACTGCTCAGGTACAGAACCATTATGAGATATCCATTTCTTCCAATACGGAAAAAATATCTCCGGACCGAAAACCACGTCGTGCCAGATACCCATACAGCCGTCTCATTTCCTTCTCATCAAGGCTGCTACCTGGAGCATATTTCTTCTCTACCATCTGCCGAAGGAGTTTCCTTTCATCCGGCATCTCCAGTTCTGCTGCTTCGTCCCATGCACTCTGGATCGTCTGACGGTCAATCCCTTTCTGCTGCAATTCCTGGAATATCTTCTGACGACTCTTGTCATGAATCCTGTACATAATATAATTCGTCGCATATCTCGCATCATTTACATATCCATAATCCTTCACATATGCGACAGCATCTGCTGCCAGAGCTTCCGAAAAGCCGGCACGGAGAAGCCGATCATATAATCCCTTCTCCGTGCGGTCCATATGTTCCAGAAGCTTCAGTGCTTTCTTACGAACTTCTTTCTGCTGCTGTTCCATATCTGTCATTCAATTATTCCTGCTCTTCTTCTGCATCCTGCGCTGCCGGATTCTGCTGTGCAGCCTCCTCTTCCGGAAGAAGATGATACTGGATTCTTACCTGTTTTTCGATTTCTTCACAGATTTCCGGATGATCTTTCAGGAAAATCTTCACATTCTCTCTTCCCTGTCCGATACGCTCTCCATTGTAAGAGTACCATGCACCACTCTTATTCACCACATTACATTCTGATGCAAGATCAAGAATCTCACCTTCCCTGGAAATGCCAGTACCAAACATAATATCAAACTCAGCCTGTTTGAACGGCGGAGCAACTTTATTCTTAACAACTTTGACCTTGACATGGTTACCAACCATCTCGCCACCCTGCTTCAGGGTTTCTGTTCTTCTGACATCAAGACGTACAGAAGCATAGAACTTCAGAGCTCGTCCACCGGTCGTTGTCTCCGGATTACCAAACATAACGCCAACTTTCTCACGAAGCTGGTTGATAAAAATAACCACACAGTTGGATCTGCTGATCGCTGCAGTCAGTTTTCTCAAAGCCTGCGACATCAGACGGGCATGCAGTCCAACATGGCTGTCTCCCATATCACCCTCGATCTCCGCCTTCGGAACAAGCGCCGCAACAGAGTCCACGATTACAATATCAACAGCCCCTGAACGAACCATTGTCTCAGTGATCTCCAGAGCCTGCTCACCATTATCCGGCTGTGAAATATATAAATTGTCAATATCAACACCGATATTCTTTGCATACACCGGATCAAGTGCATGTTCTGCATCAATAAATCCGGCAATTCCGCCTCTCTTCTGCACCTCAGCTACCATATGTAATGCAACCGTTGTCTTACCACTGGATTCAGGTCCGTAGATCTCCACGATACGTCCCTTCGGCACTCCACCGACTCCAAGCGCAATATCCAGTCCAAGAGAGCCTGTCGGAACCGCTTCTACTACCATATTAGAACTGGAATCCCCAAGCTTCATTACAGATCCTTTACCGTACTGCTTCTCAATATGTCCAAGAGCTGCCTCCAGCGCTTTCTGCTTCTCTTCATTAATCATCTTATGGATTCTCCTTATATTTTCTTAATTTCAAACGCTCATACCAAACCTATGTTCGTGTTTTCTTCTTATATGCTATTATAAATCGTCGGCAAAGTCAAGCAAAACTTTTCGACAAAAAGGGCACCGTTTCTGCACGGTGCCCTGCATCATATTTGGGTTTACTCCTTATTTATCACCGATCAGCCAGTTGTACATTTCTTCGTACTGTTTTGCAGAATGACTCCAGGAGAAATCTGCTGCCATGGCACGATCAACCATCTTGTTCCACTCGCGTTTATTATCGTAATATACACGTTCTGCATTGCGGACTGTTGCAAGCATTTCATGTGCATTGTAATTCGTAAAGCTGAATCCGGTACCTGTTCCTTCAAATTCATTGTACGGCTGCACTGTATCCTTCAGGCCGCCTGTCTCACGCACGATCGGAAGTGTTCCATAACGGAGACTCATCAGCTGGCTGAGCCCGCATGGTTCAAACAGAGACGGCATCAGGAATGCATCCGATGCTGCGTAGATTCTGTGTGAAAGCGGCTCATCATAATAAATCTGTGCCGATACTTTTCCATGATATTTCCAGTCAAAATGACGGAACATATTCTCATAGCGCTCTTCTCCTGTTCCAAGCACTACGATCTGTACAGCGTCCTGACAGAGTTCATCCATTACATATGCGATCAGGTCAAAGCCTTTCTGATCTGTCAGACGGGAAACGATTCCGATCAGCATCGCATTCGGGTCTTCATTCAGTCCAAGATCTTTCTGAAGCTGGATCTTATTCTTAACTTTTTCCTTACGGAAAGTCTTTGCATTGTAGTTTCTGGTAATACATTTATCTGTTTCAGGATTGAATACATCATAATCAATTCCATTGACAATACCTCGAAGATCATGTGCTCTGGCACAGAGAAGACCATCCAGACGTTCTCCATAGAACGGAGTCTTGATTTCTTCCGCATAAGTATTACTTACCGTAGTTACTGCATCAGCAAAAACAATTCCACCTTTCAGGAAGTTTGCATCTTTGTATGCTTCCAGTTTATCCGGTGCAAAATAATAATCAGAAAGTCCTGTGATTCCCTGAACAGTCTTTACATCCCATACTCCCTGGAATTTCAGATTGTGAATTGTCATAACTGTCTTGATTCCCCAGAAAAATTCATTTTGCTGGAAGGAATCATGCAGATATACCGGAACAAGACCTGTCTGCCAGTCGTGACAGTGGATCACATCCGGGCGGAAACCGATAACCGGAAGGACAGACAATACAGCCTTTGAGAAGAATGCAAATTTTTCAAGATCCCATGGGGCACTGTCATATGGCTTCGGTCCACTGAAATAATATTCATTATCGATAAAATAAAACTGGATTCCTTCGTATTCCATATGCATAATGCCAACATAGCAGTTTTTGTATCCCAGATCCATATAAAAATGAGTAATGTATTCCATTTTATCTTTCCATTCCTGTTTCATACAGGCATATTTCGGCAAGATAACACGGACATCAAAATAGCGCTTATCAAAACATTTCGGAAGTGCACCAGCTACATCGGCAAGTCCTCCTGTTTTAATAAATGGTACCGCTTCTGATGTTGCAAATAAAATTCTTTTCATCTGTAAATACCCCTCCTTGTATCTCGATGCCAGATTATTGTTATTTCGAACATCCGCTCGTTATTTTCTGACATTTCCGTCTGTGACAGACCTTTTGTTTATTATACTCCAAAACCACCTTGTTGAAAAGAGTGATTTTTGTATTCAAGGCGAATTTTATCTGCAATAAGTGCAATAAATTCAGAGTTGGTCGGTTTGCCTTTTCCTGTGCTGACCGTGTACCCAAACAGTGCATCGATCGTATCCATCTTGCCTCTGCTCCATGCAACTTCAATCGCATGACGGATAGCCCTCTCCACCCGGCTCGGAGTAGTCTGATGTTTTTTTGCAATTGTCGGATAAAGTACTTTTGTGATCGAATTCAACATTTCCATATCGTTAACAGACAGAATGATCGCATCTCTCAGATACTGATAGCCTTTTATGTGTGCCGGAACACCAATTTCATGTATAATATTCGTCACATCTGTTTCCAGATTCCGTTTTCCGTAAGGCGCCGGTTCCTCTCTCACCGCCTGTCGCACCGGTTCTCTCATTTTTCGTTCATTTCCCCTGCGTATATGTTTGATACGACTTAAGAGCACCTGTTTGTCAAAAGGTTTCAGCATATAATAATATGCGCCAAGATTGAACGCATCTTCTGTGATTCTTTCCTGTCCCACCGCCGATACTACAATAAAAGCCGGCTGTTTCTTTACTGAACTGTCATGACTGCAGTGTTCCATAACGGTAAGTCCATCCATCTTCGGCATAATGATATCCAATACAACAACATCCGGTTCTTTTTCTCTGATGATGCTGCAGATTTCTTCTCCATTGTGTGCTTTTCCGACCAAAGTCAGGTCTTTATCTTCTTCGATCATCTGACCGAGTATGTCAGCCATTCTAACGTTATCATCTGCAATCGCCACATTTAATTTTTCCATGAGGCCTTTCCCTCCTAACCAACAAAAATCTTCTTTCTTACAACAAGGACATTATAGTGGAAAGGCCTTCGCGAAATCAAGCCGAAACTGGCTGAAATACGGCATTTTCGTTCGTCCTGAATCGACTTTTTCAGATATTTTCCAGCATGTTTTCTGCAAAAATACCATATCCTCCTGTAGAATCCTGTATAAAAACATGCGTGACAGCTCCCACGAATTTTCCATTCTGAATCACCGGGCTTCCACTCATTCCCTGTACAATTCCTCCTGTCAGTTCCAGAAGTTCGGAATCTGTCACCTGAATTACAAAACTTTTATTTGTATCTTCATGATTCATGTCAATTCTTGTTATCTCAGCATCGAATTCACGTACCGTTCCATCCACACAGCACAATATGGATGCCGGTCCGATTTCCAGTTCCTGTTTGTATGCAACTTCCATCTTTCGCAATCCAAGCTCCTCCGGCAGTTCTGATAATTTTCCATAAATTCCCTGTTCACAGTTTTTTTCTATACTTCCGATAATTTTTTCCGCCTCATAATGAATCAGACCGGAAAGTTCACCCGGACTTCCGCTGCTTCCTTTCTGGATCCCAACGATCTGTGCCTGATACAGGTCACCATCATCAATATGAAGAAGCTCTCCGGTATCTACATCGCTGATTCCGTGACCAAGTGCTCCGTAATTTCCATTCTGATCAACAAATGTGAGTGTCCCGATTCCCTGTGTATTATCTCTCACCCATATACCCAGCTTATACTCGCCCTTGATATCTTTTACCGGACTCAGCGACAGAGGAATCTTTTTTCCTTTTCTTATTACCTGCAACTCCACAGTATCCTGTTTCAGCTTTTCGAGATCTTCTACAAGATCTTTTTTAGTTTCAATAATTTCATCATTAAATGCAACGATATAATCTCCCGGCTCTATAATTTTTTCTGCCGGTTCCTCCGCACGGCCTTCTTCAGAAATAATCTCACCGGTATCAATTACCAGTACTCCGTCGGTTTCCATATAGATTCCGACAGTGCTTCCACTGACAAGCACTGTCGTACTGTCTGTGGGGATTACTTTGACATCTTTAAACGGTATCACTCCCAAAATTCTGCTGGATAACAGATAACTTCCATCTCCGGAAACCGTAATTGCATCATCAAAAGAAAGCAGCGGATAATCCAGTACATTCTTCACCTGCTGTTCCTGACTTTCTGTCACATAAAGCTCATCAGGAATCTTCCTGTCAAGATATCGATATCCCAGCCATATCACCGTCAGCAGATCCAGACATATGATCCACCAGAGAAGATGCCTGTATTTTGTTCTTCTGTCCATTCTGCCACATCCTTTCTTTTGTAAAACCAAACTCTCTTCCACCAACATTTTTACAGAAAAAAAAGAGAAGCGATCCTGTTGGATCATCCTCTCTTATTATGCTGTGAATACAGCTATTTCAGTCTTGTATTTTTATGAACCCGTGCCAATTCTTTCATTTCTTTTGCGTTTTCAAAAACTGCCTGTGTAAGTTCAGCTCCACCCAGAAGTCTGGCAAGTTCTCTCACAGAATCATCTCCTTCCAGCGGATGAATCTCCGTGATCGTTTCTGTACCCTTCTGATGTTTTTCGATTTCAAAATGTGTATCTGCCATTGCAGCAATCTGCGGAAGATGCGTAATACACAATACCTGGTGACATTTTCCGATAACTGCCATTTTTTCGGATACTTTCTGCGCTGTCCTGCCACTGATACCTGTGTCGATCTCATCAAAGATCAATGTCTCTATCTGATCTCTGTCTGCAAGAATTGCTTTTATTGCAAGCATGATCCTGGAAAGTTCACCGCCAGATACAATCCTGCCTAATGGTTTTACGCTCTCACCCGGATTGGTAGAAATTTCATATTCTATATCATCAAACCCATTATCTGTATATTCTTTTTTTCGTTGAAAATCAATATGAAACTGTACGTCCAGAAAATTCAGATCTTTCAATCCCTCAATAATCTTATCCGTAAGCATCTGGCTGTATTTTTTCCGGATAACAGAAAGTTTATCCGAAACAATTTCAAGCTGTGCTCTGCTTTTTTCTACTTCAGCTTTTGCTCTCCGGAAATTCTCCTCATATCTGTCAAGATCTTCCAGTTTTTGTTTCTGGTTGCCGCAGTATGTGTGGATTGCCTCGATTGACTGTCCATACTTTGCTTTGAGATTGTTGATCAGATCCAATCTTTTTTCTGTTTCATAAAATGTTTCTCCGTCAAAGTTCAGTTCATCCACATAAGAGGAAAGCTCTCTGTTGAAATCATTCAAAAGCCCATCGATTTCCTGAAGTGCTGACGACATGGATTCCAGCTGGCTGTCATACTCCGTGACACGCATCAGCTCTTTCACTGCATTTCCAACCGCTTCTCCGGCTCCCTGCACGGAATCATTTCCTGTCAGATCCCGCACCTCCTGCAGAGTCTCAAGAATCTTCTTCCCGTTATCCAGCTTACGGTACAGCTTTTCCAGTTCTTCATCCTCTCCCGGATTCAAATTCGCGCTTTCAATTTCTTTAATCTCAAATTCCAGGAAAGCACGCTCTCTGTTTCTCTGTTCTTCATCCATATCAAGAGACTTTAATTTTTTTAGGCTGTCACGATATGTACGATATGCACGATTCACTTTTTCTTTGACCGGATAGATTTCATCTTTACCATATGCATCCAGAATCTCCAGCTGTTTATCCTGATAAAGCAGAGACTGGTGCTCATGCTGCCCGTGTATATCCAGAAGGCAGGAAGCTACTGCTTTCATCTGTCCAACCGTGCAGGTCTCCCCATTAATCTTGTTGATACTCCTGCCATCCAGAATTTTACGTGTCAGCAATACCTGTCCTTCTTCCAGCTCAATCCCCAGTTTGCCCAGTGCTTCTTCAGCTCTTGGATTTTCTACCTGAAACAACAGCTCCACCAGTGCATATGACGCACCTTCGCGGATCATATCCTTTGCAATTCTGCTGCCCAGGATCAGCTGCATGGAACCCAGCAGAATCGATTTACCTGCTCCTGTCTCACCAGTCAGAATATTCAGTCCCGGCCCAAATTCTACTTCAATATCTTCAATAAGTGCCAGATTCTTCACATGAAGATGAACTAACATAATTTCAGAATTCCTTTCAGCTTCTCAGCAACAATTTCTGCCTGCTCTGCATCACGTGCCACACACATGACTGTATCATCTCCGGCAATACTTCCAAGAATCTCCTTCCATTTCAGGGCATCCAACGCAGCCGCCACCCCCATGGCCATTCCCGGCACAGTGCGGATCACAAGCATATTCTGACCTACATCAAGTGATGTCAGTGTATCCTGGAGAATCCTTGTGTATTTGTCTCCCAGTTCCGCAGACGGTTCTGTAAGAATCGCGTAACGGGATTTTCCATCCTTTCCTGCAACTTTCATAAGCTTCAGTGCCCGGATATCTCTGGAGACTGTAGCCTGTGTTACTTTGAATCCTGCCTCATTCAGTCTGGCAGCAAGTTCCTCCTGTGTATCAATATCATATTCCTGAATCAGTTCTATGATCTTTTCATGTCTTGCACTTTTCACTGCATTACCTCCATCACATTGTCACTGTTATTCCATCTTCTGCCGTAATACCTCTACAAAGCTTAAATGATTTAATTTCAGAATTTTCACACTGGCTGAAGCTTTTTGAATCACGATCCTGTCTCCCGTCACGATCGGAATTTCTGTATCTCCGTCAAAAGAAGCAAGCCCCTGTTCCTGAACCTGCCTGCGGCCTTCTCCCAGCTCTACTGTAATAACATCTTCCTCCGGAAAAATAATACTGCGGGTATTCAATGTATGCGGAGCGATCGGTGTCATCAGCGTCATCGCCGCATTTGGAGATACAATAGGTCCTCCACATGAAAGGCTGTAACCGGTAGAACCTGTCGGTGTGGCAATAATAATTCCATCTGCATTATACGAATTAAGATAGACATCATTCACATAATTTTTAAATCTTACAACTCGAAGGGGGCCCTCTCTGCCTATTACAATATCATTCAGTGCAATGTCCTGCCCAATGATCTTATCACCATGCCAGACTGTTCCTGTAAGCATCATTCTTTCTTCAATCTCATAGTCATCTGCGATCAGTTTATCCAGTGCAGCATGTATCGACTGTCTGTCTACTTCAGCCAGAAACCCCAGCGTCCCGAGATTGATTCCCAGCATTGGAATTTTTCTGTAAACAACATCTCTGGCAGCCTGAAGAAGTGTACCATCACCGCCCAGAACCAGAATACACTGTGTTCCCTCTGGAATCAGTTCCGGATTTGTATAATGGTATGCCCCTTCCAACTTACGTTCCGCCTGCTGAACCTGACATTTCTTTCCATTTTTTTTCAGATAAGAAACAATTTCATTTGTGATCTGAAAATCTTTATCTTTATCACTGTTTGTGATGATATAAAACTTATCCATCTCCCCTAGACCTTCCTTAATCCAGTTGACTGTGTGCCTCCTGCACTACAGCCTCAGGTGTTACTTCAAGAGAGGACTGGATCACTTCCCCTTCCGGTCTCTTTTTCAAATGAAGCAAGTATTCAATATTTCCCTCTGGTCCCTTGATCGGTGAAAACGAAAGATGGCACGGCTCCATTGCAATTGTAGACGCATAAGCGATCACTTTTTCAATGACTTCCAGGTGCACTGCCGGATCACGTACAACGCCTTTTTTCCCAACTTTTTCTCTTCCGGCTTCAAACTGCGGTTTGATCAGACAGACGATCTCTCCATCATCTGTAAGGAGGTTTCTCACTGGAAGAAGCACTTTTGTCAGAGAAATGAAAGAAACATCTATCGATGAAAACTGTGCCGGCTCCTGCAGATTTTCCGGAAGTACATAACGGATATTCGTTTTTTCCATACATACCACTCTCGGATCATTACGAAGTTTCCAGTCAAGCTGTCCATATCCGACATCGATTGAATAGACCTTCACCGCACCATTCTGGAGCATACAGTCTGTAAATCCGCCAGTGGACGCACCAACATCCATACATACCTTTCCATCCAGAGAAACGCCAAAATTATTCATGGCTTTTTCCAGTTTCAGTCCTCCACGGCTTACATATGGAAGTGTATTTCCGCGTACTTCAATCTTCACCGTCTCCTTGAACATTGTTCCCGCTTTATCTTCTTTCTGTCCGTCCACATAAACATCTCCGGACATAATATATGCTTTTGCTTTCTCTCTGGAAGGTGCAAGTGCACGCTCTACCATCAAAAGATCCAGTCTTTTCTTCATTCCTGCTCCTCATATTCCTCAATCGCATCAAGAATATCCGGTGCTGAAAGCCCGATTTTGGCTCTCAGACTGGCAATTTCTCCATGCTCTACAAAACGATTCCAGATAGCGATCGGAAGTACTCTTACTTCCGGATGACATGCTTCCATATAAGCTGCCACATGCTCACCAAATCCACCGTTTCTGACATTTTCTTCTACTGTTACAAATAATTTATGATCTTTTGCAAGCTCATCAAGAAGCTCTGTATCCAGTGGCTTCACAAATCTTGCATTTACAAATGTTGGATTTTCACCTTTGTTCTTCAGTTCTTTGCAGACCTGTTCACAGACCTCCGTCATGCTTCCAACAGACAGAAGTGCTGTTTTCTCTCCACGGTAAAGAACTTCACTTTTTCCAAAACGTATCGGGCTGTCAAATTCCTCCAGTCCCTGATATGCAGTGCCTTTGGGATAACGGATTGCACATGGTCCTGCCGCATGAACTGCAAATTCCAGCATTTTTTCAAGTTCTCTTCCATTTTTTGGTGCCATGACCGTCATATTGGGCATCATTGTCAGATAAGACAAGTCAAAATTTCCCTGATGTGTCTCTCCATCTGCTCCTACAAGACCTGCCCTGTCAATCGCAAAGATCACGTGCAACTTCTGCATGCAGACATCATGAAGCATCTGGTCTACTGCCCTCTGTAAGAAAGAAGAATAAATCGCTACGACTGGTATCACGCCACCCAGGGCAAGGCCGGCTGCAAAACTGACTGCATGCTCTTCGGCAATTCCAACGTCAAATAATCTGTCCGGAAAAGCTTTTTCAAAAGCCTTCAGTCCGGTTCCCTCCTTCATTGCCGCTGTAATGCCGACAAGCTTCGGATTTTCTTTTCCCAGTTTCACCATAGCCTGTGAAAATACATCTGTATACGTCGGTCCTTTCTTCACAGAAAGCTGTCTGCCGGTTTTTATGTCAAACGGGCCAGTTCCATGGAACTGATCCGGATGCAGACTTGCCGGTTCATATCCTCTGCCTTTGTGCGTCAGGACATGAACGATCACTGGTCCTTCCACACGTTTTGCTTCGTTAAAAAGTTTCATCATCTGCCGCATATTGTGTCCGTCAACCGGTCCAAGATACGTCAGTCCCATATTTTCAAAAAGCATTCCCGGTATGATCAGCTGTTTGATACTGCTCTTGGTCCTGCGCATGGTATCTACAACCGCAGTACCTACCTTCGGTACCTTCTTAAGCGTCTTAGTTACATTCAGTTTCATTCCCGTGTAAGCTTCCGCTGTACGCAATGCACTGAGATAAGAAGACATTCCACCAACATTTTTGGAAATAGACATATTATTATCATTGAGTACGATAATAAAATTGGTTTTCAATTCTGCTGCATTATTCAATGCTTCATATGCCATGCCACCTGTCAGTGCACCATCTCCGATCACTGATACGACACGATAATTCTGTCCAAGCAGATCTCTGGCTCTTACATAGCCCAGCCCCGCTGAGATTGAATTAGAACTGTGGCCTGCATCAAATGTATCACAGTCACTTTCACAGCGTTTCGGAAATCCACTCATTCCGCCTTCTTTTCGAAGATTTTTGAATCCTTCTTTTCTTCCTGTCAGAATCTTATGGGTATATGCCTGATGTCCCACATCCCATACGATCTTATCCTGTGGAAGATCCAGCACATTATGCAAAGCCAGTGTCAGTTCCACTACCCCAAGATTCGATGCCAAATGGCCTCCTGTCTGGCTGACTGACTCAATCAGGAACTGTCTGATCTCATCTGCAAGCTGTGGAAAATCTGCCAACGCTATCTTGTGTATATCATTAGGCTTATTGATCTTTTCCAACATCCTTCGTATCCCTCTTTCATTTCCTGCGGGTTGCCATTTCCATGACCAGCTCCGTCAGGAACTCATTTTTATTATACAGTCTGTCCAGAACTGCCAGAGCTTTTTCAGAAAGTTCTCTGACCTGCTCAGATGCTTTCTGTACCCCAAAAAGAGTCACATAAGTAACTTTGTTGTTTTTTTCATCACTGTGTACCGGCTTTCCCAATTCCTGACTGGTACTTGTCACATCCAGAATATCATCCTGTATCTGGAATGCCAGACCAATATCCGATGCAGCCTGTTCGATCATGGAGGTCTGTTCCTCGTCCGCTCCTGCCAGAACAGCTCCTGCCATCATGGACGCTTCGATCAGTGCAGAAGTTTTGTGTTCATAAATGTAATCGAGAAGGTCCTTCTCCAATGGTTTGCCATCATTTTCCACATCAACACTCTGACCGCCCAGCATACCGTAAATACCTGTTTTTTCTGCCATAATCCGCACAGCCCGGATCACCCTGTCTTTGTCATCTGTCAGTTCAAATGCACGAAACATGGTCTCATAAGCATAATTCAAAAGTGTCACACCGCTTAATACGCCCATTGCCTCACCATACACTTTGTGCGTAGTCAGACGACCACGGCGATAATCATCATTATCAATTGCCGGCAGATCATCATGTATCAGAGAATGTGTATGAATCATTTCGATTCCCGCCATAAACGGTTCAGCAAGTTTCTCATCCCCTCCAAATAATCGAAGAGTCTCCAGAAGAAGGATCGGCCTCAGTCTCTTGCCGCCGGCACACATGCTGTAGTTCATCGCCTGTGCCATCGTTTTGGAAAATCCACGTTCTTCCGGAAGCCATCTGCGGATCACTTCTTCTGCATAATCTGTTCTCTGCTGTAATTCTTCTTTAAAATTCACGTAATGTCCCATCCTCATCCATCTGAAGCATCTTCTTTTCTACAGTATCCAGTCTGTCACTGCAGTATTTCAGAAGCTCCATACCTTTTTTGTATAAACGAAAAGAATCCTCCAGCGATGTGTCACCACTCTCCAGCTTTTCAGCAATGGTGTCCAGTTCCTGAAAGACTTCTTCTATTTCTCTGTTCTGTGTATCTGTTTTCTGAATCTGTTCTGTCATTTATTCCAGTCTTCCTTCCTGCTGCTTCGCACTTCTGCCTCGATCACACCATCTGTCACAGAAATCTCCAACAGATCTCCGGAATGTACCTGTTTTGTGGATATAATTCCATTTCCCTCTCTGTCCGAAACAAAAGAATATCCCTGATTTAATTTATACAAAGGAGACAGTCCTCTGTATCGTTCCAGATAGATTCCAAGCATATGTCTTTCTTCTGCAATGCGGTTTTTCATTGCTCTTCGAAGCAATTCATCAAGATCAGCCAGACGCTGTCTGTTATCCCTGAGCTTTGCTTCCGGGTTCAGATACTGAAAACGCATCTGATACTGCATCAGCTGTGCACGGCCAAGTTCTGCCCTGCGCTGCATTGCCTTCTGCATACGGTCTCTGAGGCCAGCAATATTCTGCAGTATCTGTCTGAAATCCGCCACTGCAAGTTCTGCAGCTGCCGAAGGCGTTGGGGCACGAAGATCTGCCACAAAATCTGCGATCGTAAAATCAGTTTCGTGACCTACTGCCGAAATAATGGGCGTCCTGCACTCAAAAATAGCTCTGGCAACTTTTTCTTCATTAAATGCCCAGAGGTCTTCGATCGATCCACCGCCTCGTCCGACAATAATCACATCAACCTCTGCCTGATCCAGCATATGGATTCCACGTACAATACTGTCTGCTGCTCCTTCTCCCTGTACAAGTGCCGGATACAAAATAATCTGCAGATAAGGATCACGTCTCAGTGAAATATTTCTTATATCCTGCACGGCCGCTCCCGTAGGCGCAGTAACGACTCCCAGCCTGTGGATAAAAGCCGGAATTGGCTGTTTGTACTCCTGTGCAAACATTCCCATCTCTTCAAGCTCTGTCTTCAACGCCAGAAATCTCTCATAAAGTGCACCTGCTCCTTCAAGCGAAATTTCTTTTGCATACAGCTGATATCTGCCATCCCTCTCATATACATCCACGGCACCACCTACTACGACACGGTCACCGTCTTTCATTCGAAATGCCAGTCCTCTTCTGTGTCCGGCAAACATTACACAGGAAAGCACTCCTGTCTCATCTTTCAATGAAAAATAAATGTGTCCACTGGTATGATATTTGCAGTTGGAAACTTCTCCCTTTACATAGATCTTCTGCAGAATAAAATCCTGTGTAAACATATTCTTGACATATCGATTGATCTGGCCCACTGAAAAAATATTTTTCATTTTTATTATTCTGTGCTTTCTTCAGACGCTCTCTCAGGATTTTTCTGATCTTTGGAAGCTTTTCCATCCTTTTTGGATGAACGAATGATAATCTTTGCAGAATGAGTCTGACGACGTGGTTTCTTATGTTCCTCACCGGAGTCCTTCTTACCACTGGCGATTTTTCCAAGAATACCATTAACAAAAGAGCCGGAGTCTTCCCCGCCAAAAAGTTTTGCCAGTTCTACTGCTTCGTTGATAGCAACTCCAACCGGTACTTCTTCATCCATTTTCATTTCATAAACAGCCAGACGCAATGCAGTCAGGTCAACACGATTCATTCGTGTAGTTTTCCATCCACGGCTGTATTCATTCAGGATCTGGTCGATCTCATCCAGATGTTCCAGAATATGCTGATATTTGTTCTGTATTGCTTCCTGATCTTTTTCTTCCAGTTCTCCTAGTGTATCAAAATACATGGAAACCTGATCTGACATTTCATTTTCAGAATTAAACTGTGTCATAAACAGCAGTTTAAAAATATGTTCTCTCTGTTCGCTTCTTCGCATGTTTCCTCCTAAAGAAAAAAGGAAAGGTTTACTTTCCTTTTTTCTCTCTTCCAATTTCCTTTACTTATCATTCTCCATATCAACACCTGCAATACGGATGTTTACATCTGCTACTTCCAGGCCTGTCATATTCTCAATGGATGATTTAACTTTGTCCTGAACTTTCTTACTGACTTCCAGAATATTCTTTCCAAATTCAATATTCAGAGTAAGATCCACGGTAACCACACCTTCCAGTACAGTGATCTTAACACCCTTGGAAAGATTCTTGACGCCAAGCTTGCTTACCAGTTCATTGGTGATATTTCCTTCCATGGAAGCGACACCCTCAACTTCTGTGGCCGCAAGTCCTGCGATAACAGTTACTACTTCATCAGCAATCTTAACTTCACCAATCCCACCTACATCCTGTAATTTATAAGTTGTTCTTTTTTCTGCCATTCCAATTCCTCCTGCGGATTTCGAATCGAATTTTGTTATTGTTCACTCCGTTCACAATAACGAATCTGTCAATTATTTATAGGCTTAGTATATCAAATCTGACTGCAAAATAAAAGCGTTTATTTACTGAATTCTGTCAGTACCAGATCTGGATTACGGTCTTCTGTCATGCCTACGCTCCATGCGTTTACAAACAAAAGCAGTGGATTGCCCTTCAGGTCTGTAACCTTCTTCATATCGGAAGTTCCGACAATCTTGGCAACATCAACTTCTTCTTTATTTGCAATCCAGCGGATATGCTCATATGGCAGGTTTTCCAGACGGATTTCTACATTATATTCATTCTCGAGACGATATTTCAACACATCAAACTGAAGGACACCAACAACACCGACAATAATCTCTTCCATACCTGTATTAAACTCCTGGAAGATCTGGATTGCACCTTCCTGTGCAATCTGGTTGATTCCCTTAACAAACTGTTTACGCTTCATGGTATCGATCTGACGAACTCTTGCAAAATGCTCCGGTGCAAAAGTCGGAATCCCTTCAAATGCAAATTTCTTTCCAGGTGCACAGATCGTATCTCCGATAGAAAAAATGCCCGGATCAAATACTCCGATAATATCTCCTGCATATGCCTCATCTACCACATGACGGGATTCTGCCATCATCTGCTGTGGCTGAAGAAGACGCATCTTCTTATCCCCCTGCACATGGTAAACTTCCTGGGAAGCATCAAATTTGCCGGAACAGATTCTCATAAATGCGATTCTGTCTCGATGTGCTTTATTCATATTTGCCTGAATCTTAAATACAAATGCCGAGAAATCATCAGACATCGGATCTATCTCGCCTTCATCGGATACTCTCGGAAGTGGCGATGTTGTCATCTTGAGGAAATGTTCCAGAAATGTTTCCACACCAAAGTTTGTCAGCGCAGAACCAAAAAAGACAGGTGTCATATTTCCTTTGCTTACCTGTTCCTGATCAAAATCCACACTCGCTCCATCCAGAAGTTCGATTTCTTCCATCAGCTGTTCTCTCTGATCCGGATCCACAATATCATCCAGCCGTGCATCATCAATGTCAATTTCTTCGATCACACCCTCCTTGGTTCCTTTCTGTGTATCAGAGAAAGTCAGGACTTTATGTGTATTACGATCATAAACTCCGCGGAATTTTTTACCGGAACCGATCGGCCAGTTGATCGGACATGTTGCGATTCCGAGTTCTTTTTCTATTTCATCCAGAAGATCAAACGTATCATTTGCATCTCTGTCCATTTTGTTGATAAAAGTAAAAATAGGAATATGACGCATAACGCAGACTTTGAAGAGTTTTCTGGTCTGTGCCTCTACACCCTTGCTTCCATCAATAACCATAACAGCTGAATCAGCAGCCATCAGTGTACGGTAAGTATCTTCAGAGAAATCCTGATGTCCCGGTGTATCCAGGATATTGATACAATAGCCATCATAATGGAACTGCAGTACAGATGAAGTTACAGAAATACCTCTCTCTTTCTCTATTTCCATCCAGTCAGACACTGCATGGCGGGATGTAGCTTTACCCTTAACACTTCCTGCCAGATTAATGGCGCCTCCATACAGCAGGAATTTCTCTGTCAGAGTTGTCTTACCTGCATCCGGGTGGGAGATAATGGCAAAGGTTCTTCTTTTTTCTATTTCTTTCGCATACTTAGACACGTTTTTCCTCCTGTCTATTATCTGTTTTCTCAATTATCCAATTTCTATACAACTTTTTATTCTAGTATATCAAATACCCTGATGTCAAGAAAAAAAGGGAAGAACTGCCCGGCTCAAAAGTCCGGACAGTTACCCTGCAGGATACGGTCTGCAAATAACCATACAGACGCATTTTAATCATAGATTCCTTCCGTAACAATATCTTCTCCTGAAGTTTCCTGCTCCTTGTATGTATCAGTCTGTTGCTCATCTGTCTTCTCTTCGCCATCACTTTCCGAGGTCGTATCTGTTGCCGCTTCATCATTGCCTTCATTTAATGGCGTGATCACAATATTTTCCGGTGTGATTCCTGTCTTTCTTTTTACAATATCTTCAATCTGTGCACGCTGTGCATCTTCCAGCTCAGCCTCCGGAACAACCACATCTGCAGTCTCACCCGTCAGATTGACAATTGCATTTTCAAATCCTTTCGCCTCCAGAAGCATTTCTGCGGCAGCTTCCTTTTCGGATATTTCAGTCATCTGCACCATCGTATTTACTGCTTCCTGTTTCTGCTCATCTCCAACCTCTGTATTGTTCAGGATCTCCTGCAGATCCGCTTTACTCTGAGAGCGAACCTGTTCTCTTGATAATTTTGCCTGTGCTGCAAAATCCGATGCTCCTGTAAGGACCGCTTCTCCCGGCGTACTGCTTCCATCTGGTACTTCCGCAGTCTCCGCAGCAGTCTCTGCATTTTCATCTGCTACCGCTGTTTCATCACTCAGATCATACTCTACCTGGTCCAGGATACTGCTATTGTCCGTGCTTGCCTCTTTATCACCAATTCCCAAATCTACATCTGCAAAGTTCAAATACCCAGCTACGGCGATCAGAATTGCAAGAGATGTGATGATCACCTGATTTTTTTTGAAAATTTTTTTCACGTCTTAACTCCTCATTTCATTTTCATTATTCTAATTTTATGAGCATCTATCTGAAATAATGCCATTACTGCCTCCTGTATTTTCCGGACCGTCACAGAATTATCTGCTCCTTCTGCAACGATCAGCACTCCGGTAACTTCATTTCCCCCAGAACCATACAGCCCCTGCCCGCTCTCTGTCATCAGCATTACTTTCACATTTCCTACCCCTTCAACATTTTTCAAAAGATCTTCCAGTTTCATCTCAAGATCTGTCTTGGTTTCCATATTTTCACCTGTCGTCGTTGAAAAATTCTGATTTTCTGTTTCAGTCTCTGTTTTCGATATGGGAAATGCGATTACCATCAGTAAAAGGCCCAGAAGCAGAATCACCAGCCAATGTTGTCTGTTCATCTTTCCCCATAAGAAGCTGACAGTTTTTCTCTTCGATTCCGAAGTCCCTGGCAAGTCCATCCCGAATTCCCCTTTCCTGCTCCTGTGTAATGTTTCCCGCTGTACTGATCACCGCCGTAATCTGATCTCCATTTATATGTACGACGATATCCTCTGTTTCTATTCCATTTTCCTTACATTTTTTCGAAATTTCTTTTTGCAGCTCCCTGCTGTAATTCTCCTGCAGGTAAAGTGCCTGAAGATTTTCTGTATTTTTTTCTTCCAGTGCTGTCAGTTCTTCCTGATAATTTAATCGAAATTCCTGCAGCAGTTTTTCCCCATTTCCAAACAGGTTAAAAACAGGTGTGCTTAAAATATAGATCAGAAGGATTCCCATGAAAGAACGAATATAACGTTCATATTTTACATCCGGCACCAGATGGAGCACTGCCGAAAAGACAATATAGAAAAAAGCAATCGTTTTTACCCATCGATAAATTTCCTCTTTCATCCGCTTCCTCCAATCCCGGTCATCAAAATAACAAAATCAAGGATACATAAAATCTCTGCCGTAAAAAGAATACGCAGGAGCAGCGCACAGCCTTCTCCCATCGTTGCAAGTGAATCTACGATCCTTTTTTCCGAGACTGGCTGCGCTATTGCTGCCAGAAATCGATAGAGCAGGGACAAAATTCCATAATGGATCACCGGACCGGCCCCTGCTGCCACAAAAGCAAACAGTATAACAACTCCAAGGCAGTTTCTCACAAGTACCGCACTTGTCAGTACCAGCTCTGTAACCATATTCACTGCATTCCCCACTCCTGGCAGCGCACCTGCTGCCTTTCCCAGTGCACTTCTTTTTAAAGTATCCATTACCGGAGCAATAAGTCCTCTCACAACCTGCAGTCCCACTACCATACCAAGAAGTGTTTTCAATCCCCAACTCACTGCAGTGTCCAGAAGTTCCGCCATTTTTCCAAGCATTTCCTCTTTTGACAGATTGTTGATCAGCGAGATCAGCACATACAGGCATGCTCCCGGAAACAGAAGATTCAATATTACTTCCTGGATCAGCCAGGTAAGGATCAGAACCCCCTCATAAAAGACCGCTGCCGTCGAACTCCCTGCCGCTATCGATATAGTCAGGAAATATGCCGGGGCAAGTCCTCTCATAAACTCCGCCATCCATGTAATCGTCTGCTGCACGGACCTGGTAACAGATGAAAAAGAAGCCATCAGCAGAATAAACAGCAACAAATAGACAATATAAAAACAGATATCTCCAATCTGTCCGCTCTCAAAAACATCTGCAAAATTCGCCAGTACAGCAGATAGTAAAATAAGAAGCAGTATTTTTATCAGAAGACTCTTTTCCTTTTCCAGACCGGAAAATAAAAAACTGTGCACCATCTCCTGCACAGTATCTTCAGATAATACCTTTTCTCCTTTTATCAGACCATCCAGCATGTCCTTCATGGAAAAGCTTTCTTCTCCGAGCATCTGGTCCAGCATCCTTTGCACCCGTGAAAGATCAAGTTCTTCAAGGATATCCGATACCGTACTGGCTTCCGTCTGCGTTATCTTTTCTTTCTCTGTCCCTCCTGAATTATTTTCAGTCTCTGTATTCTCTGATTGCCTTTCAGCTGCCTGACAGATAATACTTCCCGATATCAGATTTGAATTTTTCAGATCCGCCAGATTCATCAGTAATACGAGCATTCCTATCATAACTGGTGCATATTTTTTTCCACGCCATCTTCTGCTCTGTTTTCGGCGCTTCATCCCAGAAACTCCTGAATCGTTTCCAGCAATGCCATCAATACGGGAATACTCAGAACCATGACAGATAATTTACAAAAAAGTTCAATCTGTGACGCGGTTGCCTGATATCCTGCATCTTTACAGATCCCGGCAGAAAACTGCCCAATATATGTAATTCCTATCATTTTAATCAGCGTAAGAAAATACTCCGGATCCACCGACAGACTCTGCTGTATTTTTCCGATCATCCGGAAAAGATAATCCAGTTTATCCACAGCCAGTCCCAGAATTATGATACCTATCCCCATCGTTATAAACGAAACATATTCCGTTCTTGTTCCTTTCAAAAAAAAGCCAAGCACTACACCGCAGATTCCCAGCAGAGATATTCTGATAATATCCACGTTTTCTGCTCCTTTCAGATTACAAATAACTTCTGGATGTTCTGAAACAATTCATAAATATACGGAACGATCCAAAACAGAACGATCAACAAACCCGCAAGGCTTACCATAAAAGCCTGCTCATCCCTGCCACTGTGTTTCAATACCTGAGAAAGAATGGAAACAAGTATCCCAACTGCCGCAATCTTAAATATGATCGTAACTTCCATTCTCTCTCCTTTCTCCGGAATTACCAGAATAATATTGCAAGCAGGATGCCACCCATAGCACCAAGACTTCGATATATTTTTTTCTTTTCCTCTTTATCTTTCCGCAGATTTTGCAAAAGATAAAGAAAATCTGTTTCATATAGTTCCAGCTGCCGAATCTGCATTTCCCGGTCCAGATAGCCAAGTTTCTCTCCCAGCAAACTTATTTTTCTCCGTTCATCCTCATCGAGTTTTAAATCTGTAAGGTAATTTTCTGTACAATTTTGAAAAATTATGCTGAGTTTCTCTTCTGTGTTAGCTTCTATGCATGCAGCCACCCTTTCTAAAAACTCCTCGTACCTTCCCCGACATCGACATGCCGTATCGCGAAGCGCATCCGAAAGCGAGCTGTTTCCGCACCGTATCTCTCCTTTCAGGCATAAAATAACCTGTAAAAACTCTTCAAGATTTTTCTCATGTAGCATAAGTTCTCTGCTTTTTAAGTATCCCAGTCCTGCGGACGCGAAGATAATAAGGACAGCTCCCACCAGTTTCAGCATGGTTTTCCCTTCCCATCATATATTGCTTCTATACTTCCTGCATGTCCTTTTTTTCCAAGAACAATATATCGTTCAAAGACTTCCAGTTCTCTCAGTTTCTGAAAAAAGGGCTGTCTTAAAATATCTTCCAGTGAATTTCCGTGAGCTGTCGCAAACAATTTACACCCACAATGGACCACGGACTCTACCGCTTTAAAATCTTCTTTCTTCCCAAGTTCATCTACAGCCACAACATCCGGTGACATCGAACGCAGCAACATCTGCATTCCTTTTGCCTTTGGGCAGGCATCCAGCACATCTGTCCGCATCCCCAGATCATTCTGTGGTATTCCCTGATAGCATCCGGCAAGTTCACTTCTCTCGTCCACCACTCCTACTGTCTTTCCCTGGATTCTATCTGTCCCATTGCTGATCTGCCGTATCATATCTCTGAGAAGGGTGGTTTTTCCACATCTTGGCGGTGCAATGATCAGTGTATGATATACCTGCTCTCCATTTCGGATATACGGCAACACTTCATCTGCGCACCCATGTACCTGATGTGCAAGCCGCACGTTGATGCAGGAAATATACTTCATCCCCCGGATATGTTCCCCATCCAGAATGACTTTTCCGGTAATTCCTACCCGATGCCCTCCCTGTACACTCAGATAGCCCTGACGTATTTCATCTTCATAAGCATAAAGAGAATATCCACTGATATACTCCAGTGTTTCTTTCAGATCCTGTCTCGTTACCCGATAAGGCATTCCATTTCCGGTTCGGAGAAATTTTTCTCCGTCTCCATAACACAGAAATACCGGTCGGCCTGTCCGAAGTCTGATTTCATAAAGTTTTTCGTAATCTATCACACATTCTTCCAGAAGTTTCCGGATATTTCCGGCAAAAAGACTCTGAATCTGTCCCGCCCTGATCGTCCTCACCTCTTTTACTACTGCGAACGACTGTATCTCTTTTACACTAATATATGTTCAATGTCCGGATTTAGTACAAAAAGAATCCCGCGATTTTGATTTCATCGCGGGATTCTGTATCACTCCAATATTTTAGCCACAATATTTCATGGCAGCTGCACTTCCGCATGCTCCCATCGCAGTTCCAATGGTTTACGCGACCACACAGCGCCACTATAGTCTTCTCCGAGTTCCAGCATCAGGTAAGTTCCATCATCCATGGAAATCGTTCGAAGATCTCGGGACAGGCCTTCTCCCGTCCATTTAATATAGGCTTCCCTTAATACCCACTGCGTAAAAAAGGCTTTTTCCGGTTCATCACTGTCCAGTATTTCTCGAATCATATCCGCCGGAACCATTCTCTCCAGCATCCGTTCATAATTTACCTTTTTGTGCACCTGCACATCTATTCCAATTTCCTGATCTGCGATGATACACATTACATATTTGCCGGAATGTGTAATATTATAATGTATCTTCGGCTGCAAGGTAAGGAATGGTTTGCCATGTTCACCGGTAGCCCTCGGTTCAAATGCCAGCTTCAGTCCATACTCTTTGTAGAGTCCTGTCGCAAGCAGTTTCTCCCCTATCATGTGCTCCATATTTTTGTGTTCGTACTGCTGTGGAACTTCTGTAAAATAAATAACCGCCTTCATACTCCAGCCTCCTTTAAGAATCGGGACGGTTCCCGTTTCTTCTCATACTGCTGTCTTACGTAACATAAAGCCAACTGTTTCCTGGCCCGTGTCATTCCGACATAAAACAGTCTGCGTTCTTCTTCAATGGCCGGTTCCAGTACCGCTTTTCGATAAGGCATACTACCTTCATTAACATTCAGGATATACACCTGTTCATACTCCAGACCTTTCACCCCATGAAGTGTAGAGATCAGAACGCCCTCCCGTTCCTGCTCAGCTTTTCGTGCCTGCTCTTCAAGCTTTTCTGTGTATTCTTCTATGTAGGATTCCCATTCTTCCAGACTGTTCATTCCTTTTGTACTTTCTGTCAACCGGTCCAGAATCTCACTCAGCTCTTCTGGTTTTATTTTACGATACTCTGCATATTCACGCAAGTATTCTTCATATCCCATTCCCTTTCGGATAAAATTAATTGCAGCATAAGGTGCCAGACTCTTCAGCACTCGCAAATGCGTTTCCAATGTTGTGATACGGTCACACATCCAGTCCTTATCTTTATAAAATTCTTTTAGTTCTTCAAAGGATACAACTGATGATAATGACAAGGCATCACGGGAAATATATCGATTGGGCCGATTCATAAATTCAAGGAAATACTTCCTGTTCTTTTCCCCTGCTGCAAAATGCATATAGGCAAGAAGATTCCGGCAGATCCAATGCTGAAAAAGATTCGGGAGTTTTTCCTTCATGTTAAACGGGACCTGTCGTTCCATCAATGCACCTACCAGTCCTTCTGCCTCCTGATTCGTTCGAAGAAGAATTGCCGTATCTTCCAGACGCTCTCCGTTTTCCATCCGTTCTCTGAGTTCCGAGACAACTGCAAGATATTCTTCTCTCGGATTTTGGAATTCCCGTATCTGAACCGCTTTACCTACCTGATTCGGTGTGGAAAGCTTTTTGGAAAAACGTTTTTTATTTTCTCCGATCACGTGCATCGCTGCTGAAAGGATCTGTCCACTGCATCGATAATTCACATCCAGTGTAACTGTTTCCGCATCCGGATAATCTCTGGTAAAATTCAGCATAATTTCAGGCCTTGCACCACGAAAATGATAAATCGACTGATCGTCATCTCCAACGATAAACAAATTATTCTGTGGCTTTGCCAGCATGCGTACAATATCATACTGCAATTGGTTGATATCCTGAAATTCATCCACAAGAATATACTGAAATTTCTTCTGCCATGCTTCCAGAATATCTTTTCGCTGCACAAAAAGCTCATAACAATACAGGATCATATCATCAAAATCCAGTTTACGTCTGCTCTGACAGGCTTCACGGTATCCCTGGTAAATCTGTCGGAACACTTCATCCGGACAGCATGAAGAATAGTAATGTTCCAGTGCAATTTTGTTTCCTTTCACCACACTGATCTCCCTGGCAATCTCTTCCGGAAAATCTCCTTCTTCTGCCAGATCACCACCATAATTCAACGTCAGTTCTCTCAAAATGCCGAATTTTTCTTCATCAGACAGAATATTAGCCGCAGTAAATCCATATGCCTGTTTCAATATTCCATAAAACACGCCATGAAATGTACCAAAAGTAACCGGAGTATACTGCTGTCCGGTAAAACTTAAAAAGCGCTCCTTCATTTCCTTTGCCGCCGCCCTGGAAAAAGTCACGACCAGAATATTAGAAGGTGAGATTCCGCCTTCATTTATCATATATGCAGTTCGTTCTACAATTACGGAAGTTTTCCCCGAACCGGGGCCTGCCAGAACCATCATTGGTCCTGACAGGTGGGCGATCGCCCTTTGTTGAGATGGATTTCTTTTTATCATTTATTACTCTCAGCTGAGTTTCTCAATTGCTGCCTTTACACGTTTCAGTGTTTCTTCTTTGCCGATGATTTCCATAATTTCTGTTGCTCCGGCCGGTGTCATCTGTTTACCGGATACTGCTGTACGAAGCGGCCACATTACATAACCGTTCTTATAACCTTTTTCTTTGACAAATGCACTTAAAGAAGCAAACAGTGGATCATTTGTATAATCTTCCTGTGCTTCCAGAACCGGAAGAACTTCTTTCAATACTGCAAGAGAAGTTTCTTCATTTGTCTTCATCTTCTTGTGGCAGTACATTGCAGAATCATATTCCGGAACTTCTTCAAAGAAATCGATCAGTGCCGGGATATCCGGGAATGTCTCGATTCTGGTCTGTACCATTCCGGCAATTTTACGGAAATCATAATCTCTTTTGAGAACTTCCTTCATATATGGAAGAGCTTTTTCATAGAACTCTTCCGGATCCATTTTCTTAATATACTCGCCATTCATCCAGCGAAGCTTGGTAATATCGAATACGGCCGGTGATTTGCTGATATGATGATAATCAAAAGCTTCGACCAGTTCCGGAAGTGAGAAGATCTCACGATTGTCCTGCGGGCTCCATCCAAGAAGTGCGACAAAGTTAACGATTGCCTCTGTAACAAATCCCTGATTCAGAAGGTCTTCATATGAAGAATGTCCGGAACGTTTGGAAAGTTTCTGATGTTCTTCATTTGTGATCAGCGGACAATGAACGTATACCGGAATCTCCCATCCGAATGCTTCGTAGATACGGTTGTATTTTGGTGCAGAAGAAAGATACTCATTTCCTCTGACAACATGAGTGATTCCCATAAGATGGTCATCAATTACGTTTGCAAAGTTGTATGTCGGATATCCATCAGATTTGATCAGGATAAGGTCTTCCATCTCTTCGTTGTTAACTGTGATATCTCCATAGATCACATCATTGAATGTCGTAGTTCCTTCTGTCGGCATATTAAAGCGGATAACGTGTGGTTCTCCTGCATCAAGACGTCTCTGTACTTCTTCTTTTGACAGACGCAGACATCTCTTATCGTAGATAGAGATTTCTTTTCCTGCAACTACACGTTTCATAGATTCCAGTTCTTCCGGTCCACAAAAGCAGTAATAAGCATCTCCCTGCTCGATCAGCTGCTGTGCATATTTCAGATAAAGTCCCGAAGCCTGTCTCTCACTCTGTACATATGGTCCATATCCCTTATCTTTGTCCGGACCTTCATCATGAATGAGTCCTGTTCCTGCCATCGTACGATAGATGATATCTACAGCACCTTCCACATAACGCTCCTGGTCAGTGTCTTCGATTCGAAGAATAAAATCTCCACCTTCGTGTTTTGCAATGAGATATGCATAAAGCGCTGTACGAAGATTACCTACATGCATTCTTCCTGTAGGGCTCGGTGCAAATCTTGTTCTGATCTTTGTCATTGTATCTTTCCTGCCTTTCAAAATATATAAACTCAGAAAAAACCCCTGAGACATCACTGCCTCAGGGAATGTTCTGCATACTAAGCTTCGATGCCTCTGCCTTTCAGATATTCGATCACATCTCCCACTGTTGCCAGTTCTGTCAGCTCTTCAGCAGGGATCTCTATATTGTATTCATCTTCCAGAGCCATTACCAGTTCAAAAAGATCAAGAGAATCTGCTCCAAGATCATCTTTAAAAGAAGTATCTGCTGTAATTTCGCTTTCTTCGCAGTTTAACTGTTCTGCAATCATTTTTCTCATTTCTTCTAACATTGCTATTTCTCCTTTATCAAGTAACAATTTTGCTCTACTTTGATGTGCAAAGTATATATTCTGAGAACCTATTTGTCAATAGATTTTGCTTATTTTAGAGAAGCCTTTCCGGCTCTTTAAATTTAATCTGTCTGGCCACACTCAATGCCAGTCCCATCTCTGCCAGCAGGAACAGGATTGATGTACCTCCATAACTGATAAACGGCAAAGTAACACCTGTATTTGGCATCAGATTTACCACTACAGCAATATTAAAAATAACCTGCAGTGCAATATGAATAAAAATACCGCTCACTATCAATGAGCCAAACAGATCTGATGCATTCTGTGCAATAAAGAACAATCGGTACAAAAGGTAAGCAAACAGAAGAAGTACGATCATTCCGCCAAGAATTCCAAGTTCTTCACATACAATAGAAAAGATCATATCGTTCTGCGCTTCCGGCACACTTCCGAGCTTCTGGATACTGTTTCCAAGTCCTCTTCCCAGAAACCCTCCTGATCCAATCGCATACAATGCCTGTATCGTCTGATAGCCATCTCCTGATGCATAATCCTCCGGATGCAGCCATACAAGGATTCGTCTCAAACGGAAACTTGAACTGGTCTCCATCGTTGCACTTAAGAAGCTGATAGCAACAATAGCAACAACCAGGAGAATACCTGCTGCAATAAGGAATGGTCTTACTTTTGGATGTGCAATAAAGATAAGGCCAATCGTAATACCGAAAATAATGATCGCAGTACTCAGGTTATCTGTAAATACATATGTTATGAATGCAAGCGCACCGCCACTTCCTGCCAGCATCATAAAGCCTTTCAGTGTACCAATCTTTCTTCCCATATTTACGATCATATAAGAAAGACAGACGATCACTGCAATCTTCGCGAGCTCCGACGGCTGAAATGACAATGGTCCCAGATTCAGCCATCGACGCGCTCCATTTGCGCTTCGTCCAAGAGGTGTCTTGACCAGCAGCATCAGCACTGCTGCTACACCATAAATAACCCCTGTAAATCTCGTCAATATATGATAATCTATCTGTGAGATTGCAAGTGCGGCTATGATACATGCCAGACTGATCGCAGTCTGTTTTTTAAAATAATACATATCATCGCCATAGTTCAGTTCTGCCATGTAAGAGCTGGTACTGTACAGCATAACCAGTCCAAAACAAGTCAAAAGAATGATAACCGCGAGAAGACTGTAATCATAATAATCGGTTTTCTTTTTTATTTTTGGTTTTCTTACAACTGCTTTTTTTCTACTCATAGCATACAGTATAGCAGACTCCTTTCCCGTCCGCAAGAAAAAAACAGGGAAACGGCATACAATCCGTCCCCCTGTTATACTGTGGATCAACGACCATTCCCATTCCTGCAAACAATCGTTTATTTGTCACATTTTTATATTACTTATCACTGTCATTGTCGATAGCTGCGGTCTCGATCACGAACTTCACATTGCCGTCCATGTCATCTTCCTTACCACTGAAGGAACGATATGCATTGTCATCAGAGCAGATTGCATCCAGACGATCCAGGATATCCTGAAGGTCATCATCCACGATATCAGAGAGTTTTTTGATTCCATCATCATTAAACTCTTTTGTTCCGTCAGCAAGTTCCTTTGCTCCATCAGAAAGACTCTTAATTCCACTCTTAACCTGTGCACTTCCGCTGCTGAGTGTAGATGTTCCGCTCATAAGCTGCTGTGTACCGGATGCAAGCTGGCTGGCTCCACTGTTAAGCTTGCTGCTGTTTGCAGAAAGTGTACTTGCTCCACTGGTAAGCTGACTCGTGGCACTTGTTACTTTGGAAGTTCCACTGTTGAGCTGTTTGCTGGCCTTTGTAAGCTTGCTTGCTCCACTGGTCAGTGTCTTTCCAGAACTTTCCAGTGCAGTTGCTCCGCTGGTAAGCTGGCTGTTGCTTCCCATCAGAGTCTTGGCTCCGTTTACAAGTGTCTGAGAAGCTTCTGATGCCTGTGAATAACCATCTGACAGATTCTTTGCACCGTCAGAAAGCTGTTTGGCTGCATCTGTCAGATCTTTCAACTGACTTCCATCTCCAAGCATTTCACTGAGTTCTGTCTGAATCTTTGTGATTCCTGCTTTGACTGCCTCAGCACCCTGTGTCAGGGACATAGTCTCTGCAGTTGTACCTTCGGTACTTGTTCCTTTAGCTGTCAGCTGATCTCCTGCTTCACTGAGCTTAGCCCCGTTATCTATCATTCCCTGCAGACCATTATCAAGTGTATCTGCAAGACTCTGTGCTGTTTTCAGAGCTGAGGTTGTATCCTGTGCCTCCAGTCCGGAAGCACCTGCCTCTATCTGGCTGAGTCCTTCCTGGAGCTGAGCAGCTGCCTCTCCAACAGCTGCAGTCTGTGCACTCTGTGCATTTACGGAATCTGCTGCTGCCTGTACCTGTGCTGCCTGATCAGACAATCCTGATACCTGACCTGCATGAGCCTGAAGACTTGCAACACCTCCCTGTGCAGTTGCCACACCACCGGAGATTGCTCCGATCGCACTCTGTACTGCACTGTTGACTGCTGCTGCAGTCGCCTCATCCATGGAAGATGTATCAATACTACTTAAAATATCAATTGCGGAACTTGCACTGTCCAGACCTGCTGAAATCGTACCTGCATCACCCTGCAGCGCATCTCCTGCTCCGGCTGCAGCACTGACCGCACTCGCTGCCGCAGATAGCTGATCTCCTGCGGAAGCTGCACCAGTCTCTGTAAGAGAGGCTGCTGCTGCTTTTGCTGTTTCAAGGCCATCTGAAATCTGCTCTGCGCTCTGTGCTGTACTGCCACCATTCAAATTATCAATGATTTGCTTTAATCCGGCGGATGCTTCTTTTAACTGCACAGGTGCCTGTGTATATGCTTTTACATTTGCTGCATACTCAGCTGTACTGGATGCATATTTCTCTGCACTGTCTGCAAAATCAGAAACACTTGCAAGTGAAGTATTCAGTTCCGGAAGTTTTGCAGCTACAGCTGTTGCAAGTTTTGAAATACTGTCTGTAACTGTTGTAATTCCTGCTGTTTCTGTTCCGATACCTGTGAGCAGTTCTCCGATCGCAGATATATAATCCTGAATTCCCTGTCCGAGAGAAGAAGCGCCGGATACATATTTCTTCACACCATCTGTCAGTGTATTGCTTCCTTTTACATACTGCTGAACACCGGACGCCAGTGTGCTGACACCACTGTTGTATTCTTTCAGGGATTTTGAAAGAGTACCAACTCCGGCTGCATATTCATTTACACCGGATGCCAGTTTGTCTGCTCCGGCAGTATAAGAGGAAACACCACTCTTAAGAGTAGCTGCTCCGCTGTTCAGACTGCTTACTCCACTTACGAGGGTTCCGATACCGGAATCAAATTCCTGATATTTTTCATCAAGCGTAGATGCTCCATCAGAAAGTTCCTTGCTTCCATCTACCAGTTTGGCTGCTGCATCTGTCAGATCCTTCATAGAATCTTTCAGATCATCAATACCATCAATGTTATCTACATCCAGAGAATCCAGAAGATCGGTCAGTGCAAATGTAAATGTAGAACTCATATTAAAGTCTGTCACATCTGCTTCCATTGTAAAGTTTTCCGGAATATCCAGATCAATGTCTTCATCTATGCTCTTAAGATCAAGATTATCAGCAAGTCCCGGCATACCAACGCCTACTACAATATTTCTCTGTCCGTCTGAAAGAATCTTTCCATTATCTATCGTTACATTTGTAAAATTGTCTGTAGGAAGGATCATCGCTGTTACCATTACAAACGGCGCATACAGATCTGTTGTTTTGTTTCCAACTTTTGTTTTATTCTTCACATTATTTTTGTATGCTACTTCGATCTTCAGATGTCCGCTTTTACCCCCGAGATCATCCGGATTTACCTGAGTACCATTCAGATAATATTTAATTTCCATGGAAACTGGAAGATCCTTGGTTGTAGTTCCCTGATAATAAATATCTTTATCATCTGTGTTCCAGGTCAGCTTATCTCCATTCTGAGAGAAAGTTTCATCACCTTTTACATTCTTGATGTCTTTCAGATCAGATACATCACTTAAGCCTCCTGCAGAAGCTGAATTTTTCAGCCAGTCAGAAACTGTGATCTCCTGTGGAGTTCCGTCTGCCGCTGCATTTACATATACGGTCTCTTCTTTTGAAATATCTGTATTTGCTGCCAGTACCGGGCTAAATCCCATTACCATAGTCATTCCTACTGCTACAGAAGCTGCTACCGCTTTTTTTCTGTTTCGGTTCATATTATACGACTCCTTTTCCAGCCATTGGCTTTTTATATTTAATGGTTGTTGTGTACTTATTATTTTTTGTCAGGTAAAAAACCTTTTGATGTATGAACGATGATCGGATCAAACACCATAAACATTGCAGGTAATACAAGAAGTACAACAACCGTACTGATCACTGCACCACGTGCAAGCAGTGTACAGATCGCACCGATCATATCTACCTTTGAGTACAGGGCTACACCAAATGTTGCCGCAAAGAAACTACATCCACTTACGATAATAGATTTCATTGAGAATTTATGTGCAATGGAAATAGATTCTTTTTTAGTTTTTCCAAGATGACGCTGTTTCTGATAGTTACTTGTCATCAGGATCGCATAGTCTACGGTTGCACCCAGCTGGATGGCACCGATTACGATACTTGCAACAAATGGAAGCGTTACCCCCTGGTAATACGGGATTGCCATATTAACAAAAATTGCAAATTCGATAACAAACAGCAGAATAAATGGTAACGAGATTGATTTGAATACAAACAGGATGATCAGGAATATTGCTGCCATAGAGAGGATATTTACTCTCTGGAGGTCAACATTTGTTGTATCCTGAAGGTCTTTCATCAGAGGTGCTTCACCGATCACCATTGATTCAGGACTGTATTTCTTAACAATCTTCTGAATCGCATCAAGCTGTGCGTTGCATTCATCCGTTGCAGAAGAATACTCTGAGCAGATAAACTGTACTTCATAGTTGTCGGACTGAAGCATTTTTTTAATATTGGAAGGAATCATGGATTCCGGGAATGTAGGTCCGATCAGGGAATTCATTCCAAGTGACCATTTCACCCCGTCAACTTTGTCAATCTGATCCAGCATCTGTGTTTTTTCTTTACTGTCCAGTCCATTTTTCAAAAGTATCATATGAACCGTACTCATATCGAAGTCTTCTTTCAGTTTTTCATTGGATACATTACTGTCCAGTGTAGCCGGAAGTGACTTATCAATATTATAGTAAATCTGAGTATGATTGTTTCCGTAAACAGCCGGATACAGCATTACCAGAAAAACAAGAAGCCATACTTTGTAATGCTTTGTGATAAAACCAGAAGCTTTATCCAGGCTTTTGACCAGTGGTTTGTGTTTTGTTTTCTCAATCACTCCGTCAAATACAAGGATCATTGCCGGCAGTGTGGTAATACAGCAGATAACACCGATGACAACACCTTTTGCCATAACAATACCCATATCACGTCCAAGTGCAAACGTCATAACACACAGAGCAAGGAATCCGGCAATCGTAGTAACCGAGCTTCCGGCTACAGATTTAAATGTATCTGCAATCGCATGTGCCATCGCACGGTCTTTGCTATCGTATTTTTTCTTATATGCTTCAAAGGAGTTCAGAAGGAAAATGGAATAGTCCATTGTTACACCTAGCTGAAGTACTGCTGTCAGAGATTTTGTTATATAACAAACTTCTCCAAAGAAAATATTAGTTCCAAGATTGTAAACAACTGCAAGGCCTACACTGAGAAGGAACAACACAGGAATTACCAGTGAATCCATTGCAAGAAGCAGAACCAGCAATGATAAGCAGGCTGCGATCACAACATAGATCGGCATCTCTTCAAGTGCCAGGTTCTTGATATCTGTTACAACACCGGACATACCACTGATAAAGCACTGTTCGTTTGCGATCTTACGCATGTCGCTGACTGCTTCCATCGCTGCATCAGATGATGTTGTATTATCAAACAGTGCAATCATCATGGTAGCATCACCATTAAAGAATCCATCCTTAAACTTTTCCGGAATCATGCTTACCGGAATACTTAAATCAGCCACACTGTCATACCACAGAACGTCTTTTACATGCTCCACATTCTGGAATTTTTCTTTTAATGCTGCGACATCTTTCAATTCCATATCTTCCACGACTACCATGGAGAATGCACCCATTCCAAATTCATCCACCATGATATCCTGGCCTTCAACTGTTTCCAGTGATTCCGGCAGATAACTCAGGATATCGTAATTTACTCTCGTCGCTGCCATTCCCAGGAATGACGGGATAAGCAGTAACATACTGATGATTACAATGATCACTTTATGCTTTGCTATCCACTTTCCAAACTTAATCATCATGTCCTCCTTATTGAATATATTTTTCATTAATGACTATCAGTCACTTTTTATTCATCTAGAGTTATATACCCAAACTGACCATTAGTCAATATACGTTTTTGCCAATGTGTCCAAAAATCAACAACTTCTTTTTGTGATATTGACTTTTGGTCATTTCTGTTTATAATAAATGGCGACCATCAAATACAGGGAGGTTTTCTTAATGGGTAAATTAGAATCAAATAAAAAGAAAAAAGAAGACGCACTGTATAACACTGCTTTCGAACTGTTTACAACAAAAGGGACCAATAAAACTACTATCTCTGATATTGTTGAGAAAGCCGGAGTTGCCAAGGGAACTTTTTATCTGTATTTCAAAGATAAATATGATATCCGAAACAAACTGGCCTCTTCCAAAACGCAGGATTTATTTTTCGCTGCATATCTGGCTGTTCGTCAGAATCAGATCACAGGTTTTCCTGCTCAGCTCCATTTTATGATCGATCATATCCTAAATGCACTCAAAAGTGATTCTCAGCTTCTGATCTTTGTTTCGAAAAACCTCTCCTGGAATGTATTTCAGGCTGCATTGGAACAAAAAATGCCTGACAGAGATGTCAGATTTTATGATAAATATCTCCAACTGATCGAGGAAGGTCATCAGGCTTATGAACATCCTGATCTGCTGCTCTTCTCAGTGATCGAGCTTGCAAGTTCAACCTGCTACAACTGTATTCTGTATCAGCAGCCAGTTCCACTTGAAGAATACATACCTTATCTGCACAAATCCATTGATGGGATACTTTCCAGTTATCAGAAAGATTCTTCTGATACTTCCGCAGACTAAAACAGAGCTGTACCTTATTGGTCAGCTCTGTCTTATATTTCATATCTATTCTGTTTTTAATTTTCCATCTCTTTTGGCTTTTTCCACAAGTCTCCGATTAGCCGCATTCATTGTACCAAACTTATCCACACAGCAAATGACTTCTGCACAATCATCCATCATTTTCTCTGCTTTTTCCAGATGTTCTTCTGTAACAGCCTCGAATGGTTCTTCGCTGATCACCTCTGCTGCCAGTGCTTTTGCAACATCATAGTCCAGATCATTACTGTGGATCACACCTGCAATAAATGGAATACCCGCTCTCTGCAATTTTCGATATACCGGAATTCCTTTGCCATTTCCACCAATGACAAATACCTGTGGTTTACCTGCCGGAGCGCCCATTTCCAGACATCCAAAAGAAGCATTATAGCTTCCTGTTGTAATTCCATAAAGATGATGGATATATTCGGATGTAAAAATCTCCTCCGGTGTACCATATTTTTCGATCCGGTCACCATGGACACAGATCACATAATCTGATATTTTCTGAGCCAGATCAAGTTCATGAAGCGACATCAACACAGCTGTGTGATGTTCCAGAACCATCTTCTTTAATATAGAAAGAAGTTCCAGTTTATGACGAATATCCAAAAAGGAAGTCGGCTCATCTAGAACAATCACTTCTGGTTCCTGGCAGATTGCTCTGGCCAGCAGAATCCTCTGTCGCTGTCCATCACTGATCTCGGTAAAATCTCTGTCCTTAAAATCCAGTGCATGGACCATTTCCATTGCCTTATGTACCTTTTCCCAGTCACCCTCCGATAAGATTCCCAGCGTACCTGTATACGGATATCGTCCTGTTGCAACAATATCCTCACATGTCATAAGCTCTGGTCTTATTCTCTCCGTCGTTACAACGGCCAGCTTCTGTGCGACTTCCTTGCCTGACATCTGACTCATCAGTTTCTGATCCAGATACACAGTTCCTCCCACCAGCTTTAGCTGTCTGGTAAGACTCTTCAATATTGTTGATTTTCCTGCACCGTTCGGTCCAATCAGAGTAAGGATTTCTCCCCGGTTCAATCGAATTTCAATATCACGGATCAGTGGCTTTCCATCGTATCCTACTGTCATCTGTTCAGAATGAACAAAATATTCTCCCATCAGGCCATCCTCTTTCTTCGAATCATAATATAGATCACAACCGGAGCTCCAAATACTGCAGTAACAGAACTGATACTGAGTTCTGTCGGTGCAAAAGCAGTTCTTGCGATCAGGTCACAGAAGAGACAGAATACAGCGCCTCCAAGAAAACATCCCGGAATAACCAGAAGCGGCTTGGATGTTTTCATAAGACTTTTTATAAGATGCGGTACTGCAATTCCTACAAAGGAGATGGGGCCGGCAAAAGCGGTCACACAGGCTGACAGAATACTGGAAAGCAGGATCAGGGCAATACGAAATGCTTTGATATTTACTCCCATATTCTGTGCATAGCCCTCGCCAAGCTGATATGCACTGATCGGCTTGGACATTAAAAATGTAAGAAAAAGTGCAACAAACACAACAACTGCCATTACAGAAACATTATCCCAGCTTGTTCCGGAAAAACTTCCCAGTGACCAGTTATGAAGATTGACAATATTGGAATCATCTGCAAAAGTGACCACAAAATCTGTTATTGCAGAACAGATATATCCAATCATGATACCGCTTACAACAAGCATGGACATCTGCTTTACCTTTCGCGAAATCAAAAGCACAAATCCCATGGATATCAGAGAACCGGTAAACGCAGCCAGGATCATCAGTCCTGAAGTAGCTACCATGGATTTTCCCAGCAGATAGATCATTGTCAATGCCACGATCAGTTTTGCACCTGATGAAATACCAAGTACAAAAGGACCTGCGATCGGATTTCCAAAAAATGTCTGCAGAAGAAACCCTGATACTGAAAGCGCTCCTCCAAGAATCACTGCCGCCAGTATTCGTGGCAGTCTTATCTCCCAGACAATATTATAAGCAGTCTCATCTCCGTTTTTGTGGAACAGTATCTGAAATATATCCTTCAGTGAAATAGAAATACTTCCTGAATTGATATTCCAGAATATAAAGACCAGCAGAAGCACTATCAGTATTATAAAAGACAGCCAGTATCTGAAATGTAATTTCTTCCGCATGTTACTTCCTCTCATCATTTTAATTTATGCATATAAGTCAGTGTATCCAGATTTGGATCATCTGAGGTCAGCATGGTATGAATATCTTCGATCATTGTTCCAAGTTCCATTGTCTCCTGAAACAGATTCTGATTGGTACACCAGACATTTCCATCCTTAACTGCTTTAAAATCAGCAAGCAGAGAACTCTTCTCCAGCATCTGGCTGATATCTGTCAGTTCACCATCGATCGTACTATTGTAGATGATATAATCCGCATCCTTAGCTCCGGCATAAAACTCTTCCATCTGCATATTCATTGTGGAAAGAGAGTTATCATCCTCCGCTCCAAGGTCACTGAAAATATATTTTCCACCGGCGAGTTCGATCATCTTGGATACATAATCTCCTGACTTACGAACATTGGCAGCCCCTACTGAATTGATATAGAAGAAAGCCACTGTCTTTCCGGTAGATTCACTGTCCTCTATTGCTTTCAGTTTATCAACCTGTTCCTGAAAAAGTTTGTCTGCAAGTTCTTCTTTTCCAAGAAGAACCCCATATAGCTTCAACCACTCAGTACGGCCAAGCGGATGACTTTCGTAACTTGAATGCTCTACCAGAACCGGGATCCCGAACTGCTCAAGCTTTTCTTTTACTTCCGGTTTATGGTAGATCATTGTAGACTCAATCGCCAGATCACAATTTTTAGACAAAATCAGTTCGTAATCCGGTGCACTGTACTTACCAGCAAAAGAAATACTTCCATCTTCCAGTGCTTTCTTAGCCTCGTCGATATACCATCCGTCAGCATTGGTTCCTGAAAGACTGATACTGTCCAGCCCGTCCAATGCACAGAAAAGATCCATTGCCGATGTTGCCACAAGATAGATATTATCAAGTGGCTGTTTAATAACTGCAATATCACTGTCAAGGCCTTCCGGAGCTTCTTTTCCTTCCGGAACAAGAAGAAACTGCCCATCTCCTGCAATTGTGATAAGTGCATAACCATCTTCATAATAATCTACTGAAAACTGATCTGCATACTGAAGTTCCAGACTGTGATCATATTTTAAGCCAGCCAGATCCTGTCTGACAGCATTGCTTTCTGTTGTTTCTGTTGTCTCTTTTTCTTCAGCCGCCTGAACCAAAGCAGGTGCAGTCGCCATCATAGATGCGGTCAGTGCCGCACATAAAAACATGCGTAACTTTTTTTTCATCTTTATTTTTCAGCCTCTTTGATACTTGCAGAATCAAACTGTAAAGTATATTCAATCTCATGAGGAGTACTCATCGCAACTGTATCTGCTACAACTTCCATTGGATAATCAAATCCATCGACTGGTATTTCAAACACAGAATTACCATCCTTATTAACTGGTTCGTATTTTTCATCACCAATCAGCATATAGTCATAGTACGGACTGCTCCATTCTACAGAAGCGGTCACTTTGCCATCCTTAACTGTAAATCCAGTCGGACTGGTAACGCTTGCTTTACCAGAACCACCTTCCATTTTTACTTCTGCTGTATAGTCTCCGTCTTCCAGTTTCAGATCTTCAGCAGTTACTTTTTTTGCATCAGTTTCTTTTGTATCAGAAGCTTCAGCATCGGCTTCTTTCTGAGGATTTGTTACTTTTACTTTATGATCGTACCATTTGTTCTTCTTTCCGATCAGAGCAACGTCAAATTCTTCGTCAATGGCAGGAACCGGAATGTCAAATCCATAAACTTCTTCGGTATATCCATCACTATAGGTTACTTCATCTGTTGTCGGCTCAAGAATCTCAGCTCCGTCTTTCTGGGCATCATCTGCCTTTCCAACAAAAAGGTTTACAATCTTCTTTGAATTCAGGCTTACATGAATCGTCATTTTACCGTCTTTGACTGTCAGTGTTCCCTTACCGTCATTTGCTTCATTTACATGAAACATGGAGCTGTCGGTATCAAATTCTGCACTGTAAGTACCGTCTTCAAGAACTTCTACTTTTGAAGTATCTTCTTTTTTCTCAGATTCATCCTTTGCTTCATCTGTTTTGGAAGCCTCTGTCTTCTCTGTTGTTTCCGCAAAAACAACCGGACTATAAGCACTGATCATAAGTGCTCCGCTTAATACGCATGCCATCATTGCCACTGAACGTTTCATAATATAAATCCTCCTGATTTTACAGGAAATGCCCGGAAGACAATCAAGCCTTCCGGGCAGTCCCGTTTATTGCATAAATTATTTACACATTACATTATTCTGCTGCAGAATCGTCTGTAACTTCTTCTGCACCATCTGTTGTGTCATCTGCTGCTTCTGCAGTATCATCTGTTGTTTCTTCAGCTGTATCAGCTGTTCCAAGAGAATCAATTGCTGCTTTTGTATGCTCTACGTAAAGATCCTCTACAGCTTCAATTCTTCCAAGACCTGCGATCTGGCAGTCAACGCTGTCAAATGCACCAGATGCATTGAACTGAGATTTCCAGGAATCGTCATCATCACCAGCCATATCGTTGTTTGCATGGTCACCAGCAACGACCATCAGCGGACGAAGAACAACTTTCTTGAATCCTGCGTCTTTAACTTTTGCAATAACAGCCTGGCATTCTGTATCTTCTGGCTTACCTTCTACAGTTCCAATGAAAGCGTTTGTAAGTCCAAGATTATCCATCTGTGACTGCATCTGATCATATGTTACATTTGCTGTATGGGAAGTACCATGTCCCATGAATACAAATGCTGTTCCGTCTTCTGCAGCTGCTTCCATGCTGTCATATCCAGCTTCTTTGCAAGCTTCATCTGTGATAGCCTGCGCAACCGCTTTTTTGTCATCGTTGATTACTGTAGCATCTTCACCAACTTCACCAAGCATTGGCTCTGCGATCGCAACAGATTCAAATTTATCTTTGTATCCATCAATTGCTTCTGTCATTTCATCATATTCAGCGCCATGCATCAGATGTGTAGGCTGAACAACAAGATTTTTAACGCCATTATCAACTGCACGGTCAAGTGCCTGCTGCATATTGTCAATCACTTCATCATCTCTTGCTTCTACATGGTTGATAATGATCTGTGCTGTAAATGCACGTCTTACAGACCAATCCGGATATGCTTCCTGCAGTTTGTCTTCGATTCCTTTGATATCCTCAGCACGGCTGTCGTTGAAGGATGTACCAAAGCTTACAACAAGAAGTTCGTTCTCACCGATTTCATCCTGGTTACGAGGATCATCTTTGGATGCATCACCAGTGTCACGTCCGAAGTAATCCGGATCAGCTTCTTCGCCTTCAACCAGTTCCTTCTGAGCGTCTGTCAATTTATCCCATGCTTCTTTGGCAGCTTTGCAGTCCTCATCTGTTGTATCAGTTCTTTCCTGAACATAGATCTTGTCGATCAGTGCTGCTACTTCATCTGCTGCTTTCTGATCATCATCGGAAGCTTCTTCTGTATCAGCGGTTTCTGCATCATCTGCGGTTTCTGCATCATCTGCGGTTTCTGCATCATCTGCGGTTTCTTCTGTTGCTGTCTCAGCAGTGTCATCAGAAGCGTAGATGCTTGCAGATCCCATCATTGTGACTGTTGCTACAGTCATTGCAATTGCCAGTGCTTTTACAGTTTTGTTTTTCATGTTTTTTTCCTCCTGTACCTGTTTTCTCATGAAAATTAAAATGAATAACAAAGTACGGCAGCAAGCCTGGTCAAAAAATATTTTTCGGAGAAATACTATATTTCCCAATAAAAAAACTCCTGCACCGGGCTAGAGTTTCTGGATTATGGTACAACCAATTACTCGTGATCCGGAATTTAAAATCCCCGTACCAATAGCAGGCAGGTTTCCTGACTTACAGATCAATACACCCGAATCGTCTTCCCAGTTTCCCAGTGACTGTGCATACACACATGATTCTGCATTCCCTGTATACAGTGACGAGATCGTACAGGACTTACACCTGTTTCCCTTTTAACTGAAGGCTATTTGATTATCTAACATCAGCACCTGTTATTTTTATTATTCAATTTCTTACAGAATACCACTATTTTGGTCAATTTACAATAGGGCAGTTATTTTTTTAACACTAAATCGCACGACGGAAGCAGATACAAAAACACTGCAAATAAGACGCTGTATCCCGGTGCACCTGCTGCTGTAAGCGGAACAGCACACGCGATCGACCACGGCACCAAAGGTGCTATGAGCACTGCACTGTCCTCTAGATTATTGGCAAAACGCAGCTTATCCGGTTCTGTTCTGCTGCAGAGCTGATCTGTAAGCATGATTGCCAGTGTCTGATTACATGCCATAACGCTTGTCAGGATTGATGTGACAAGCACTGCAAAATATGGTTTTGTCCTGTCGGCAAGCAAACAGACCATTTTCTGAAATCCATTCAGGATTCCTGTTGCCTGAAAAATACCTGAATAAGATGAAGAAATGCATACGATTGCTCCAACCTTCAACATCGAAGTGATACCACCTCCATTCAGCATTGCCGCTACCGTCACATCTGTAGAATGGAAACCATTCAGAAGAAGTTCAGGAAGTTCCGTAAATGCCATATTCTGAAGGCCAATACAGACAGGAATTGCAGTAACTATACTGGCGATCATCGCGATCTTCACCCCTGCCTGCACAACAGACAACAGCAGAATCACCGCTGCAGGCAGCAATGCAATCCAGCTGAGCCGGAACTCACTGCCAAAAGCATGTCCAAGATCCGGCATCTCTGTTTTTCCATGAAGCTGTATGCTGACAGTCAGATAAAGAATACAGGTAATGGTAAATGGTGCCAATGCACTTTTGATCATATTTTTTATATTTGTATAGATACCTGTCTCCGTCAGCTCCGCCACCAGAAGTGCACTTGTCGAAACAGGAGAACAACGATCTCCGAAATATACCCCGGAAAGAATTGCACCACCGGTCATCCATGAAGGAATTCCAAGTGCAGAAGCCATCGTTGCACATACAACACCAATCGTAGCTGCCGTACCAAGAGCAGTTCCTGTCAGGACTGAGATCAGACAATTCAGAAGAAATGTCATCAGCAAAAATGTCGATGGTTTTATCAGATGCACGGTATAACAGATGATTGCAGGAATTGTTCCAGCCTGTCGCCAAAGTGCTGTCAGCATTCCGATCAGTATAAATGTGAGCAGAATATTTTTTACTTTCCAGACTCCCTGTAATGCCATCCTGCTAATCTGTCTCCAGCTATATCCCTGTTTTTTTCCATACAGGCTGAAAATGATCAGACCTGCCAGAAGAGCATATAATATAGATTTTCCCGTTATGATGCATATAATGAGCAAAGCACAGAAAATCCCAATCATCAGAACTTCCATGATCGTTTTCCTTTCATATTTAATGCGTTGTCATAATAACATGGATGAAAGGAATTGTAAAATCCTGTATTTACCCTAAAAGACCCGGAAGAATCCTCCCAGGTCTTATTTGATATTTCTTTGTTGTTATGAATTTTTACAGGACGCCTCACATGGACAGTCAAAGCTCGGATTGAATGCATAGAAGTTTTTCGCATCCAGCTGTTCCTGTACGGAACGAAGTGCTTCCCCGAAACGCTGGAAGTGTACGACTTCTCTCGCACGTAGAAAACGAATCGGATCTGCAATTTCAGGAATGTCACGGACAACTCGAAGAATATTATCGTACGTTGCCCGGGCTTTCTGTTCCGCAGCAAGGTTTTCAAACAAATCTGTGATCGGATCACCTTTACTCTGGAATTCACATGCATTGAAAGGAACTCCACCGGCTGCCTGTGGCCATACACCTACTGTGTGATCAATATAATATGGCCCAAAACCACTTTTTTCAATTTCTTCCATAGAGAGATCTTTTGTCAGCTGATGAACGATCGTGGAAACCATTTCCAGGTGTGCCAGTTCCTCAGTGCCAATATCATTCAGCACTGCCATGGCCATGCGATTTGGCATAGTAAAACGCTGAGAAAGATAACGCATAGATGCTCCGATCTCGCCATCCGGGCCACCATACTGACTCATGATGAACTGGGCGATCTTTGCATTTGGAGTCTTAATATTTACCGGATACTGCAGTCTTTTTTCATAATTCCACATAAACTATCTGCACCCTCCTTCCGTTTCCCATGGGAATGGCTGCTGCACCCATTTCCATGTATCCCCACCAGATTCCAGTGCAGCATCTACTGTCAGTGGGCCATAACACTGCGCATATTCTTTCAGCAGTTTCTGGCGTTCCTGTTCACACTCCTGATAAAAGGAGATTGCCTCTTCACAGCATGGATGTGTATCCAGATAAAGCAGAACATCATTTACTGCAAAACTGACTTCGTTGATACGGTTCATTAATTTTTCTTTTGCAGTACACTGATTGCGATACATCATCTCTGCCCACCTCTCTTTCCACAAAATGGTTTACAGAGCTGCGGAAAAACAGTTCCGACCTTCAACGCATATCCAAGATCATATGTCGTAGTAAATTTCTGGCAGGGAACATACGCCATGGCTGCTTCCATCTGATCGATGTGTGTATACATTTCCGCATCTCTGGTTTTGGCATCCGGAAGGTGACACGGGCATGGCGAAGGGCGGGATGGCTGATTTCTGGAATTATTACGGCAGGAACACTGCTGCCCGGACATCATCTCTTTTGCCATTCCACAAGTTGCATTATATGGGCGGCCACATGGACGGTTCATCTGATAATTTTCCATGAGCAAATCCTTTCTGTCACAAATAATATGTCTCTATATTTTATGACATAAATATGGAATGGTGCGCATATCTGCCCATAAAAACAGCTCCCTTCACCGGGGAGCTGCACATTTCTTATCGCATTACTCAATCACATATGCATCTACGATTTCTCCGTAATATGCAATGTGTGTATCTCTGTTTGCACCTGAAAATGAACTTTCTACATTCTGTGGGTAAAACTTCTCTCTGTTTTCCTCTGTCATGGCCTCTGTATCCTGTGTCTGTTTATAGACTACTTTGCATTCCAGTGTCAGTGGAAGTTCTTTTACTCCCGGGACAGAAATTGTTTCCGGTTCTTCGTAAGTCAGACCAATTTCTTTCGCTTTATCTACATCCCTTCCTGATTTTGCCCCACAGTATCCAAGAATTTTTTTTGCACTGTCATCCAGTGGAATATTAACCGTAAATTCGCCATTCTTCTCAAGAAGACTCCTTGTAAAACGACTTTCTCTGACAAATGTAATAAAAACTGGTTTTCCCCATTCTACGCCAACCATTCCCCAGGAAATTGTCATAGAGTTCACTCTGCCATCTGCTTTTCCGGTAATCAGCACTCCATTTTTTACTCCGTTCAAAATTTCTCCCATATGTTCAAAAACATCTATTTTTTTCTTCATGATCTTATTTTCCTCCTGTTAGTTTACATACATTTCTTTTGTACTTTATCTTAAGATAAAAAACAGGAATCTGCAAGTATTTTGTACTTTATCATTCACGTTTTTAAATGTATAATAGAAGTACTTTAACAAAGGAGTTCAGAATCATGTCACCATCAAAATCCAAAAATCTTACCCCTTCCTATGCAGTCATCCAGGGACTGTACTGGATGTATTTTGCAGCAATCATGAGTTTTTCCGGTTTTTTTCTTCTTTCCGGTGGATTTACCAATACTCAGATTGGAATCCTTGCAGCTATAGCAGGACTTCTGTCTGCAGTACTGCAGCCTGTCCTTGCAGGTTACGCTGACCAGCCACAAAGCCCCTCCCTGAAAAAACTGATCCAGATGCTGTATTTTCTTCAGCTGATCCTTGTGATCGGATTATTTTTATCCCATTCTCTCATACTTACCGGACTTCTTTATGGTTCCAGTATTGCCCTGCTGCAACTGATGACTCCTTTTATTAATTCCCTTGGAATGGAAAGCATCAATCAGGGACATTCTCTCAATTTTGGTCTTGCACGTGGAATGGGATCTGTCGCTTATGCCTGTATCTGTTACATTCTGGGGATCATTACGGTAAAAGCCGGACCTGTTTCCATCCCGATCACTGTAATTGTCCTTACCCTGCTGTCTCTTGGTATCCTTATTCTTTTTCCATTTTCCAAAGCAAAATCAGACAGCACTGCCACGAATGCTCCCAAAAGCAGCTCAGACAGTAATCCAATACTTTTTTTCAGGAAATACAAACGTTTTTCCCTGGTACTGCTCGGATGTATCTTTATCTATCTCAGCCATGTTCTGCTGAATAACTTTAATTTTCAGATTGCCCTGGCAAAAGGGGGCGGAAGTGCAGAAATGGGAACAGCCTCAGCAATCGCCGCCATATGCGAATTACCAACGCTTTTCCTTTTTGGCTATATCATCCGCAAATTTCGCTGTGACCTTCTGCTAAAAACTGCCGGTATCTTTTTCACGATAAAAGCACTTGGCACGCTGCTTGCTCCGGGTATTCCGGTATTTTACGGCGTACAGATTTTTCAGATGCTCGGATGGGGACTTATGACTGCAGCTTCTGTTTATTATGTAAATGCCCTAATGGAACCGGAAGACGCAATCAAGGGGCAGGCCTATTTCACAATGGCATATACCCTTGGAAGCGTACTTGGTTCTTTTCTTGGCGGAACACTCATCGACCTTGCCGGAGTACACGCAATGCTGCTCTTCTCAACAGTCTCTGCATTCATTGGTGCACTGATCGTACTAATCTTTGCTGAACGTACTTCAAAATAATATTCCAAAAAACACCGCAAACAGATACTACTTTCATCTGTCTGCGGTGTTTTTCATTTGTTATTTTTCATTTATTATTTTTCATTTGTTTCGTTTCCATCTGCTCTGTTTATTCGCACAAATCTCATTCCACTGACAATTCCCACAGATTTCCACCCGTTTTCCTGACTCGATCACATTTTTCTGCACATTTTCCACAAATTCCTGAAATCTCATCTGTACTTTTTCACTGAGCCCGCATGCTTCAAGCACTTTACGGTCATAAGCTTCCACCAGACCGGCACTCACGCAACTTCCCTCTTTCAGATTCGGACACTCTTTACAGATTTCATCTCCGGATACGGTAAGCTCAATATCTGCGCCTTTTTCAAAAAACTCCAGCATCTTCTGCATATTTACTGTGAATCCGTCACTGTAGCCTTTTCCTTCAAAATACGCAAGACACATTCCATGATGCGGTCTTAAACAGATCATGCTACAAATTTGCGGAGCTTTCTGGAAAGACCATAAGCCAGAACAATTTTAATAATATCCGGAATGATAAATGGAATGACACACCATCCCAGAACAGTTGCAAGACCAACGGCACCATTCGCTCTGCTGTAAACGATCATAAACCATGCAGTACCAAAAGCATAGCATACGATCAGTCCTACGATCATGGACACAATCTGCATTACGGATTTCTTACCCGGAAGTTTTTCCATTGCCCACATAACAAGGGCAGAAAACAGAAAACCAATAATATATCCGCCAGTTGTTCCAGCAAGAACACCAATACCTCCAGAAAATCCTGCAAATACCGGTACTCCAATTGCTCCAAGCAGAATAAATACCAATATGGAAAGTGTTCCTCTTTTTCCACCAAGGACACCTACCGCTACAAAAACGCCAAACGTCTGCAGTGTAAACGGAACAGCTGCCGGAATGGATATCCAGGAACAGATTGCCATAATAACTGCAAATACGGCAATGTACACAATATCATAAGTTTTACTTCTGGTTGCTGCTATTGTACTCATTTTTTCTCCTCCTCGTGATGACAGTTCTATCTGTTATCTATTTAACAATTTAACACAGGCCTTTTCAATTGTCAACTTAATATAAAAAGAGGTTTACATTTCAAAAAATTATATCCTTAAATGTAAACCTCTTTTTATAATATTATTTATCGTCAACTATTTCTGTTGATGTACATAAACCTCCATCTGGTTATATGGAATCACAATTCCGTTAGCATCAAATTCTTCTTTTATCTTCTGATTCAGGCGCCATTTCGTTGGCCAGTAACGTTCTGTCGACACCCAGACACGCAAGCCCATGATCACTGCACTGTCTGCAAGCTCGTCCACAAACACAACCATTTCTTTTGTGTCGCTTTTGGTATCTGCATCTTCTCTGAGAATTTTCTCAATGATTCTCTTTGCCTTCTGAATATCTGCCTCATAGGAAATTCCAACTTTGATCTCAAGTTTACGATTCTCCTTGGCCGTTACATTTATGATCGTACTGTTTGACAGTGTTCCATTTGGTACCACAATTTTTTTATTGTCAATGCTCAGAAGTGTTGTATAGCAGATCTCAATCTTGGCGACCGTACCCTCACACCCGTTTGACTGATCCTGAATGATATAATCTCCAACTACAAAAGGTTTAAAAAGCAACAAAAGAACTCCTCCTGCCAGATTTGCAAGACCTCCCTGTAGTGCCAGACCAACCGTCACACCTGCCGTACCAAGCAATGCCGCTACAGAAGATTCCTTTACACCAAGACTTACTGCAATATTGATGATCAGAAGGACATACAAAACCGCTTTCCCGGCAGAAGAAGCAAACTGTATCACACCAGCATCCACATTGGCTCTCTCCAGAGATCGTCTCATAACATTCAATATCCACTGAATGATTTTTCGTCCCACGAAGAACACAATTACTGAAAGAACAACTTTAATACAAAAGCCCATAACTGCCGGAACCTGGTTTTCCATATACTGTTTAAAATTCAACAGATCTTTCAGACTATCCTTCACACCGTCAATTCCCATTTCCTGCAGACCTTCATCTACTTTACTGACAGTTTCACTGACTGTATCCATAAAAAATCCCTTTCTTTTTTCAATCTGTAATTGTATCTATCATACATCTCTGATATTTTCTTTTGTATTTATTAATATACCATGATTTTTCTGCAAAAACTATTTTAAATATTTAAAAATCCCATATACAGTGATATAATGGAAACGCTTATAAAATTATATTCTTTTTACGGAGAAAAACATGCATATTATAATTGTCGGGTGCGGCAAAGTTGGAAGCACCCTTGCAGAGCAATTACAGGAAGAAGATACTGATCTTACTCTGATCGATACAGATGCAGACGTTATCAACAACCTCACCGAAGATATTGATGCCATGGGGATTGTTGGAAATGGAGCCAGCATCAATACACTTATGGAAGCCGGCGTCAAAACTGCTGATATCATGATTGCAGTCACCGCTTCTGATGAATTAAACCTGCTCTGCTGTCTGATTGCACAGAAAACCGGACATTGTCAGACCATTGCCCGTGTACGCAATCCAATTTACAGTAAAGAGATTGGTTTTATCCAGGAACGCCTTGGTCTTTCCATGATCATCAATCCGGAACTGGCCACTGCCAGAGAAATCTCAAGACTTCTGCGTTTTCCGGCAGCCATCAAAATCGATCCATTTTCAAAAGGACGTGTAGAACTTCTCAAGTTTAAAGTTCTCCCGGAATTTGAGCTGGATGGAATGTCAGTTTCCCAGATCACAGACAAATATCGCTGTGATGTTCTGTTTTGTGCCATTGAAAGTAAAACGACCTTAAGCATCCCGGGCGGTGATCATCTGGTTCACAATGGCGATTTTATCTCTATTATCGCAACACCCAAAAATACAGCTCTTTTCTTTAAAAAGATTGGGCTGAAGACACATCAAGTCAAAAATACTCTGATCATTGGCGGCGGCACAATTTCCTATTATCTTGCCAAAGCCCTTTCTGATCTGAAGATCAGTGTTAAGATCATTGACAAGAACAAAGAGCGCTGTGAAGAACTCAGCGAGATGCTTCCAAATGCCACAATTATCTGCGGTGATGGTACAGACCGCGCACTTCTCATGGAAGAAGGTCTTTCCACAGTAGAATCCTTTGTCACACTCACAAACATGGACGAGGAAAACATTTTCCTGTCACTGTCTGCAAAAAATATGACACAGGCCAAACTGATTGCCAAAGTAAACCGTCTTCCTTACAAAGACGTTATCGATGAGTTGGATATTGGAAGTGTGATCTACCCGAAATATATTACCTCTGATTCTATTCTCCGGTATGTACGTGCCATGCAGAATACTATCGGAAGTAACGTAGAAACCCTTTATCATGTGCTTGACAATCAGGCGGAAGCGCTTGAATTTATCATTCGTGATAATTCTCCTGTTGTGGGAATTCCACTTTCCAAACTGAATCTGAAAAACAATCTTCTTGTTTGCTGCCTTACACGTGAGGGGACTGTCAGAATTCCAAGAGGACAGGATTCCATTCAGATTGGCGACAACGTGATCATTGTCACAACCCATAAGGGACTTCGCGATATCCGCGATATTCTGGCATAAGAAGGGATGTATACAGATGAATTTTCGAATTATTGCTTATATCGTTGGATGGGTGTGTAATTTTCAGGCAATGTTCATGGTTCTTCCATGTATCACGGCTCTCATTTATCAAGAACATGAATTTTTCGCTTTTCTGATTTCCATGATTGTCTGCCTGATCGTAGGTCTTCCACTGACTATCCGAAAACCTAAGAACAAAGTTTTTTATACCAAAGACGGATGTGTTGCAGTAGCTTTGAGCTGGTTTGCACTTTGTATTTCCGGTGCAGTACCTTTTGTCCTCAGCGGTGCTATCCCACATCCAATCGATGCTTTTTTTGAGACAGTATCTGGGTTCACAACAACCGGATCCAGTATCCTGACAGATGTGGAAGTTCTCCCTCATTGTATTCTGCTATGGAGAAGTTTCACACACTGGATCGGTGGCATGGGGGTTCTTGTATTCTTGCTCTCACTGCTGCCACTTGCCGGCGGGTATCATATGAATCTGATGAAAGCCGAAAGCCCTGGTCCTTCCGTCAGCAAACTGGTTCCAAAAGTTCAGCAGACCGCCAAAATTCTTTACACGATTTATATTGGAATGACACTGTTCCAGATTATTCTTCTTCTGATCGGCAGAATTCCTCTGTTCGATACCCTGTGTATTTCTTTTGGTACCGCCGGTACTGGTGGATTTGGTATCGTCAATGACAGTATGGGAAGCTACAGCACCTACTGTCAGGTTGTCACAACGATTTTTATGATTCTTTTTGGAGTCAACTTTTCTGCATATTATCTTCTTCTTACGAAAAAGTTTGTGCAGGCATTTAAATTTGAAGAAGTACGTTATTATTTTGGAATCATTCTCGCTGCAATCCTTGTGATCGGATTAAATACAGCTCATCTGTTCCGCAATCTGGGTGAAGCATTTCAACAGGCAGCCTTTCAGGTTGGTTCTATCATTACAACAACCGGTTTTTCCAGCACAGATTTCAGCCAGTGGCCCTCTTTGTCCAAAACGATTCTCGTACTTCTGATGTTTGTCGGTGCATGCGCCGGAAGTACCGGTGGCGGAATCAAAGTTTCCCGAATTTTGATTCTATGTAAAGCAGCCAAAAAAGAATTCCAGTTATATCTGCACCCGAATGCAGTCAAAAAAATCAAAATGGATGAAAAAACGATTGGACATGATATCATCAGATCTACAAACATTTATCTGAGTGTATATCTCCTGATCTTTGCAGCTTCTGTCCTTATTATCTCTCTGGATAATTTTGATCTTATTACAAACTTTACAGCAGTCACCGCAACATTGAATAATATCGGTCCTGGTCTGGAAATTGTAGGCCCGATGGGGAACTTCAGTTCCTTTTCCTATCTTTCCAAATGTGTGTTAATTTTTGACATGCTTGCCGGACGATTGGAAATTTTTCCTCTGATGCTTCTTTTCTTTAAAGGAACCTGGAAGAAATTCTAGTTCACAATTTTTTCAAATTTACGCCATATTTTTTTCACATTTATTAGGTATATTAATATACATAGAAGGTGCATGCCTTCTATAAAATATTTTTCTTTTTCATACGCGCCGGTACGAAAGTACCGGCCTCCTTCCATTTATGGAACTTTTTTTATTTACGCAACGTCAAAAGCTCTGTCGTATCAATCACTGATACAACAGAGCTTTTTATTACTGCAAATTATCGCTGATCGTCTGCCAGATACTGCTGTTTTCAAATCCCAGCTTCCACTGTGCAACGCCCGCAAGATTATATTTCGGAATCAGTTTCACTTTCTCCGCGATCGATTGTGCATCTTCCAGCCAAATCTGATACGTTGAATTATCTTTTTCAAATGTTGCATAATTCTGACTGACACTTCCGTCCCATACAGCTTCAACGCCATTTTCAGTAAGGACATTCTGTGCTTCATCCATTCCAATCGCCTCACTGGTCAGAGCCCCACCAGTTGTTTTCCAAAGTCTTGTATAAAACGGAATTGCAAGAACTGTTCTTTCTGCCGGCGCTTCTGCAATCGTATCCTGCACGCCCTGCTCCACCCATGGAAGAGAGGCCACAGATCCGGCATCTGACCCTACATAATGTTCATCATACCCCATAATAACAATATAATCTACCACCAGTCCTTGTTCTCTGCGGTCATAATGGCTGGTAAAATCTTCCGGAACCGGATTATCTACTGAAAGAACAAGATTATTCTTATGACATTCAATAGAAAGTTCTCTTAAAAATTCCAGGAAATGAGGTCCCGCATCTTCACTGAGTGTCTCGAAATCCACATTTATACCATCTAGCCCAACGGTAGTTGCTGACTGAATCAGCTGCTGAATCATATTTTGTCTGGATGACAACTGTGAAAGTGTATCCGTTGTACTCACTTCTGCCGTAAAATTATCAATCAGTCCCCAAACCTTTAATCCGCGTTCATGTGCAAGTGCCACATAGTCCGCTGACGCAATATTTCCTATATTTCCTGCTGTGTCCTGAATATAATACCATGTAGGAGAAATTACATTTACACCGCTGACATTTGCAATCGTGTCCGCCAGATATGCATTTGCATCCTGACTTGTCACCTGATGCCAGCTCATATTTACTTTTCCATCCATAGTAAGATAGGTATATTCCTCTTTCTCAAATGATCTCTCAAAATCTTTTGTCTCAGCAGATGCTATCGTATCCTTCTGAACATATCCTATATAGCCATCCATTGTAGCAACCTGAGCCCAGTCTTCCAGTTCTTCCAGAAAGATCAATGTATCCCCCGTCTTCACATCTGTCAGGATCGGAGACTTGATTCCACCCTGATAGCGGATACTTGTATCTTTTTTAACTGTCGTTGTCTGCACTCCGGTAAATCTGTACTGGATTGCAACTCTGTTCGGATTTTCATATACATAGGCATCCAGGTCTGTAAATTTCTGCACGAAACCAAGACGCAGATAAACTGTTCCATCCTTCAGCCATACATCGCCTTCTCCGCTCTCTGCTGCCGGATAATACTGCAATTCAGAAGGTGTCGCATAAAGTACTTGCTGGTCAGCACTATCCCAGTAATATCTCTGATTCAGATATGTATTTACCATATCAAGTGGAAGATATATCTGATCTCCTGACATCAATGCGCGTTCTTCCATGATTTCAGTTCCCAGAACAACTGCCATTTCCCCATCTCCGGGCTGTCCATAATATTCTGTAAGATTCATTCTTTCTTTTGTAGGAATATATTTCTTAATAAAATGCATTCCCAGCCCCATAACTGCCAGCACTAAAATCAATATGCAGACAATTACGACAGGCATGTGTTGATTTCTCGTTTGTTTTTTTGCCTGATGCTTCATCTGTTTCTCCCTTTAATTTCAGATAAGATCTGTAACCATTCTGTGTTGCGCTTCTTTTTTTCTTACGTATCGTAACACTTTTTATGCTATTCTCAGTAACCTGATTATTACATATACTTTTTTATTATAACATGCTTTACTATATAATGTCTTAACTAATTATAAATTTTCAAATATTTCCTGTACAGAATCATTACCTCAGACTTTTTAATTTTGTGCAGGATTTTCCGGTCTGGTTAAGTACGAGAGGGGAAACTGCACTTGTACCGGAAAATCGCTGCAATCATCTTATGTATATAAAAGCAGGTATTTATCATCTTCTGTTTTTGGGAAGTTCCCTGATATGTTCAAAGTTCACTTTTGCAATCCTGCCTTCTTCATCTGCAGTATAATCCCTCATGTAACCACCGTCTTCTGCGATCATACAGGCTTTCGCAATACATTTCGGTGTACTGGGATTTCCATTCAGAAAAAGCCTGACACCTTGTTTCCGATAATCTTTTAATTCATCCTTCAAAGGTTTCAATGACTTTTTACTGCATTTACTGTGTGACATATTTTATTTTTTTCGGCCCTCCTTTCCTGAAATTGATTTTAGAAAACACCTGATAGGTTCAAGAAAAAATAATCCTCCGTATAATTGAATTTAATCTTATGGTGGGATTTCCACACTGCCCCAGCAAGAACGCTGTATGATATGTTGTATTACCGGCAATGATATGGAAGGAAAATGTATTGTGTAAGTTTTGCCTCTAATCTGTTCTTCAGCTATATGACGAATATTTTTTCTTATTCCTCATTATACAGAGTTCCTTTGTTTATGCAAGCCTTTTTAGCACTTTATCTAAAAATTCCCAATTAATTTCTAAATATTTTATAAATAGACAGGTTCTATTTCTTTACATTTTCTATGATTGTGGTATATAATATGTCATATTAATAAGTCATGGACTATATAGCCTGTCGTTCTGATATTTTCATATAATATAGCAGAGACAGGTGCATAAGAATAGGATGTGATCATAATGAAAATAGAAAAAATCAATGAAAATCAAATCCGCTGTACATTAACCCGAGAAGATCTCGAAAGCCATCAGGTTAATCTCAAAGAGCTGGCTTATGGTTCCGAAAAGGCAAAAAAACTTTTCCGCGATATGATGCAGCAGGCACAGATACAGTTCGGTTTTGAGGCTGATAATATTCCTCTCATGATCGAAGCAATCCCGGTCAATTTGGACAGTGTCATCCTCATCGTTACTAAAGTAGAAGATCCGGAAGAACTGGATACTCGTTTTTCCAAATTTTCACCATATAAGGATAATGCTCAGGCAGAACCACTTCAACTTGACGGAGCAGACAACATTATTGATATCTTCCAGAAAATATGTGAGGCAAAAATGAAAGGTACTACTCGCAAGCAGGCCAATCAGAAAGAAACTTCTGAGAAATCTGCTGCCTCTTCTGAAACACCGACAGTTGATCTGATCCGGTTGTTCAGCTTCTATCATTTGGATGATGTCATCGCTGCTGCACACGGTCTGAATGGATTTTTCACAGGCAAAAATACTCTTTATAAAGATTCTTCAGACGGTCGTTACCAGCTTGTCCTTCATCAGTCTGAATACTCACCAGAAGAATTCAACAAAGTTTGCAATATTCTTTCTGAATATGGATCCGGCAGAGCATTTTCCGCAGCCGGTGAAGCTCATCTGAAGGAACATGGAGAACTGATTTCTTCCAGTGCCCTTCAGCAACTTACACAGCTTTGATAAACACCATGACTTATAAAATGCAAAAAAGACTGGCCCGAAAGCCAGTCTTTTTTATGCGGTAAATCCGTGCTTATTCACCAAGGAAATCATTGATCTGCTGAACCAGAACATCTGCGTCCATTCCATGAACCATAGCTGCTTCTTCCAGAGATTCCATCTGTGAAGACGGGCATCCAAGGCAGTGCATACCAGCTCTCATGAGAATTGGTGCAATATTAGGATCTAAAGTAATTAACTGGCCAATCAGCATGTCTTTTGTAACTTTTGCCATTGTAAATTGCCTCCTTTAATATGGAATTCTTAAAATTCCCGACTATGATTTATTATAATATAAAAGTTAGAAGCGGTCAACCAAAAATATCAATTTTTTTGCTTGTTCACAATTTTATACTTGTAATCCATAAAGATATATATTAGAATAACGATATAGAACCTGTAAGGGTACTAACGAGAATAAAGGAGGATACTATAATGGCATATGTAATTTCTGACGAATGTGTAAGCTGTGGAACATGCGCAGCTGAATGTCCAGCTGAAGCAATTTCTGAAGGTGCAGAGCATTTCGAAATCGATGCTGATGCTTGCCTTGACTGTGGAACATGCGCTGATGCCTGTCCTACAGAAGCTATTCACCCAGCTGAATAATTTCATTCATATCAACCAAAAAGCTGCAGCGTCTGCTGCAGCTTTTTTATATTCCGTTACTTATCCCGGCGCCTTCGTCCAGATTTTTTCTCAGCAGCAGCTGCTGCCTCTTTTCGTGCAAGCTGCTGTCTGCGTATCGCATAATCAAGCGATCTGCATCTTTCTTCATCTTCATTCTGTGCCTTCAGTTCCTGCGTGATCAGTCTTTCAAGAATCGCCTGAAATTCTAAGATCTTATCATTTTTCCCCTCGTCTTTTTGGGATATTTTTTCTTTTAAATCCCTGTCTGTTTTTACTTCAGCATGATCTATGACTTCTCCTTCCAGAAGTGTTGATGCACTTTCTCCAAATCCGGTCATAGATGCTGTTATCTGAGGGATCAGGTTCTTGATTGCCCGAAGCTGCAATCCTCTTTTCTTCAGTTCTTTAATATTCAAAAAAAGTTGAATATCATATCCGGTGTAATAACGGTGTCCCAATTCGTTTCTGTGAATCTGTAGTTCCAGTTCCTCTTCCCAGTATCGCAGGACATATGACTTGACTCCAGTCATTTCCACCGCCTGTCTGACTGTATATCGTGTCTCCATCATGCACCTCCTTATGAACTTCATTACATTTTATTATAAAAAGTAACCCTTACGAATTCAACAAAAAACGTTCGACAAAAAAGCAGGCATCCACCTCAGAACTATGTTTATTCTTCGGTAGATACCTGCTTTCTGCTTTTTTATTATTTCTTCATGTTTACAAACTGTGTATATCTTGGCAGCCATACCAGTTCAATCGTTCCGATTGGACCATTTCTTTGTTTGGCAATGATTACTTCTGCAATATCTTTCTTCTCTGTATCTTTGTGATAATAATCATCGCGATACAAAAACATAACGACATCGGCATCCTGCTCAATCGCACCAGACTCTCGAAGATCCGAAAGCATCGGTCTGTGATCCGGTCTCTGTTCAACCGCACGACTAAGCTGCGACAGTGCAATGACCGGTACACTCAGTTCCCTGGCAAGTGCCTTAAGCGAACGAGAGATATCAGAAATTTCCTGCTGACGTGAATCACTTTTGCCACTGCCACTCATCAACTGAAGATAGTCGATCATAATGATTCCAAGATTATGTTCCAGTTTATATTTTCGACATTTGGATCGCATTTCCGCAATACTGATTCCCGGTGTATCATCAATGATCAGGTTGGAACGTCCAATGATATCCGCTCCTTCCACCAGCTTTGTCCAGTCCTCATCTTTCAGATTGCCGGTACGCATATTCTGTGAATCGACATGCGACTCCATCGCCAGAAGTCGGTTTACAAGCTGTTCCTTTGACATTTCCAGACTGAATATCGCAACCGTAACATCTTTACGAAATGCCATATACTGTGCAATGTTCAGAACAAATGCAGTTTTACCCATAGAAGGACGTGCCGCGATCAAAACCAGATCTGACGGATGCATACCTGACGTCTTGTAATCCAGATCGATAAATCCTGTCGGAATACCGGTTACACTGCCTTTCAGTTTGGATGCCTTCTCAATGTTGTTGATTGCATTCAACACAACCTGCTGAATCGGTACATAATCCCCGCCAATACTTCTCTGCAGAATATTAAACAGTTTCTTTTCCGACTCTTCAAGAATCATCTCTGTACTTTCTTTTTCCAGATAACAGGTATTTGCAACATCTTCTGTCGCTTTGATGAGGCGACGCAAAAGTGCTTTTTCACTTACAATGTTGGCATAATACTTCACATTGGCAGAAGTAGGAACTGCTTCAATAAGCTCTCGTACATATTCCATACTGCTGATATCCGGAGGAAGATCTTTTTCTTTCAGTCGATTCTGCAGAGTGATCAGATCAACCGGCTTCCCTTCATTACAAAGCTCTACCATTGCATCAAAAATAATGCCATACTGATTCTGATAAAAGTCATCACTTGTCAGGATTTCCGATGCAATCAGAATCGCATCTCTGTCAAGGAGCATGGCGCCGATGACAGACTGCTCTGCCTCAATACTGTGAGGCGGTATTCTTTTTATCAGCGCTTCTTCCATAGCAGATTCTCCTTACTTATGCTTCTTTGATCCATACTTTCAGACTTCCGGTTACTTTAGGATGCAATTTCACCGGAACCTGTGTCACACCGAGATTTCTGATCGGACTTGGCAGTTGAAGTTTCTTTTTATCAATATCCAGCCCAAGCTGAACTTTGGCTGCTTCTGAAATTTCTTTGGAAGATACAGATCCGAAAGTTCTTCCGCCTTCTCCTACTTTCAGTGTCAGAATGATTTCTTTTGTTTCAAGATCTTTTGCAAATGCCTGTGCTGACTCAAGATTTTCCTGTGCAACTTTTTCTGCATTGGCTTTCTGAAGTTTCAGGTCATTCAGATTCTTCGGAGTAGCCTCTACTCCCAGTTTTTTCGGAAGAATCATATTTCTTGCATATCCGTCACTTACATTTACAATGGCGCCTTTTTTTCCAAGTGCCTTTACGTCTTCTAATAAAATTACTTTCATTTCTTGCCTTTTTCCTCCTGATACAACTCATCTATAATTTCTTTCAGCATATCCTGTACTTCGTCAATCGGACGTTTTACCTGTGCGCCGGCAATATTAATATGTCCGCCACCGCCAAGTTTTTCCATCATTACCTGTACATTAACTTCATCGATTGCACGGGCACTGACATAAACTTCTTTATTATATGTGGTCAGTACAAATGATGCTTTTACACCGGCAATATTCAAAAGTTCATTTGCCGCCTGTGCACCGACAACTGTCGGACTTTCCAGTCCCTCACTCGGACATTTTGCAATAGCAAAGCATCCTCTGTAGATTTCTGCTGTTCGAACAGCTTCCGCTCTTGCTTTATAAGAATCAATATTATCACGAAGCATCTTACGCACTCTGGTCATATCCGCACCGGAACGACGCAGGAATGCGGCGGCCTCAAATGTACGCACACCGGCCCGTGTAATGAAGTTGTTTGTATCTATCATAATACCGGCATAAATGCAATCTGCCTCAATATTACGAAGTCTAAGATCATCCGAGAAATACTGCAGGATCTCAGCTACCATTTCACATGTTGAAGATGCATATGGTTCTACATAGGATAATACCGCGTTCTGGATCACTTCGTTGCCTCTTCGGTGATGGTCGAGAACCACGATTGTCTTTGTCATGTACAAAAGTTCTTCGCACTCTGTATAGCTTGGCTTATTTGTATCAACAACAACCACTACCGTATTGTCATCTACCAGTTCCATTGCCTGGTTCCGGTCAATGAACATAGATGGTTCATAGTCCGGATTATTTATATATCCAGCCATAAGCGGACGTATGGATGTAGATGGGTCATTTACAACAATGTGTACCGGTTTGCCAAGTGTCTTACCTGCACGATAAATACCAATAGCCGCGCCCAGAGCATCAACATCTGTGATCTTATGCCCCATAACAACAACACGTTCTTTAGTGCTCATGAACTCTTTCAGCGCCTGTGCTTTGACACGGGCTTTGACACGGGTAGTCTTTTCCATCTGCTGGGCCTTACCACCATAATAAGTAATGCTGTCACCGTTTTTGATAACAACCTGATCTCCGCCACGTCCAAGTGCCATTTCAATGGCAATACGTGAATACTCATAGTTCTGAAGATAAGTTGCAGCATTCAGACCGATACCAATACTTAAAGTCACTGTCATTTCGTTACCGATATTAACAGTTTTTACTTCATCAAGGATATGGAATTTCTGCTCCTTCAACGTTTCCAGCGAACTCTGCCTCATGATCAGAAAATATTTATCTTTTTCCAGTTTTCGAACCAGGCCATCATAATTGGAAAAATATTTCGTGATCTTACGGTCGATCAGAGCAATCAGAAGCGATCTTCTGACATCTTCTACACTTTCCAGTGCTTCTTCATAATTATCCAGATATGCAAGAGCAACAACAAGTTTATTGTCTTCATTCGCCTGGATATATTCCTTTAACTCAGTCTCATCGTACAGATACATTGCAATAAGACTCGTTGTTTTCGGAATATCCATCAGCAGTTTGGACGGTGCAACAGACTCTCCCAGAAAAACTTTCTGCATAGAGATACGATAAATGCGGTCCCCAAACTGGGTACTGACTTCTGTGATATCTTTTCCATCATGTCCCGGAAGTTTGTTCGCTGTAATATCCGGAAAGATCGTACTGACATTCTTTCTGTAAAACGGATCTTTTCCCGTCAGCTGAGAAAACATTCTGTTTGACCAGATCATTCTCCCTTGCATATCCATCACTGCATATGGAAGTGCCAGTTCTTCGAGTACTTTCTTTTCCAGAAACTCATACTGGCTGGCAAAAGCAATCAGATCATTAAACATCAATGGTCTGTGATAAAACAGAAGTGTAATCGCTGCCACAAGATAAAGGACGTTTCCCATCGTGACAACCACACCTGCTTTGATGTTAATCACATATACCAGAATGTTCAATACAATCAGCAGAACGGACAAATACAGTGGCCAGCGGGCTAAATGCTTCAGATGGCCTTTTAATTTTAATTTTCCACTCATAACACTCTTTACCATTCTTTTTCTTAGTTATTTAAACGCTGCCTTTTATTATACCAGATATCCATGAATTATGCCAGATATTTCCCACAAACTAAAAAAAGAGCTACGTCCGGAAAGCATATTCTGCAATCCGGACACAGCTCCCAAACTTCAATAAGCTATATCGATCAGATTAGTCCTGAACATATGGCATCATGGAAAGATGACGTGCTCTCTTAACAGCAACAGTCAGAGCTCTCTGATGTTTTGCACAGTTTCCTGTGATTCTTCTTGGAAGGATTTTACCTCTTTCAGAAACATATTTTCTGAGTTTTGCTACATCCTTGTAATCGATTTCATTATTTTCTTTACCGCAGAATACACAAACTTTTTTTCTTCTGCGTCCGCCTCTTCTCTTCATTGGAGAGTCCGGTCTTTCGCCTCTATTGTAAGCCATGATGGTTTCCTCCTGTTCTTATTTCTTTCAGTTTAGTTAAATGGAAGTTCTTCGTCGATTCCATCCGGAATATTCATAAAGCCGTCTGCGCTTGCTGCCCCCGGACTCGGCATAGACGGAGCCGGTGCTGCATTCTGCTGAGGATGTGATGCTGCATAGCTGTCACTGGAAGCTTTACTCTCGGCAAATTCCTGTTCCTCAACTACAACTTCTGTAGTATATACTTTCTGGCCATCTCTGTTTGTGTAGCTTCCGGTCTGAATACGACCACTTACTACAATTCTGATTCCCTGATGGAAGTACTTCTCTGCAAATTCCGCGCCACGTCCGAACACAACACAGCTGATAAAATCTGCAGTTGCTTCTCCGTCACGACGAAATCTTCTATCTACCGCTAATGTGTATCTAGCAATTGCCAGTGCATTTTCTCCTGCGGAATATCTCACCTCAGGATCTCTTGTTAAGCGTCCCATTAAAATTACTTTGTTCATTAAAATACCTCTTTCTTCATAGTGAGTGAACGGGTTTCTTAATGGTGCTTTCTAAAATCCATCTGTAAAAAGATTATGCGTCTTTACGAACGACTAAGTATCTTAATACGTTGTCCATGATACGTACATGTCTTTCTACTTCTGCCGGACACTGTGCGTCTGCTTCAAACTGAATGAAATAGTAGAAGCCTTCATGCATTTTCTGAATTTCGTAAGCTAATTTCTTCTTACCCCATTCTTCTACTTCTGTGACGTTTCCGTTGTAACGAGCGATGTAGCTTTTAGCTTTCTCTACTACTGCATCACGAACTTCGTCTTCAACTTTTGCGCTCACAACTAATGCTAATTCGTACTTGTTCATGCTTTCTTACCTCCTTATGGTCTTCATGGCCCTCTGCCTGTATATCAGAGAGCAAGGATATGAAAAATATATCACACAGTTGATTATTCTATCATAGAAAATTTTAAATGTAAAGAACTTTTTTGTCGAATAAATTATTTTTTATAAATATCATGTTTCCTCAAAATACATACTTATTTAATCAGTTTTATTTCTTGTTATTTTGCATAATTTGTTGTTTTCTTTTCCAAAACAAGATATACTGATTGCACAAACGCATTTGCGTTATCTCAGGAAAGGAGCACATTAAAAATGAACTCTGCATTATATGCAAACTATCTGAACATCCTAAAACAGGAACTTATCCCTGCTCTTGGATGTACAGAACCGATTGCGATTGCATACGCAGCAGCAAAAGCACATCAGGTCCTCGGAGAATTTCCTGACTCTGTAAATATGAGTCTCAGTGGTAACATCATTAAGAATGTCAAAGGTGTCACTGTTCCAAACTCCGGCGGTCTGAAAGGAATCGATGTAGCGGCAATCCTCGGCATCGTTGGTGGAAATGCTGACAAGGCTCTTGAAGTCTTAAGCGAAATCACAGAAGATGACATTGCCAGAACCCGAGAACTGGTCAAACAGCATGTCTGTTCCTGCTCTCTGGTCGAAGGGGTAGACAACCTCTACATCACTGCCAAAGTAATCAAAGGTAATCATTTCGCCTCTGTTACGATTGAGCACCAGCACACCAACATTACCAGGATTGAAAAAGACGGTGAAGTTATTCTGGATAATCCATATCAGGCAGAATGCAAAACTGTCATAGACAAATCTAAACTTACAGTCAAGGACATCCTAGATTTTGCTGATCAGGTCAGAATAGAAGACGTACAGCCGATCATTGACCGTCAGATTAAACTGAACTCTGCAATTGCTCAGGAAGGGCTGGATAACAACTATGGTGCACAGATTGGTAAAACTCTAATGCATGTATGGGGCAAAAGTGTCACCACAAGAGCTTGTGCCCGGGCTGCAGCCGGGAGTGATGCACGTATGGGAGGCTGCTCCATGCCAGTTGTTATCAACTCTGGAAGTGGTAACCAGGGAATGACTGTTTCTCTCCCGGTCATCGTATTTGCCGATGAATGGGAAGTATCACATGAAAAGCTCTGTCGTTCTCTCGTCGTCAGCAATCTGATTGCCATTCATCAGAAATATTATATAGGAAGTCTTTCCGCATACTGTGGTGCAGTCAGCGCTGCATGTGGGGCCGGCGCCGGTATCACATACATGTATGGAGGTACTTATCAGCAAGTATCTCTGACTATTATCAATACACTCGGAAATGTAGGTGGCATCGTCTGCGATGGAGCAAAACCCTCCTGCGCAGCCAAGATTGCTTCTTCTGTTGACGCTGCTCTGATGGCTTTTCAGCTCAGTATACAGAACAAGAGCTTTCTTCCTGGTGAGGGTATCATCAAGGATGATATTGAAGAAACAATCAAAAGTATGGGTTATATCGGACGTGTCGGTATGCGTTCTACCGATACTGAAATTCTCAATGTCATGATTGACCGGGCAGATATCAATCAGGAATGCTGAAACATAGCCGTTACTATAACGGAATAAAACGTAACTTATAAACTTTTACAGGGGGATTTATAAAATGAAAAAAGCCAGTTTTTTTACAAGCCTTCCGTTTAAACTTCTGGTAGGCGTTATCGTTGGTATTATTGCAGGTCTTATTTTAAGCAGCACCGACTCCTATTCCATTACTATGGGAATCCTGAATGTTGTTGTAACTCTGAAATACATCCTGGGTCAGCTGATCAACTTCTGTGTACCACTGATCATCATTGGATTTATCGCACCTTCCATCACTAAACTCGGTAACAGTGCCTCCCGTATGCTTGGTGTGGCTCTTGTTATCGCCTATGTTTCTTCCATCGGTGCAGCTCTGTTCTCTGTTGCTGCCGGCTATACACTGATTCCACACCTTTCTATCGTTACAAACGTAGACGGACTGAAGGAACTTCCGGAAGTTGTATTTGAGCTCTCTATTCCGCAGATCATGTCTGTAATGAGTGCACTTGTTTTCTCCATCATGGTAGGACTTGCAGCTACCTGGAACCAGGCAAAACTTATTACAGGTCTTCTTGATGAATTCCAGAAGATCGTACTTTCTATTGTGTCCAAGATCATCATTCCGGTACTTCCTTTCTTTATCGGACTGACTTTCTGCGGACTGGCTTACGAAGGTTCTATCACCAAACAGCTTCCTGTTTTTCTCAAAGTTATTGTAATCGTACTAATCGGACATTTTATCTGGATGACACTTCTGTATGTTCTTGCAGGTATTTATTCTCATGAAAATCCATGGGAAGTTGTACGTAACTATGGTCCTGCTTACCTGACTGCTGTTGGAACCATGTCCTCAGCCGCAACTCTGGCAGTTGCATTACAGTGTGCCGGCAAAGCCAAACCGCTTCGTAAAGATATGGTGCAGTTTGGCATTCCTCTTTTTGCAAATATCCACCTCTGCGGATCAGTTCTGACAGAAGTATTCTTCTGTATGACAATCTCCAAAATGTTGTATGGCTCCATTCCAGCTCCGGGAACTATGGTTCTGTTCTGTCTGCTTCTCGGAATCTTTGCTTTGGGAGCCCCTGGTGTTCCCGGTGGTACTGTTATGGCCTCTCTTGGTATCATCACCGGTGTCCTTGGATTCAATGAAACTGGAACTGCTCTGATGCTTACCATCTTTGCTCTTCAGGACAGCTTCGGAACAGCCTGCAATGTAACCGGCGATGGTGCTCTGACACTGATTCTTACTGGCTATGCCAAAAAACACAATATCAAAGAACAACATCTTGATATGATCGACCTTTAAATGAATCTCCAATAAATAGTATTTCATAACCAAGGTTCCCAAACCGGAGGGTTTTGCCGACTTGACAAAGCTCTCCGGTTTCTTCTATACTCGTATTAAGTCAATATGAAAACAGATTGTAACTTTCTGCTTTCATTCATTTTTCTGTCAGGAGGTTAAGCTTATGCTTTTAAAAAACGGACATCTTATTGATCCGACAACTAAGACAAACGAGTTTATGGATATTCGTATCGAAAACGGAATCATCACGAAAATTGCCAAAGATCTTACATCTGAAACTGGTGAAGAAATCCTTGATCTGTCCGGCCTTACAATTGCTCCGGGACTCATCGACACTCATGTTCATTTCCGAGATCCCGGACTTACTTATAAAGAAGATATTCATACCGGTTCTCTTGCCGCTGCAAAGGGTGGATTTACCTCCGTCATCTGTATGGCGAACACCAAACCAACAGTAGACTCTGTAGATACCCTTAGCGATATCCTGAATCGTGCCAAAGTGGAAAATATACATATTTATCAGACCGCTTCCGTTTCCTATGGTTTAAACGGTGAAAAAATGACGGATTTCGATGCTCTTGCCGATGCTGGTGCCTGTGGATTTACCGATGATGGAATTCCGCTCCTTAACGCCACCTTCTGCTATGAAGCCATGCAAAAAGCAGCTGCACTTCATATGCCGATCAGCCTCCATGAAGAAGACAAAGCATTTATTACCAATAACGGTATTAACGCCGGTGAAACTTCTGCCCAACTCGGTGTTATCGGTTCACCTGCCATTGCAGAAGAAGTGATGGTTGCACGGGACTGTATGCTTGCCCTTCGAAGTGGTGCTACTGTTGTAATTCAGCATATTAGTTCTGGAAATTCTGTAGAACTTGTCCGCACTGCCAAAAAACTCGGTGCTGACATCCACGCTGAAGCAACCCCTCATCACTTTACATTAACTGAAGGTGCACTCCTGGAACACGGCACTCTTGCAAAAATGAATCCACCTCTCCGTACAGAAAAAGACCGCCAGGAGATCATTCATGGCCTTAAAGACGGCACAATTGATCTTATTGCCACTGATCATGCTCCGCACAGCGAAGAAGAAAAGGCAAAACCGCTGACCGAAGCGCCCAGCGGTATCACCGGACTGGAAACCTCACTTGGACTTGGAATTACTTCACTTGTAAAAGAGGGATACCTCTCTCTGATGGAACTTCTCGAGAAAATGACCTGCAATCCAGCCTTTCTTTATAAGCTTCCAGGAGGGGTGATTCAGGTCAATGCGCCAGCCGATTTTGTTATCTTTGATCCTGATGAAAAATGGACTGTCACAGACTTCGCATCAAAAGCCTCCAACAGCCCATTTAAAGGATATGAATTATATGGAAAAATCCATTATACGATCTGCAATGGAAAAATTGTATATGAAGGATAAATTTGTTTCACATTTCAAATACATAAATTAATCTATTGTTATTAGATGAAGCTCCCCTGGTGTAGCGATCTTGCTGTCTTCAGGGGAGTATTTTATACCGACAGGATTCTTCTTTACTCTTCATAAATCTGATCGAATACACCACCATCTGCAAAGTGAGTTTCCTGTGCCTTGTCCCATCCGCCAAAGTCGTCAATGGTCACAAGATTAACATTCAAGTCAAAAACATCTGCATATTCTTTAAGAATATCTTCATTGGATGGACGATTTGTTACAAGAAAGGAATCTTAAGTTCTGAAAACGATGTCATTTAAATAAAAAAAGCTGCAGGATTCAGCGGTCTTTTGACCGGAATCTTACAGTTTTCTGCATTTTTTGTCTATTTTATGAAAACGTTATCACTTAGGATTTATAAGGATTATAAGAATAAATAAAAAATCCAGGATAAATTCCTGGATTTTAGTAGAGGTGCCACCCGGATTTGAACCGGGGATAGAGGTGTTGCAGACCTTTGCCTTA